>Ga0335085_10008176_pt1 | contig 16012 bp, 14 predicted proteins | sample Lox_Sample_45_FD_206712 | JGI IMG/M metagenome (GOLD analysis project Ga0335085, IMG submission 206712) | Soil microbial communities from Loxahatchee National Wildlife Refuge, Florida, United States - Lox_Sample_4.5 | ecosystem: Environmental > Terrestrial > Soil > Wetlands | place: USA...
TCGAGGCCGCCGCGCTGGCCGCGCTCGGCGCCTGTATCGGCGGCGGGGCGGGCGGCCAGACCGCCGAGCAGCTGACCGGCGAGCTCGACACCAAGAGCCTGGCCGGGGTCCTGGCCCGGCGCTGCCGGCAGCGGGTGCGCCGGGCGCTGCCCCGTTAGATTGGCCCCCGTTAGGCTTGGCGGCATGACAGACCCGCGTGCGGGGCAGCCCGCTGCCGCTGAGGACCTGGTCGACGTCGCGAAGCTGGTGACCGCCTATTACGCGGTGCACCCCGATCCCGGCGACCCGGTCCAGCGGGTGTCGTTCGGCACCTCGGGGCACCGCGGGTCGGCGTTCACGGCGACGTTCAACGAGGACCACATCCTCGCCACCACCCAGGCGATCTGCGAGTACCGGGCCGGCCAGGGCATCGACGGGCCGCTGTACCTGGGCGCCGACACGCACGCGCTGTCCGAGCCAGCGCAGGTCAGCGCGATAGAAGTGCTCGCCGCCAATGACGTTCGGTTCCTCATCGACTCGCGCGGAGGATACACGCCGACGCCCGCCGTCTCCCGGGCCATCCTGGCCCACAACGCCGGCGGTCCCGCGGCGCGCGCGGACGGCATCGTGGTCACCCCGTCGCACAACCCGCCGCCTGACGGCGGCTTCAAGTACAACCCGCCAGACGGCGGGCCGGCCGGCACCGACATCACCAGGCAGATCCAGGACCGGGCCAACCAGTTGCTGGCCGGCGGGCTCAAGGGCGTGCGCCGGGTCCCGTACGCCCGGGCGCTGGCCGCCGCGGGCACGTTCGACTTCCTCGGCAGCTACGTGGCCGCGCTCGGGCAGGTCGTGGACCTGGCCGCGATCAAGGCGGCCGGGGTGCGCATCGGCGCCGACCCGCTCGGCGGGGCCAGCGTGGCCTACTGGGGCGAGATCGGCGACCGGTACGGCCTCGACCTGACCGTGGTCAACCCGGCCGTGGACGCCACCTTCCGGTTCATGACGCTGGACTGGGACGGCAAGATCCGGATGGACTGCTCCTCGCCGTTCGCGATGGCCAGCCTGATCCGCCGCCAGCACGAGTTCGCCGTCGCGACCGGGAACGACACCGACGCGGACCGGCACGGGATCGTGACGCCCGACGCCGGCCTTATGAACCCCAACCACTACCTCGCGGTCGCCATCGACTACCTGTACCAGCACCGGGACGGCTGGCCCGCGACCGCGGCCGTAGGCAAGACCCTGGTCAGCTCGTCGATGATCGACCGGGTGACCGAGGGCCTGGGCCGGTCGCTGCTCGAGGTCCCGGTCGGGTTCAAGTGGTTCGTGCCCGGCCTGCTTGACGGGTCGGTGGCGTTCGGCGGCGAGGAGAGCGCCGGGGCGTCGTTCCTCCAGCGGGATGGCTCGGTCTGGACGACGGACAAGGACGGGATCATCCTGGCCCTGCTGGCCTCGGAGATCACCGCGGTGACCGGGCGCTCGCCGTCGTCGCGGTACCGGGAGCTGACGTCGCGGTACGGCGACCCCGCCTACGCCCGCATCGACACCGCCGCGACCCGGGAGCAGAAGGCCGCCCTGGGCAGGCTGTCTCCCGACCAGGTCTCCGCGCGCGAACTGGCCGGGGAGGAGATCACCGCGGCGCTGACCACCGCGCCGGGCAACGGCGCCCCGATCGGCGGGCTCAAGATCGTCGCCGCGTCGGGCTGGTTCGCCGCCCGGCCGTCGGGCACCGAGGACGTCTACAAGCTGTACGCCGAGTCCTTCCGCGGTCCCGAGCACCTGGCCGCCATCCAGGACCAGGCCCGCGAGATCGTCGCCGCCGCGATCGCCGGCGCATAGGCGCAAGGTGCCCGGGACGGGTCTCCATATCGCCTCCACACCATCTTCACGGTGGTGACACCGGCGGCGACTGGGCTAAGGCTGTGGATCTTGCCGGGCGGGACGGGCTCGCGGCACGGCGCGCCGGGGCAGGGCTGGCTTGCAGGCCAGCCGGGCCCTGGCTAGCCGGCCCGGGCGGATGGTCACCCTGCCTGACGAGCTTGCCGCGGTACTGGCGGACGCGGACAGCCCGGGCCGAGCTGTCCTCCGTGCGTCGCTTCCCGCACCCGGCCGAGGACGGGCCTGTCAGCACCCGTCGGCCGGCGCGGGAGGGAGTGGGGGCGATCACGGCACTCCGTGGCACCGCGGCACCGCCCGGCAATTGATCCCGGACTCCACCCGGCCCGCCACCGTCGCCCGGCGGGACCGGGTGGTCACTCTCCTGAAGCCCAAGCAGGATTCCGTGAGAGTGGCTCTATAAGACATCTATTCCTTAGAGAGCCACTCTCATGGAAACAGGAACGAGTTGGGTGGGGCTGGTGTGAGAGAGGGGGCGTTGGAGGCGAGCCAGGTGGCTCGCGCTGGCCCCGCAGACGAGATCTACCGGCTGCCGGTGCAGGTCTAGTACGGGACCTCGGTGTTCATCAGGTCGTCGAGGGTGAGGCTGGCCGGGCGCCGGGAGATGGCCCGGCAGAAGTCGATGAGAGGGCGGCGGTCAGCTGTTCACGGGTGGGTTGGGCCACTGGCGGGCCGCCGTCGCCGGGCCGGCCGAGTGCCTCGCGGGTACACGCCACCACGTCCGGGTCGGTGTAGACCTCCTCGGGCGGGCATACCATGCCGTTGATCTTCCAGAACGCACGGAAGGCGACCGGGTCGTAGCATCCGGCCGCGGTGAGCTGCGGGTAGCTCACCCGGTCGGCGGCCGCGGACGGCCGGGGCGCGGGCTCGCCGAAGAGGGTATGCCGCATCACGGCCAGGCGCGCCGCGTCGATCTCCGCCTGGTCCCGGTAGAACGGTTCCACGTGCCGGCCGACCCGGCAGTCCATGGCCAGCGCCTGCGCGGTCGCGTCGCCGTCGTGCCCGGCCAGGGTGTCCGCCAGGTCGGCGGCGCCGGTCAGGGCCAGTGCCAGCCCGCGTCCCAGGGTCGGGTTGGTGGTGCACACTGAGTCGCCGATGGCGAGCAGGCCGGTGGCCACCGGCCTGCCGTCCACCACGAGGCGGCGCAGGGTGTTGTGCAAGCCGGCCATCGGGAAGACGTCTGTGATCGGGTCCATCACGTCCAGCCAGGCGGCGTAGGCAGGGACGGTCCGCAGCACCGCGGTGAACACCTCGGGGTCGCGCACTGCCCGGAACCTGCGGTCGGCGGCCAGCGGTGCCACCGCCAGCTGCACGGCGCCGTTGTCCGCCCCCCACTTGCCGGCCAGGAACTCGTCCAGCGCGAGGACGGTCCTGGTCACCGGCAGGCCCGGCAGGTCCGCCGCCGCCCGGACCCGGTAATGGCGGCTGTAGTAGGCGATGCCGCACTCGGCGAACCAGGTGGCAGTGGGCTGTGCCCCGAGCTGCGCCAGCCAGCCGTCAACCGGCGAGCGCCGCCCGGTGGCATCGACAACCAGGTCGGCACGCAGGTCGCCCTGGTCGGTCCGGACACCGGTCACGTGCGGCGGGCGGGCAGCGGCCGGACGCCGCCCCCGGATGGCCACCAGCCCGGCGATGGCGAGCAGCCCGGTAACCTTCACCCCGTGCCGCACCTCGACCCGCGGCTCGGCCGCAGCCACCCGAGATAGCACCCAGTCGACGGTCGATCGTCTGGTCATGACCGGCATGAGCCGTTCGTCCCCGGGCCAGGGCGCGGTATCGGCTAGCGTGCCCGGCATCTGCGTCCGCAGCGGGGCCTCGGCCACCCCGGCCGCCAGCAGTCCCGCGTACACGTCGGGCAGGCGCTCGATGAGCAGCTCACGGCACCGGGCCATGAGCAGGTGGGGCTGCACGATCTGAGGTGCCGTCGGGCGGAAGGCGGCCGCGGCGGCCGATTCCACGTCGGGCGCGGGCTGGAGCCGGTCCCGCTCGAGCACCACCACGTCGTGCCCGGCCCGGGCCAGCAGCAGCGCGGCGAACAGTCCCGCGGCGCTGCCTCCGGCGACGACGATCCGCAACGCGCTTACCTCCCCGGCTTCAGCCTAAGCCGTCAGCTCGCGACGGCGGCGGCCCGGCGCGGCGTGCCGCACATCGCGGCACCTGCCGATGGCCGCTTGCGCTGGTCCGAGATCAGGGCGGCGAGCACGGCGACTAGCGCGGCGGCCAGCAGGGCGGTCCAGCCGGAAAAGGCCAGGACCCCGGCCACGGCCAGCACCGCGACGGCGGCGGCGATCCGGGTCTTGCCGGTCAGCAGGCGGGTCGCCGACAGCGTGCAGCTCAGGTAGACGCACAGGAACATCGTGGTCGGAATGCTGACCAGGACGTTGATGTCGGCCAGCTGCAGTGCGGACAGGGCGATCAGGGCCAGGCCGGTCAAGGCGATGAAGCCGAGGAAGACGTTGACCGAAGGGCGGGGCAGGTGACCCACTCCGTTCGTCCTGATCTGATTGTCCTGGCTGGGTACGGCGGTCAGCTCGCGCAGCATCTCAGCCGCCCCCGACAGGTAAGCGTTGACCGAGCCGACCGTCAGGATCAGCGCGGCCGCCGCGGCGATCGCCCGCCCGGCCGGGCCGACGGCCAGCTGGAGCAGGTCGGCCAGCGGCACCGACAGGTCGGCCCCCTGGCCCAGGCAGCTGACCGTGGCGACGGCCAGGCCCAGGTACAGCGTGGCGGTCACGGCGAACGCGATGCCGATGACGCGGGACAGCTGGCCCGCGCGCAGCCGGGCGGTCAGCGGGGCCACGGCCTCCCAGCCGACGAACGAGAGCATCAGGGTGGAGGCGGCCCGGCCGACGGACAGCCAGCCGTGCGGGGCGAACGGGGTCCAGTTGGCCGGGCGGGCCGCGTGCGCCGAGCCGGTCACCGCGGTCACCACCACGGCCATCAGCAGGCCCACCAGCAGCAACTGGGCCAGCGCGCTGGCCTGGGCCCCGCCGACGGCCAGGCCGAGCACCGCGAGCAGCAGCCCGGCCGCGACGGCGCCGCGCAGCAGCGGGCCGCCGCCGGTCAGGGCGGTCACGTAGCCGGCCCCGATCAGGCAGACGATCGGCGCCCCGGCGATGACGCCGGCCAGGAACCACCAGCGGGTCATGGCCGCGGCCCGGCGGCCGAGGCCCGCCGCGGCGTAGCCGGCCGCGCCGGCCGCGCCCGGCACGGCCTGGCCGAGCCCGGTGAACACCTTGGCCAGGATGGCGGACAGGCCGAGCAGCGCCACCCAGGCGATGATCGAGGCCGGTCCGGCCTGCTCGGCAGCCAGGCCGGGCAGGAGCAGGAGGCCGGGACCGAGCAGGGCGCCGATGTAGAGCGCGGTGGCTCGCGGGACCGACAGCGGGGTCTGTACGGGTGAGATGCTCATAGAACAATCATCGGCGAAAGATCGCCGCATACGATGGCAAAGATTGTGCCATAGACGCTGTACTGTGCAACTTTCTGCGGTGAATCAGCGGATAGACTGATTTTTATGCCATCTGCATCTGGAGACCGCACCGACCGGGCCATCCTCACTGTCCTGCAGCGCGATGGCCGCATCGCCAACATCGACCTGGCGGAGGAGATCTCGCTGTCGCCGTCGGCCTGCCTGCGCCGGGTCAAGGCGCTCGAGGCCAGCGGGATCATCGAGGGCTACCGGGCCGAGGTCAGCCGGGCGGCGGCGGGGCTCGGCCTGACCGCGTTTCTCGGCCTCAAGGTGGACGGACACTCACGCGAGGTCTCCCAGCAGATCGAGCAGGGGCTGACCGCCATTCCGGCCGTGGTCGCCTGCTGGCTGGTCACCGGCGACGACGACTTCATGGTCGAGGTGGCCGTCAGGGACCTGGCCGACTACGAGCGCGTGCTGCTCGACCAGATCCTGGCCATCCCGGGCGTCACCACGGCGCACACCACGTTCGCCATCCGCACCGTGCTGAGCCACGGCCCGGTGCCCCTCACTCACTGGCACTGACGTTTCAGCTCGCCTTCAGCGGGGAGGCGACAAAGGTCCCTTTACGCACGCACCAGGGGCGACGTAGCGTCGGAACAGGTTGCCTTAGCGAGGGCGGCACCAGGAGGGCATGAGCTATGACCGAACAGGAAAGGGCCTGGCAGGCCGCAGAGGCAGCGGCTGGGGCACTCGCCCCTGACGCCGACGTGTTCGGCTCGGTGGACGCGGCGGGCCTGGGTTCCTCCACGTTCTCTGTGCTGCGGCGCGCCGCGGCCAAGCCGACCGCGACGGCGACCGCGGCGATGCGCTTCTGGACGTCCATGGCGATGGCCGGCCCGGTGGCCGCGGCCCGCTGGATGGGGATGGAAGCGCCGCCGCCGGTGCCCGTGCCGGAGAAGGACAAGCGGTTCGCGGACCCGTCGTGGAGTGACAACCCGGCCTTCTTCGCCCTCCGGCAGGCTCACCTGGCTACCACGCGCCTGGTCAATGACCTGCTCGCGGCCGGTGCCGGTCACGCCGTGGACGACGCCAAGGCGGCGCTCGCGACCAGCTTCCTGCTGGACGCGCTCGCGCCGACGAACTTCCTGCTGACCAACCCGGCCGCGCTGAAGCGGATGTTCGAGACCGGCGGGGCCAGCCTGGTCGCCGGGGCCAGCCATTTCGTCGACGACGTGCTGAACAACAACGGCAGGCCGCGCCAGGTCGACACCCGGCCGTTCCGGGTCGGCGAGAACCTCGCCGCCACCCCGGGCAAGGTCGTGTTCAAGAACGACCTGATGGAGCTCATCCAGTACGCGCCGCAGACGCCGAAGGTCCACTCGGTCCCGGTGCTGGCCAGCCCGCCCTGGATCAACAAGTACTACGTGATGGACCTGGCCCCGGGCCGCAGCTTCCTGGAATGGGCGGTCAAGCACGAGCGCACCGTGTTCGCGATCTCCTACCGCAACCCGGACGCCTCCATGGGCGGCACCACCCTGGACGACTACCTCATCCACGGCCCGCGCGAGGCGCTCGACGTCATCGCCGAGATCACCGGCTCACCCAAGATCGACATCATCGGCCTGTGCCTGGGCGGCGCGCTGACCGCGATGCTGGCGGCCTACCTGGCCGAGAAGGGCGACGACCGGATCGGCTCGATCACCCTCCTCAACACGCTGCTCGACTACAGCGAGCCCGGCGTGCTCGGCGCCTTCACCGACGAGAAGACGGTGCGGCGGCTGGAGAAGCAGATGGCGGAGAAGGGCGTGCTGGATGCGAGCCAGATGGCGGGCACCTTCGACATGCTGCGCGCCAACGACCTGATCTTCAGCTACGTGGTCTCGAACTGGCTGATGGGCCAGGAGCCGCCCGCGTTCGACATCCTGGCCTGGAACGGCGACAGCACCCGCATGCCGTCCGCGATGCACTCGTTCTACCTGCGCTCGCTGTACATGCGCAACGAGCTGGCCCGGGGCGAGCTCGAGCTGCTCGGCCAGCGGCTGTCGCTGTCCACGGTCAAGAACGACACCTACGTGGTCGGCGCGATCAACGACCACATCGTGCCCTGGCACGGCTCCTACAAGACCATCGGGCTGATGGGCGGCAAGGTCAGGTACGTGCTGTCCAGCGGCGGCCACATCGCCGGCATCGTCAACCCGCCAGGCCCCAAGGCCTGGCACGAGGCGACCGACGAGAACCACCCGGTCCCGCGGGACCCCGAATCCTGGCGCCGCTCAGGCACGAAGCACAACGGCTCGTGGTGGGAGGACTGGACCACCTGGTCCGAATCCCGCGCAGGCGAGCTCGTCAAGCCGCCAAACCTGGGAAGCAGGAAGCACCCGGCCCTCGCGGACGCCCCCGGAGAGTACGTGTTCGGCTGAGGCGCTCACCTGCGCACGATAACCGAACGGAGATAACACCATGGCAGAAATGAACGGCCAGGTCGCCCTGGTCACCGGAGGAATCCGCGGGATCGGGCTGGCCATCTGCGAACGGCTGATGAACCGCGGCGTGAAGGTCGCGGCCGGCTATTCGTCCAACCATGACGCGGCCCAGCAGTTCGCCGACAAGTACGCCGACCACGGCGTGAGCATCCACCAGGGCAACATCGGGTCCAACGAGGACTGCGAGCGGGTCATCGCCGAGGTGCTCGAGCAGCACGGGCAGCTGGACATCCTGGTCAACAACGCCGGCGTGACGGTGGACAAGACGATGCGCAAGATGACCCCCGAGGAATGGGACAAGGTCATCCACATCAACCTGTCCGGGGCGTTCTACCTGTCCCGGGCCATCCTGCAGCACATGCTGGACCGCGGCTACGGCCGGATCGTCAACATTTCCTCGGTCATCGGCTCGTCGGGCGCCTTCGGCCAGGCCAACTACGCGTCGGCCAAGTCCGGCCTGTTCGGGCTGACGATGAGCATGGCCCTGGAGACGGCGTCGAAGGGCATCACGGTGAACTCGGTCACCCCCGGCTACATCTCCACCGACATGACCGCGGGCGTGCCCGGCAACGTGATGGACAAGCTCATCGCCCGGATCCCGGTGGGGCGGCTCGGCGAGCCCAACGAGGTCGCCCGGGTGGTGGAGTTCCTGGCCGACCCCGAGTCGGGCTACATCACCGGCCAGGTCTACCCGGTCAACGGCGGCCTGTACATGTGACGTAACCTGCCCGCGTGGCAGAGGAGTTCGCCGGGCGGATGCTCGGCATGATGAACGAGGCCGCGCTGGCGCTGATGGTGAGCGTGGGCCACCGCACCGGGCTGTTCGACGCGATGGCCCAGCTGCCCGCGGCGACCAGCGACCAGATCGCGTCGGCGGCGGGCCTGGACGAGCGGTACGTCAGGGAGTGGCTGGGGGCGATGACCACCGGCCGGATCACCGAGCACGACGCCGCCGCCGGGACCTATACGCTGCCGGCCGGGCACGCCGCCTGGCTGACCCGGGCGGCCGGCCTGCGGAACATGGCCACCGGGATGCAGTACATCGGGCTGCTGGGGCTGGTCGAGGACCAGATCGTGGACTGCTTCCGGCAGGGCGGCGGGGTCCCCTACTCGGCCTACCCTAAGTTCCAGGCGATCAGGGCCGAGGAGAGCCGCGCCGAGCAGGACGCCTTCCTGATCGGCAAGACCCTGCCGCTCGTCCCCGGCCTGACCGCCCGGCTCGACGGCGGGATCGACGTGGCCGACGTAGGGTGCGGCGCCGGGTACGCCGTCAACCTGATGGCGGCGACGTTCCCCCGCTCCCGGTTCACCGGATTCGATTTCTCCGGTCCCGGCATCGCGGCGGCTCGGGCCGAGGCCGTACGCGACGGTCTGGCCAACGCGCGCTTCGAGGAGCGCGATGCCGCCTACCTGGGCGAGACAGACTCCTTCGACTTCATCACCACCTTCGACGCGGTGCATGACCAGGCTCGGCCTGACCTGGTGCTGGCCGGGATCGCGGCGGCCCTGCGGCCCGGCGGGATCTACCTGTGCGTCGACACCTCGGCCTCGAGCAACGTCGCCGACAACCTGGACTACCCGCTGGCGCCGTTCCTGTACACGGTCTCCACCATGCACTGCATGACCGTTTCGCTGGCCGACGGCGGGATGGGCCTCGGCGCCATGTGGGGTGAGCAGACGGCCAGGCGGATGCTGGCCGAGGCAGGCTTCACCTCGGTCGAGTCCCACCGCGTGGACGGCGACATCGTCGACGCCTACCTCGTCGCCACCAAGAGCTGAGCTTGACCCTGACACGGTGTCAGGGGGTAGACCGGACAACATCATGTTCAGCATCGGGGAGTTCGCGCGGCACGGCCGGGTCTCGGTCCGGATGCTCCGGCACTACGACACGATCGGCCTGCTCCGGCCCGCCTGCGTCGATCCGGTCAGCGGATACCGCCTCTACCAGGCGAGCCAGCTCGCCGAGCTGAACCGCGTCATCGCGCTGAAGGAACTCGGCTTCACCTTGCAGCAGGTGCAGTCGATCCTGGCGGAGCAGGTGAGCGCGGCCGAGCTGCGCGGGATGCTCAAGCTGCGCCGGGCCGAGATCCAGGCCGTGCTCGAGGCCGAGACGACCCGGCTGGCCCGGGTCGAGGCGCGGCTGCTGACGATCGAGGACGAGGCGCGCGCGCCGGCCGACGGGGTGGTCATCAAGCGCCTCGTGCCGGTCCGGGTCGGCGAGCTGACCGGCGAGGCCGCGGGCTGGGAACCCGAGTCGATCACGCCGGTCATCCAGCCGCTGTACTCCGAGCTGTGGCGGCTACTGTGCAGCGCCGAGGTCGGCGCGGCGGGTCCAGCCCTGGCGTATTACGAGGACGCGCCCGCGGGTGAGGGCGCGATCGTCGTGCACGCCGCCGTGCCGGTGGCCGACGGGCCAGGAGCCGACGGGAGTAGCGGAGCCGGCCGGGATCCGGGCTTCGCCATCGTGGACCTGCCGGCGGTGGAACGCGCCGCGGTCATCATCCACCACGGCTCCATGGACGACGTGATGGCCACCGGCCAGGCGCTAGCGCGGTGGATCGACGCCAACGGGTACCGCTCGGCCGGTTACAGCCGCGAGGTCACCCTCGCGTGGTCCCCCGACCCTGAGCAGTGGGTTACCGAACTGCAGCAGCCAATCCATCCGACGGGAGACTGAGATGCTGGTAACACCGGATATCGAGACATGTACCGAGCAGCCCTATGTGGCGATCAGGGCCCGGGTGAAAATGGCCGGGATCGGTGCCTTCGCCGGCCGCACGAGTGAGGTGTTCGACTGGCTGGGCAGCCGCGGCCTGAAGCCCGCGGGGCCGCCGTTCCTCAAGTACAACGTCATCGACATGACGCGGGAACTCGAGATGGAGGCGGGCGTACCGGTCGCGTCGGCCGTGGACGGTGACGACGACGTGGTGTCCGGGATCCTCCCGGCCGGTCCCTACGCGACCGTCACCCATACCGGCCACCCCAGCGAGCTGGTGGAAGTCACCGGGGCCCTGCTGGACTGGGCGGCCGAGCAGGGTCTGACCTGGGACATGTCACCATCCGAGGACGGTGACCGGTGGAGGGCCCGGCTTGAGTTCTACCTGACGGACCCCAGCCAGGAACCGGACATGAGCAAGTGGCGGACCCAGCTCGCGTTCCGGCTGGCCGACTAGGGTCAGGAACCCGGGTCGATGAGCTGGAGCTGGTTGTCATCCGGGCCGGCGACGAAGACCCGGCCGGTGGCCTCGTCCACGGCGACGTCGTTGGGCTGGCGGACGGTGGGCCAGGTCCGGCCGGGAACAAGGCGGCCGCCGACGATCAGGAAGGACTCCAGCAGGTTGGACGCGGTCAGCGTCACGTAGAGCACGCCACGACGGCCGTCGACCGCGATCCCGTAGGGGGTGCAGCACCGGGTCCGGACCCAGCCGACCTGATGAGGGCCGACCTGATGAGGGCCGGCCTGATGAGGGCCGGCCTGGTGAGGGCTGACCTGGCGTGGCCCGGTCGCGGTGACCCGGAAGGAGATCACGGCGTCGCCTTCGGTGTCCGCCACGTAGAACAGGCCGCCGGGGGCGGCGCGGACATGCGTCGGGCCGACGCCGACCGGGGCGGTGCCCAGCGGCCGACCGCCCGGGGAGTACGCCTCGATCCGGCGTCCGCGTACCCCCACGACCACGACGGAGGAGCCGTCACGGGCGGCGGCGACGCCGCCGGGCTGGAGCGGCGCGGGCCGACCGCGAGGATGCCGTCGGCGGCGTCCACGGCCAGCCCTTCGGGCGCACCGGGCAGCGGCCGCACCGTGCCGGCCGGGGCCCGGGTCAGCGCGGGCGCCCGGGCCGGCTCGGGCACATCGGTCCGCACCGGGGTCGCGGTCACTGGTTCACCTTCGCCGGCGACGCCGCGAGCACTGGCCGAGGCATCGCGGGCGCTGGCGGGAGTGCCATCGGAGCCCGGCTGGGCGCCGCCGGTCCCGCAGCCCGCGCCGGCCGCCGCTACCGCCAGGGTCAGCAGGGCGGGCAGGGCACGCCGGAACAGGAGCACGCGACCGATCGTAGAAGGGGTCGGCCGCGGGAACCGGCCGGTACGCAGGACGGTAAGGAACCGGTTATTCCGCCTGCGGCAGCCGGCTGGAGGCGGCGGAGGAGGGCGGGGTCGCCGGTGATGACCAGGCCAAGCTCCTGCGCCTGAGCCGGGGAGGCGTAGGTCCCGAGCAGGCCGAGGATGAGTCGCGGGGGTCCCTCGAGGACCAGGTCGGGAGACTCGGCCGAGCCGAGGCGAGTGCGCACCTGGCCGTCGCGGACCTCGACGACGGCCGGGCGGCCGCCGGGTCGCAGCTCGATCGACAGCGGCGGGCCGTCCGGTTCGGCGTCGTGCAGGAAGAGCCCGACCGGGAAGGCGAACCATTGGCTGCGGAACTCGTCGCTGTCGGCGGGCTCGGCCATGTACCTGAGTCCCCACGAGCCGAGGGCCTCCAGCGTCGGCTCGAGGCCGGCGCCCGCCTCGGTCAGGTGGAACAGCGTCGTGGCGACCGGGGGCGCGGCCTCCTCCCGGCGGACCAGGCCCGCGCCCTCTAGCTCGCTGAGGCGGTCGGCGAGCAGGTTGGTGGCGATGCCGGGCAGGCCGTTCCTCAGGTCGGTGTACCGGCACGGGCCCTGGAGGAGAAGCTCCCTGACGATCAGCAGGGTCCACCGGTCGCCCACCACGTCCAGGGCCTTGGCGACCGAGCAGTACTGGCCATAGCTCCGCATGCAGCCCAGCTTAGCCACTAGTTGCTTTACATCCAAGTTTAATCGCTTGACTTTTTCAAGTTCTAGATGAACTATCTCAAGTATGAGATCTAAAGCCATGATCCTCGTCGCGCTGCTGCTGGCCGCCTTCGTGATCAACCTCGACACCACCATCGTGAACGTGGCCCTGCCCGCGCTGGTCCGCGAGCTGCACGCCACCACCACCCAGCTGCAATGGGTGGTCGACGCCTACAACCTGGTGTTCGCCGCGCTGCTGCTGACGTTCGGCAGCCTGTCCGACCGGTTCGGCCGCAAGGGCATGCTGCTGGCCGGGCTCACCGTGTTCGGCGCGGCCAGCCTGGCCGGCGGGTTCACCACCAGCCCGGACCAGCTGATCGCGGCCCGGGCCGTGATGGGGCTCGGCGCCGCCATGACGTTCCCGGCCACGCTCTCCCTCATCACGAACGTCTTCACCGCCCGCGGGGAGCGCGCCCGGGCCATCGGCCTGTGGGGCGCCATCGGCGGGGTGGCGATCGCGCTCGGGCCGATCGTGGGCGGCTGGCTGCTCGAGCACTTCAGCTGGGCCAGCATCTTCGTCGCCATGACTCCGGTGGCGGTGGTCGCCGTCGCGCTGGTCGCGGTGTGCGTGCCGGCCTCGAAGAACGCAGGCGCGGCGGCGCCGGACATCCCCGGCCTGGTGCTGTCGGCCGCGGCCATGGCGGTGCTGGTGTTCACCATCATCGAGGCGCCTGACTACGGCTGGGGCAGCGTGCGCAGCATCGCCGGATTCGTCGGCGGCGCGGCGCTGCTGGCCGCGTTCATCGGCTGGGAACGGCGGGCGGCCCACCCGATGCTCGACGTGCGGCTGTTCCGCAACATGCGGTTCAGCGCGGCCAGCGGCGCGGTGACCGTGGCGTTCTTCACCCTGTTCGGCTTCATCTTCCTGATGACCCAGTACTTCCAGTCCGTCCGGGGCTACCCGCCGCTGTCGACTGGCGTGCGCCTGCTGCCGGTGGCGCTGTCGGTCGGCATCGGCTCGGTGGCGGGGACGCAGCTGGCGGTGCGGCTGGGCACCAAGCTGATCGTCACCGTGGGCCTTGTCGCCATGGCCGGCTTCTACGTGTGGGCCGCCCTGACCGCCAGCGCGACCCTCGGCTACGGCCTCATCGCGGTCCAGATGGTGGTGTACGGCCTGGGCATGGGGCTGACCTCGGCGCCGGCCACCGAGTCGATCATGGGCGCGGTGTCCAGGCGGCAGGCCGGGGTGGGCTCGGCGGTCAACGACTCGACCCGGCTCCTGGGCGGGACGCTGGGCGTGGCGGTGATCGGCAGCGTCTATGCGTCGCTGTACGGCTCTCGGCTGACCGCCCGCCTGCCGCACGGGCTACCGGGGCAGGTCACGGCCATCGCGCACCAGTCGCTGGGCGCGGCCTACGCGGTGTCCGCCCGGGTGCCCGGTGCCGTCGGCCGGGCCGTGCACGATGCCGCCACGAACGCGTTCCTGCACGGGCTCTCGGTCGGCTGCCTGGTGGCGGGCGGGGTCGCGGCGGCCGGGGCGGTGCTGGCAGCGCTGTTCCTGCCCGCCCAGCCCGCGAGCCCGGCCGTCACCTCGTCGCCGCCGTCAGTGCCCGCGGCGAGCCCGGCCGAAGATCCGGTTCGCTTCTGAGGATGAAGGGCGTCCGGCCGGGCCGCAGAAGACGCTACGGCCGGACGTCGTTCGCGAAGCGGGCGATGCAGTCGGAGACCGCGCTGCGATCGCCGGCCTTGGCCACGCAGTTGTCGAACGTGGTGAAGACGCTCGTGTTGTTCGCCACGAACGTGCCGATGCGCACCGCGAACACAACGGCGACAACCAGTGCCAAGATGCCGCATACGATTCCGGCGATGGCCTGGCCGTGGCTTGTCACTCCTCTGGCCCGGCTACGGCTCACGGCAATGCTGCCGAGGATCGCCGCGAACAGGCCGCCAGGCAAGGCGAGAGGGAACAAGACGAAGGACACCGCGGCCACCAGGCTGGCCACGCCGAGAACCAGGGCGGCCACGCCCAGGCCGTTCGACGGCCGGGCTGATGATGGCGCGGCGAACGGCGGCGCTGATCCTGGAAGATGGGTGTCCATGGTCACCTCTCCTGCCTTGTCCTTTCATTGGGCCACAGCGCGGCAGGAAAGGCAGTAGCCAGGTGCGATCTCCACGCTGGCCGCACCATTCCTCCCCTGGTTGTCTTCCGGCACCTGCAGGCATTAGCGTCCGATCAGCAGATCCCGCCTTATCTCTGGAGCCGCCCGATGCCTACCAGCACGCAGTCGCCGACCAACCACCAGGTACGGCTGGCCGCCCGGCCCAGCGGGCTGCCGCGGGAGACCGACTGGTCGCACACGGAGGAAGCGGTGCCGGCTCCCGGGCCCGGCCAGTTCACGGTGGCGGTCTCGCACATCTCCCTCGACCCGGCCATGCGGGGCTGGATGAACGCCGGGGCGTCCTACGTCCCGCCGGTGGAGATCGGCGCGGTGATGCGGGCCGGCGGGGTCGGCACGGTCACGGCCTCGGAGCATCCGGACTTCGCCGTGGGCGACGCCGTGTACGGGGTGTTCGGGGTGCAGGAGCACGCGATCTCGGATGGCCGGGGCGTGATCAAGATCGACACCTCGCTGGCCGAGCCGTCGGTGTACCTGGGCGCGCTGGGGATGACCGGGCTGACCGCGTACTTCGGCCTGCTCGACACGGGCCGACTGAAGGAAGGTGACACCGTGGTCGTCTCCGGCGCGGCCGGGGCGGTGGGCAGCATCGCCGGGCAGATCGCCAAGCTGTCGGGGGCGGGCAAGGTCATCGGCATCGCGGGCGGGCCGGAGAAGTGCCACGCGCTGACCGAGGAGTTCGGCTTCGACGCGGCGATCGACTACCGGGCCGGGAACGTGCGCCGGGCGCTGCGCGAGCACGCGCCGCGCGGCGTCGACGTGTACTTCGACAACGTGGGCGGCGAGATCCTCGACGCCGTGCTGACCTGCCTGGCCCGCGGCGCCCGCGTGGTCATCTGCGGCGCGATCTCGCAGTACAACGAGACCCAGGTACGCGGCCCGGCGAACTACTTGATGCTGCTGGTCACCCGTTCGTCCATGGAGGGCATGCTGGTCTTCGACTACGAGGAGCAGTACCCGAAGGCCATGGCCGAGCTGGCGGGCTGGCTGCGGGCGGGGAAGCTCGTCTCCCGGGAGCACGTCGTGCACGGGAGCGTGGGTGACTTCCCGCAGACGCTGCTGATGCTGTTCGACGGCGTGAACACCGGCAAGCTGGTGCTGGCCCTGGACGGGGCTTAACTCACGGGGCGCACGGTGTACTTGGTGCATCTGGGACGGCTCGGGATGGCCTCAGGCCTCTAGCCCAACGACATGAATGTGGCATCCATGTTGCTATAAGGACGCGCCGGTTAATAACCTGATGGTCCGCAGTCAGTTAGCCTGCTCGTTTCAGGGCCCTGGAATTTCCGATTCCCGCTGAGGGCCGATGGGCTG
>Ga0335085_10008177_pt1 | contig 16012 bp, 14 predicted proteins | sample Lox_Sample_45_FD_206712 | JGI IMG/M metagenome (GOLD analysis project Ga0335085, IMG submission 206712) | Soil microbial communities from Loxahatchee National Wildlife Refuge, Florida, United States - Lox_Sample_4.5 | ecosystem: Environmental > Terrestrial > Soil > Wetlands | place: USA...
GGCGTCAAAGGCCACTCCCATCATGTTGACGGTTTGCGTCAACATCCGAATGTCGCCGTAAACTCGCAAGCTAGGCTCCTGATAAATCTTTTTCGCGGACGACTTGACTTGTTCGGTCATCGTTTACCCCTCGCGCTACAATTGTTACCCTATCTCGTATATCCGTGCAACCAGAAATTCAGGCTTAACGGGCGGAGATGGGTCCACGCGGTTCGCGAATTCTTTTCCCAATGAACGGCAGGTATGCGGCTCCGGACGACGTATCGTCGCAACTCGGGAACTGGTTCGAAATGGTCGACCCACGAGGCCTCCGGCTGGTTCAAAAGCGCAATGACCGGATCAAATCGCAAGGGTGATTTGCGGCGCAAGCGCACCTCATCCGGCAACACGCCGCGGCCCGCCACCCTCAAAAGCTCCTTGTCCGGACACCACGGCAGGCTAGGCAGTGCAAGCAGGAAATTCACCAGACGCAAATCAAAGAAGGGGTAGCGAACCTCTACGGGGATCCCGGTCAGACCAGCGTCAAATCCTTCGAATATATTCTGCCACATCGGATCGACCATCCATTCGTGAGCCTCTGGGCGAAGCATATGGGGACGAGCGCTAACCCGCGTCTGGGACTCCCAGCGATCCCGCAAACCAAGTCTCTTTTCCAGATCTTCATCGAGCCACAACGGATACGCCCCGGAGTCACCCTTGGGGCCAAACAGCAGTCTCCACCGAGTTCGCAGGTACAGACGGGACAACCTCCCCTCTGCTGCGAGATAGCGGGCGGCGTCACCGAGAGCGCGGCCGAACCTCCTCTTCTCGATTAGTTGGCGGAAGTGAATGGAGATTCGACTGGAAAATCCGGGGTCACTGCCGTCGCCGGTCAAAAGGACGCGGCTTCTGGCGGCAACCTGACGCAATCGATTCAGGCCGGCACGAGCGAGGGGCGAATGGGCGGGCTCAGGAGAAAGATTGCTGGAGAGATCCGCGCCGTCGAATAGCCGGCACTCATCGCTTGGCAGGAACTGAATGGGAATGTTGAGGGCGTTCGCAACGAGCTTCGCGAAATGGCGCTCTTCGTCCGGAATCAAACTGTCAAACACTTCCGTATACGCTTGCAACGAGGTCGCGTGTCGGCTCCGGGAGCGAATTCGCTGGGCACTGGCCGCGACGGTCGGAGAATCTAGTCCGCCGCTCATCAGGATTCCGGCGCTCTCCGTGTGCAATCGGTCGGCGACGGCCAAGTCGAGCAATTCACGAAAGCGCTCGACGTATTCCTCATCCCGCGAATAGTGGACAGGCGTGGTGACGGACAGATCCCAATAACGCCGAGTGGAGATGTTTTGGCGCTCGAGCGTCAAAGCGTGCGCCGGCGGGAGTTTTTGAAGATCTGCAAGCGAGGTCGTCGCAGGATCTTGATTGCCATCGAAGAGAAGAAAATCGGCAATGGCCAAATCGTTGAGGCGGCCCGAAACCGCCGGATGTTGACGGACACACGCAGGCGTATTGCTGAAGACGATCGAAGAAGCGGCGCGGGAATAGTAGAACAGCTTAACTCCGAAATGGTCCCGCGCACAAAAGAGGCGCCGCCGTTTCGCGTCCCAAATGGCGAAAGAGAAGTCGCCGAGTACGTGTTCGACGCAGGCTTCACCCCAAATGCCGTAAGCGTGGAGGATCAATTCGGCATCCGGAGTCGATAACGACAGCGCGCTCGCGGTTTGAGATTTTGCTTTGAGTTTTTCGACCAGCTCGGCGCGCGCGTCGATGCGGGCGTCGGCGGCGATCCACAGATCGCCATTCAGCCCAGCCGGCTGTTTTTCAACCGCGACGCCGCTCTCAGCCTGCAAGAGCGCGTGTCCAAGCCCCACCGGGCCATCGCACCAGATCCCTTGCCGGTCCGGGCCGCGAAACGCGAGACCTTGCGTCATGGATTCGAGCAGCCCACGGTCCACTGGAGCTCCGTCGAGATTCAAGATGCCGACAAAACCGCTCAATTTGCGTTACGTCCCTTTTCGTCCAAAGGATTTCGGTGGCGTGCGTGCTCCTAGCGCCCACAGATCGAGTCGAGAAGTTAAGTCAAGAGAACATCGAGCGATTTAAGCATGCCGTTTGAAGATCAACAAGGGCCGGTGAGCCCTGTCTCGATCCTGGCGTTGTCCAGCCACGGATCTTGCGTTAACTACCCGGCGCCGCCAGGCTTGCCCAAGCGGGTCAAAGCACCGGAAAATGGCAACGTCATGAGCAAGTTTGCCCATATTCCCTCACCTCTGGGCTCGCATCCCGAAGCGATCGAGCGGCTCATGAGAGAAGCGTTGCGACGCGTGGCGAGCGGCGGCGTTCCCGGCGACAAGAAAATAGATTTCGATATTGCGCTCGCGTTGGCGTTGCCGTTCCAGCGGAAGATGAGGGACGCTCGCGAAATCGTGCATGAGGTTTTGCGAGTCCAGACCAATCACAAAGTGGCGCTTTGGCTGGAAATGTTGCTGGCTTTTTTCTTGAACGATCCGTGGCCCTCGGCATGGGAGAAACTGGAGGCGCGCTGGGGCGTCCACATGAAGGGCGAGAAGCCCTTTCTGACGCGTGAGTTATGGGACGGCTCGCCACTCTCACGGCGCTCGATTCTGCCTGAATCTCATGGTTGCCGGCAAGTTCGCGAACATGATTGCGCCGGCAATTTAGTCCTGCCGATCTGTTTTCCAGGGTAACCAGAATTCATCAGAGGAAATTCAGGAGACGCAGCTACGCACATCCGCGAGGATCGCCCGGCAAAGTTGCTGAATCTTCGACCCATCTTCATGGGGACGAACGAGGCGCACCGGTATAGCTTTTTGGAGGCGGGCCAATAAAGAAAACTCCCTTGAACGCATCTCCTCGTCGAGCAAATGATTGACGTAGGTATTGCAAAGCAATTGGAGCAACGTATCGCGCGGCGCGGCGTTCACGATGGCAGGGCGCTCGGGTTCGTTTGCGCGCTCGGATAAGACATAAATGGCCGCCAGGCGCTTGGGCTCCTGTGGCCATCCCGGCCCTGCAGCGCTCAAGTCCAGATACCGCTTGTCCCATGACGGCGCAAACTTGGGCAGCGCATCCGCCGAACCGTAAAGCGTCTCCACCATGTCAGGACGCAGCCAAACTCGCTGATGGGCCGGCCGCACCATGAATTCTCCGTCATCCTCGAAGACGGGAACAACGTCATCGGCAAGGATTGGATAGCCCATTTGGAGAAACGCAGCAGCTGTCGTTGATTTTCCCGATCCCGCCGGCCCTGTTACGGCGATGGCGTAATCGCCCAACACGATTGCACTCGCATGTAAACACGTAACGCCCCGCAGCCTTTGGGCGAGACCGAGCAATTGGCCTTGCAGATAAGGCACTACATCCATCAGGGTATAGTGCTCCGGCCACCTGATCCAGATTCGCTTGCCGTTACGGTCGACGACGCAATCGGTCCCCTCTCCGTAGACAACCCGGAAGTACTCCCGGTCGGCTGTCCGCCAAACCCGGGAAGAAGGACCCTCATTAGGCGCCTGCCAAGGGCTAACGTAGAGAGCCAGCTGATCCGGCGGAGGGTCTCGGTCGATCCCCTCCGGCAAGCTGCCAAAAATCACTTCGACGTCCGCAGTGGTTCGCTGCGAACTAGGGGCAAAACCCGGGATTTTGCTGTTCGAGGAGATACAAAGACCGAAAGCGTAATGGTGTGTGGACATTGAAATTGATGAAACGAAGGATTCAAGTCATTGCGGGGTTGCTAGGACTCGAGTTGTCATGGTTTCCGCCCATGAAACTATTCCGGGTCAATAAGAGAATGTCGCCGTATGTCACCAGAGTAGGAGCCTCATAGGGCTTCTTCCGTGAGACTTGCTCCGTGCCTTTGTCGTGCCTCTCCACATTCCCCTCCGGTCAACAAAGTAATCCGCGGAACCACAAGCCCTAATGATAGGAGAGTGCAACGTTGTCGGGTAGCTGCGAATTGCAAGCCTGCTTCTTATCTGTTACCCCCGCTTTAAGTGAAAGGCCATGCACTCACTCACTTAGCCGATGTTCTGAGACAGCCAATAATTCAGATTCATGGGACGAAGATCGATTCCGGGGTCCGTGCTTGCAACACTCGATCCGATAGCCGCAATTCGCTCTTGAGCCACGTATCGGCACAATTGGCGGACCGCACTGAAGTCTTCTGGACCGCTGGGCCTCAGTTGGCGCAGGACTGCGGCCATCGGATTTCCCTGCACCGGACATTTGGGACGCCTCAGGATCGCCTGCGGCAGGCGATCGCGCATCGCCAGTCTCAGGATTTCCTTGTCAGCGCACCAGGGAAGCACAGGTAAACGCAGAAAAAAGCGCTGGACCCTTACATCAAATAGGGGGTGGCGGGTCTCCACTTGCACATTCACGCGACAAAGCTCGTCTGTCCCAAAGAACGTGACCCAGGGGCTGGTGAGGCCGCTGTAGGACTCCGGGCGATAGGGATGAACCGAAGTAACGCCCTTGGTCGCCATGTCCTGCCACCGATCCCGCAGAGCCAGACGCTGTTCGAGTGTCGGTTCCAGCCATTGCGGATAGTTTGAGGATTTCCCGTCCAGAACGCCTCTCCACCGTTGCCAGCTCACGCGGAAGCCAATCCGCGGATGGCGGCCGTGGGTCAGAAGATATTTTCCAACGCCTAGCAGGAGGCCAAATACCCGAGCACCGCGATAGCCACTCAACGATGGCACGAGGCCGGGATCGCCCCCCTCTCCGGTAAGCAACACGCGCCCATGCGCAGCCACGCGATCCATGAGATCGATTGTGGTCGCACCCATGGTTACGTCGGCAGGCCAGGAGGACGACAGCGCGGAAGAGTGCCACCGCTCAAAAGGCTTGTAGTCGTCGATGGCGATAAAGTGCCAGGGAACCCGCAGGTATTCGGCGACTTGCCCGGCAAAGGCGGGTTCAGGATCGGGATGAACCTTTTTAAATCCGTACGTGATTCCGAAAAGATTCTCCGGGGCGCCGAGCTGCGCGACTGCCTCGGCGGCCACCGTAGGAGAATCGAGCCCGCCGCTCAGGCTGACGCTGGCGCGATCACAACGCAAACGGTCTTGCACCGCGGAGTGGAGCAATTCGCGAAACTGGTCCACGTAATCTTGAGAGCGGCGGTACCGCAACGGCTCTTCAATGGGGAAAGACCAATAGCGTTCGGCGCGAATTTCGTTTGCGCACGCGACAAGAATATGCGCTGCAGGAATCCGCAGAATTTGCTCGAACGGAGTCCGCGTGGGGTGCAAATTCGTGCCGAAGATCAGAAAGTCGGCGATGGCTTCGTCGCACAGATCAGAGGAAAATCCGGGGTAGAGGCGCACCGTGTCGAGCGCGTTACTGAAAACGAAGGCATTGCCGATTCGCGCGTAGTAAAGCGGCTTGACGCCAAAATGGTCACGAGCGCAAAAGAGCCTCTGTTTTGAAGCGTCCCAAATGGCGAACGAAAAATCTCCCAAGAGATGCTCGACGCAAGCGTCTCCCCAAGTATCGAACGCGTGGAGAATTAATTCCGAGTCAGGCGTGGCAAGAGAAACCTGGCGGCTTTGGCCGGAGTTCGCGTGCAACTCACGGACTAAGTCGGCACGCGCGTCGATCCTGGCATCGGCAACGATCCAAAAGCGGCCATCAAGGGCGACGGGTTGTCGTTCGGCGCCGGCTTCTCGCGTGGTGCGCAGCATGGCATGGCACAGACCCGCTGCGCCATTGCGCCAAGTCTCCTGAGCGTCCGGACCGCGAAACGCCATCGAGCGCGCCATGCGATCAAGCAGGGTCGGATCGACGTGTGCTCCGTCCAGGTTCACGATGCCGGCGAATCCGCTCATCGAGAAATCACTTTACGGACGCCTTGGAAAGCCGTCTCCCGGAGTCGGTAAAACACGCTTCCGCCGCCGCGATCGGTGCATCGAAGCGCGAATAGTGGCTATGAACTTCGTCGCGGTCGTTCAATATTTCCCCTTCCAGTTCGACCCAGGCGTGCGCTTCGAATCGCGCGGCTTCCTTGCGCGCGCCGATGTGCAGCTCTCCTTCGACGCCTTCGCGCCGCAAAAGCCACCAGAGCACCATCGATCGCTTCAGACAATTGGGCCGGGTCGGACCGTGCAATTCGGCCGAACGAACGGCGCGCACCGCGCGGCGCGCCATTTCGCGCTGTGAGTCAGCCGGCAACGCCCGGGAACGGCGTGCGGACAGGGAAAATTCCTCGATCAGTTCCTTCCACCGGTGAAAGCCAAGCAGAAGAAGTCCCATCTCGGTCAAAGGAAGAAGCAACGCGGCGCGCAGAATGAGGGCGCGATCTTCGGGCGGGCGGTTTTGGAACCTGCGCCATTTGGCCAGCAACGAATCGTTTCCCATGCTCATCGCGCTCTTATCCTGCCGCCGCCACGGGCTTGCAAGTGGCGCGTCTCCCATTTTCGACACCAGTAGGCGATGGATGCAAGCGGGAATCAGATGTTGGTGCTATCCCGTTCACATGGGAAGACGGCGCAGCAAGAAAAAGAAACACGCGGTGACGATTTTTCGGGAACCCCACAGACAAAATTAAGTCGCGCTGTGCGGCCGGGCTCCCGGCGAGCCAAAGGAGCTAAGCTGCGGAACCATCCTTCACCTCGATCAAACCTTCGGCGAGAAGTTTCTCGAGAAGGCCGACCAAATCGCGCGCGCACCGCTCCGGCTCGACGTCATATTCGCTCGTGATCGTGTTTTGAATCTCTGCGACCGCACGCGGCTCCTGAACCAGGTTCCAGATCCGCGCCCCGACCGGATCGAGACCGTAGTAGACACCGTTCTTGATATTCAGGATCGCGGCTTCGCCGGCAAGATCGCAAGATACCTGCTCCTTGGCCGCTACGACCACGGAACAATCGGAAATCGTTGAACTCATCCTTAACTCTCCTGTTGCTCTTGAGTCTGGAACCTGCTGCGCACGAAAGTCGGCGCGCCGGGCACTCGAACCTGGCGGGCCGCCGGGGCAGGGGCGGCGGCGTTCGACTAGCGAAATTGTAACGGCTCCCGCGTGGGACGGCAATGCGTTTTCGATGGGCCACGTGTCGTGGCGATACCGGCGGATCATTCCGGTGGGTCTTGTTTCACGGCGTTCGAAAGGATATAACGGCGGTCGGTGACAAACTTCGCCCTTAGCCTCGAAAATGTCGAAAAGTATTTCCCGCCCGCCACTTCTGGATGGCGGGCGCTCTTGCATCCCATCTCCCGGCTGACGATCCCCGCCCTCCGCGGAGTTTCTTTCGATGTCAAGCACGGCGAGATTCTTGCCCTGGTCGGGGCCAACGGGGCGGGCAAATCGACGCTGCTGCGAATTCTCACCACGTTGCTGATTCCGACCCGCGGCTGCGCCCAGGTGTGCGGCTTTGATGTCGCCCGAGAGCCCGCAAAAGTGCGCCTTCAGATTGGTTATCACACTGGAGCGGATGCTTGCTTCTACTCTCGCTTGAGCGCCAAAGAAAACCTTCTGCTGTTTGCAGGCCTGAATAATCTTTCGCAGTCTGAAGCCTCGACGCGGATCGCGGAACTCACCGAACCGTTCGGCCTGGGCGCGCTGCTCGACCGTCAGGTGCGCACGCTCTCGACCGGGAACATTCACCGGCTGGGCCTCGCGCGGGCCATGCTGCACCGGCCATCCGTATTGCTTCTCGACGAACCCACGCGCAGTCTCGACCCGCTGGCGGCCGCTGAATTCCGGAGATTTCTGGTACAGCGTTTGGTCGGCGGCCACGGGACGACGATGATTTTTGCATCTCATACTCTCGCCGAAGTCGAACAGCTGGCCGGAAGGATCGCGGTGCTTGACAACGGGCGCTTGCTGGCGTGTGACACTCTGGCTGGCCTGAAAGCCACAGCCAAAGCCGCTACGCTCGAGGAGTCGCTCGAAGTCGTGACTCGCCGGGCGCCGCGGGAAACACAATGAAGAATTCGACGCGATTCGTGCTGACCCTCCGTAAGTTGGCGCTGCTCTTTCTGCGAGATCTCGCGGTTGCACGCAGCTATCGCGCCGCTTTTCTGATCGAAATTTTCCAAGCGCTGTTCGGAGTGGCCGGCTTCTACTTCCTTTCGCGGTTTGTCGAAAGCGCGAAACTCGAGAAGTCGCTCCCGCCCGGCGCGAACTATTTCTCATTTGCCCTGGTGGGAATTGCGTTCTTCGATTACTTGAGCGTTGGGCTCCACACCTTTGACGCGAGCCTGCAAGAGGCCAGGCAAAACGGCACGCTCGAAAATCTGCTCGTGACGCAGACTTCCCTCCCGGTGATTCTCGCGGGATCCAGTCTGTACCCGTTCGCGCTCATGTCGTTGCGCACGGCGATTTACATCGGATGGGGCGCGGCGCTGTTCGGTTTTCCTCTCTCCGGCGCGAACTGGCTGGGCGCGTTTCTGGTCCTCGCAGCATCCGTTCTGGCGTTTTCGGGACTGGGCATTCTCAGTGCGAGTTACCTGTTGATCTTCAAGAGAGGAAATCCCGTGAATTGGGCGATTCTTGGCCTTTCGACGGTCGCGGGAGGAATGATGTATCCTGTTTCGGTTCTGCCGGTCTGGCTGCAACATGTGGCGCGGCTCATTCCAATCACGTATTCGCTGGAAGGGATGCGCGCCGCGATTTTGGGCCACGCCACCCTCCGCGAACTCGTGCCGTCGCTCGCGGGGCTGGTCGTGTTCGCGGTAGTTCTTCTTCCGATCTCTTTCGCGATTTTTTCGTGGGCCTTGCGACGGACAAAAATTGCCGGAACGCTCACACATTTCTGAAGACGCGGCGGCTTGACCGCGAAAAGAACGCAGAAGTCGAGTACGGCGAATTTCGCTTCATAGCGTCCGGATGAGGTTCCTTATGCGCTGCCTGATTCAGAACATGGCTCGTTGCCGGAGGAACAAACAGGAGGGCGCCATGAGGACCTCGATTTCATGGCTTTGGGAAGCTCTATTCGGCTGCGGCGCATTCTTTCTGGCCTTGCCGCCTATCGTCCCCTTCGCGAGAGCGCAACGCAACGAGGGAGTGAGAGTGCAGTTGATCTCTCACGCGACCGGAATTCGGACGCAGTCTGATACAGAGACTTGTACGGCTACATTATCCGGATTCAACCTCTGGAACAAGGGAAGAAAAAACAATTGGGCCGGGGACGCCGGCCCAATTGTAGAGTTTGCGAATTCCGGTAGCTACTTCTTACCCTTCTGCGTCTTCGCGGGCGCCTCTCCCACCTTTGTCGTGATGCCGACGCCCATCTGTTGCAGGGAATCGAGACCTTGCTTGGCCTGCGCGCCAATCGGGCCGTTCGGATCGAGGTCGATGGCGTGTTGATAGGCTTCAATCGTTCCGGGCTGAATGATCGGAGTGATTTTGTCGCCTTCGGTCTTGAATTCCATCGTGTTGACGAGAGCGATTCCGAGTAACAGCCAGGCTTGCGCGCTCTTTGGATCAAGCGTAGTGGCCTTCTGCAGCGGATCGATTGCTTCCTTCATGCGGTTCGCTTGGTACAGTGAAATTCCAAAATTGCGCCACGCGAGCGCGGCGTCGGTCGGATTCAATTCGATGTACTTTTGATAGGCCGCTCGCGCGTCATCGATCTTGCCGAGCTTCGCCAGGTCGTTCCCGAGGTTGTTGTAGTTGGCGGCGACGTCCGGCTTCATTGCAATGGACTTCTGGTAGGTGTCCGCAGCTTCTTGCCACTTGCCCTGGGCTTCATAGGCCTCTCCCAGACGAGACAAAACGATGGCGCGGTTGTTGTCCTCCGGTTTCATCAGCTCCAGCGCGCCATTCAGTTCCGTGACCGCGGTGCTCCCCGCCTGATTGATCTTGTCCTTGACGGGGTCTTGCTGGTCTTTCGGCGTCGTCGCCAGTTGTGCCTGAGCCGCCTTCATTTGATCGATCGCCGCCAAACCGGCGTCGTAATGAGCTTTCAGCTCTTGAAACTGCTTTGCCGCCGCGGCGCGTTCTTTCTCTGCCTCGACAGCGGCGGCATTCCCCTTCATGAGTTCCTTCAAATTAAGGTCAACCACTGGAGAGGTACCAGCAGAGATTTTGATTCCCGTTTGGTAGATGACCTGACCCATTACCTTCACGTCGATGTTGTAAGTTCCTCCCCCGATGCCGGCCAATGAGTAGTGCCCCCTGGAATCGGTCTTCACCTCGGTGGTCTTACTGTTATCGACGTTTGTAATTACGATGGTCACGTCAGGTTCCGGCTTGCCCTCCTGCTGGTCATAGACCGTACCCGACAAAGCGCCGAAGGCGCCTTGGGCGTGAGCAGCAGGTCCCAACAACGCCGCCAGCGGCCCGGCGATCAGTGCAAGCACGATTGCCATCCAAAGTGCTCTCGTTCGATTCATGATCTTCACTGCCTCCTGACAACGCAAATCCGCGCGGAAGTTACCCGCCCGGTCAATTATCTCTCAACTGGCACCCGATAGGCGATAGGATCGCTGATCCCTGCCGCTGCGAAGGCACGAAGCCGCAACCTGCGGCTATCGCAAGCACCGTACGCGACGTCCTTAAACTGGTAACAGGACCTCATCCGATCGGATGGCGCGTCCAATTCCAGGTCCCGTTCTGCGATTTCCCATTTTCGCACGCGCATGACCGGCGTCACAATCTCAATGTGCGTCTCGCGGGCGATGCTCGCCGTCACCCACAAATCCATTGCTCCGATCGCAAGGACCACGCCTTGGCCTTTGCGGTCATGGGACAAGAAACGGGCTTCCCGCTGTTGTTTAAGATGCAGTCCCGAACCACGAAGAGTACACGCCGCAGGCGGCCGGATGCCAGATGAATTTATCCAGCCGCAATCCTGTCCGTACCGGCAAGCCTGTCTCTAGGACCTAGCGGCCGCGGCGTGAAGTTTTTCTGCGCTGGTGTCTCTGGACAAGAATCACAGCCGCGACCGTCACAATTCCAGCCGCCAAAAAGCGAAACGGCTCGAGCCGGAGTCCGAGCCATCGCAAAACAAAAATATAGCCCAACCCCACCGCGATGGCGGGCAAAATGACGATGAGAAATGAGCGGTTCATGGCCAAGAATACCTCGTACGGACGCGGGCCCTATGCGCCGCCGAAGTTAGCACCAATACGTCGCGGAGGTCGTATCGGTCTCCCAGATCGTGACCGATGTGATCCGCGCGCCCCCGGGCAATGCGCCGATCCGCCGCGCGGTTTCGTCATAGAAAAACTTCGCCAGATTTTCCGCTGAGGGATTGATGACGTCAAAGGGCGCCTGATCGTTCAGAAACTTGTGATCGACTCCGCCGATGATTTCGCGAAGGACGTGCTTCAAATGCGTGAAGTCTTGCAAGAGGCCGGTTAAATCCAGGCTGGGACCTTCGACCGTGATTCGCACCTTGTAATTGTGGCCGTGCGGATTTTCGCACTTTCCCCTGTAGCCGCGCAGGGCATGGCCCGCGGAAAAGGTTTCGTCGACGCTGACTTGAAACATAGGCCTTTTCTAAAATGTGCGCGCCGGGCGCACGCTAGCCTCTCGCGCGCAACGAGCGGCGACACGTTCACGCCGGCACGCAGCGCTAATCTGGCTGTCGCATGAACCGTTCAACTGCGGCGATGTCCCTGGTGGTCGCGTACGCCGGAAGCGATTCCATGAAGATTTTACCATACTGCATGCGATGGATGCGGTTGTCGAGAATCGCGAGCACGCCGCGGTCGGTGCGCGAACGGATGAGCCGGCCGAAGCCCTGCTTGAGCGCCAGAACCGCCTCCGGCACCTGATATTCCGCGAAGGCGTTGCGGCCATCCTCCTGCAAAGCCTTGACGCGCGCCGCCACGACCGGATCGGACGGCACGGCAAACGGCAGTCGGTCCACAATCACGCAGGAAAGCTGCTCGCCGCGCACATCGACGCCCTGCCAGAAACTTGAGGTGGCGAAAAGCACCGCGCCGGGCGTCGTCCGGAATTTGTCGAGCAGCGCGGATCGAGGCGCCGAGCCCTGCAGAAGCAGCGGATAACGCACGCGCGTGCGAACGCGCTCGTACAAATCGTTCATCTGGCTGTAGCTCGTGAAGAGGCAGAACGCGCGGCCGCGCGAAATCTCGAGCAGCCTTGCGATTTCCTGCGCCGCGCGCTCGGCGAACGCGGCGTCCCGCACGTCGGGCAACGTCGCGGGAACGTACAGCAGCGCCTGGGAGGTGAAATCGAATTCCGAGGGTAGAACGCGCTCGCTCGGGGTCTGGACACCGAGCCGCTGCTTCAAGTAGCCGAAGCGCCCCTCGACGGCAAGTGTCGCCGACGTGAGAATAATTGTATCGAACGGCTCGAACAGGCGCTCGCGCAGCAAGGCGCTCACGTCGATTGGAGTCGCCGCGACAAACACGCCTTTGTTGCGGCGCTCGAACCAGTACACAAAATTCCCTTCGCTCGATTCGAAGAGAAATTTCAGCTCGCCGCGCAGTTCCATTCCGCGGCGCGCGATGTTCAGCAGCTCCTCGGGCTTGGCCGGGAGCGACGCGATTTCGGCTTCCAGACTCTGTAGAGCGTTCACCAGAGCGTCGTAGCCCTCGCGGTTCTGTTCGAGAAACTCCGCGCGCTGCGTTTTGTCAAACGGAAATCGCCCTTCGCGCGCCGGAAACGCCTCGAAGAAGCTGCGTGAGCGCTCCCGTACGCGTGCCATGTGCTTGAGCAAACCCGGGCCGCCGGCTCGGGTCACGCGCGCGGCGACTTCGGCGTCGCGAGCGAGTTCTTCGAAACGATAATTCGAAATTTGCCGTCCGAAATATTCGCTGGCGACATCTTCGATCTCATGCGCTTCGTCGAACACCACGGCGCCGTATTCCGGCAGCACGCTGCCGAAATCGTCCTGCTTGAGCGCGAGGTCGGCAAAAAAAAGATGGTGATTCACGATGATCAGATCGGCTTCGGAAGCGCGCTGATGCATCGCCGTGACAAAGCAGCGGTTGAACTCCGGGCACTTCGATCCCGTGCAGGCGTCGCGCCGCGCGTCGAGCCGCTGCCAAAGATCCGAATCGTCTGGCAGGAAATTCAGCTCGGCGCGGTCGCCCGTCTCTGTGACTTTTTCCCAGTCGCGAATTTGCGCGAACCAGTCCACTTCGTCGAGGCCCTTCAGTACAGGCTGATTCGCCATACGGTAGACTTTTTCGCGGCAAAGAAAATTGCCGCGTCCCTTCATCACGGCCACTTTCAGTTTCGGCGCAAAATACTTTTGCAGGAATGGAATGTCCTTTTGAAAGAGCTGTTCTTGCAGGGACTTTGTGGCCGTCGAAATCACGACGCGCCGCCCGCTGCGAATCGCAGGAACGAGGTACGCGAGCGTTTTGCCCGTGCCCGTGCCTGCCTCGACGATGAGGTGGCGCTTTTCGGTAAACGCGGCTTCCACAAGCTCCGCCATTTCGAGCTGCGACGGCCGATGCTCGTATCCGCGCGGCATGCACTTTTCGAGCGCGCCGCCGGGGCCGAACAGTTCGGCGATCGTGGGCTTTCCTAAATCAGGCGCAGCGGGCGTGAACGGCGGGCCCTCCGTCTGGCGCGCGACCGCGGCTGCCACATTGTCTTTAGCGTGTTTCGGCATAGAGAGAAGACGAACATTCGCGGCGAGCAATTTTCTGCAAGCCACTTGAAAGACCGCGAACGGCTAAAATAGCACACCCCGGCGGCGTGCGCCGCTTTGCTATACTCGCGGCGATGGCCAAAGCCGCTCCCGCATCGAAAAAACTTTTTCTCGTCGACGCGATGGGGTACATCTTCCGCGCCTATTTCGCGCCCATGGCGCGGCTGAACAGCCCGCAAGGCGTACCCACGAAGGTGCCCTATCTGTTTTCCAACATGCTGCGGAAGCTCGCGAAAGAGCACGCGCCGGATTATCTGGCCGTGGTGTTTGACACCAAGGAACCCACGTTCCGGGACAAATTATTCGACAAATACAAGGCGCAGCGGCCGCCGATGCCGGACGACCTCGCCGTACAATTGCCCTACGTGCGCCGAATGTGCGAAGCGATGCGGCTGCCGATTCTCGAGTATCCGGGTTTTGAGGCGGACGATGTGATCGGAGCGCTCGCACGGCAAGGCGCGAAAAGCGACCTCGATGTCTGCATCGTGACAAACGACAAGGACATGATGCAGCTTGTAGGCGGAAACGTGCGCGTGCTGCGGCCCGGCGGCGCTCCGGACAAGACCGATCTCGTCGTCGACGCGGCAAAAGTAGAAGAGTTGATGGGCGTGCCTCCCGAAAAAGTGGCCGACGTGATGGCTTTGATGGGCGATTCGATCGACAACATTCCCGGCGCAAAAGGCATTGGCGAAAAGGGCGCGAAGGAATTGATCCGTCGGTTTGGCTCGGCGGAAGCGGCGCTCGCGCGCGCGAAGGAAGTCGAAGGAAAACGTTACCGCGAGGCGCTCGAAAACAGCCGCGACGCTGTGGTGATGTCCAAGCAACTCGCGGTGATCGACACAAACGCGCCCGTGAAACTCGTGCTCGACGATCTGCAGGCGAAAGAGCCGGACGTCGAAGCCTTGCGCGCGCTCTACGCGGAGTTGGGATTCACCTCGCTGCTTCGCGATCTGGCAGCGGCTTCGGCAGCGCCCGCCGCGCCAGTCCCTGCCAGCGACTTCGAGACGCTCGGTTCCCCCGCCGCGCTCAAAAAGTACCTCGCTACTTTGCCGCGTAACGCCGAAGTCGCCGTGTGGCTGACTCTCGCAGAGGGCGACCGCGAAATGGACGGATTCGGCTCGCAAATCGCGGCGATCGAGATTTCACCCAAGCCCGGAGTCTCGCGCATGGCCTGGATCGCGGGTGGGAGCGTAACTGGGAGCGCGCCGGAAAAAGACAAGGAAAAAATGCGCGACGCGCTCGCCGAATTCCTGTGCGACGCGACGCGTCCAAAAATCGTGCATGACCCCAAACTCGCTGAGTTGCTGGCCGGCCCCGTCGCCGGAATCCGCCACGCGACCATGCTCTACTCCTATCTCTTGCGCCCGACCACGGCGAAACACGATCTTGCCGACGTAGTGCTGCGGCAAGAGAGCATCAGTCTCTCAGGCACTTCCGGCGAGCATGCCGAACATTTGCAGCGCGTCGCCCCGCTCTTGCGCAAGGAGATCGAGGCGCAGGGCCTCGCGGAAATCTACGAGAAGATTGATCTGCCGCTCGCGCCGGTGCTGGCCGCGATGGAGCGCGACGGCGTCCTCGTTGACCGCAAGGCGCTCGACGCAATGTCCAAAACGATGGAGCGCGAAATCCGCTCCCTCGAAAAGACGATTTGGGAACTCGCCGGGGCGGAATTCAACATCAATTCGCCGCCGCAACTCGCCGAAATTTTATTCGATAAGCTCAATTTGACGGTCGGCGGCAGGCGCCGCGGCAAACCTCGTTCGACTGCGGCGGACGTGCTCGAAGAGCTGGCGCTCCTGCACGAAATGCCGCGCAAGGTGCTCGAATACCGCGAACTTGCCAAGCTCAAGTCCACGTATGTCGACGCGCTGCCGAAACTGATTCACGCCGAAACGGGCCGGCTGCATACGAGCTTCAGCCAGACCACTGCGGCGACCGGCCGCCTCAGCTCTTCGGACCCGAATCTGCAAAATATCCCCGTACGCTCGGAGCTTGGCCGCCAGATTCGCGCGGCGTTCGTCGCGGGGCCGGGAAACACGCTGCTCTCCGCCGACTATTCGCAGATCGAGCTGCGCATCCTGGCGCATTTTTCGCGCGACCCTGTACTCATCGACGCGTTCCGCACCGGGCAGGACATTCACGCGCGCACGGCGGAAGAAGTGTTCGGCGTGGGTCCGATGGCGCAAAATGCCGAGCACCGGCGCGCCGCGAAGGCCATCAATTTCGGCATCATCTACGGACAGACGCCGTTTGGCCTCGCCGCGCAGCTCAGTATCGACCAAAAGGAAGCCGCACAATTCATCGCCGTGTATTTCGCGCGCTACCGCGGGGTAAAGGAATATCTGGAACGCTCGCTCGCCGAGGCGCGCAAGAGCGGTGCGACACGCACACTGTTCGGGCGGCTCAGGCCCGTCCCTGAAATTACTTCGCCGCAA
>Ga0335085_10008178_pt1 | contig 16011 bp, 11 predicted proteins | sample Lox_Sample_45_FD_206712 | JGI IMG/M metagenome (GOLD analysis project Ga0335085, IMG submission 206712) | Soil microbial communities from Loxahatchee National Wildlife Refuge, Florida, United States - Lox_Sample_4.5 | ecosystem: Environmental > Terrestrial > Soil > Wetlands | place: USA...
GCAGGTCGAGCTTCTCGAGCAGTCCGAGTGCCTCGCGTCGCTGCTGATCGAGGCCGAGCCTGACTCCCAGGCCGAACTCGGCGTTGTCCTCGAACAACGAATTGGCCCAGGCGGGGCCGCGTCCGTTTGGGTCGCGGGCCCAGGGCGTCGTCGGCAGGTTGCCTCCGTAGATGGAGGAGCAGCCGGTGGCGTTCGCGACCACGAGCCGATCGCCGACGAGCTGGGTCAACAACTTGAGATACGGAGTCTCGCCGCAGCCGGAACAGGCCCCGGAGAACTCGAACAAGGGCTCGAGCAGCTGTGAGCCCTTGATGGAGGCCGGCTCGACGAGCGTCCGCTCGAGCTCCGGCAGCGAGAGGAAGAACTCCCAGTCCCGCGCCGCCTGCTCGTGCGAGTCCTCGAGCGGGCGCATCTCGAGCGAGCGGTGCCGCGGCTCCGGCTTCGAAAACGCGGGACATGCGGTCACACAGAGCTTGCAGCCGGTGCAGTCGAGTGGCGAGATGGCGATCGCCAGCTGCTTCCCCGGAAGGTCCTTGCCTCGCCAGGGCTTGCTCTTGAAGCCCTCCGGTGCCTGCGACAGCAGCTCCGGCTCGCAGACCTTCATGCGAATCGCCGCGTGCGGACAGACGAGCGTGCACTTCGCGCAGTCGATACAGATCGAGGGATCCCAGACGGGCAGCTCGTCGGCCAGGGCGCGCCGCTCGTAGTGAGCTGTGCCGGTCGGGAAGACGCCGCCGGGTTCGAACGCGGACACCGGCAGCGTGTCACCGTGGCCGGTGAGCAGCGCCTGCAGCACGGCGGGCGCGTCCGCATGCAGGTCGAGCGCCTTCGTCCCGTTCAAAGGACCCGGCTCGATCTCCTGGAGCGCGGCGAGTGCTCCGTCGACGGCGGCGAAGTTGCGCCGCACCATCTCTTCCCCCTTGCGGCCGTAGGTCTTCTCGATTGCGTGCTTGATGGCCGCGATCGCGCCGTCGACCGGCAGCACACCCGACAGGGCGAAGAAGCAGGTCTGCAGGACGGTGTTCACGCGCCCGGCCAGGCCGGCGTCGCGCGCGACCCGCTTCGCATCGACGACGTAGAGACGGAGCTTCCTCTCGAGGATCCGCTCCTGAACAGAGCGGGGCAGGCGCTGCCAGGTCTCTGGCCCGTAGGGGCTCGAGAGCAGGAAGGTCGCGCCGGGACGTGCGTGCTCGAGGACATCGAGGCGTTCGAGCAGCTGGAACTGATGGCAGGCGACGAAGTCGGCCTCGTCGATCAGGTAGGGAGCCTCGATGGGGTCGTCGCCGAAGCGCAGATGCGAGACGGTGACCGCTCCCGACTTCTTCGAGTCGTAGACGAAGTAGGCCTGGACGTAGCGGCCCGCTTCCTCGGCGATGATCTTGGCCGAGTTCTTGTTGGCACCGACGGTGCCGTCGGAGCCGAGCCCGTAGAAGAGGCAGCCCACGTCCTGCCGCGGCACGCGCCAGGTCGGGTCGTAGTCGAGGCTCGTGCCGGAGACGTCGTCGTCGATGCCGACGGTGAAGTGCCGGTGCGGCCGCACGTCGAGGTCGCGGTGAACGTGCTCGAGGTCGTGACGCTGCGCGCGGGCGAGCTCGTCGAACACTGCGCAGGCCATTGCCGGTGTGAACTCCTTCGAGCCCAGGCCGTAGCGCCCGCCGATCACGGTGCGCGGCAGACGCTCCTCCTCGTGGAGGGCGGAGACGACGTCCTCGTAGAGGGGCTCACCAACCGCGGCGGAATCCTTCGCCCGGTCGAGAACGGCGACGGCGCACGTCGAGAACGGCAGCACCGCGGCCAGATGGCGGCTCGAGAAGGGCCGGTAGAGATGCACCTTGACGAGGCCGACTCGATCGCCCTCGTGATTGAGGCGCTGCACTGCGGCCTCGAGAGTCGCCGTCGCTGACCCCATGGCAACGACGACCCGCTCAGCTCGCGGATCGCCGATGTACTCGAACGGCCGGTAGCTGCGACCTGTGCGGCGCGCAAAGCGGAACATCGCCTCTTCGAGCAAGCGCGGCACCGCCTGATAGAAGGGACTCGCCGCCTCGCGGCCCTGGAAGAAGACATCCGGATTCTGCGCCGACCCACGCAGGGTGGGATGGTCGGGCGAGAGCGCCCGCTCCTTCGCCGCCGCAATCTGCTCCTCATCGACCAGCGCGCGGAGGTCGTCGTCGGACAGCGCGTCGATCACGTTGATTTCGTGCGAGGTGCGGAAGCCGTCGAAGAAGTGCAGGAACGGCACCCGGCTTTCGAGACTTGTCATGAAGGCGAGCGCGGCCATGTCCTGGGCTTCCTGGACCGAGGCACCGGCGAGGATGGCGAAGCCGGTGGGCCGAGCCGCATAGACGTCGGAGTGGTCGCCGAAGATCGAAAGCGCATGCCCGGCGACGGCGCGAGCCGCGACGTGAATGACACAGGGCTGCAGCTCGCCGGCGATCTTGAACATGTCCGGCAGCATCAGCAACAGCCCCTGGCTGGCCGTGAAGGTCGTCGCCAGCGCGCCGCTCTGCAGCGCCCCGTGGACGGCACCCGCCGCACCTGCTTCGGACTGCATCTCGACGATCTCGGGCACCTGGCCCCAGAGGTTCGCGTCCCCCGCGGCCGACCAGACGTCGGCGTACTCGCCCATCGGACTGGCCGGCGTGATCGGGTAGATGGCGATCACCTCGGCCAGCTTGTGCGCGACGCGCGCCGCAGCCTCGTTGCCGTCGACGACGAGACGGTGAGCGTGCGATTCCATGCCTCGAAGCTAGGCCGGGGCTCGCGCCGAGTCGTCGGGGAAGACGCGGAACTTCTGCTGGAGAACTACTCAGAACGCTGGTTGGCGAAAGCGCGGACGGAGGCCCCCCTCCCCTCCGTCCGCGCCCGCGTCAGAGGATCACTCGCGAGTGATCTTGACCTTCTTCGGCCTTGCAGCCGGGAGCTTCTCGGCGTGCACTTCGAGCACGCCGTGGCTGAAGACCGCCTTCAGGTGCTCGGTGTCGGCTTCGGTCGGGAGGATGAAGCGGCGCTCGAACTCGCGCTCGAGCCGCTCGTGGAGCGCAAACTCCTTCGTCTCCTCCTTGGTCTGCGTGCGCGAACCCTTGATCGCGAGCATGTGGTCCGAGACCTCGATCGAGAGCTCCTTCTCCTCGTAGCCGGGGACCTCGAGCTCGACGACGAACTCGTCGTCGGTCTCGTAGACATCCGCGGCGGGTGCGAGCACGGGCGCGAAGCCGATCTCCTCGAAGACGCGCCGCATGCGGCGCTCCATCGAGTCGAGCTCGGTGAAGGGTGTCCACTTGACGATGGCCATGTGTCACCTCCCTTCCACACGCATGGTCGCCGCCGGCGGACGCCGCGCCATCGTGGAAATCCCCGATCGTCTGGGGTTCAGGCCCCGTACTCGAGCAGGTCGGCCAGGCCGCGTACGGCGACGTCGGCTCCCGCTCGACGGAGCTGCCGCAGCCGGTCGGGGTCGCCCCCGGCATCGATCCCGACCACACACGCGAAGCCGGCTGCCCGCGCCGCGGCAACGCCGGCCGGGCTCGTCTCGAACGCCGCTGCCCGCTCCGGCAGCACGTGCAGCTCACGACACGCTGCCAGCAGCCGGTCGGGAGCGGGTCTGCTGCTCAGCTGCTGGTTCGCGATCGTCTCTGCGCTGACGCTCCCGTCAACGAGCTCGGCGAGGCCGCTGAGCTCGAGCATCTCGTCGGTGTGCGCGCTCGCCGAGACAGCCGCGCAACTGATTCCCGCGTCGTGCGCGAGCTCGAGGTAGTGGCGGACGCCGTCGAATGCGTCCACTCCGTGCTCTTCGAGCAGGCGGCCCAGCCACTCGTTCTTGCGGTTCGCGAGTCCATGAACCGTCTCTGTTCCCGGCGGATCGCCCGCTCCACCCTCCGGCAGGCGGATTCCGCGGCTGGCGAGGAACGTGCGGACGCCTTCGAGCCGCGGCCGCCCCTCGACGTGCTGCCGATAGTCCGTTCGCGGATCGAATGGAGCGATCAGGTGCCCGTAGCTCATGTATGAGCGGGCGCCGAGCAGCTCGTTCAGCGTGCGCGCCCAGGCCTCCTGGTGGAGCCGGGCGCTCCCGACGAGCACGTCGTCGAGCTCGAAGACGCACGAGCGAACCGCCGTAGGCAGCCCGAGTGCCCGTCGGGCGCGGCCGCGAGGCAGGAACGGCTCGGCAAGCTCCGTCGGAAGGCCTTCGTCGAGAGCGAACTGGCGAAGCTCTGCGGCTGCAGCCGCGTACTCGGCACGGAGATGCCGCTCATGAGCGTCGAGCTCCTCTGCAGTAAGGACCCCTTCCTCGGCCCGGAGCGCTTCGCGTGCTGCAGAGAGCGCCTCCCGCCACTCCGACCGGAGTGTGTCGAGCTCGGCGCGACTGGATTCCGTGGATTTCACACTGTCAGGTTGCCACCCGAGGGGTCGTCGGCGCATCCGTGAACACGCGGCTCTCGAGCTCCGCAGTTTTCCGGAGCCGGCACGAGCTCGAGGTTGCCACAGGCACAGGCTTCCCCGCCGCGCGTACGCTGCCCGGATGGTGCGCGAGGGAGACGTAGCGCCCGACTTCACACTCGAGTCGGATTCCGGCGAGCCCGTCACGTTGTCCGCCTTGAGGGGATCTCCGGTGGTGCTGTACTTCTATCCCAGGGACGACACGCCGGGGTGCACAGCGCAGGCATGCGGGATCAGGGATGCCTACGGCGAGTTCGAGCGCGCGGGAGCCGTCGTGCTCGGCGTCTCGCCCGACAAGGTGGCGAAGCACGTCAAGTTCAAGCAGAAGTACGACCTGCCGTTCACGCTCCTCGCCGACCCGGAGCACGAGCTCGCCGAGCTCTACGGCGTCTGGAGTGAGAAGAGCTTTGCGGGCCGGAAGTACTGGGGTGTCGACCGGACGACCTTTGTCGTCGCGCCCGACGGGACGGTCTCCAGGGTCATGCAGCGCGTCAAGCCGACCGCGCACGCAGACGACGTGCTCGCAGCTCTCTCCTCGACCTGAAGGCCGGCAAATCCCCCGCCCGGGGGACTCCGAGCAGCTGTCGCGGGAGCGACTATCGGAGTGCGGCACATGCAGCTCTACCTGCGCGATCCCTCGTACACCGACCGGCTCGCAGCGTTCCTCACGAGCGTCGGCCGGCCTGCCGTCGTCGGGGCTCCCGACCGTGTCGACCTCGAAGAGACGAGCGAGGACGCACGGCATCTCGAGCTCGAGCTCTATCTCCGTGTGTGGCGCGTCCTCTATCCGGACGCCGACGTCGAGCTCACGCCTGCGCCGGCGCCCTAGGCGCCGTCCCGGGTTTCTGCGACGCTAGTCGCGTGTTTCGGTGGCTTTCCTCGCTCTTCCGCCGCGGGCGGCGGGACGAGGCGTCCCCGATCCGCGAGGCAGACGCGTACGCGCGCAGCTACGGCGAACGCAGCGGCGAGATCGTGAGTGTCGTCCGCTTCGAAGCGAAGCCGATTCCACGCCGCACGGGCGACATGACGGGCGAGCTGCTGCGCCGGGCGTTCGAGACGAAGCTCGACGCACGCGGCAAGACGGCTACCTGAGCGGCATCGCGGGTCTGAACTCAAGGATTCCGCCAACCCGCCGATTCTCTATGCGTCAGGGGGTCGGAGTCTCCTCGGGCGCGCGACGCCGCAACGCGCGAGCGGGTCAGGATTCTCCCTTGGCCCCCTGACGATCGGCCGGGCGTTGCATTCACCCAAATGCGCCCAGCGGTGCGCAGGGCGCAGGCGGCACGGTGGTCTGGTGGCTGCCGAGCATCAGAAGCCCGAACCTGTCCGCGTGCTCGTCGTCGACGACAGCGAGGTGTTCCGAAACGTCGTCCGAGCAGTCGTGGCCGCGACGCCGGGCTTCGAGGTCGTCGGCGCGGCGGCGTCCGGACACGACGCGCTCGACCTGGTCGACCGGCTCGCGCCTCAGCTCGTGCTGATGGACGTGAAGATGCCCGGGCTCGACGGCACCGAGACTGCGCACTTGATCGGGCGACGGCATCCGGCCGTCAGCGTCGTTCTCCTGACCGGGACCGGTTGCCCGTCCCCGAACGACCGGGTACCGGCGATCATGGACAAGCGCGACCTCTCGCCGCGGTGGCTCGCCGACTTCTGGCAGCGGCGCGCGTCGAGCGCTTGATGTCGCGATGCGGATGAGAGGACTTGAACCTCCACGAGCCGAAGCCCACACGGACCTGAACCGTGCGCGTCTACCAATTCCGCCACATCCGCGCGGAGCGACAGTGTAGCCGTGCACAACGAGCGCCAAGACCCGCGGTCCCACGTACCATGCCGCCTCTTGCACCGCTCCTTGCTCCCGCTCGCGCTCGCCCTCACCGCCGCTCTGGCACTGCTCGCCGGCGGAGGAACTGCAGCGCTCTCGCGACCTTCGAAGAAGCTCGTCGAGGTCGTGGTGACCCTGCCGCGGCCTTCACTCGCGGTCGAGGTCGGACAGGACCGGATGCTCGCGGCCGCGGCGGAGCGGCGGCACTCCCTCGCCGTTGCGGCGCCGGCAGCCGTCTCCTACCTCCGGACGCTCGCTGCAGCACAGCGCACGCTCGCGGCGCGGCTCGCAGTCGCAGTTCCGGCCGCCCGCGTCCGCTGGCATTACGGCGTGGCGCTCGACGGCGTCTCCGTCGTCCTCCCCGCGTCCGATCTCGGTCGTCTCCGAGCACTTCCGGGCGCGACGGTCTGGCCGACCGTCACGTACCACGCGCTTCGCGACACCGCTAGGTCGGAGCCGACAACGACCCTCGTGAACCGAGGCCCCGGCCTGATCGGCGCGCCTTCGCTCTGGGGGCCGAACCTCTCGACCGCCGGCGAGGGGATCAAGATCGGGCTGATCGACGACGGGATCGACCAGGCGCACCCGTATTTCAACGCATCCGGCTACTCGTATCCGGCCGGCTACCCGAAGGGGAACAAGGCGTACACCACGCGGAAAGTCATCGTCGCGCGCGCCTTCACCGCGCCGGGAAGGCACTGGAAGTACGCGGCGCGCCCCTTCGATCCGGTCTTCTCTTACCACGCCACGCACGTTGCGGGCATCGCGGCGGGCGACTACGGAACGCCGACCGCCGCCGATGGAGGCGACCCGATCTCCGGCATCGCACCAAAGGCGTACCTCGGCAACTACAAGGCGCTGACCGTGCCGACGAGGGACTGGGGCCTCGACGGCAATTCACCGGAGATCGTCAAGGCGATCGACCAGGCGGTGGCCGACGGCATGAACGTCATCAACCTCTCCATCGGGGAGCCCGAGGCGCAGCCGCGCCGCGACGTCGTCGCGAAGGCGCTCGACAACGCCGCGGCGGCCGGCGTCGTGCCTGTGGTCTCGGCAGGGAACGACTACACCGACGGGGGCCCCGGGTCGATCGACTCTCCGGGGACCGCGTCGGCCGCGATCACAGTCGCCGCCTCGACCATCGGCGGCGACGGCACGCACCCCGACCACATCGCCTCGTTCTCTTCCGGCGGCCCAACCCCCGTTTCACTCCTCCTGAAGCCGGACGTGACAGCGCCCGGCGTCGACGTCCTCTCCTCCATCCCGGCACACGACTACGAGGACCTGGACGGGACGAGCATGTCCGCGCCCCACGTCGCGGGCGGTGTGGCGCTCCTCCTGCAGCGTCACCCGACCTGGACGGTCGAGCAGGTCAAGTCGGCACTGGCCTCGACGGGCGACGAGGTTCATCCGGTCGGCGGCTCGGGCGAGGTCTCGGTGCTACGCCAGGGCGGGGGGAGGATCGACCTCGCCCGTGCGGACCAGCCGCTGATCTTCACGAATCCGACCTCGCTGGACTGGGCCCTCGTGCAACGAGGCTTCTCGAGCACGAAGCAACTGGCGACCGCCGACGCCGGAGGCGGGAGCGCACCCTGGAACGTGTCGATCCACGCACAGTCGATGCCGCGGGGCGCAAAGCTCGAACCACAGGCGGCGACGGTTGTGGCCGGGGCTTCGTTGGCCCTGCAGCTCACAGTCTCGCCGACGGCGAAAGCAGGCGACGGCGCCGGATTCGTCGTGCTCACGCGGGGCAGCGACGTCCGCCGGATCGCGTTCTGGTTCCACGTCGAGGTGCCGAAACTCGGCCTCGACCCGCACCGGACGCTGTGGAGTCCCGGCCTCTACCACGGCGACACCGCCGGCGGGCCGTCGCGCGTCTCCTCCTACCGTTATCCGCAGGGCGGGCTCGCGCCGGGCGTGCCGACCCGGCTCGGTGGGCCCGAACAGGTCTTCCGGTTCACATTGCGGCGGCCGGTCGCGAACTTCGGCGTCGTGATCGTGAGCCGCGCACCGGGCGTCCGCGTCTCACCGCGCCTCGTCGCCGGGGACGACGAGAACCGCGTCGTGGGCTACACCGGGATCCCGACGAGCGTGAACCCGTACCAGGGATTCGACCTCTCGGAGCCGGTCGTGTCGGCAGTGCAACCCGAGCCGGGCACGTACGAATTCGTCTTCGACACGCCGACCGGACGGAAGCCCGGCTCCTTCAAGTTCCGCTTTTGGGTGAACGACGTCTCGCCGCCCTCGATCCGGCTGCTCGGCCGGACGGACACGATCGGCCGCCCGATCCGGCTTCGGGTCCGCGACTCGGGCTCCGGGGTCGACCCGCGCTCGCTCCGCGCGAAGGTCGGGGGCAGGTCGGTGCGTGTGGCCTATGCCGACGGCGTTCTCTCGCTCAGGACCACTGGACTGCGAGCAGGCAAACAGGTCGTCAGGGTCACTGCGTCGGACTACCAGGAGACGAAGAACATGGAAGTCGTCGGGCCGATCCTCCCGAACACGCGCGTCCTGCACACGACCGTCACGCTCCGTCGCTGAGCGTGTGAACTAGCGGCGTTCGCGGTCGTCGATGGTCGGCAGGTTGGCGAGGTCACGCTCGACGCTCGCCGCGAACTCGTCCGCCTCGTCGTCGCGCACGACGCGCAGGCTCGCCTTCCGCCTGGCGCGCTCACGGCGCCGACGGGAATCGACCCCGAACCGGTCCTGGAGTCGCGGCCACTCGGCGCCCGCGACCAGTACGACAGCGACCGCGAGCAAGGCGATGTACAGCCAGCTCACGCAGCGAGTCTAGCGCAGCGCCGCCCCCTGGAACTAGCCGGACTCGAGCGCCTCGACCTTCGCGTGAAGGTAGGCGAGATACGGCTCCGGATCGAGCGGTCCACCAACGATGTGCTCGAGCAACTCCGGAGGCTCGAAGGCGCGCCCCCAGCGGTGCACGTGCTCCCGCAGCCATTCGCGAAGTGAGCCGAACTCGCCCCGCTCGAACTCGCCGTCGAGGTCGCCGAGCGCGCTCGTCGCGCGCTCCCAGAGCTGCACCGAGATGACGTTGCCGATCGCGTAGGTCGGGAAGTAGCCGAGATTGGAGTCCGACCAGTGGACGTCCTGCAGGACGCCTTCCACGACGTCGGCCGGCTCGATAGCGAGGTAGTCGCGGAGCTTGGCGTCGAACGCTTCCGGCAGGTCGGCGACGGCGACCTCCCCCGCGAGCATCTGGCGCTCGAGCTCGAAGCGCAGCACGATGTGGAGCGGGTACGTGACCTCGTCGGCGTCCACGCGCCGGGTGCTCGGGGCGACACGGTTGAGCGCGCGGTGGAAATCTGCGAGCGGGACGTCTCCGAACTGCTCCGGGAACAGCTCCTGCAGCCGCGGATAGAAGAACCGCCACGTCGAGAGACGACGCCCCACGACGTTCTCCCAAAGCCGGCTCTGGGATTCGTCGAAGGACGACGACGCGCTTCGCTGGAGAGGCGTTCGGGAGTAACGCCCGTCGATCTGCCGGTGGTAGAGGCCGTGCCCGAACTCGTGCAGGCACGAGAGGATCCCCGCCAGGCTGCTCTTGTCGAAGTCGGCGGTGACACGGATGTCGGCGCCGGAGATGCTGGACGTGAACGGGTGCACGGTGTCGTCGAGCCGCCACGACTGGTCGTCCATCCCCCAGCGAAACAGCATCTCGAGCGCAAGCTCGCGCTGCCGTTCGGTCGAGAACTCGCCGTTGAGGCACGAGGCGTCGACCGGCTCACCGATTCCGGCCACGAGCGGAACGAGCTCGGCCTTCAGCCGCGCGAAGATCGCTGCGACGTCCGCGGTCCGCATCCCCGGCTCGTGATCGTCGAGGAGCACGTCGTAGGGGTCGTCGAACGGCTCGTGACACGCGACGTACTCTTGGGTCAGCCTGAGGCGCCGCTCCAGGTGAGGGCGCAGGAGCTCGAAGTCGCGGGCGTCGCGTGCCTCCAGCCAGGCGGCGTACCCGAGCGAGCCGGCCCGCGTCAGCTCCGCGTAGAGCTCGCTCGGGACGCGGCGACTCTTCTCGAAGTCCCGCCGCGCGACGCGGACCACGCTCGCCTCGAACGACTCCGGCGCGGAGGTCTCCTCGAGCCCGCGCAGGTCGTCGAGGAGCTCACCGAGCTCGGGCGCCCCGCCGAGCTCGTGTCGGAGCCGGGCGAGCGTCGCGAGCTGCTCCGCGCGCGCGGGAGCACCGAGCGGCGGCATCTTCGTCTCCTGGTCCCAGCCGGCCAGGTAGGTGACGCGCTCGAGGTCGGAGATCTCGCCGAGGCGCCGCAGGAGCTCGTCGAAGCGGGAACGCGCCAAGAAGCCGGAGCCTAGCCGCGCGGGATACTGTCGACGTGAACGAGCCGCCCGCGCCGATCGTGCACTTCCTGGATCGTCGACGGGACGCGATCGGCATCGCGGCGATCGAGGACTTCGAGCCCGCCTGGAGGCAGGCGCGGGCGGAGGGCGAAAACGCCGTGTTTCAGGCCGGCTCTCTGTCCAAGTCCGTGACGAGCGCAACGGCGCTCGAGCTCGTCGCGCGCGGGGCTTTAACCGGGTCGACGAAAGACGGCTCGGGGGCAGTCGTCATGACCGCGGGATGTCGCCCCCCGCTCGTCCTTCCCACGCTTCTCGCGGTGGTGACTCAGAACACTGGACCGGCTTCCGGGCGTCTCATCGGATCCTGAGCACGCTCTCGCGGTGACCTGAGCTCCCCGGGTTGGACTCGAACCAACAACCCTCCGGTTAACAGGAGAGCGAGACGACGTCCTCTTACGGACGGAAGCGGCCTCTCAGGGTCGCTTCCGTCCGCTCAGGTCCCATTCGATCCGCTGAGGTCGGTACCAAGTTCGGTACCAAGTCGCCGGAACAAACCGTGGCGCCGGCAGCTCGTTGCCGATGGCGCCGGTTCTCCCGCTGACGCTCTCCCGGAACGACACCGACAGTGTTAGGTCGCGGCTGCTTGGCTTTGTTGAAGCAGCGCCTGGGTCTCGGCTAGCGCCGGCGAGTAGCCCATCGACGCGAACAGGTCGCGCGCCTCACTTAGTGGGTACTCGGCCGCGGGATCGCCGAGCGCGCTGAGACAGCGGCCTTGGCCGAGGACGGCGTACGCGCACTCAGGAACGGTGCCGAGGTCGCGCCAGCTCTTGGCGGCATCGGCGTAGAGCGTGGCGGCCTCGCCCCGATTCCCGGCCGCCTCGGCGAGTTGCGCGTGACAGCTGGCGAGACAGGCCTGGTGAGACGGGGAGTACGGCTCGAGGGAATCCACGAGCCGGAGGGCGAGATCGGCGCGGCCGAGCGCGACGGCGGTGCGTACGAGGCCGGTCAGACAGTAGGTATCGACGGGTTGCGCGCGGGCCGTGGCCATCTCGTCGAGCTCGATGAGCAGCTCCTCCGCGACCTCGCGCTTCCCGTCGGCGACGAGATACGGGGAAGCGGCCCAGACGGCCCAGGTGAGCTCGACCAGATCGTCGCTTTCGCGGAAGGTGGCCACCAGCTCGTTGAGGTCGGGGGCGTGGTTGTGCTCTCCGCACTCCGTGAGCAGGTGAATCTGCTCGACTCGAAGACTGAAGCGTTGGTGGCTGGAGGCGGGCAGAAGAGCGGCGGCGCGCTCGTTCTCGGCCAGCGCTTCCTCCGTGCGGCCGAGCTCGGCGAGAAAAGCCCCCCAGCTGATTTCAATCGTGTGAGCGATGTCCTTGACCCCGTGACGCCGGCAGAGGTCGAGAGCCTCCTGTTCTATGGCGAACGCAGCCTGCGGCCCTTTGTAGAGCCACGTGACGAGGGCGAGATTGTGCTGGTACGCGGCAGCCCCTCGTCCCTCGCCATTCGCGATCAGCAGCGACACGGCGCGCCGCATGTCGTCGAGGCCTGCTGGATCGCCGAGGTTGGCGCGCGCCCCGCCGAGATCGCCCAGTCCAATGCCGTTGTCCGGCAGGCCGAGCTGAGCGGCGAGGGCGATCGCGCGCTCCTCAGCCTCGATGGTCTTCCGAAACGACTGCTGGACGTAGCGCATGGATCCCAACCTCTGTAGGGCCTCGACCAGGTCCGGGCCGGGCGGCTCGGCCTCGAGCAGCTCGAGTGACTCCGCCATGGCCTCCTCGGCGCGAGGGCCGTCGAGCGTCATCGCCAGCCGGCCCAGCAAGCGGCCCGTAGCGAGGTTGTCGCCGGCGGCCCGGCTCGAGGCAAGGGCCTCCTCGAATGCGTCGCGCGCTTCCTGGGGCCGTGCCCGTGTGCGCATCACGAGTCCCCACTGTTCTAGGAGGGCCGGCCGCTCCGTGTGGCCGGGCGGAGCGAGCTCGAGCGCCCGCTCGAGACTGCGCTCGGCTCGCTCGACGTCGAGACCGAACGCCCGCTCGCCGGCGAGACCGAGGTAGTGGACCGCCTTCTCCTGCAGCTGCGGGTCGTCGGCGAGCCCGGCGGCCCGCGAGAGGTCGAGCGCGGTCATGTAGTGGTGGGCCAGGACGTCGGCGAGGTCCTCAGCCCGCTCGCCGGCCTTCTGTTCGATCCACATTGCCGCCTGCCGGTGGCGATCGGCGCGACCGGCACGCGGGATCTGCTGGTAGCAGACATCCCCGACGAGCCCGTGCCAGAAGCCGTACTCCGTCTCGCCTTCCATCGACGAGGTACGGCTGAACCGGACGAGTTCCTTCCGGGCCAGCTCGTGCAGAGCCTGCGCCACCTCGCCGGCGTCGCGGTCTCCCATCGCAGTGAGGACGCCGGCCCAAAAGACTTTCCCCACCACCGCGGCGTCCTGGAGCAGAGCCTTCCGGTCCGCGCTGAGAGTGTCGAGCCGGGCCGCGATCAGCGCCTGCACGGAGTCCGGCACCTCGACGGCCTCGCTCACGTCCCCGCGATCGACGAGCAGCCGCACGAACTCCTCGGCGTAGAGCGGATTGCCGCCGGCGCGCTCCAAGACCTGCTCGTGTGTCTCCGGCGGCAGCACGGCTCGCTCCAGCAGCACCGAGACGAGCTGAGCAGTCTCCTGGTCGCTGAGAGGAGCGAGATTGATCGTGGTCGCGTTCCGCAGCCCTCCCGCCCAGCCCGGATGCTGCTCGTGCAGCTCGGGCCGCGCCGTGCAGAGCACGAATAGCGGCACGCCTTCCGACCAGTCGGCCAGATGCTCGAGGAAGCGAAGCAAGGCTGGGTCGCCCCAGTGCAGATCCTCGAACACGAAGACGGCCGGCTCGTCCGCGGCCAACTGCTCGAGGAAGCGGCGCCAAGCGGTGAACGACTCCTCCTCCGCGGCCGGCTCGCCGGAGAGACCTACAAGCGGCCCGAGCCGTGCCAAGAGCCAGGGACGATCCTGGATGTCTTCCGACAGCGCGCGTTCGAGCTTGGCACGGGCTTCGTCTGGCGGGTCGGACTCAAGGATGCCGCACTCGGCCTTCACGATCTCGCCGAGCGCCCAGAAGGCGATCCCCTCTCCATACGGGAGGCAGCGCCCCTGCCGCCAGCGGATGAGCCCTGCTCGCTCTTCGGCGTAGTGGAACAGCTCCATGCAGAGGCGGCTCTTGCCCACTCCCGGCTCGCCCACCACCGTCACGAGCTGACACGACTGCTGCTGCGCCGCCCGCTCGAACGTCGCGATCAGAAGCGGCCTCTCGAGCTCGCGGCCGACAAGCGGCGCGGCATGGGTGCGGGTTAGGTCCGAGCCGAGCCGCGCCCGCGCCGCGAGCGGGCGGTAGATCGGGAGAGGCTCCGACTTGCCCTTCACCGTCACCGGGTCGAGCGGCTCGTAGTCGAAGACCCGCTCCGTGGCGCGGAAGGTCTGCTCCGAGACGGCAACCCCGTTCACCGGCGCAGCCCCCTGCAGCCGCGACGCCGTATTCACCACGTCGCCGGTGACGAACCCCTCGCCCTCTTCAGGTTTCGCACCCAGTGTGACGACCGCCTCGCCCGTGTTGATCCCGACCCGGACGCGCAGCGCGAGGGTGGTGTCCTGCGCGTTGAGCTCCTCGATTGCCTCAAGAATGCGCAACCCCGCCCGAACGGCGCGCTCCGCGTCGTCCTCGTGCGCCACCGGCGCCCCGAACACTGCCATGATCGCGTCCCCGACGAACTTCTCCGCGGTACCGCCGAACCGCTCGACAACCTCCCGCAGACGCTGGTGATACGGACGCAGCCGCGCGCGCACATCCTCCGGGTCAGCCGCCTCGGAAGAAGCCGTGAAGCCGACCAGGTCGCAGAACAGCACCGAGACGACCTTCCGCTCCTCCTGGACAACAGGAGCCGCCTGCTCACTCAGCGGTGCCGTACAGAACGGACAGAACGGAAACTCGCCCGGCAACTCCTGACCGCAGGAAGGACAAGCCGTCACCAGCCGAGTCTACGGCGACCCCGGCCAACAACCAACCCAGACAGACGCTGACGCTGTACCGTAGAGACACTCACACGCCACGGACGCTCGCTCCTAGCGTCTTGTCTTTTGCCGCCGAGGGGACCGGTACCAAGTTCGGATCAGACCAGGGGCCCTCTAACGACGAAAACCGCGCACAAGCACGGTTTTCTAGCTCCCCGGGTTGGACTCGAACCAACAACCCTCCGGTTAACAGCCGGATGCTCTGCCAATTGAGCTACCGGGGATCGGCGGCGGCAATTGTAGCCGGGCTCAGGCGAAGGCCCGGATCTCGTCCCTGAGCCTCGCGAGCGCCTGCTGAAGCTCGACGAGACGCTCGTCGTCGGCGTCCGCGAGCTCCCGCTGGATCTCGCGCTCGCGCAGGCGAAGAAGGAGCTGGCTCGCGGTTTCGAGGGTGATCTCCTCCTCGTCCTGCAGCGCGTACAGCTCTGCGAGAAGCGCCGTCAGCTCCCCGTCGGCGGCCTCCTGCCCGAGCAGGTACGCCCGGGCGCGCCGGTGTAGCTCGTCGTCGAAGTGCTCCGGCCCCAGCAGCTCGAGGTCGGGCAGGAGGGATTCGTGACCTGCCACGCCGGCGAGCGCGCTGCGCTCGAGCCGCGGGCCCGCGTCGAGCAGCCGCGGCGACACGACGCCGGCGGTGCGTGCGCTGCCGCGAGCCGGCGCGAGCCCCGACTGCGTCTCGGGCGGCAGGTCGAGGAGGTCCGCGGCGACGCGGATCGCTTCGAGGTGCTCGGGCGAATCGGGCAGCGAGGTGAGGAAGGCCCGAATCGCAGCAAAGGCGCTCTCGCGGTCGCTCGCCCGCGCGTGCTCGAGCCGGACTCGATGCACGGGGTAGCTCACCGGCTTCGCAAGGCGCTCCTGGAACGCGGCCGGATCGTCGGCGGGATCCGTCCCCGATTGCAGCGGCACCACGCGCACGGTGAAGCCGTCCCGCACGGCGAGCTCCATGCCGCGCAACGTGGCGTCCTGGCCGGCCGCATCCGAATCGAAGCAGAGGAAGAGCCGCTTCGTCAGCCGTGCTAGCTCGCGGAGCTGCGCCTCGGTGAGCGCCGTCCCCATCGAGGCGACGACCGGCGCGAACCCGGCCTGCCGCAGCGCGATCACGTCGGTGTTCCCCTCGACGACGACCGCCCTGTCTTCGCGCGCGATCGCCTGGCGTGCCGTGTCGAGCCCGTAGAGGAGATCGCCCTTGCGGAAGAGCTCGCCTTCGCGCGAGTTGACGTACTTCGCCTGCAGCGGGTCGTCGTCGTGGAGCTTTCGCGCCTGGAAGCCGCGCACGCGGCCGCGCGCATCCGCCAGCGGGAAGACGATGCGCCGCTGGAAGTAGTCGTTGCCGCGCGGGTTCGCGAGCCCCGCCGCGAGCAGCTCCTCCTGCGTGTACCCCTCCTGCACGGCACGCGACGCGAGCCGC
>Ga0335085_10008180_pt1 | contig 16011 bp, 11 predicted proteins | sample Lox_Sample_45_FD_206712 | JGI IMG/M metagenome (GOLD analysis project Ga0335085, IMG submission 206712) | Soil microbial communities from Loxahatchee National Wildlife Refuge, Florida, United States - Lox_Sample_4.5 | ecosystem: Environmental > Terrestrial > Soil > Wetlands | place: USA...
CTCCAGGGTGAGGTTGACGGCGATGAGCTGACGGATCACCTCATCGTCGTCCACGACCAGCACTCGTCCCAGTCCCTGCGCCACGGGCGCGAGGTTAGCGTCTTCCGGCGGGTGCTCGCGACGACTTGGCCGAGGTGATCTTGATCCGGCGCCGTGCCCGCGCTCGCGGTGCTGCCAGGGCTGGTAACCTTGCTCCGGTCCTTGAGCCCCCGTAGCTCAGGGGAGAGAGCAACGGCCTCCGGAGCCGTGAGCGCAGGTTCGAATCCTGCCGGGGGCACTGCTCAGAGGCATAAATTCGAATACTTGAACAATCTTGTACTGCTCGGGCGCCAGGCCCGTGACCTGCGGAAACGCAGACGCATTCCGGGCCTTATCCCCGGTCCGCCCCCGGAAGCAGGATCCCAGCCGCGGAAAGCCCAGCTCAGCGCCGAAACGTAACGACGGCCACCAGGCCGTTGCCCCTGCCAAAGGCCGTTGCTCTCCGGCCAGTACCCGCAGCTAGACAACAGCAGCCAGAGCAGCGCCAATGATGCCGGGGGCGGCTGATGAGCCCGACCGCCTAGGACGCCACCCGGCTGACGCTTATCAGCAGGAGCGCGCACATTAGGTTGATCTGATTCACAAGATCCTCCGCCGGATCCTCGGCGACCGCGTCAGCCGATGAGCGGGCGGCGTTCTGGACCTCGTCGGCTGGCCGGGTGGCTTCAGCCGAGTAGGTGTATCGCCTTGCGGGCTCTTTGGCCTGAGGTGCTGTTTGCGGCATGGATCCCGGGTCCGGCGGGCCGGCTAGGGCGCGGCGGTCCGCGGGCGCGGCGAGGACGAGTACGGATGTATCCGCAGCTGGTCGAGCAGTATGCCGAGGAAGGGGTTGTACTGGTAGTTGGTGACCCGGGCGGATAGGAAGTCGACGTTGTTCGGGTTGACCAAGGTCACCCACGGGGCGTCGTGGGTCACTGCCCGATCGGCGGCCGCCCATGTCGCCGCGGCCCGGGCCGGGTCGGTTGCCTGCTGGCTGTCGGCCAGCTTCATCAGGTGGTCGGCCGCGGGATTGCAGTAGAAGGTTCCGTTCCTGGTGGCGGCGGGGTCGTTGAGCCGGAAGGCCGAGCAGCGGAAGAACTCGTCGAGGAAGTCCGACGCTGAGGGGTAGTCGGCGAGCCAGTTGCCGTCGGTTGCCTGGATCTGGCGGCGTGAATCGTTCACCGCCCGGCTCAGCGCTTCGTGCGTGGCGATGTGTGCGGCGGTCCGGTAGCCGAGTTCGCGCAGGACCGAGACCGTGAAGGCGGCGGCGGCACCGTCTGGGGGCGCGTTGTCGGACCATACCGTGACGCGCATGCCCCTGGTTCTGGACGCGGCCACGAGCCTGCGGGCGGTGGCCAGGTCGGGGCCGACCCAGGCGCCGGAGGGACCGGGGTCGGCGGTGAACGGGCAGTACGGTCGGTGGCCGGGGATGCCCGGTGGCAGGATCTGGCAGGTGGGGGTGGCCAGTGCCGGGCCGCCGAGCGCTGCGGCGAGGCGGCTGCGGTCGGCGGCGAGGCTGAATGCCCGGCGGACCCGGGGGTCGTTGAATGGCGCGACCCGGGTGTTGAAGGCGGCGTACACGATGTCGGGCAGCGGGTTGATGTGCACCTGGCTGGGGAACCGGGCGCTGAGCCCGGCGGCGCCGGGCAGTAGGTCGTTGGTCCAGTCCGCCTGCCCGGCCTCGATCTCGGCGGTCTCTTGGGTGGTCGAGGTGCCGAAGGTCCACACAATGCGGTCCGGGGACCCGGCTGGCTGGGCTGCCGCCGACCATTCCCGGAAGTACCGGTTGCGGGCGAACACGACCAGATGGCCTGGCACATACCGGGTGATCATGTATGGGCCGGTGCTCGGCACCGCCTCCTGGCCTGCGTCGCGGGCCGGGATGTCGGATGGCACGGGCGCGGTGAACTCGAAGGCCAGCTTGTCGAGGAAGTCCGGGTCTGGCGCGCTGAGACGGTAAGTAATGGTGTGGGCGGAGTCGTTGACCAGCACCCCGCGGGCCAGGTCGCAGGGCTTGCCGGGTACGCAGGCTGACGCTCCGGCGATCCCGTCGAGGAAAGAGGCTGCGGCCGGGTTGAGGTCTAGGACGCGTTCCAGCGCGTAACGGAAATCCTGCGGGCGCACCGGCCGTCCGGTGGAATAACGCAGCCCGGGCCGCAGCGTGAAGGTGTACACGGTCCCGCCAGCGGTAACGGTGGGCATGGTGAGCGCGAGGTCGGGTACCAGCTGCAAGCCGCCGCTGCCGCCGGTCTTCTCGAAGGTCACCAGCGTGTCGTAGGCGGCATCGGAGAACGGCGTCGGCATCCACGGGTAGATCAGCGCCGGGTCGATCGAGGTCGGCGGGCTGACGCTGGCCACCCGCAGCGTCCCGCCGGCTGGCCGGCTGATGGCTGCTGGGCGGGCGGCGACCCACACTCCGCCGCCGCCCGCGGCCAGGGCCACCGGGCCCGCGCCCACCGGGATCGGCGGCGATGGGCTGCCGCTGCGGGAGTCGATCCTGGTCACCGCCGAGGCCAGCCGGTCGGCCACCCACACCGAGCCGCCGACGATCGCCAGCGCGTTCGGGCCATCTCCCACAGGAATCGTGGCCGAGACGGCGCCGGCGCCGGGATCGATGCGGGAGACCGTGCTGTCCAGCTTGTTGGCCACCCACACCGAACCCAGCCCGAACGTGATGGCTGTGGGCCCGGCGCCTGTCGGGATCTGCTGGTTCAGCCGCCCGCTGCGTGGATCGACCCGGTTCACACTGTTGCCGGCTGGGCTGGTCACCCACACCGAGCCGACCCCGAAGGCGATGCCGAACGGTGCCGAGGGCAGTGGGATCGTCGACCTCAGCTTGCCTGAGACCGGGCTGAGCACCGACAAGGCGCTCGCCGCGGCGTCGGCCACCCAGATCGCACCGCCGCCGGAGGTGATGCCGACGGGTTCGGTCCCGACGGGAACGGTCTGGACGACCTCGTTGGCCGCCGCGCTGATCCGCGAGACCGTGTTGTCCAGTGTGTTGGCCACCCAGATGTCGAGGCCGCTGGCGGTGATCGCGCTGGGCCCGGAGCCCACCGGTATGGTCTGCATGAGCGAGGCGGTGGCCAGGTCAATCCGGTAGACCACGTCCCCTTCCGGGCTGGTCACCCAAACCGAGCCGTCAGCCGCCACCGCGCCGCCCGGCGGGTCCGGCAGGGCCAGACTGCGGGCGACACTGCCGGACGCGGTCACCTCGCCGACCCCGTCCGCCAGCACGTTGCCATGCACCGGTCCCGTGGTCAGCAGGAGCGGCAGGGCCACCGCTGCGGCCAGGCCAAGCGCGGTGGCGGCTGCCGCCCACCGCCAAGCCCGGCCTCGCCGCGGCGGGGCCGCTTTCCGCACCGGCGTGGCAGCCACCATGCCGGGCTGCCGGCCAGGCGCCCGGGCCGCGGCGCGGACGACGACGGCGGGCCGGGCAGCCCGCCCGGCCGCTCCTGCGTGAGGCGGTTCCAGCTCACGCGCCTGCCGCAGGACCGCCTGCTGGAGCTCGCGCAGCTCCCTGCCCGGCTCGACGCCAAGCTCGCTGGTCAGCGTTTCCCGGACGCGGCTGAAGGCGGCCAGCGCGTCAGCCTGCCGGCCCGAGCGGTACAGCGCCAGCATCAGCTGCGCATGGAAGCGCTCGCGAAAGGGAAATCCGGCGATCAGGGCCTCGAGCTCGGGCAGCAGCTCGCGGTGCTGCCCGAGCGCCAGCCGCGCCTCCACCAGATTCTCGACCGTGGTCAGCCGCTCATCCTCCAGCCGCTGGGCGGCAAGAACGGCGAACGGCGCGTCCCGGACGTCGGCTAGAGCCGGGCCACGCCACAAGGCGAGCGCCGAGGAAAGGAGCCCTACTGCCGCGGCCGCATCACCCCGCTCAGCAGCGGCGCTGCCGCGGGCGGCAAGGTCCCGGAACTGCCCGACGTCGACGCATGGCGTCGCCGCATCGAGCAGGTACGCGCCCGGCCTGGTCACCAGCTGAGCCGCGGCTGCACCGGAAGCGTTCAGGACATGGCGCAGCCGGGAGATGTAGCTCTCCAGGGTGGATTTCGCCGAGGCGGGCGGCCGGTGCCCCCACAGGTCGTCGATCAGCTGGATGGTGGGCACGGCCTGCCCGGCGTGCAGAGCGAGATCGGCGAGCACGGCCCGCTGCCGGGGACCACCAAGCGGCAACAAGAACCCATCCGCGCAGACCTCGACCGCCCCGAGCAGCCTGATTTCCATGGCGCTACCCCCCGGATAACCGCAGCTTACTGACCACCGCGCCGGTACTGCTACACCACGCCTGCCTGCGATTCCAGCATTCTGCAACCAGCCTGCAAGGACTCCCGCCCTATCGTCGCCTCAGCCAATGGGGCAGGCAGAACGCTCGCGCGGTAGAGCAGATGACGCATGGTCAAGCGCGCCGGCCGGAACGCAGGGCAATCCACCGCTGACGGGAGGGGAGCGGGATGGACAACACCCCAGCAAGGCACAGCGCAACGGCGAGAGCGATGCGGTGTGCCCGGGTGTGGCGTGGCGCCAGGATGATGGTGCTGCTCGTTCCCATGGTAATGGCGTTGTTGTGGGCGGGGGCCGGGGCAGCGTCGGCGGCGCCGCTGACCGTGTGCCCGAGTGGCTGCCAGTACAGCCAGATCGGGCCCGCGGTCGCCGCCGCCCACAACGGCGACACGATCAAGGTCGGTCCCGGCACCTACCAGGGCGGGATCACGATCGATGTGAGCGTGAAGCTGGCCGGGGCGGGCGCGGGATCCACGATCATCCACGGCGGCGATCACGTGCTGACGATCGGGGCTTTCGGCGCGTCGGGCGAGCCGGTGGTATCGGTCAGCGGGGTCACGATCACCGGTGGCGTTGCCCGTTCCAGCCCTGAATCGGTGCCGATCTTCGGCGAGGAGGGCGCGCTGGCAGCGGGCGGCGGCATGGAGATTCCGCCGCAGGACATACCGGCAGACGGGCCACCGGTCAACGGCGCGACGGTGACGATCTCCGACAGCGTGATTACCGGCAACATCGCCGACCCGTCAGCCGCCGTTCCCTCCGGCATCAAGTGCCCGGGTGGCTTCCCGCACGGCCAGTGCCCGGTCGCGTGGGCGTTCGGCGGCGGCATCGACAGCTGGGGGAACCTGACCCTGGTGCACACGACCGTCAGTAACAACACCGCCGGGCCGGCGGCGGGGCTGCCCGCGATCTGCAGCGACTGCGACGGCGCAGGGATCGTCAGTGAACAGGGCAGCCTGACCTTGGACGGCACCACTTTGTCGGGCAACCGGGCCATCGCGGCCGCCCCTAATGGCCGCTTCGCCGAAGGCGGCGCGCTCTACGCCAGTGGCAGCGATGCCCTCACGGTCAGCAACAGCACCGTGACCGGCAACAGCGCGCGCCTGACCACCAACCTGCCCAGCTTCGCTGCCGGGAAGCTCATCGGGTTGAACGCGAACTCCGGCGGCATCCACGTCGGAGACGGCGTCCCGACCACGGTCGACAACACCGCCATTACGGATAACTCGGTGACAAGTAAGGATCTACGCGGCGAGGCGGTTGGCATCGACGTGGCGATGATAGTGGGCGACAGCCCGCTCACCATGAGCAACAGCGTCATCTCCGGCAACACGCTGTTCTCCACAGTGGCGACTACGGTTGACGCCGGGGCCGGAGGTAACGCGCTGGAGCTCGACGGCGGTGGGACCATCAGCAACACACGCATCACCGGTAACAGCACCACGATCGTGAGCCCGGGCGGCGTCGCCGGGAACGCCGGGGCCGGACTGGTGATGCTCAACTTCAACAACGACGCCCAGTTGGTCACCGTCCGCGGCGGCGTCATCAGCGGCAACACTGCGGTAGCGAAGACCTCGACCGGCTCAGCTACCAGCCAGGGCGCGGGCATCTTCAACGACAGCCTGCTTGAACTGGCCGGGGTCCAGGTCAGCGGCAACAGCGGCACGGCAACCGGGCCGGGCGGTGTTGCGCAGGGCGCAGGGATCTGGAACGGCACCGATATTTCCGGGCCGCCGGTTCAGCTTGCCCTCAATGACACGACAGTGACCCACAACTCCCTCACCGGCAGCCCTGGCATCACGGTGCAGGGCGCCGGCCTGTTCACCGACCTTCCGGTCACCCTCAGCCACTCCCTGATCGCGCTGAACACGCCCGACCAGTGCTTTGGCTGTACGAGGCCGGCTCCGTCACCGGCAAGCTCGAAGATCACTTGGCCAGGCCGGGATTGGGAAGCCAGGCCCGAACCAGGCCTGGGCGGCTAGACAGAATCTGGCGATGCCGCACATGGACCGCACTCCTGACGAGCTAGGCACCCGTCCGCATCAGCATCGCCCAGGTTCACCGTAAACAGGATGATCTGCAGAGGGGAGTTGTCCGACATGGCCTCGTCACGTGAGACCGTCCGCCGCGTAACCCAGGGTCTGCTCCTTGGTTCTTGCCTGCTTTTGCTCGGCGCATGCAGCACCGCCCCCGGCGGCAAGGCCACCACATCGAGTTCGCCCGCCGCGTCGAAAACCAAGACCGTGATTGTAGGCATTAATCCACAGGATATGGTGCTGAATCCAGCCACCCATACGCTCTACACGGTCAGCGATCCAGAGAACGGCACTGACGGCAGCGTGTCTGTCATCAACGCTTCGACGTGCAATGCACTCCGGGCATCTGGCTGCGCTGCCAATACGCCTTATGTACAGGTCGGTGACAGCCCTGGCGCCATCGCCGTGGACCAGGCCACCGACACGGTCTATGTGGTCAACCAGAACAGCAACACGGTCTCGGTCATTAACGGCGCCACCTGCAATGCCCAGCGCACCTCCGGCTGCAGCCGCACGCCGCCAGTCGTAAGGCTTCCGGAAAACCCTGTCGACATAGCTGTGAACCAGGCGACCGACACCGTCTATGTGGCGAACTGGGGTAACGGAGCCGGGACCACGGTGTCGGTCATCGACGGCAAAACCTGCAACGCGCACATCACCTCCGGCTGCAAGCGGGTTCCCGCCCACGTGACCGTCGGCACCGGCCCGGCCGGGGTAGTTGCGGACCAGTCCACCAACACCGTCTACGCCGCCACAGTCGCCCCGAGCGGGGCCGAAGCCGTCTCGGTCATCGACGGAGCGGCCTGCAATGCCACCACCACATCAGGCTGCCGCCGAAAGCCGCCGTCAGTGACCGTCGGCAAAGGATCGGCCAAATACAACGTGGCTTTCGCGGTTGACCAGGCCACCGGGACATTGTATGTGGCCAACTGGGCCGACAACACACTCTCGATGATTGACAAGACCAGCTGCAACGCAACGGTCACCTCGGGATGCGCCGAGCCTTCGCACGTGGTCCGGGTAGGCGGTAGACCAGATAGTGTCGCCATCGACTCCGCAACTCACACCGTCTATGTCGCAAACGTCACCGACGACACGGTCACGGTGTTCGACGCTGCCACCTGCAACGCGACAGCTGGCTCAGGCTGCACCACGCCGCGTTCCCAGCTGATGCGCACCGGAAAGGCCCCCAAGTGGGTCACGGCGGACCAGGCCACCAATACCGTCTATACCTCCAACGGCGACGACGGCACCGCATCGGTGCTCAATGGCGCGACCTGCAACGCGACCGTCGCCTCAGGCTGCAACTAGGCAAGAAGGAGGCGCCGTTGAGGCCGACAAGCCTCTGCCCGACGTCGGCCCTTGCACCACAGGAGGGTTACTGTGCCTGCCGCTGGCTTGATCTTCGCGGGAGTAAGCGGACCACCGGGCAGCGCGCCCGGTGGAGGTCAGGTGTGGCTGGGCAGCGGCGATCGGGCCCGCCACCAGGCGATCCTGCTCGCCGCCGGGCCGCAGGCGGGCTCTTGCGCCGGAGCCGGGGCCGCCCCCAACCGCGTCACGGCCAGCTGCCCCCAGGGAGGTTGTGGTGATGCTGACGATCAACGAGCTCGAGATAGCCGGTCCCGGCGCCGACGCGCACCCCGGGTATGGCAGCTCCTCCTTCCGCCGGATCCTGGTCCCGGTGCGATCGCCGGGCGAGTCAGCCCCGGCGCTGGCGGCGGCGGCGCAGATCTGCGGCATGACCGGCGGCGTGCTGCGCCTGGTCCACGTGCGGACCTGCGACCCGCTGCTGCGCAGCGCGGCCAGGTTCTACCGGGAGACGGCCGCCGAGGCCGCGGCCGTCCTCGAGGAGGCCCTGCTGGCGGCCTGGGCCTGCGGCGGCCCGCGGGCCACCATGGCCGTCGTCGATGCCCAGCGCGGGGATGTGGCCCTGGCGATCGCGTGGCAGGCGGCCGCCTGGCCCGCGGATCTGATCGTGCTGGCCCGCCGTCCCCGCCCGGCCATCACCCGCCTGGTATGGGGCAGCGTGCCCGATCAGGTCATGCGCAAAGCCAGCTGCCCGGTGCTCACCATCCCCGCCAGCCACCACGACCGCGAGCACCACCGACCTGATCCACAGCTAGCCGACGGCTACTGCGCCCGCCCCGCCCAGCAAGACTGCCCCCACCCCAACGCGTGCCTCACCTGCCCCGACTTCCAGACCACGCCCGTGTTCTTGCCGATTCACCGGCGCCAGGCCGCGACCAACCGGCGTCTCATCGCCCAAGCCGACGCCACCGGCCAGGCCCGGCTCGCCGAGAACCTGCGCCGCGTCCAGGCCAGCCTGGATGCGATCATCCCCGCCCTCGAAACACTCGGCAACGAAAGCTCAGGCAATGAACCGCGCTGACAACTCCGCCTATCTCGCCCAAGCCAACGCCCGGCGCCACCAGGCGGCCCTCGCCGCCGCCCGGCACGCCATCGAGCAGCTCCAGCGCGAGGGAAAAGCCATCAACTACACCACTGTCGCGCGCACAGCCGGCGTCTCCCGGCCATGGCTCTACCGCCAAAACCAGATCCGCGACCTCATCAGCCAACTGCGCGAGCAAAGACCAGCGGCCGCGCTGACCGCGCAACGCGCCAGCACCAACTCGCTTCGCCAGCGGCTCGACACCGCCCGAGCCGAGATCACCCGGCTCCGGGCCGAAAACCGCTCCCTGCGCGACCAGATCGCCCGCCAGCTCGGCCTCCAGCGGACCCAGCACGCCACCAGCCAGCCGCCGGGTCACGACGGCGGCCACCTTCCAAAGCCGCCGCGGCAACATGTCCCCGCCGCAAAAATGCCATCTGACCAGGCACGATTCCCAGACCGCTCCAGATAACCGCCGGTATGCGTGCTCGTGAGGATCTTGGCCCTGCCATGTCAGCCGCGCCCGAACGGGCGATCTGGCATGTGCTGCCTCGACCCCCGACGGCTTGCACGGGGAGTGCGCGATCGGCCGGGGTCCTGCGATAGGCACAAGCCATGCTTCCCGGGTCATCAGTTGAGGAGCCTGGGCAAAGGGCTGCGCCGGTTTGTGCCGAATCGGGCCATTGCGGATGAACATGCGGAGGTCTACCATGATTAGGTAAAAAGATCGTCAAAATTTCGTATGCACGACGAGGCCGTTTGTCTGCATAGTCGAGGTAAGACACTCGGGCGACGGGGGGGATTTGCGTGGGAGAGCGTTTCACTGATCACACCCCGTTCGAATAACTGCTGGTTGGCAATGCGGGGGGTATCGGCATGCCGATGGAGGCAAAGCGGGGGCCGGTCATGACGCGCGTGCAGCTACCGCTTGTTGCCCAGTTGGCGCGTTCGCGCTGGCCCTTCGTGGTGGACGGCGATCACCGCAACGGCTGCGGGTTCGACGGTGCGGTTTGTCAAGGAGTCGCTGGTTCACCGAATGAGGGTGGCTTGCGTCTGAGCGGGCCCACAGGAGTCCGGAGTAGTACATAGGAAGGCGGCGGTGATGGACGACTTGGAACGTCGGGTCGAGCAGATGCTCGCGGACCCGACGCAGGAGGTGGACCCGGGGCTCATTCAGGAGCTGATGGCGTTGCCGCCCGACTACCCCGGGCTGGACCGCATCCTCGCCAAGCTCAGCGCGGCCGGCGGTGATCAACCGGCGAGCCCGCCGCTGAACATCGGTGACTTCTACCGGCCCGGCGGGGAGCGGTACACGCTGCGCTGGCCGCTCGCGCCGCCGACGCTCGCGCTCCTATCGATGCCGTTTGACGCGCTCGACCACAAAACCCAGTTCTACGTCCTGTTCCAGGAGTGGACGAGGGTTGAGAATGAGGCGGTGATGGCGCGGATTGGAGGTGACCTCGAGGGGGCCCGCACGCTGTTCCAGGAGTGCCTGGCCCGTGCAGAGCAGCTTGACGTGCCGGAGCTCAAGGCGCGTAGCCACGAGAACCTGGCCAGCGTCTACGAAATGGCCGGCGACCGCCAGGCGGCACGAGCCGAATACGAGTCCGCCACGGCTGAGCGCGAGCGGGGCTAGATGAGCGTCCAGCAGCTTGCGCTGCAGCGCAAACTGGCGATGCTCGATTTCGAGGACGGGCATTATCTCGACGCAGAGCGCAGCCTGACCGCCGTCGTTGACGCGCTCCGCGGCTCCGGCGAGGGCTATCAGCTCGGCCGTGCGCTGCTCGACCGCGCGACCGCGCGGCGCTTCCTCAACCGCTGGGACGACGCATGCTCGGACGTCGGAGAGTGCGAGAGGCTTGCGGCGTCGCTTCCTGGCCCGGCTGCGGCCTCGCTGCTGACGAACGTCTACTCGATGCGCGCGCAGCTGAACTTGACCGAGCAGTGGCCGAACCATGATCTGTCGGCCGCAACGGCGGCGCTGGATACCCTCGCAGCCAGCGAAACCACCGGATGGTGGATCCGAGAAGCGCAGGCCAACCTTGCTTTCCGCACGCGGGATTGGCCGCAGGCCGCTGCGCATTATGCGGAGGTCGCCGCCGCCGCCGACCGCGAAGGATGGAGCCGGGTAGCCGCTGCCAGCCAGCTCCGGGTGGGCACCGCGCTGGTCGAGCTCGGTCGCGTCGAGGAGGCGGGGCCCCCGGTGCGCCGCGCAGCGGCGTTCTTCTCCGAATTCGGTCCCTCGGATCTGCGCGCGGACGCGGAGCGCCAGCTCGCGCGACTCCTCGTCCTCGAAGCCCATCCCGATGACGCGTGGGCGCATATGCTCACCGCGCTCTCGCTCGTCGAATCGTCGTTGCGAGGTTTTCGCAGTCTCTTCGATCAGCAGCGTTACCTCGCCGACAAGGACCAGTACTACCAGCATGCCTTCGCCGTGGCCCTCGCGGTCAGCGGGGCCGAGGGTGAGCTCCGGGCGCTGTCCGTTGCAGAGCGCGCCAAAAGCTTCTACCTATGCCACCTCGTCGCCAACGCCGACGTCCCTCTCTTCGATGGGGTCGATCCCGCCGACGTCGAGCGGCTTCGTGCGCTCGAGGACCAGCTGGACGACCTCGAGTTGCAGACCCAGTTCTCGGGTGACGCGGCTGAGGCCCGGATCGCGCTCGAGAGCGAGCGCGACGCTGTCGCCACCGAGCGCGAAGAACTGCTCGGCCGCGTCATGCGCGAGCACCCGGGGTGGGCATCCGCGCACGTGCCGCTCCCCTTCGACGCCGCGCGCGACCTCGCCCCGCTGCCTGCGACGTGGTGCACGCTCTCAGCGTTCTGGTTCGGCTGCGAGCTGCATCTCTTTCTCGCCCGCCCGGGGAAGCCGCTCGTGCACCGTGCGGACCGCTGGAGCCCTAAGGAGCGCGGCGACCTGCAGGCCTCGCAGCAATGGCTGCGGACCGCCACCACCGGGCAGCTGTTCGCAGCGCCGGTGATCCCCGAGGGTCTCGCGGCTCGTTTGCTCCCGCGCGAGATCCTGGAGATGCTCAATCCCGACGACGCACTGCTCGTGAGCCCTCACGCGGAGCTGCGCGGCGTCCCGCTGCACCTGCTGGCCGGCCCCGGACGCACGGTGCAGTACATCCCGAGCCTGACACTGCTAAGCCTGGCCCGACCGGACAAGGCGGCGTCGGACGTGCTCCTGCTCGGCTGCGAACAGGACGGCTTCGGCAACCCTCAGCTGCCGGGCGTGACCCACGAGCTCGAGGCCGCCGCAATGACCTGGGCCCGGCCGCCGGCGACCCGGGCGACAAAAGCCATCCTCGACGCCCATCAACACCTCGGTTCCGGCGCGCCGGCGCCGGAGGAATGGGAGCCGTATCGCGTCATCGTCCTCGCCTGCCACGGGCGCCTCGATCCGGACCGGCCGCTTGAGGGAGCGCTGCTGCTCGGCCGCAGCGCGCTGCGCATGTCCGAGCTCTTCACACTGCGGCTCAGCGCCGACCTCGTCTGCCTGTCCGCGTGCGATCTCGGACGGCTCGGCGACCGGGTCGGTAGTGCCCGCGAGGCGGGAGACGAGTGGCTGGGGTTCACGATGCCGCTGCTCTACGCCGGCGCCCGCTCGATTCTGGTGAGTCTCTGGCAGGCACACGACGGTACGACGGCCCGCCTCATGCCAGCCCTGCATGCGGCGCTCCACGACGGCCGTGCGCCGGCGTACGCGCTGCGCGATGCGCTCGCAACCGTCGCCCAGGCCCCGGAGGGATTCTGGGGCAACTGGTACCTCGTCGGTTTCCCGCCGGCTCGAACGTAGCCCTCGACCAGGGAGGAAGAGAGATGAATGAGCGATTGGCCATCGAGTTGCCTGACGATCTGAGCGAGGCGCAGCAGGATGAGCTCATCGCGTCGCTGCGGCAGATCGATGAGGTCGGGGGAGCCGAGAACCTCGGCCCATCGCGAGGCGTGGACCTGCAAACGATCAGCATCGGAATCCAGCTCGCGACGCAGATCGGGGGCCTCATCGGGCCCGTCGTGAAGAAGATCATCGGCACGATCCGGGGTCACCAGATCAAGGGCGTCCGCCTGTCCCTGCCAGACGGGACGTCGGTGGACGTCGACGAGATCTCCCCCAAGGATCTCGATAACTTGCTCGACCGGTTGGGCAAGTAGCCGAACGGAGCGAACAGCCATGGCAACGTGGAATGACCTACGGCAGTACATCTTCTCGAACTACCAGGTGACCCAGGAGGCACCGGGCGTCATCCGGTTGATCTTCAATCTCGGTAACGGCCGGACCCAGAACGTCCTGGTCTCGGGGAAGCAGGCAGGCGCCTTCGAATACTTCGTCATCTGGACGCCAATCTGCCACGAGAGCCAGATCTCCGCCCGCGACGCGATGGTGCGCAACGCGACGATGTCGATCGGCGCACTGGGCTTGGTCCCGGACGGAACGGTAATCCTGCGTTGGAGCGCGCCGCTGAAGGATCTCGACCCAGACGAGTTCGACGTGCCGCTCCAGGGACTTGCAATAGCCGGCGACATGCTCGAGCAGGAGTTCTCCGGGGCCGATCGGTACTGACCGGCGCTCGCGTCGGCACCTCCTATGTCGGCGCAACTGTACGTCGATCGCCACTGACCGGTGATCGAGCACGGCAAACCGTTGCCGTTCGGCAGCAACGCCGGACCGAAGAGACCGGTGAGCAGCAGGGCTGGGCGCGGACCCGAGCAACGGGCACAGTGACACAGAAATGACTATGCCGAACCTGTCGCGCGGTGCAACGCCGCCAGCCCCCACCAGATCCGAGCCCTCGGCTCCCGTGGCACCGGCCCGGCCCCGGCAAGCGTGATCACGCGACGCACAGAAGTGGCCGATCTGGCACCACGTCAGGGCCGAACTGTCGGGTCCGTCGCCCGCGCCGAGTCGGCGTTCGGCTCCGAGAGCTTGGCAGTCGGACTCCGCGATTTGTTCACTGTTTGTGACGAACGCCTGTCCCGGCCCGATCGCGTAACCGAGCAGATCGCTGAAGGTGCCGTGTTCATGAAGTTGTCGCCTTCAAGCAGGCGATTCCGGTCTCGCTCGTGTTCAAGACAGGTGGCGCCGCGTGTTCACAGGCAATGACGCGGCAGGCAGTCGCGAGCGGTCACGTCTGTGGCAGCCCCTCTTTGGCCAGGATGCGCTACGGGACTCATGCGCCCGTGCATGGGGAAGAACCGGCAGCGCCTCTTGTTCGGCAAAACCGCCAGATGAGAGTCGGCAGATCCACCACCATGCTTTCGGCAATCGAACCGCTCCACCGTCGGCAGATCCACCACTCATGCGGTAGTGTCCAGCACATGCAAGCTGCCGGCGCACTCTTCCCCCGGCACGCTCGGCGTGCCGTCGCCAGCGCGCTCGCCGACACCAGGGTGGTAGTGATCAATGGTGCCAGGCAGACCGGCAAAAGCACCCTCGCCAGGCTCGTGGCAGCGGAGTTCCCTGGATCTGAACTGCGATATCTCGATGAAGCGCCGGTGCGGGCCGCGGCGCAGGCGGACCCCAGCCTGTTCGTACGGCATGATGCGCTCCTGGTCATCGACGAGGTACAGCGGGTGCCTGACCTGTTCCTTGCCATCAAGCACGAGGTGGATATCGACCCGCAGCCCGGGCGGTTCCTGCTGACCGGGTCGGCCCGCCTTACCGGGCTGCGCGATATCCCTGACCTGCTGCCCGGGCGATCCGAAACGATCGAGCTGTCCCCGCTGTCGCAGGGCGAGATCGACCGAAGCCCCGACGGCTTCGTGGACGCCGTGCTCCAGCACGGGACCAGGCTGAAAGTGCCGTCTTCTGCCTTGCGACGTGACGACTACCTTGAGAGGGCCTTGCGCGGTGGATACCCCGAGGCGGTTCGCCGCACCGACGCCGGCCGCCGCGCACGCTTCTTCGAGTCCTATATCTCTGATGTGATCAACCGGGACGTCCGGCAGCTCACCGAGATCGAACGGCCCGCTGACATGCGGCGCCTGGTCAACCTCATAGCCGCATCGACCGGCTCGCTCGCGAACCCGACGAGTATGGCCAGCCGCTTGCAGGCCCCTGCGAGCACGGTCAAGCGCTACATGGACCTTCTGGACCTGCTGTTCATCACCAGCCGCATCCCGGCCTGGTCCAGCAATCTCGCCACCCGGGCCGTCGCCACACCGAAGCTGCTCCTCAACGACTCCGGGCTGGCCGCCCACCTCACCGGAATGAGCCTCAAACGCGCCCGCCACCCCGCCGCACCAGTCGGGCCGCTCATCGAAACCTTCGTCCTTGGCGAACTGTCACGCCAGCTCACCTTCACCGATCAGCCCGTCCGCCTCTACCACTACCGAGACCGGGACCAGTACGAGGTAGACGCCATCCTCGAATCAGCAACCGGCGGCATCATCGCCTGCGAAGTGAAAGCCGCAGAAACCGTCCGCTCTGAGGACTTCCGCGGCATCCAGCGGCTGGCCCGGCGAGTCGGTGACCAGCTCGTAGCAGGGATCGTGCTCTACGCCGGCGGTGCACCCCTGCCCTTCGGCGACCGACTCCGCGCCTGGCCGATATCCACCGTATGGACCCTCGCTCCCCATGCCTGATCAGGTAGCAGCCACACCACGGTCATACGGCCGGATGATTTCCGCAACAACCGAGCGCCCCGGCGACCGGATCGGGGCGAGGCTGACTCCATCAGATTGCCTCGACGTTCACCGCCCACCTCCCGGCTGCCGCCGAGCGCGGCAGACAGCGGGCTTGGGTCTTCGCACCGCGCCCGATACGCGCCCGGGCAGGACATCGGTGAGCACGTTCTAGCAGGTCAGAGCCATACCGGGCAACGGACTCCGGAGCCGCGCGCACAGGTTCGAATCCTGCCGGAGGCACTTAATCGAGCATGGAGCCGACCGTATACTGACACGCCCATGCTTACTGACCTGCAGCTTTACAGCGAGGTTGTCGGCCTCGTGCCACACCCGCGCCCCTGAGTGCCCATGTCTTGGCCACTGATGCTATGGTGCCTGGCTCTTGGGGTTGTCGTCATTGGGGGTAGCTGCGGCGGCCTCGGATGTGGACGGGTTGCACTCGGACCAGGTGCACAGATTCAGCCTCGTGCCGCGGCTACGGATTGGCCCCGGCGTTGATGATCGACGCGCGCTCGGCCTCGGTGTCCACATGATGCGCTGATCCCACGATTAGCACGGTCCATCCTCCGCGCGTCTGAATCGATCTGGTCGATCTCGAAGGCGACCTGGTAGTCGGCGTGAGCGATACCAGTACGCAGGTCCTCTTCCATGAAGGTGCCCTGGAGG
>Ga0335085_10008181_pt1 | contig 16010 bp, 14 predicted proteins | sample Lox_Sample_45_FD_206712 | JGI IMG/M metagenome (GOLD analysis project Ga0335085, IMG submission 206712) | Soil microbial communities from Loxahatchee National Wildlife Refuge, Florida, United States - Lox_Sample_4.5 | ecosystem: Environmental > Terrestrial > Soil > Wetlands | place: USA...
ATCGGGTTCAACCTCTGTTTCATCCATCGCAACAACCTGATCGATAAAACCATCGGACTGGTCTATCCGGACGCGCGCGACCTGAATCTTTATTTTGTCAGCTGGCTTTTTAATCTGGAGTATGCGGTCCGCCACGGCCTGAAATATTACATTGTAGGATGGACCGATCCCGAAGTGAAACGGTCACTGGGCGCCGAGTTCACCTTCACGCAGCATGCGGTTTACCCGAGAAACCCTGTTTTTCGAGCGGGTCTGGTGAGGTTCAGGCGTTTTTTTGAAATGGATCAGAACTGGGCCGACACGCGCCGGAACCGATTTCGAGAAGGATCTCCGGAGGAAACGCCATGACGCTGACGGCGACTTTTCTCTGGATCGGTAACATCCTGTTTGACACGGCGGGACATCTTTCCTTTAAGGCGGCCGCGACCGCGGGGCGGGAACTCACGGGCTTCAAGCGTTGGGCCGCCATGTTAAACGATCGATGGATTTGGGCGGGCCTGGCCGCGTTCGTCGTGGAGTTTATGCTCTGGTTGGCGTTTCTTTCCCTGGTGCCGTTGTCGCTTGCGGTCTTGATCGGGAGCGTCAACATTTTGGCCATTCTGCTGGGCGGCCGGGTGCTTTTTGGAGAAACGTTGACCCGTCGGTGCATCGCCGGTTCGCTCCTGATCGCGGCGGGCGTGGTTTTGGTCGGATGGGGTTAGAGGATGCGGCGTTTTTTTCTCGCAGGGATTTTCATTTTGATGGCCTTCGATACCGCCACGCAGATCGGGTTCAAATTCGCGGCCATGGAGGCCGCCCCCGCGGCCTTCGACGCCGGCTGGCTGGCGCGTCTCCTGGTCGAGAAATGGATTTACGTCGCGGTCCTGGGTTACCTCGGTGCCTTCGCGACCTGGATGACGTTGCTCCGATGGGCCCCGGTCGGCCCGGCCTTTGCCGCTTCGCATCTTGAGATCGTTTCGGTTTTGTTGATTTCGGTCTTGTTTCTGGGGGAGTCCCTTTCCCGGGCGCAGGTCCTCGGGAGCCTTTTGATCCTGTGCGGGATCGGCCTGCTGACGCCTGTAAAAGAGCGGGATGAGAAGGTGGAACGAGTGCGGTGGCGTGAACTGCCTCCTACCGCGGGCCTGCCGTTGCGATGGCGTGATTTTATTCCGGGACGAAACCCGTCCGACTTTGAATCGTCGTTGGCCCGGTTTCTGAAAGTCCCGGCCGTTCGGGTGGAATGCTCGGGCACCGCCTGTCTCCTGATCGCGTTGGAAACGCTGAAGCGTCTCAGCGATCGACGCACCGTGGTCGTTCCGGCCTACACCTGTCCGCTGGTTCCGATGGCCGTTGCCCGCGCCGGCCTCCGGATCCGGCTGTGCGATACGCGCAAGGATCGGTTCGATTTCGACACGGAGGCCCTTTCGGCCGCCTGTGACGCCGATACGCTCTGCGTCGTCCCGACGCATCTCGGCGGCGCGGTGGCCGACCTGGCTCCGGTGCTGGAGATTGCACGACGCGTCGGCGCCATCGTTGTCGAAGATGCGGCCCAGTCCCTGGGCGCCACCTGGCAGGGCCGTCCTGTCGGAACGATCGGGGAGATCGGTTTTTACAGCCTGGCCCGGGGCAAGGGATTGACGCTGTATGAAGGAGGCGTTCTCGTCTCGCGCGATGAAACGCTACGAAAGGAACTTGAGGAAACCAGTCGAGGACTCATTCCGGCCCGGCCGCTTTTTGAATGGCTCCGGCTGACGCAACTGATCGGGTACCGGCTCGGATACCATCCGGCGGCCTTACGTCTGACCTACGGACTTCCGCTGCGTTACTGGTTGAGAAGGGGCGATCCCGTGCGCGCGGTGGGCGATACTCTCGGTCGGGACATCCCGCTGCACCGCGTGGGCGCATGGCGCAAGCGAGTCGGCGCGTCCGCATTGCGGCGTTTGCCCGTTGCCGGAATGGAAAATGCGGAACGGGGCCGTCGGAGGGCCAAGGTCCTGGAAAATATTTCAGGGTTGAGAGTCGTCAACGATTCACCCCAGGGTGGCGGAACCTGGCCGTTCTTGATGGTCTTGTTCGATACGAAGACGGCCCGTGAGCGTGCGCTCTCCCGTCTTTGGGCTTCGGGATTGGGTGTGACCCGTCTGTTCATTCACGATCTGACCGGTTATTCCGGTCTGCGAGGAATGATTCCCACGGGACCGGTGCACAATGCCGCCGCTTTGGCGGAACGATGTCTGACGATCACGAACAGCGCCTGGCTTTCGGAAAACGAGTTTTTATCGATATGCGAAATCCTTGCGGACGCGCCACCTAATCCGGCCGCAGGATCGCGATCAATTTTTCATTGAGAGTCTGGTGCCGACGTTGGTGTAGATCGAGATCCGGCGGGGGCAGGGAAGATTGGCCGTCCAGCCGGCTCAGGGCTTTTTTCCAAAGCTGGCTATAACGATGGAACGAGATCTCCCCGGTGACGTCGGCGGCGAGGAGCTGCGGTTTTAATGAGCGAACGGCGTCGGTGAGGCTCTCCTCCGTCAGGATTCCCTGGTCCCAATTGGTCCGGACGACCCGGGGCGAGAGGACGTCTTTATCGACGGATAAATAGATCGGATGGGAGTCGATGTCGAGGACATCGCTCTGGATCCGCTCCGGCAGCCGAGTCTGTTCGTCCCGGCAATCCTTGATGCCGTGAAAGCCGAGCCGGCGGGCCAGCGTCGGGACGGGGGAAAAACAAAGATAGGATAACTTCCCGGTATATAACGACCGGAGATGGTTTTCGAAAAAATGATAGCCCCGGATATCGTCGGACGTGATTCCGATGACGGTCACCCGGGAGACAAACGGCAGTCGGCAGACGTGATGGACCCAGGACCCGCAATGGATGCCCCAGGGAAAGCGCATATTATCGGGATGGTTGTCGAAGACGACGACCTGGAACGGCCCCATGAAACGCAGCCGCTTGATCAGCAGGTAACTGATGTGATGGAAGTCACCGCTTCCCAAGAAGGTCAATCGGGGCTCGGCGTCCGTTTGCGCATTCAAAGCGGTTTCGAGGCGTTTCAGATCGGCGAGAGAGCAACCGTAACGGATCACTCCTTGCCAGTCGTTCAACGCAACGGTGCGGACGCCGGCGAGCGGCAGAACGGAGCGATCAAAATCGAGGATGAGAGGCTCTTGCATCTTCCTTCGGACGGTATCGCGGCACGTATTTTTGTAGCCTATCCGAATTGAGGTGGGGAGTCAAATCGTTGAGGCCAATCGCGAGGGTTCTTGTTTTCATGCTCGGCAGCATGATCATCGTACCGAGACAGCTGTACGGGGCTCCGAGTCCCTACTTCGGATACCCGCAAGAAATCAGTTCGACTCAACCGGGCGTAACGGACGATTCCGAAAATTTGCAGACCCTCCTGCTGGGCGGAGAATGGATCGCGAGTCGAAAGGGAGACGGTCATCAACAGTTGGTGCTTCTTTCATGGGAAAAGGATTTTGTATTCAAAACGCCCCGGCTCGCCTTCGTGAACGCGTTGGTGGAGACGGACGGAGGCCGGTTGACCTTTGAGGTGCCCGCGGCGGTCAATCCCTATGTCGCTTTTATTGCGGAATATCCTTATTTCTATCGGGTGTCGGAACCAACCGGCCGGTTGACCGAGACCCGATTTCGGGGACTGGGGATGGGAACGGGAATCGTGAAAAGAAGCGCGATAGGCAATTTTCGGTTGGGCGCCGAATGGGTTTCGGGGGAACTGCACGGCGACGTCAAGGAGACGGGGCAGAAAACGACGGAGTTGATTCAATTCGAGCAAGACCGAACGCAGCGGACAAAATGGGATGAGCCGACGTCCGGCACCCGGCTGTTTTTTTCCGCTTCGACGCTCCAGTTTCACGGTTTCGTGTCGGAGCCGGAGAGAACGGTCGCCACGGTCCAGGGCGTCGAAGAGTGGTACCGTCCCTTGTCTCCGTCGACCACCGTTGGATTGGTGGCGCGCGAAGGGACGGAATCCCGCTCGGTCCGGTTCTGGACCACGACGCTCGGATCCCTTGTGGAAGACGATTTCAACATTCCACTGCCCGGGTATCTTTATCAACAGTTTGACGTCAAGAATTTTATCAACGGCGAAGCCGGACTGGGGTTTCGGCCGACGGCCGACTGGAGTTTTCGTTTGGGATACGAAGTCGCGGGCGGTTGGAGCTCGCACGCGTACGGTGCGGTCTCGGCCGGGGTGACCTATTCCCTTTTTCATAAACTGCCGCTGAACCTTCAAGGGGCCTGGGGGCTTTCCCCTTCGGGTGCCTGGGAGGTTTTGTTCGGGACGGCGCTTCAATGGTAACGGACCGTTTACCGATCAACAAGTGTTGTTCCGTGGCCTCTCAAACGATCATAGGCACGGACACGGAGGCGGCCGGCCTTCGGAGACCGTGCGATCCTTTACATTGTCGGAGACGACCCATCCCGCCACGGGCTCCGGCTCTCGATCGCACTGCCCCGTCGGCCGGCTGGTTTACTCGAGGTACGCAACACCGTTTCGGGGAGGGTGATCACGCGAGGCCGACTTTACGGTTACTGAAGGCCGGGGGGGGAGATCCTGCTTCCACTGGCGCCTTCCCGTATTGGAAATCGGCCCCTGTTCGGAAAGGGCCCTGTTAAGGGTCATGGTGGAGAATGGCTGAGGAAAAAGAGATCTTCTTTCATGTCGGCCTGGCGAAGACCGCCTCCACATGGCTGCAGAGCAAAGTGTTTCCCAAATTTCGCGGGATCTACTATGTCAAGAACACAGCGTACCATCGTTATGCTTCGATCATCGACTCATCGCGGCATCCGAAGTATCTTGTTTCGCGCGAATTTGACCGGCAACTGGAGAGGGAAGTGGCTCGTTTTGCCGCCCGTTACCCGCAGGCCCATCCGATCATCGTGCTGCGCCGGCACGACTCCTGGATCGCGTCGCAGTACCGACGCCGCGTGAAAAACGGATTCGGATTGCCCTTCGAATCGTTCTTCGACCTTGAACAGGATCAAGGATACTGGAAGCAAAGCGATCTTTATCTCCTGCCCAGGCTCCAGGTGCTGGAAAAATATTTTCCTCGAAAGCCGCTGGTCCTGTTTTATGAAGACCTGAAAGCCGACCCGACAGCATTTGTGGACAAAATGGCCCGATACTGCGGCGTGGATTATGACAAGAGCCAAATTTCTTTGGACCCCTTTCACACGTCGTACGCCGACAAACAGCTCAGGATCCTTCGAAGCCTCAGCCGGCATCTGTCCTCTCCGGTGCAGCGGTTTTCCGGGCCGAGAGTTTGGCATTGGCTCCAGAAACGTTCGCGCTCGCTCGTTGGATATTCGATCCTCTACCCGTCTTTATTGTTACCCGAAGCCTGGTTGTCAGAAGAAGAGTTGATTCCAAAAGAGCATTTGATTAAAATTCGGGACCGCTATGCCGATGATTGGCAACAATGCCGGGATTATGCGGAGCGGATTAACGCGCTTTCAGCGAAATCGGATCGGCCGCGTTCGCTCAGAAAATGAAAAGGAGGCGGATGAAACTTCGGAATCTTTATCTTTTGTTAGTAGCGCTTTTGTTGATTATCGGATGGCGGATCGCCACCTATTCCTTTCCAGAAGCCGGGTCAAAGGACAGCGCTCCTGCAACCTCTCTCTACGATTACAAGGGTCTGATCCATGTTCACACCACCTATTCGGACGGAGCGGGGACGGTGGAGGAGGTCGCCGCCGCCGGAAACCGTGCAGGAATTGATTTTTTGATCTCCACGGACCATAACACCCTTCAGCCGTTGATCGATCACAAAGAGGGCTGGTATGATCATCTCCTTTTTTTGAGCGGCGAGGAGATCGGCATGGGTGGAGAGTACACCTTGGCCATGGGAATCTCCAAGACGGTCATGCGAAACAAAAGAGAGCCCCAAGCCGTTATCGACGAGGTCCGACAACAGGGAGGGATGTCTTTTATTTCTCATCCACTCCATCCCCGATCCGGATGGAAGAATTGGGGGACAACCGGGCTAACCGGGATGGAGATTATCGATAATGCATTATTGTTTAAGAAGGCCAACAGTATCACCCTCCTTTGGAGTCTATTGACCTATCCGCTTAATCCCTCCTATGCCCTACTCAATCTTTATCAAAGACCCCAGGATGCATTAAAAAAATGGGATGAACAAACACAGACGGAAAAGTTGGTGGGGATCTACTCCGCAGACATTCACGGACAGTTCCGCATTCGAAAACGTTACTCCGTCAAGTTTCCCGCTCCGGAAACGGTTATGCGTCTTGCCAGCAACCATGTTCTCTTGCCGAAGCCATTTAAGGGAGATCTGGATTATGACAAGAATATGCTCTATGATGCGTTGAGAGAGGGTCATCTTTATTTTGCCATGGATTTATTGGGTGATCCCACCGGTTTTATTTTTCAAGGAACCACGGAGAGCGGGGAGAAAGTTCTCATGGGTGACGAGGTGACTAAACCCGGCCCGGTAACCCTGAGAGCCTCACTCGGCACAAACTTCCGGCCGGAATCCTACCGCATTGTGTTATTGAAAGACGGCGTGCCGGTCACCGACTCTTCGACAACCCCCCTGGTTTATGAGGCAAAGGAAGAAGGGGTCTACCGTGTGGAAGTTGAGCTTCAACGGCGATCCCCCTTTATGAGCAACCAAACCTACACCTGGATTTATTCCAACCCGATTTATTATCGTGGCATGCCCTTCGCTTCGAAATAGAATACTAGTCTAGAGAAAGATGGAAGCGCGGTCAATCGAAAGTGAAACTAAAAGGATTTTGATCTGGGCTTGGTTTTGGGCGCTGCTTTTTTTTGTGGCGAGGCTGGCTTATATCCCGCTCATCAATCTCGCCCCGGACGAAGCCTATTACTGGGAATGGTCCAGGCACCCGGCGCTAAGCTACTATGACCAGGGCCCCATGTTGGCCGTGGCGATACGGTTTGGGACCATGTTGTTTGGTCATAACGAACTGGGAGTGCGTTTTCCATCGGCGCTCTCGGGTTTGGTGCTTTCCGCTTTAGCCATTTGGTTTTGCCGTCGCATCTTAAACCAGCCTCAAGCGGCTTTATGGGCCGTGCTGGGGCTGAACGGCATGCTTTTGTACGCCGTGGGCGGGGTTTTGATGGTGCACGACTCCCTGCAAGTGGGCTTCTGGGCCTTGGCCTTGGCTTGTTTGGAGTTGGCGATAGAAGGCCCGGGCCTGGGTTGGTGGCTGGGTTTTGGTTTTTTGGGTGGCCTGGGAATATTGAGCAAATATACCGGAGTGTTCCTTTTTCCCTTGGCGGGATTGGCCCTATTGAGCCATCCGGGATTAAGACCCAAGCTTAAGTCCGCAGGACCCTGGTTGGCCTTGCTCTTGGGCGTGCTATCCGGAATTCCCATTCTGGTCTGGAACGCTCGAAACGGGTGGGCCTCTGCCCAACATGTGCTTTATATAGGAGGAGCCAATCCTTCACGCCATTCCCTGGCGAGCTTTCCTGAATTTTTGGGCTCCCAACTGGGGGTCGTGACCCCGATTTTATTTGTACTGATTTTACAAGTTTGGTGGGAAGGCTGGCGGCAGCGCCGGCAGAATAAATTGTCACCCCAAGAATGGATATTGTGGTGTTGTTCATTCCCGCTTTTTTTGTTTTTTTTGTGTCTATCCCTCCGAAGCAAGGTCGCAGGAAACTGGCCGGCCCCGGCTTACTTTGGGGCTGTTCTTTTAGTCGCCGCAAGTCTTCAGCGGCAGAAGCGTCTCCAATCCTCCGTGGCCCGATGGGGACTGATTTTGGCCTTCGGGATGACCGCCTTGGTGCATTGGCAGGTTGCAAGCCCCTTTTTACCCATCTCCCGCTCCCTGGCCAGAATCGACAGCACGGCAAGGGTGGATGGCTGGAGAGACCTGGCCCGACAGACGGAAATGTTGCGTCGGAGTCTTCCCGGTAAAAGCTTTGTGGGTTGCAGAACCTATCAGATGGCCGCGGAACTTGGATTTTATCTTCCCGACCATCCTCAGGTAGTGATCCTTCAAGACCGAATCATCAACCACCAGTATCGCTTTTGGAACCGCCCGGAAGACCATGTCGGACAGGACGCGATTTTGGTCGTCGGACAAGAATGGGAAGTCGACGAAATGACGCACCGCTTTGACAAGGTGAAACCTTTAGAAGATTTTCCGGTTTTCCGAAACGGAGTTGAGGTGCAACGCTTCCATTTCTTCCGCGGAATCAATTTTAAAGGCTGACCGACCTGCCCAGTCTTAGGGTCTACGAATGGACTTGAAAACCGTCGGATCCTCTGGGCCTTCGACAACGAGCGCCCCGATGGCGCCCTTGGCCACCCGGAAGATGCTGTGATCCACCAGCAGGTAGGTGGCGGGCGCGTTGACTTTGAACTCAACAATGACAGCACCGGCGGACGGAACCAGCGTCGTCTGGACGTTCCGGTTGACCGCTCCATCCAGGGCCCCTTCGACATAGACCTTGTCGAAAATCTCGCCGATGATGTGAAACGAAGAGGCGCTGTTCGGGCCGATATTTCCGAAGAAGATCCTGACCGTCTCCCCGGGTTTCGCTTTCAGAGCGCCGTCCCCCAGCAGTGCACCCTCGCGTCCGTTGAAAACCACATGGTCGGGAATTTCGGCCAGGCCTTTATCCATGGAGAGTTTGTAAACGCCGGATTGCTGCGAGGTCTCGGTGAAGAATTCGCTCTGCATCACATAAAATTCCCGGTCCACTTTGGCCAGCCCCTTCTTCGGCTCGACCAGAATCAGGCCGTACATGCCGTTGGCGATATGGGTCGGGATGTTGGGCGTCGGCGAGGCGCAGTGATAAATGTAGAGACCGGGGTTCAGGGTCTTGAACTCGAAGACGGCCTCTTGTCCCGGATTGACAAGACTGACGGCCGCGCCCCCGCCTGGCCCGTTGACCGCGTGGAGGTCGATGTTGTGGGGCATGGTGCTGTCGGGGGAATTTTTAAGATGCAGCTCCAGCGTGTCCCCGACGCGAACCCGGATCATCGGCCCCGGCACCGTTCCGTTGAAGCTCCAGAATTTGTACTTTCTCCCCTCAGTCAGCGGCCCGATAAATTCCTTCGCTTCGAGGTTGACCACCATCCGGACCGGCTTCGTCCGCGTGATCGGGCGCGGAACGTCGGGAGCAGTCGACAACTGGGCCGTGATCGTCTCCGCCGCCGCCGGTCCGATCATCATGTAGAAGGACAGAAAAGAAATAAAGATCACTGCGATGATGCAAAGATAGAAGCCGCGGCTCATGGGATCCTCCTTTTGTATTTAGGCGGAAAGAAATTCCGACCCTCTAAAGCGGTTTGATATTTCTGAATCGTATTTTTCCGCCATTGGAGTTGTTAAGGCGCCGAGGGGCGGACGAGATTCTTTGATCTTTGCATATATCGTTCGTAGAGCTGGTTCACCCGGCGTTCTCGGACATAGTCATGATTTCGGAAGCCGCCGCCGAAGATGCGCGGAATATGGAGAAGTTCATGGATCAGGGTTTTAGTCTGTTCGGCTTCGGTGAGACGGTCGTAATTTTCGGAGACGAGCTCGATCACATAATGGGCCGGAAGGGCGAGGCCGGTCTGAATCGCCTTCGGCAACCCGTGGCAGCGGGCCAGGATGCGGCGGCTTTTGGTCCCGCGACTTCGGATCGCACGGACGCGTCCGGGCTGGATGTGATCCATCTCAAGCGATCGGATGATCCTTGCGAGTTCCTCGTCGATCTCCGGTGCCGGAAGATATTCCAAAACTCCTCTCCGAATTTTAAGGACCGACGTGAAGAAACGGGATCCGCACCAGGAAGAAATATCCATTGACCGTCAAAAATCCGCCGAGGGAGGCCAGGATCAGGCTGAAATGGAAAATCACCGGCGTGTCGGCCAGGATCGAGATCGAGGCCATGACGATCGAGATTTGGAGCAGAACCTCGGCGAATTCGAAATACGGGTTCTTGGCGCGATGCAAGTCGCGTTCGTGCTCGAGGGCCTTGGCCTCTTTCTCGATCTCCTGTTTTTCGGACTGATACCGCTTCTCCTCCTCGGTGGTCTGTTTTAATAGCGCTTCGGTTTTGTTCCGTGCCTCGGCCGGCATCTTGGCTCCGCGCTCGGCCAGTTCCAGTTCCAACTCCTGACGTTGTGTGCGCGCCTGGTGCTCCTTGATCGATTTCGCCTGGTAGAAGGCCCACTGATCCGAGGACTGTTGCTGGGCCAGAAGCATTTCCTTGGTGGAGTTGTTCCCCCCGAGGCTGGCGATCGCCAGGGTGACGGCGAAGATCGAGGTCGTCAGCGCCACGCGTCGCTCGAACGATCGGATTTTTATCTTTTCCAGTTCGTCCATTTTGGGTAATTCAATCTCGGCCATAAGTCCGTTCTCGTCTCCCGGTAGCGATGGACTATACCCAAGCGCTTTGAAAAAGGCAAGGGTTTATCAATGGGAGAGGAACAAAATTTTTTGATTGTTTCCTGGACGCCGCAGTCGATATAATTACTTATCCATCCCATTGAAGTTACAACATTCATCGCGTCGGCCGGAACAAACCTGAAACCGGAGCTCGGGACGGCACTGGATAAAGCGAAAGAAATCGGTGGGCAGGCCGAAAAAGCGGCCTCGGGAGCCATTAAGAATCTCAAAGGGCTGTTTGGGAATTGATAGAGCGGGTTTTTCGTAAGCGGAGGTCGTCCACCCTCCTTGTTGAGTGATGACTTAAGATCACCCCCCTCTTATCGAATCCATAAAATCCTCTAATCCATTTCGGTTGAAACAGGCAAATCAGGATGGCCTCAGAGTCGTTTTTGATCGGTGGGAAACAGGTCGCCCAGGCTCGGGCCGACCTATGGGATTGGGTTCTCAGAAGCGCCACCGTTTTAAGTCTTACGGGTCTTGTCTACACCATTCTCTCGCGCCACTTCTTTCATCCTTTGTTCCATGAAGCCGTGTCGCGGCATTGGGCCCGGATTGCCGAGCGCCCGAGCCACTTATGGATCGTCATGGGAACCCTGATGTTGGTTTTCCGCATTTTCCTATGGTCCCGATACCGGCCCGATGCGCCCGCGAGCCTGGGCGAGGCCCCGACTTTGACCGTCATCATCCCGGCCTATAACGAAGGGGCGATGGTTGAGAAAGCCATCGATTCCGCAGCCGCCGCGCTCTATCCGCGCGATCGGTTGGAAATAATTGTGGTGGACGACGGGAGTCGGGACGACACCTGGTTTTACATTGAGCGCGCGGCTCAACGGTACCCGGCGTTGGTCACGCCGATTCGGTTCTCTCAAAATCAGGGCAAGCGCGCGGCGTTGGCCCAGGGTTTTCGGCGGGCTCGAGGGAAAATCGCGGTGACCCTTGATTCCGACAGCGTCATCGACCCTGGTGCACTTTTGGCTCTGGCCGGACCCTTTCGCCATCCAAACGTTGGAGCCGTGGCCGGAAAGGTGGATGTTTACAACCGACGCCGGGGATTGATCCCGCGGATGCTGCAGGTGCGTTATATCTTGGCCTTCGACTTTTTGCGGGCGGCCCAGTCCACCTACCGTACCGTCTATTGTTGCCCAGGGGCGTTGACGGCATACCGCCTCGCAGCCGTGCGCCAGGTGCTGGATGCATGGGAGCGACAGACCTTCCTGGGCGCCCGATGCACCTATGGCGAGGATCGTGCGCTCACGAACTTCATCCTTTCGTCCGGGTATGACACTGTCTACCAGCGAAGCGCAGTGGTCCATACCGTCGTCCCCGACCGTTATACCACGCTGTGTAAAATGTATATCCGTTGGGACCGGAGTTATATCCGGGAAGATCTGCGCTTTGTCCGCATTGTCTGGAAGCGTCCCGGCGTCCCCCGCCTGATTGCGGTCCTGGATCGGGTCATTACCAATCTGCGTTACCCCGTGAGTTATGTGACCTTGGCGCTTGTGGTTATGCTGTCGGTGAGCGATCCGTGGGCGATCCCGCGGGTCCTGTTGGCGATCGGCTGGATGTCCACGGTGTACATGCTTTTCTATTTGCAGAGCGAGCGATCCTGGAACTGCTTCTTCGGTGTGCTTTACACCTTCTACTCCGTCCTGACATTGTTTTGGATCTTCCCCTATGCCTTGCTGACGGTCCGTTCGCGTTCCTGGATGACGCGTTAACCGGACGGCGGACAGCGTGCGAGCGGGTTAGGGGAGCGTATTGCCGGAGATGACGTAGTCGCAGAGCTGGATGAAATCGTGGATGAGTCGGTCCATGTTGATCGAAATGGACGGCTCCGACCGTCCTTCGATTTGCAGTTCCGCCACGTACTGCCCTTCGAGGTCGTGATCCTGGCTCAGGATATACCCCTTCATCGGATGGAAATGGTGGACCATTCCATGCCGGTAGGTATTGTAGAATTTTTGCGCCCCGAGTTGTTTCGACAGGACGGGAAAGTGTTTTTCCAGGATTTTCAGGTAATCCCGTTTGTGCGCCGTGAAGGTTTTTTGGCCGCTTGCGAAGGCGTCGATACCGCAGACGATGATACACAGGACGGCGACGTAGCGGCCGTCCTTGTGGCAGAGCTGGACGGATTTCTTTAATTCGTCGGCAAGGATCCGCCGATCGCCGATGTTCACAAATTCCTGTTCGGGGACCTGTTTGGCCATGGTCGTGCTCGAGGCTGAACGAGAATGCATCTTATAATAGTCCTCCCGAAGCCTTCTGTCAATACTCGGGGGACTGTCGGGTCCGGGGTTGTGGATTGACTTCCCTAAAGACATTGGGATAGACTCACTTATTAAAAATCGGTATGTTAAAACGTATCCTGGAGGAGATTCAGACATCGTGTTTCACCGCATTAAGCAAGAAATCTCGGATCGAATGCATTATTTGGAATCGGTCGATGCATCCGAGCGAAAGAGGGGGCTGCCCGCCCCGGAAAGACTCTGCGCCATTCCTCCGGAAACAGGGAAGTTTATCGCTTTGTTGGCCGCCACGGCGCCTCCGGGAGCATGGATTGAAGTGGGGACGAGCGGCGGATATTCCACACTGTGGTTGGCCCTCGCTTGCGAGGGGAGAGGGGAAAAAATCAAAACCTTCGAGCGGCGGGAAGAAAAGGCCCGGCGGGCCCGGGAAACCTTTAGGGCCGCGGGCGTAGAATCCCTGATCGAAATGGCGGTCGGGGATGCCAAAGAATTGCTGCGTCACGAGAAAAACATATCGTTTTGTTTCCTGGACGCCGACAAGCAGGAGTACGGAGATTATTATGAAAACGTGATTCCGAACATGGTCCGGGGCGGGATCCTGGTTTGTGATAACATGATCAGTCACCAAGCCGTTCTTGATCCGTTTTGTCAAAAAGTCCTGGCCGATGAAAGGGTGGATGCCCTCCTGCTGTCGATCGGCAAGGGAGAGTTGGTTTGTCGCAAGTTATAACGGTTTCAAGCGGGAAGGGTCCGCCGCCTCAACCGGAACGGATGACTCCATGTTGAATTTGGAACAACAGGACATGCTGACCCGGGTGGGTCCGGGGACGCCAATGGGAGAGTTGCTGAGACGGTACTGGTATCCGGTGGCGGCCACGTGCGAATTGGAGGACCGGCCGACCAAGAAGGTTCGTCTTCTGGGGGAGGACCTTGTCCTATTCCGGAATTCCGGCGGGGCCTATGGCCTGTTGCAAGAAAAATGTCCGCATCGAGGCGCCTCACTGGCCTACGGTTCGGTCGAGGATAACTGTATTCGGTGCGCTTATCACGGGTGGCTGTTTAATACCTCCGGCCATTGCCTCGACATGCCGGCCGAACTGCGGAGCGCCAAGCGCATGGACCGCGTCAAGACAAAGGCCTATCGTGTTGAAGGACTGGGAGGTCTTCTCTTTGCATACCTTGGCCCGGAGCCGGCGCCGCTTCTTCCGCATTATGATCTCTTTCTTTGGAAGGGGGTGCTTCGGGACATCGGACAGACCGTGATCCCGTGCAATTGGTTGCAAATCATGGAAAACAGCATGGATCCCCACCACGTCGAGTGGCTGCATGGTCATCATCTGGCCTTCGTTCATAAGAAAAAAGGAGCCGAAGACCTTCGCCACTATGGCAAACGCCATCTGAAAGTCGGCTTCGACACCTTTCGCTACGGAATCCTCAAGCGTCGTGTGCTGGAAGGGGGAACGGAGGAAGATGATGATTGGAAAGTGGGTCACCCCATTGTTTTCCCGGCGATGCTCCGGGTGGGTACGCAAGGGGTTTCCTGTTTTCAGATCCGTGTGCCCATCGATGATACCCATACATGGCATGTCTGGTATTCCTGCTATAAGCCGACCCTGACCGGCGAGCTTCCGCCGCAGGAGTCCGTTCCGCTTTTCGAAGTCCCCTGGAAAGACGAAAAGGGCGAGTTTATTCTCGACTTTGTTGACGGACAGGATATCATGACCTGGGTCACGCAGGGGCCGATCGCCGATCGGACGCGAGAGACGCTCGGAAGTTCGGACGAAGGCGTTGTGCTTTTGCGCCGCTTGCTTCTCGAGCAGATCGGGAAAGTACGGGCCGGGGAAGACCCCATGGGCGTCATTCGGGATCCGGCCGAAAATCGGATCATTGAACTGCCCCAGGAAACGAACAAATACCAGGACGGGGCTTCGTTTCGATCGGAATATATCGAGATGGGCCATTCACGCTACAGCCCGATTAAGGACCGGGTGATGGCACTTTTCGAGCGTGCAAAATGTTAACGCACTCCCCCCAGGAAGATTCGGCCAAAACCCCCCGGACACAAGTCCTTGAGACTTATTTCCGGAACTATCCCGACACGCCCCGAGAAGTCATTCTCAAAATCGACCTTCTGCGTTTGGGCCACTGGTTTACGGATGCGGCGCTGGAGGTCACCCAGGGTGCGCTCATCAAGTCCTACCGGCTCTTTTCATACGACTTTGTGCCGATGGAGGACCTGAAACGCAAAGAGAGCCGAAAGGTCCCGGAGCATTTCGTTGTCCTGGGAGGACAGTACGCGCTCCGTCCGGTGATGGTTCAAACGAGCCTCTCGCCGGACTCCCCCTATGTCATCGACGTCGTCGATGGGAGACTGGTTCTCACCGCGAATGGTCAGGTGATCTCGGACGTCCGTTATGAGCGGGCTCCCCAATATTACAAAAAGGCTTTTCCGGACGGGACTCTGTACCATGAGGTCATCGCGTTCGGCTTTTTCGTCACGGTATTTCGCAACTGCCAGTACTGGGGGCCCGATGAGGAGTGCAAGTTCTGCGATATCAACTGGAACGCTCGGCAGATGAGCCGTTCCAAGGACTTCACGCTGACGGCGCCCGTGAAGCGGCTCGACTTCGTCTCCGAGGTGGCCGATGAGATCGGAAGGGAAGTTCTGGAACAGGATGGCTATGCGGTACCGCTCAGCTTTCTGATTACGGGCGGCACCATCAAAGAGACGCTTCATGGGAAAACGGAGGACGAGTTCTACGGAGAATACGTGGAGGCGTTGAAGTGGGGCGGCCCTCGGCGTTTCGTCAATCTTCAAACCAACGCGAAGCCAAAAGAGATTCTCAAACGGTACCGGTCCATCGGACTGGATTCCCACCACGCCAACCTCGAGGTGTGGGACAAACGGCTGTTCGAATGGATCGCCCCCGGAAAAGCGCAGCGCGTCGGATGGGATACCTGGGTGAAGTGGTTGTTGGATTCCGTGGACGTGTTCGGCGAAGGGGCCGTGAAGCCGATCTTTGTCTGCGGCATCGAGATGGCGCAGCCCCACGGATTCAAAACGGTCAAGGAAGCGGTCGACTCCACGACCGAGGGGATCGAGTATCTCATGTCCCATGGGGTGATCCCCCGCTTCAATCAATGGCGGCGCGAACCGAAATCTTATATCGTTAAAAACCACGAACAACCCCCCATTCCGTTGGATTTTTACATTTTACTCATGCGCAATCGGTACGAGATTTGGAAGAAGTATCACCTGCCCCTCCCAAACCAGAGCCAGCTTCTGCCCGCGGCCCGCTATCTCGGTGTCTCGCATGGGACCCATGAGGATTATATCCATCTCATGGAGAACACCTATCCTCCCGATATCGTCG
>Ga0335085_10008182_pt1 | contig 16010 bp, 11 predicted proteins | sample Lox_Sample_45_FD_206712 | JGI IMG/M metagenome (GOLD analysis project Ga0335085, IMG submission 206712) | Soil microbial communities from Loxahatchee National Wildlife Refuge, Florida, United States - Lox_Sample_4.5 | ecosystem: Environmental > Terrestrial > Soil > Wetlands | place: USA...
CGTGGAAGCCCAGTTGACGCTCACGCAGGCGCGCCGGCTGTTGTGGCGCGCCGGCTTCGGGCCGGCCCCGGGCCAGGCCGAGGCGCTCGCGGGCCAGCCGGTCCAGCAGGCCGTCTACGGCCTCACGCGGCCGTCGGGCGCCGCGGTGCTGCAGGGGCCCGAACCACACAACGACGAAGGGGAAGCGCTGCAGCCGGCGGACGCGTGGGGGGAGGACCACTGCTGGTGGCTGGATCGCATGATCCGCTCCGATCAGCCGCTGGTGGAGCGCATGACCTTCATCTGGCACGACTGGTTCGCCAACTCCAACGAGAAGGTCAACGACCAGCAGCGCATGCTCGACCAGAACAACCTGTTTCGCGAACAGGCACTCGGCAACTTCCACGAACTGTTCCTCGCGGTCACCACCAACCCCGCGATGCTGATCTTCCTCGACGGCATCTACAACAGCCGCTGGGAACCGAACGAGAACTACGCCCGCGAGATGATGGAGCTGTTCTCACTCGGCGCCGACCGCGGCGCCTACACCGAGGACGACGTCCGCGAGATGGCGCGGGCGCTGACGGGGTGGACCGCCGAATGGACCGAAAGCAGCGGGCTGCAGAACTTCCACTTCGAAAGCCACCGCCACGACCAGGGCGTCAAGACCGTGTTCGGCCAGAGCGCCAACTTCAACTACGCCGACGCCGTCTCGCTGTGCGTCTCCCATCCGCTGCACCCGTCGTTCTTCGTGAGCAAGCTGTGGAGCTACTTCGTCCCGGTGCCGCCCCCGGAAGGCACGCTCGCGTCGCTGCAGGGTCTGTACATCTCCTCGGGCTACTCGATCCGCTCGGTCGTGGAGGCGATCCTCCAGTCCCCGGAATTCCTCGACGGCCCGGACATGGTGACCCCGCCGGTGATCTACAACGCCGGCCTGCTGCGCGCGGTCGGCCGTTACATCGACTCGACCGCCTGGACGTGGCTGTCCTCCGCTGCCGGCCAGCAGCTGTTCTATCCGCCCAACGTCTCCGGCTGGGACTTCACACGCTGGCTGGACACCTCCACCGCCAAGGCGCGCTGGGAAATGGCGACCTACGTGACTTCCAACAGCTACCCCAACCCGTGGCCGGGGAAAGGCGAACCGCGCTACTCCGAAACCGAGACCCCGGAAGCGGCGCTGGCGAGCGCGATGTCCTACTGGGCCGAGCCGGGGCTGACCGAGGAATCGCTGCACTGCATCGGCGAATACGCCGAAAGCTGCCTCGAAGGCGTGGCCACGGCGCAGTGGCAGCAGAGCCCCTACCGCGCGATCCGCCAGAACGCCCTGCGGATGCTGATCGCGACCTCCCCCGACATGCAGGTGAGCTGAACGAGATGGCCCGCAGCTGCTCGTGCACGGAGTTCACCCGCTCGCAGCTGATGCGCGCCGGCGTCGCCCAGGCCGGACGCGGCGTCGCCCAGGCCGGACGCGGGCTGCCCACGATCGAGCCCGGGATGCCGCTGCCCGCCGGCACCGGCATGAACCGGCGCACGTTTCTGCTGCGCTCCGCCGGGGGCGTGCTGGCCGTCTACGGAGCGGGTGCGCTCTCGCCTCGCCACCTCGAAGCGGGGATCGCCCAGGCGGCGGCCGCGGCGCCCCCCAAACAGCCCGTGATCGTCTCGATCTTCATGGAAGGCGGCTGGGACGCGCTGTCGGTGCTGGCGCCCGTCAAGGAAGCCGCCTACCACAAACTGCGCCCCCAGCTCGGGCGCCAGGAAGGGGAAGGGGTTCCCTTCGGCGAGGACGAAACTCTGATGTGGCATCCGCAGGCGGCCGGGCTCGCGCAGCTGCACGGCGAAGGCAAGGTCACGGTCTTCCCGGCGATCGGCTACGACCCGCCCGACGAGAGCCACTTCACCAGCCGCCACTACTGGGAGGTCGGCGAACTCAACACCCAGGGGCGCACCGGCTGGATGGGTCGCTACCTGGACGTCGCCGGCAACCCCGACAACCCCCTCCAGGGCCTCTCGCTCGACTACTCGCTGGCCCCGGCGCTGGCCACCGCCCGCGTGCCGGTGGCAGCCGTCTCGACACCGTCCGACTACGGCCTCTGGGCCTACGGGCTGGACGAACCGCTCACCGCCTCCACGCTCGAAGCGTTCGGCAAGCTCGGCTCGCTGTCGGCCGGCTCGACTGCGCTGGCGCAGGCCCGCACGGCCTCCCTGGACACCAACCTGATCCGTCAGCAGGTGGCCCCGTTCGCCGACGTGGAAGGCAAGCCGCCGTTCACCTCGCCGGTCAAATATCCCACCAGCGGCGAAGAGTTCCCGGTCCGCCTGGCGGTGCTGGCGGACATGCTGGCCGACGAATCGCTGCCGATCAAATGTGTCTCGCTCAACGCCGTGGGCGGATACGACACCCACTCCGACGAGGTCGAAACGCTGGCCACCAACCTCGGCCAGACGGTCGAATCGGTGGTCGCCTTCCAGCGCGACCTGGAAGCACGCGGCCTCGATGACCGCGTCGTGATCCAGCTGTGGAGCGAGTTCGGCCGCCGCCCCCAGGAAAACGGCTCCGGCACCGACCACGGGGCGGCGGGGCTCTCGTTCCTGATCGGCAGCCGCGTACGGGGAAAAATGGTCGGCGAATTCCCGGGCCTCACGAAACTCGACGAAAACGAAAACCTGATCAACACCTCCGACTTCCGGGCGCTGTACGCGGGCCTGCTGGCCCAGTGGCTGGGGGTGGAAGCGGGCCTCGTGATCCCCGGCGCCGGCACCGGCCTGCCCGGCCCGAGCACCTACGGCACGGTCCCCCAGCTGATCGAATGACCCTCCCGCCGCGCACGCCCGCGGCGAGTGTGGCCGGCTGTGGCGTGTGTGCGCTGCTGGCCGCGGTCGCCCTCGGCGGCTGGAGTCCGGCGCGCCCCGCTTACCTCACCGGCTCGACGCACTCCCACCGCTCTTGCACGCACGTCTCGACCCGCGGCCACGGCACGCACGGACGCGACCGGCGCATGCACCGACGCGACCACCGCACCCAGGGGCACGGCCACGGAACCGAGGGGCACGTCACCGTGAGGCACACGTCGATCAGGCATTGCCCGAAGGCCCGCCACCACGGCGCCGTCCCGCACGGGCAGTCCCACCCCGCGGCCCCGTCCCCCTCGACGCCCGCGCCGAGCAGCGGCTCGTCGTCCACGGGGCCCCTCGGCTCCACGACGCCGCCCACCACGGGGCCGCCCTCCCAGGAAGGCTCCACGCCGCCCCCCGCGCTGCCGGAGGTGCAGGTCAGCGCCGTCGAGTTCCACTTCACCCTCTCGCGCACAACCGTGCCCGCCGGCAAGGTGATCATCGAGTTCGTCAACGACGGCCAGGACGAACACAACCTCAACGCGCAGGGCTCCTCCGGACCACAGGCGGCCACCTTCGCTACCGAGGTCCCGAAAGCCGTCACCCGCCAGACGCTGGAACTGCACCCGGGCTCCTACACGCTGTTCTGCTCGCTGGCCGACCACGAGGCGAAAGGGATGAAGGCCACGCTCACCGTGGAATGAGGGCCTACAGCGGTGTCGTGTAGGCCCCGCTGAGGCCGCCGTCCACCATGAAGGTGGAGGCGGTCACGAAGCTCGACTCGTCGCTGGCCAGGAACAGCGCCCCGTGGGCGATCTCCTCCGGGCGGGCGAAGCGTCCCACCGGCACGTGCACGAGCCGCCGTTGGGCCTGCTCGGGGTCCGACGCGTACAGCTCCTGCAGCAGCGGCGTGTCCACCGGTCCGGGGCACAGCGCGTTGACGCGCACGCCGCGGCGCGCGAACTCCACGCCCAGCTCCCGCGAGAGCGCCAGCACCCCGCCCTTGGAGGCCGTGTAGGAGATCTGCGAGGTGGCGGCTCCCATCACCGCCACGAACGAGGCCGTGTTGATGACAGACCCGCCGCCGCTCCCCAGCAGATGGGGGATCCCGTGCTTGCAGCACAGGAACACGCTCCGCAGGTTCACCCGCTGCACCCGCTCCCAGGCCTCCAGCGAGGTCTCCAGCACGGAGGCGTCCTCGGGCGGGGAGATGCCGGCGTTGTTGAACAGCACATCGATGCGTCCGTAGCGCGCCCACACCTGGTCGTACATGTCGCGTACCTGGGCCTCCTCGGAGACGTCGACCCGCAGCGCCAGCTCGCCGGGCGCCCCCTCGGCCACGTCGGCCCCCACCACGTGGGCGCCTTCGCGTGCGAACAGCGCGACGGTCGCGGCCCCGATCCCACCGCAGGCGCCCGTCACCACGCACACCCGTCCCTCGAGCCTGCCGAGTCCCTGCGGTGTGGGCGGGTCGGGCATCTAGGGGGAGCCCTCCGTGGAGTAGAAGATCGTCTTCACCTCGCTGTAGGCGTCGAGCGCGTGCGGTCCCAGCTCACGGCCGTAGCCGGACTGCTTGAAGCCGCCGAAGGGCGTCGTGACCCGCACCGAGCTGTTGGAGTTGATCGACAGCACGCCCGTCTCGAGCGCCCGCGCGACGCGCAGCGCGCGCGCGCCGTCGCGCGTCCAGATCGATCCCGAGAGCCCGTAGATGGAGTCGTTCGCCAGCGCCACCGCCTGCTCCTCGTCGCGGAACGGGATCACCGCCGCGATTGGCCCGAACACCTCCTCGCGCGCGACCCTTGCCCCCGGATCGACCGGCGCGAGCACCGTCGGGGCGAACCAGAAGCCGGGGCCCTCCGGAGCCCGCCCGCGGAACGCGACCCGCTCGCCGTCGTTCAGGAACGAGGCCACCGTGTTGCGCTGGCCGGCGGAGATCAGCGGCCCCATCTGCGTGTCCTCGGCCAGCGGGTCGCCCACGCGCATCGACGTCACCGCGTTCTCGAGCGAGCCCATGAAGGCGTCCATCGCCTGTTCCTGCACCAGGATCCGCGAGCGTGCGCAGCAGTCCTGGCCGGCATTGCCAAACACGGCCCCCGGCGCGGAGGCGGCTGCGGCCTCGAGGTCGGCGTCGGCGAACACCACGTTGGCCGACTTTCCGCCCAGCTCGAGCGTCACGCGCTTGATCGTGCCGGCGGCGGCCTGCGCGATCGAGCGTCCCACCTCGGTCGAGCCGGTGAAGGCGATCTTGTTCACGTCGGGGTGCTCGACCAGCCGCTGCCCGCACGTGCGGCCCGGGCCCACGACGACGTTCAACACGCCCTCGGGCAGCCCCGCCTCCGAGGCCAGCTCGGCGAAGCGCAGCGCCGTCAAGGGTGTCAGCTCGGCGGGCTTGAGCACGACGGTGTTGCCCGCCGCGAGCGCCGGCCCGAGCTTCCAGGAGGCGATCGTGAGGGGGAAGTTCCACGGTGTGATCAGGCCCACCACGCCGACCGGCTCGCGCACCGTGAAGGCCTGCCCGCCGGCAACCGGGATCGTCTCGCCGAGCAGCCGCTCGGGCGCGCCGGCGTAATAACGGAAGGTGTCGGCGACCATCTGCATCTCGCCGCGGGCGTCGGCGATCGCCTTGCCGGCGTTGCGCGCCTCCAGCACGGCCAGCTCCTCGACGCGGGCCGCCACGTTCTCGGCGATCGCGTGCAGCATGCGCGCCCGCGAGCCGGGGTCCAGCGCCCGCCACGAGGGCAGGGCTGAACGCGCCGCCGCGACCGCGCGGTCGACGTCCTGGACGTCAGCTCGCGGAACTTCGGCGAGCACCGCCTCGGTGGCGGGCTCGAGCACGACGAGCGTCTCGGTCAGCGGTCGGCCCGCCCGCGGTCCAGGGTCCGTGGTGAACTTCGCGGCCGCCCGTCGGCGCGTCTCTATGGAGCCTCCGCGATCGCCGGTAGTGCCTGTTCGATATCGAGCTCGTCGATCGTGCGGATCGGGCCCCTGAAGGTCTGCTTCGCCGAGACCGCGTACCAGATCGTGACGCCGAGCATCACGCCGATCGTCACCAGCGGCGCGTAGTTGACCGCCGACCAGTTGAAGCTGCTTTCCCACGGCACCCCTTCGGGTGTGAAGGGCAGGCAGAAGATGATCACGCACAGGGCCACCCACACGCAGGCGATCGGGTTGATCCACTTGTACTTGGAGCCGAGCGTCCACGGCCCGCGGACGAAGCTCTCGCCCTGGCGCCAGCGCAGGTACACGGGAATCGTGTAGGCGATGTATAGGCCGATGACCGAGATCGAGGTCACCGCCAGGAAGGCGACGGGCGTGCCGAGATGGTTGGGGAAGTAGGCCGGGATCGTGATCACGAGTGCGAACACGCACACGAACAGCACCGCCCAGGTGGGCGTCTTGTTCTGTCCCAGGCGCCTCCACAGATTGTGTCCCGGGACCGCGCCGTCGCGCGAGAACGCGAAAGTCATCCGCGAGGCGCTCGTCACGCACGCCATGCCGCAGAACAGCTGACCGATGGTCGAGATCAGGATCACCGCCTTGGCGGCCGCCGAGCTGAGGGCGGTGTTGAAGATCGTCAGGGCGGGGAAGCCCGCTTTGTAGATTTCGGCTTCGTGGCCCTTCTGGATCGCGAACGTGATCGCCAGCAGCACGATCCAGCCGACGATCGCCGACCAGAAGACCGACAGCCAGATTCCCCTGGGCGCGGAGCTTTCGGCGCCGTGGGTCTCCTCGGAGATGTGTGCCGAAGCGTCGTATCCGGTGATCGTGTACATCGTCAGCAGGAAGCCGAGCGGCAGCACGTAGAGCCAGAATTTCGCGCCACCGACTGCCCCTCCGGCGAAGCCCGATTCGTTGGCCCGGTGGCCGAACACGTAGGAGAAGCTCGCGTGGTGGCTCGGCACGGCGATCAGGATCACCACGATCACCGCCACGCCGAGCACGTTCCACCACACCGAGACGTTGTAGAAGACCGACACGAGGTGGCTGCGGAAGACGTTGATGAGCCCCGCGACCAGCAGGATGAACGCGAACAGGGCGAAGTTGACATGCGCGGAGTAGTGGACGTTGGTGCCGGCCGCGGCCTTGGCCCAGTTGAAGATGAAGTGCACTTCGTAGAGTCCCAGCAGGTTCATCAGGAAGGTCGCGCTCACGTACACCACCGACGCGACCACGGCCACCAGGCCGATCAGGTTGAACCAGCCGGTGAACCAGCCCCAACCGGGGCCGCCTAGCCGCGAGGCCCAGTAGTAGATCCCGCCGGCTGTGGGGTAGGCGGACGCCAGCTCCGACATTGACCAGGCGACGAACAGGATCAGGAAGCAGATCAGCGGCCACGCGATCGAGATCGCGATCGGGCCGCCGTTCTTCAGCGCCTGGCCGTAGGTCGTGAAGCACCCGGCGAGGATGCAGATGATCGCGAACGAGATCGCGAAGTTCGAGAAGCCGCTCCAGCCCCGGTGGAGCTCCTGCTTGTAGCCCAGCTCGGCAAGTCTCTGCTCGTCGGTGCCCAGTTTCTCGGTCGTGCTCATCGCTCTCCCCTGGAAAGGTTTGATCTTCGCGCCTTCGCTCGTGACGATACGCTCATGGCCGGACGAAAGTCAAGGGTTTTTCCCGACTCCTCCGCGGGCCGGTTCGGGTGTCCTCGCAAGCTCCGCACAACGGCCGCCGCCGACCGTCGTGGCGACGACCGCCGACCGTCGTCGCGACTACGTCCGGGCGCACGCGGGCGGTGCTCGCGGCCCCGCCCTCAGCCACCGGGGAGCAGGCCCGCGAGCACGTGCTCGGTGCCCTTGAGGTGGTCGGTCATCACCCGCACCGCACGCATCGCGTCGCGCTCGCCGACGGCCGCGAGCAGCCGCCGGTGCTGGGCGTTGGAGGACGCCAGCACCTCCGGCGGGTGGGCGATGTAGGCGATCAGGTCGGTCATCGCACCCTGCACCTCGGTCATCGCCTGCACCAGCCTGGTCGAGCCCGACGTCTCGGCGAGCCCGACGTGCAGGCGGATGTCGGACTGGCGGTAGGCGGGGAAGTCCTCGAGCTGTCCCTCGAGTGCGTCGACGACCCGCTCGAGTGCCGTGAGCGCCTCCGGATCAGCCCGTTCACAGGCGAGCACCGCCACGCCGAGCTCGACCGCGAGCCGCTGGTCGCAGGTCTCGCGCCATTGCGCGAGCGTCTCATCCGAGGGCGGCACCGCCGGCGGCTGCGGATCCGACACGAACGTCCCCCCGCCGCGGCCGCGGGTCGCGAACACGTGCCCGCTCTGGGTCAGGGCCGTCAGTGCCTGGCGCAGGGTCGAGCGGGCGATGCCCAGGCGCGCGCACAGCTCGCGCTCGGCCGGCAGCCGCGAGCCCGGTGCCAGCAGCCCGAGCTTGATCGCGGTGCCGAGGCGGTCAACGGTCTCCTCGAAGGCCGTCTGGGAGCGGACGGGGGCGAACAGCACCTCCGGAGGGGCGAGCGTTCCCGCGCTGCCCCGTCGCTCAGCGGCGCCCGCCATGGCTTCCGGGGCCGCGGGATCTCATAGACGCTCGAACCCCCGGTAGCGCTCCCAATCGGTGACGGCCGAGCCGAACGCCGCCAGCTCGACGTCGGCGGCGTTGAGGTAGTGATCGACGACCTCCTGTCCGAACGCCTCTCGCGCCACGGCGCTGCCGGCGAACAGCTCGCGGGCGGCGTGCAGCGTGTCGGGGACGCGCGGGTGCCCGCCGTCGAGGTAGGCGTTGCCCTCGAGCGCCGGCTCGAGCTCGAGCCCGGCATCGACCCCGTGCAGACCCGAGGCGATGATCGCGCTCAGCGCCAGGTAGGGATTCAGGTCCGCGCCCCCGGTGCGGTTCTCGAACCGCAGCGAGGGGCCGTGGCCGACGACGCGCAGTGAGCAGGTGCGGTTGTCGTGGCCCCAGGCGACGGTGGTGGGCGCGAAGCTCCCGGCGGCGTAGCGCTTGTAGGAGTTGACGTTGGGGGCCAGCAACAGCGTCAGCTCACGCAGGCACGCGAGCTGACCGGCGAGGAACGACTCGAACAGGGCCCGGTCGCGCTCGAACAGCGGCCCCTGGTCGTCCGCCAGCGAGAAGTGGATGTGACACGAGCTGCCCTCGCGCTGGTCGAACTTCGCCATGAAGCTGATCGCCACACCCTCGTCGGCGGCGATCTCCTTGGCGCCGTTCTTGAAGATCACGTGCTCGTCGGCCGTGCGCAGCGCGTCGGCGTAGTGGAAGTTGATCTCGTGCTGTCCGAAGTTGCACTCGCCCTTGGAGTCCTCGACGATCATCCCGGAGGCGGCCATGCTGTTGCGGATGCGCCTGATCAGGGGCTCCACGCGGGCGGTCCCGAGCAGCGAGTAGTCGACGTTGTAGAGGTTCGCCGGGCGCAGATCGCGGTAGCCCTTCTTCCACGCCTGCTCGTAGGTGTCGAGGAACACCATGAACTCGAGCTCGGTGCCGGCGTTCGCGCTCCAGCCCCGCGCCGCCAGTCGCGCGAGCTGACGGCGCAGGATCTGGCGCGGCGAGGCCACCACGTCCGTGCCGTCCAGCCAGGCGACGTCGGCCAGGCAGATCGCCGTCCCCTCCTGCCACGCCACCGGGCGCAGGGTGTCCATGTCCGGCACCAGCAGCATGTCGCCGTAACCCCGCTCCCACGAGGACATCGCGTAGCCGTCGACGGTCGTCATGTCGACGTCGACGGCGAGCAGGTAGTTGCAGCCCTCGGCACCGTGGGGCAGGACCTCCGACAGGAAGTGGGTCGCCCTGAGGCGCTTGCCCTGCAGCCGTCCCTGCATGTCGGTGAGCGCGAGCAGCACGGTGTCGAGCTCGCCGTGCTCCACCTGGGTCTGCAGCTGCTCGAGGGTGAGGGGGGCCGTCGCCGTAGCGCTCATGCGCGGTGAAGGTACCGTTGCCCAGATACGCGCGCAACGGTAGGTTCCCTCGGTGCACGATCTGGATGTGGTCCTCGAACGCCTGCAGGACCGCCTCGGACCGCTGGAAGGCGACCCCCAGCCGCTGTCGGGAGGGATCACCAACCGCAACTTCCGCGTGCGCCTGGACGGCAGCGAGTACGTCGTGCGCCTGCCCGGTGAGCAGAGCTCGCTGCTGGGCATCGACCGCACCGCCGAGCGGCTGGCGAGCGAAGCGGCAGCGCGGCTGGGGATCGGCCCGCAGGTCTTCCCCGCGGCGAACGGCTGTCTGGTCACGGCCTTCATCGAGGGCCGCCCCGTGGCGGGGCGCGAGCCGGCCGAGCTCGCCACCGAGCTGGCCGCGGCGCTGCGCTCGTTCCACGAGAGCGGAGTGGAGCTGCCGGTGCGCTTCGCGGTCGGGGAGCTGCTCCAGCAATACGCGAGGACGGTGGGCGAGCGCGGCCGCGCGCTGCCGGACGGCTACGCGCTCGCGGTCTCCGTCGCCGCGCGTGTCGGCGCCGCGGTCGGGAACGTCGAGGCCCGTCCCTGCCATGACGACCTGCTGGCCGCAAATATCATCCGCAGCCGGGGTGCGGGTCGCCTGATGATCGTGGACTGGGAGTACGCCGGCATGGGGGACCCGCGCTTCGACCTCGGCAACCTGGCGGTCAACAACGACTTCGGCGACGCCGACGAGGAGCGCCTGCTGAGCGCCTACTACGGCGGTGATCCCGGCGACGCGCGACGCTCGGCGCTGAAGCTGATGCGTGTGCTCTCCGACGCCCGCGAGGCGGCGTGGGGGGTCGTGCAGGGCGTCCTCTCCGAGCTGGATTTCGACTTCGACGACTACGCGCGCGAGCACTTCGAGCGACTGCGGGCGGCGGTCGCCGACCCGGACTTCGAGGAGTGGCTTGCCGGCGCCGGCGGCTGAGGCCGAGGACGGCGCCGGCGCCGGAGAGGCGCCAGCATCCGTCGCCGCGCAGGGGCCCGCCCAGGTGCCTGCTCTCGCCTCGTCGGTACGCCCCCGGGAGCTGCCATCGCGGGCGCGGATCGTGATCATCGGCGGAGGCGTCGGAGGAGCCTCGATCGCCTACCACCTGGCGGCGCTCGGCGAGCGCGACGTGGTGCTGCTCGAGCGCAGCGAGCTGACCAGCGGATCCACGTTCCACTCGGCGGGGCTCGTCGGGCAGCTGCGCTCGAGCGTCTCGTTGACGCGGATCATGATGGACTCGGTCGAGCTCTACCGGACGCTCGACTGCGGGTGGGTGCAGTGCGGCGGCGTGCGGCTCGCCTGCACCCCCGAGCGTGAACAGGAGGTCCTGCGCCAGGTCGCCTGGGCCCGTACGTTCGGACTGCCGCTGGAGCTGATCTCGGCCGAGGAGGCCCGTGACCTGTTCCCGCTGATGAGCACCGACGGCGTGCGCTGCGCCTCCTACCTGCCCAGCGACGGGTACCTCGACCCGTCGCTGCTGACGGGCGCCCTCGCGCAGGGCGCGCGGGAGGGCGGCTGTCAGATCTTCACCCACACCCGCGTCGAGGCGATCGACGTCGAGGATGGGCGCGTGCGGGGCGTGCGCACGCAGTGGGGCGAGATCGAGGCCGAGGTGGTGGTCAACGCCGGCGGCATGTTCGCGGCCGAGATCGGCCGCCTCGCCGGCGTCCGCGTGCCGGTCGTGCCGTTCGCCCACGAGTACCTCGTCACCCAGCCCTTCCGCGACCGCGCCGCCGGCGAGCACCTGGCGACGCTGCGCGACCCCGACCTGCTGATCTACTTCCGCGAGGAGGGGGGAGGTCTCGTGATGGGTGGCTATGAGCGCTCCTCGGCGCCGTGGGCGCTCGACGACCATCTCCTGGACGCGATCCCCGCGGACTTCAACGGGCGCCTGCTGGAAGAGGACTGGCCGCGCTTCGAGGAGATCGCCGCCAACAGCCGCCGGCGGGTCCCGGTGATGGAGGAGGTCGGCATCACGCGGCTGATCAACGGACCCGAGGCCTTCACCCCCGACAACGAGTTCTGTCTCGGGGAGACCGACGTCCGCGGGCTGTATGTGGCGGCCGGCTTCTGCGCACACGGGCTGGCCGGCGCGGGCGGCATCGGGGGCCTGATGGCCCGCTGGATCCTCGACGGGGAGGCCCCGATGGACGTGTGGGAGATGGACGTGCGCCGGTTCGGAGCACGCTACCGCTCGCCGAGCTACACGCTGAAGCGCACCAGGGAGGTGTATGAGACCTACTACGACATCCGCTACCCCGGACACGAGCGCGAGGCCGGCCGCCCGCTGCGGGTCTCCAGCGCCTACCCGTGGCACCGCGAGCACGGTGCCGCCTTCGGCGAGAAGTCCGGCTGGGAGCGCGTCAACTGGTACGGGGCCAACGCGCATCTGGGGGACGAGGCGCTGCGCCCCAGGGGCTGGGCGGGGATGCACTGGTCGGCGGCGATCGGCGCCGAGCACCGCGCCGCGCGCGAGACCGCGGCCCTGTTCGACGAGTCCTCGTTCGCCAAGCTCGAGGTCTCCGGATTCGGCGCGGCGACGCTGCTGGAACGCCTGTGTGACAACCGCGTCGCCCGCGAGGTGGGGATGATCACCTACACCCAGATGCTCAACCACCGAGGCGGCATCGAGTGCGACTTCACGGTCACCCGCACCGGCGAGGAGAGCTTCTCAATCGTCACCGGGACGGCCTTCGGCGACCACGACCTCGCGTGGATCCGCAGCCACGCCCCCGCCGACGGCAGCGTCCGCTGCGAGGACGTCACCGCGCGTTCGAGCTGCTTCGCGCTGTGGGGGCCGCTCGCTCGCGAGATCCTCGATCCGCTGACCGATGACCCGCTGGAGTTCGGCTACATGCGCATGCGCGACCTCGCCGTCGGCGACGTGCCGGTGCGCGCGCTGCGCGTCACGTTCGTGGGAGAGCTCGGCTGGGAGCTCTACTGCCCCGCCGAGTACGGCGCGGCCCTGTGGCGCACACTGTGGGAGGCAGGCCGTCCTCACGGGATGCTGGCCGGCGGCTACCGCGCGATCGACTCGCTGCGCCTCGAGAAGGGCTACCGCGTGTGGGCCGCCGACATCACCGCCGACGAGACGCCGCTGCAGGCCGGGCTCTCCTTCTGCGTCAAGGACGGCGACTCGTTCCTGGGCGCGCCCGCGCTGAGGCGGCCGGGCGCGCACGGGGAGCCGTCCCCGAGGCTTCGCTGCGTGGTGCTGGCCGATCCCCGCTCGGTGGCGCTCGGCAACGAGCCGGTGCGGGTCGAGGGGAACGTCGTGGGGCGCGTCACGAGCGGGGGCTATGGCTACACGGTGGAGCGTTCGATCGCCTACGCGTATCTCCCCGGCGAGCTGGGGGTGGGGACCGAGGTGGAGATCGACATCTTTGGCCAGTGGGTCCCCGGCGAGGTCGCGCGCGAGCCGCTGTTCGATCCGGCGGGCGAGCGCGTCCGCTCTTAGCGGCGGCACCTCAGCGGGGCGCGCGGCGGGGGCAACCTCTCAGACGGACGCGAGGCCGATCTCGACGGGCGAGCCGGCGGGGTCGACCGCCGCAGTCCAGCCCGCGCTCAGGCCCGTCGAGCGACCCGGCTGCAGGCGACGCAGACGCTCGCGCCACAGCAGCCGCCTGCCCTGCGTGACCTCCACCGTGGGCGCTCGCAGGAACGCATCGGCGCGCAGCGCGAAGCGCCCCCGTGGAGGGGTCCCGGGGTCCCCGCTGAGCATGTTCGGCGAGACCCACCCGAGCGGCGGGCGGGTCACAACCGGGACGGTGCTGGAGGGCCAGCCCCGCGGCCCCGCCAGCCAGCCGGCGGCTGCCCGTGCGGCATGGCGGCCGCTGAGCGCCGCGACGTCGGCGGGCTCGGCGCCCGCCAGCAGGTTGCCGGCCGCGAACACCCCCGCGCGGGTGGTGCGCAGGCTCGCGTCCACGCGCGGGCCCCGGGTCGCGGGGTCGAGCTCCAGGCCGCCCAGCACGGCGAGCTCATGGTCGGGGATCCAGTCGGCGCTCAGGACCACGATCCCGCACTGCAGTGAGCGCACCGCGCCCGTGTCGAGGTGCTCGAGCTCGACCCGCTCCACGGTCGTGCGGCCGTGGATGCAGCGCAGCGCGGTGCGTGTCCAAAGGGGCGTTCCGAAGCGCGCCCTGACCGCCGGCGCCGCCAGCGGGAGCGACTGCTGGCGTGGCAGCTCGGTGATCATTCCCACCACCTCGGCGCCGGCCTGGCGCAGCGTCAGCAGGGCCGAGAAGCTGACGTGCTCGGCGCCCACGATCAGCGCCCTCCCGGGCAGTCGCCGGCCGTGCCCGTGCACGAGCTGCTGGAGCGTTCCGGTGTTCATTACCCCCCACGGCCGTGCGCCTGGGATCAGGCGTGCGGACCGCGGGCGCTCGCGGCAGCCCGTCGCGAGCACCACCGCCCCGGCCCGCAACGACCTGCGCCCCCTGGGGCTCGTGACCTGCAGCTCGGCGTCCTCGTCGAAGCCGGTGACCGTCGCCTCGCGCTCGAGCTCGCAGCCGGCCTCGAGCGCGGTCCGGGCGTAGCGCTCGGCATAGCGCGGGCCCGACATCAGCCGGTGCTGGTCGCGTGCCCCGAACCCCTGGTGGGAGCAGTGGCGCGGCGTGCCGCCCGCCCGCGCCTCGCGCTCCAGCACGAGCACGTCGTCCACCCCGAGACGCCGCAGCTCGAGCGCGCACGCGAGCCCCGCCGGGCCGGCTCCGACGACGACGGCCTCGCGGCGTTCGCTCACGGCGCCGCCCGCTCGCCCACCAGCGCCTCGAGCTCGGCTGCGCAGAAGAAGCCCTGGCAGCGACCCATGCAAGCGCGTGTGCGCCTTCGCATCCCCTCGATGTCCACGGGCGGGATCGGCGCCTGCAGGGCGCGCAGCAGCTCGCCGCGCGTGACGCGCTCGCAGAAGCAGACGACGCGCCCGAAGTCGGGGTCCTGTGCGATCAGCTGCTCCTGCTGGTAGGGGCGGGGCAGGTGCTCGCCGATGTTGGGCATGCGGAAGTCGGGGCGCTCGTCGGCCGGCTCGAGCACCAGCCCCGCGCCGGCGAGCTGCTCGCGCACGTGCTCGGCGATCGCCATCGAGGCTGACAGGCCGGTCGAGCGGATGCCGCCGACGCACGCGTAGCCCTCGGGGGCGTGGATCGCGATCTGGTAGTCGGAGTGCTCGGTGGCGGCGCGCAGGCCCGCGTACACGGCGCTGACCTCGTGCTGCTCGAGAGCCGGCATCAGCCTGCGGCCCTCGGCGCGCAGCCGCGCTAGCCCCGCGGTGGTCGAGGAGGTGTCGCCGCGGTCGTCCACCTGCTCGGCGGTCGGGCCGAGGAGCAGGTTCCCGTACACGGTCGGTGCCAGCAGCACGCCCTTCGTCGTCGCGGTCGGGACCGCGAGCAGGATGTGCTCCAGCAGCGGGCCGGCGAGCTTGTCGAACACGATCAGCTCACCCCGCCGGGGGGTGACCGTGAAGGTGTCGTGGCCGAGCATGCGGTCGAGCTCGTCGCTGAACAGGCCGGCGGCGTTGACGAGGAAGCGCGTTCGCACCGGCCCACCGGTGGTGGTGAGCTCGAAGCCACCCCCCGGTGATCGCTCGACGGCGCTCACACGGGCGCCCAGCCTCAGCTCGCAGCCCGCGAGCACGGCCTCGGTCGCGAACGCCAGCGGGGTGGTGAAGGTGCACACGATGCCCTCGTCGGGCACCTCCAGTGCCGCCCGCGCGCCCGGCCCGAGGTGGGGGACCCGAGCGTAGAGCTCAGCTGCTGTCAGCTCGCGCATCCTCTCGTAGCCGTTGGCGTGTGCGCGCTCCACGATCGCGGGGAAGCTCGCCTGCTCCTGCTCGGTCCACGCCACCAGCAGGGCGCCGACGCGCTCGAGCGGAATGCCGGCGCGGGGCGCGTACGCGCTCAGCAGCTCGTGGCCTCGCCGCACGAGCTGCGCCTCGAGCGTCCCCGGCTGGGCGTCGAAGCCGGTGTGCAGCAGGGCCGTGTTCGCCTTGCTGGTGGCGGCACCGACGTCGTTCCCGGCCTCGAGCAGAGCGAGCCTCAGCTCGAACTGCGAGAGCTCGCGTGCGATCGCGCTTCCGACCACGCCGGCGCCGACTATCGCGACGTCGTAGCGCCCCGGCGCGCCGCTCACTCCTCGGCCCCCAGCCGCGCCACCGCGTCCGCGGCGGCCCGCCAGCGCTCCAGGCGCTCGCGCGCCTGCGCGGCCGTCATCCGCGGCTCGTACACGGCGGCCGGCGACCAGCTTCCGACGGCCGCCTCGGCGCTGTCCGCGCCCCCGGCACCCAACCGCGCCAGCGCCGCCACGCCACGGGCGGTGGCGTCGGCCGAG
>Ga0335085_10008183_pt1 | contig 16007 bp, 12 predicted proteins | sample Lox_Sample_45_FD_206712 | JGI IMG/M metagenome (GOLD analysis project Ga0335085, IMG submission 206712) | Soil microbial communities from Loxahatchee National Wildlife Refuge, Florida, United States - Lox_Sample_4.5 | ecosystem: Environmental > Terrestrial > Soil > Wetlands | place: USA...
ACCACGACGACGACCCGCGCAACATCGCCCAGACCAGGCAGTACCTACGCGACTTCGCCCGTCTCGATCAGACGACCGACACGCCGCGCGCGCTGTTCAACGCGATGATCGAACTCCACCCCGATCACGCCAACCCCGGATCGCTCTGGGGAGGTGCGACCGCCGCAAAGCGCGAGGCCACAAACACCTCACCACGTGCCGTCACCACGACGGCAGCAAACGAACACAGCTAACCCGTCACACATCGTGAAAGGAAATCGACATGCAGTCACAGTCCACTCATCCCACCCTCCCTGAAGACTCCGGGTCCTCTCTCAGAGGGCTCCCAGAGTCATCCGGGCTCACCCGCACACAGTTCGTGCGCCGGGGATTGGCCGCCGGCCTCGCGCTCGGCGTGGCGGGCGTGCTCCCCGATGCGGCACTGGCCAAGACCAAGCCACCCACGGCACCACACCTGCCTCCCGGGTTCACCGGCACCTTCAAGAGCCGGTACATAAAGACGAACGGACTGCGCCAGCACGTCGTCATCGGAGGCGATGGACCTCCGCTCCTGCTAGTCCACGGCTGGCCCCAGAACTGGTACCAGTACCGCCACCTGATGCCGGCGCTGGCCCGGGACTTCCAGGTCATCGCGCCCGACCAGCGCGGTATGGGACTGACCGACAAGCCGCGGCAAGGCTATGACCCCGCCACGCTGGCCAACGACCTCATCGGGTTGATGGACGCGCTCGGCCAGCAGCGGTTCGCGGTTATCGGATTCGACACCGGGATGGAGATCGGCTACGCCCTTGCCGCCGACCACGCCGACCGAGTCGACCGCCTCGTGGTCGGGGAAGCCGTCATCCCGGGCATCAGTCCCTCGCCGCCCATCCTCGCGGTCCCCGACCCGCTAGTCGGCAAGGTCTTCCATCTCCTCTTCAACCGCCTCGGCGGTCTGAACGAGGAGCTCGTCAGAGGCCGCGAGGACAAGTTCTTCGGCTTCGTCTACGAGGCCGAGGGTGGGCCGAAAAAGCTGCCCGACTATGCCATCAGGTATTACGTCGACGGCTTTGCCTCGAGCCGGGACGCGCTCCGCGGTCAGTTCGAGCTCTACCGAGCGGCCGGAGTCAGTGCGGCGCAAAACCAGGACCGCGCGAAGCAGAAGGTGACCCTGCCCGTCCTCGCGATCGGAGGGGACCTCTCCCTGGGTGAACTGCCTGCGGTCACGATGAACGCGGTCGCCACCGACGTACAAACGGTGGTCATTCCCAACACCGGTCACTGGCTTGCCGAGGAAGCTCCCGACGAGGTCCTGGCAGCGCTGACCACGTTCCTCGCCCCGTTCCGCCACGGAACGTAAGTCGAACCTTGGCGGCCCGCGCGGGAGACATTCCGCGCGGGCTTCGCCGGTGCACCACATGAAAGAAATCGTTGAAACACAAACCTGATTGGAGTTGACATGCTCGGACTCGATAACCCACTTCACATCGCTTTCCTGCTGGCCATCCTGCTGCTGGTCTTCGGCGCCAAACGGCTGCCCGAGATGGGACGCTCGCTCGGTTCCGGAATGCGCGGCTTCAAACAAGCGATCAGCGGTGAGACCGAATCGGCGCCCGCCGAACTGACCGCTGCAGCCTCCGTACAGGTTGAGCACGAGTCTGACGCCGCCGGACAAGCGGCGGGACGCTACGCGGCTTGAACGCTGACCGACGAGCGCGAGGATCAAGACCATGGGCATGCCGAACAGAATCAAGGCGGTCGACCACGACGAGCGCCTCTCAACGGTCGACCACCTCGAGGAGCTGCGCTCGAGGCTGATCCTCGCGCTCGTCGCCGTAGCTGTCGCCTTCGGCATCAGCTTCTGGCAAAACCACCAGCTGCTGCGCCTGATCGACGCGCCCCTCGCCCATCAGACCCAGCATCAAGTCCGCGACGGCAACGGTCCACTCGGCTCTACCAACCGGATTCAGCAGAGCACGCGCGACTTGGCCGTCCAACTGCGCACAATCGTGGCGACGTTAAACCGCCCTCCGCAAACGCTCCCGGCCCGACGCGCCCTCACGCAGGTCTCGCGCAACCTGGCGGAAGACGCACGCCGGCTCTCCGCGCCACCCGAGGGCGACCGACCGGTGACGCTGAGCATCGGAGAACCGTTCACTACGACGGTGACCGTGGCGTTCGTCTTCGCTGATCCTGTCGCTGCCGATCCTCCTGGCGCAGGCCTACGCGTATCTGCTGCCAGCCTTCACGCCCGAGCACCGGCGGGCGATGAGGTCACTCACGATCGCCATCCCGCTGCTGTTCTTCGCTGGTGTGGCGTTCGGATACTTCGTCGTACTTCCGGCGGCAGTGCGCTTCTTTCAGAACTTCAACAGTACGCAGTTCAACGTCCTCGTCCAGGCAGGCCCCTACTGCAAGTTCGCCGCCACGACGCTCCTCGCGATGGGCGTCCTATTCGAGATGGCCGCCGCGATCTTCGCCGTCACCCGCGCCGGCCTCCTAAGTCCACGACAGCTACGCCGCAACCGCCGTTACGCGGTCGCGCTATGCGCCCTGGTCGCCGCGGCCCTTCCGGGCGACCCGATCACGATGCTGCTCGAGACCGTGCCGCTCTACCTACTGTTCGAATTGAGCGTCATTGTTGCTGACGTCTACGACCGACGGGTGCAGGCTCAGACGGACGCAGGACAGCCCATCGCCGACCCGCGCGGCGGATAAGTCAGTAGCGGAGCTCCGCAGGCGACCTAGTCAGCACCAGCAGAACCTACCGTGGCTGCTCCCGACTCGGTGCGGGCGCTCGAATTGTCTCAAACAACGTCGGTAGGCCCTCGGGCCGATGCGCTTCGCGGTCGGCGCCGAGGCCCAGAACGCCGCCGCCGCGGCGGGAGGATTTCTTGTCCCTCGGCGAGCACATGGGTCGTGGTCCGGGGTGCCCCTCGCACCACCGATGGCCATTCGAGCCGGGCATTCTGTCCCCAGGGGGGTCGGGAGCGGGTTCCACCCGCCCCCGGACTTGAGCGGAGATCACAACTCGCGCCCGCGGCCGGCCGCCGGTTCCTCACAACTGCTGGCGCACGCCGCGCGCGAGAGCACTCATCAGTCGAGAGCTCAGTCCCGGAACGGACGAATCTCGACGGCACTCGAGATCGCTGACGCGAGACGACCGCTCTGCCGGCATTGCGACGCGAGCCCCTCGCGTCGTTTGCTGGGTTGGTCATCCGCAGCTAACTCGGCGGGCGCTAGCGCACCCAGCGGTCCGAGGCGATTCCGCAAACGGAGCGCCGCTTCCCCCTTGGACGAGCTGGGGAACTACGACGCGGCGTCGGAGCACTTCTCCTCGTCACGTTTGCGGAAGTCCGTCTCGAAACGGCCGCCCTGAGCCAGCACCAAGTGCCCGGCTGTGTGCGATACGTACATCCCGGACGCTCCCGAACGACAGGGCGGTCGCTTCCCCTCCGGACGAAACCGAGCAGCCTTCGCGACGGGCCGCCGGGGCCGACACGAGACGCTTCGTCCTCGTCCTTGGCGAGAGTAATTGCGCGGTGAATTTGCCAGCGTGAGACTTCCGCTTCCACTCCACGTCGTCGACTTTGGTCAGACCGTCGCTCCGCCTGAGCTAGCCTGCTTGCGGCCGCCGCGAACCGGCGTTGTCGTCTGGCGAGCGCCGCAGATCGGCGCCGTAGGGTCGACGCGTTCCTCATGGCGTACGCGGCTCCCGCGAACGCTGGCGGGTTGACGATGCGCCGGCTCGCCCGGGCGTGCGGTTCAACCACCGGCACCGCCCAAGCGGTGGCATTGCTCAGATCGGGGTGTCAACACGCCCCTTGCTTTGATCGCCAGGAACCGGCGGTTCCTTAGCCGTGACCGTCCGCGCCGCTCGGGCTGCCAGCGACGTCGGCGTCAGCACTGCCGCCCGCGATCTCAGTCCCGTACCGGCTGATCGCGTCCCGGACCTTGCGTACCTCTGTTATGCCGGTGCGGATCGTCGCCCGGATCGCGTGGAGCGCGCGCACTACCGGCTGGCGGATTGCGTGCGCGATCACGGCGAACACGATCAGCGCCGCCGTGGAGGCCGCGGCCCGGGCTCGGCGTACCGTGACCCTGTCGATCGCTTCGCTCACCGCGCCGGTGGCGATGAGCGAGTCCCCAACGATGGTCGGGCTCGATCGCGCCTTGCGTACCTGCGCGCCGGGGGCTGCGATGACCCGGCGGATACCGTTCACAACCGATCCGAACACGATGAGGGTGACGAGGTTCGAGCGCCAACCCCGGTCGGCTCCGAACACCGCGGCAGTCACGCGATGTCGGGTCTCGTTGAGCACCTGGACCCCGATGACCACGTCGCCGAAGAAGCGCCTGGCGCCGCTGAGCCGGCGAGGCGACGTCACCCAGGAGTGGGCGTCGTTGAACCGGCCGGGCGCGTATACCCTGATCTCGCCCGGCATCGCCCAGCCCACGACCCCGATTGCCCGCCGGAGCCACTCGGCATCGCCGACGACGGCGATGCGCTCCCAGCGACCGAACCGTCCGAGGGCGAGCTTGGCCTCTGACCAAGCGGCGCCGGCCGTGAGCTCCCGGAAGTCACTGCCCAGCACCACCAACACCCTCACCTTCCCGTCGCCGGACGCGGACCCGGCCGCTCGGACCGCTGGGATCAGAACGTTCTCGCAATCCTCCGCAGTGACGCTCCCGTGCGCCTCGACGCCGACGACAGCTGCCGGAAGGCCCAAAATGCCCGCGAGCACGACGATGTCCCTCCTTACGTGGCTGGCAATCCGACCGAAGGCCGCTCGACCCTAGCCGCCGGCAGCCGCACCGCATCACCCAGAACGGATGAACGACAGAACCGGCACTGTTCGATAGCTCCGAAGGTCCCCGTCGGAACATCATGAGTGCCTCTCCACGCGCGCGGTCGCGGAGCACCACTCCGCGACGCTCGCGCTCGCTCTCACTCCGACGCTCCGCTCGAGGGCCGTAAGACAGACCGCAGCTTCGAGCGTCAGCCAGTCAGGACCGAGCTCGCGACGCCGCTCCGTCTCTTCTGCTCGGCCAGGGCGACGTGACCATCGCCAGCGGCTGTGGTGCTTCGCAGGAAATCCACCACTCCCAGCAGCCGATGCGACAACAGTTCCGCTTCGCCAACCAGGGACAGTCACGTTCAGGTCGCCTGCTTGCCGACCCCTCGCCGGTGTGCAAGCGCGGCCTCTGCCGCTTCGGCGGCAGAGGCGGTCGCGATGAGCTGCACTGCCGGATCGGACGAAACGGGGCAGTCCGAGACCGAGCTATCGCAAACCGGGTGGTCGTCGGGAAAACGGTTTGACCGGGCGGCTGGCGGGGAGGGGTCGCGGCGCGGCGGGGCGTTCCGCCCGGGCGCGAGCGTAGCCCCGGCCGGCCGCGAGCCCGGCGCCTGGGGCCGGATCGAGGGCCTTTTTAGGCTTCGGTGGTGGCGGTGCGGTTGCTGTAGAGCTTCAGCAGGTTGTGGGTGGCCGCCGCGAATCGCCATTCTGATCGTGCGGCGGATCTTCCTCGTCGCTGGAAGCGGTCGAACCCGCGGTTGAACTTGGTCTGGCCGAACACCGGCTCGATCGTTGCCGCCCGTTTTCGATAGGTCGTTTTGCCGTGCTCGGTTTCGAGGACCCGGCGCATGAACGCATACAGTCCTTTGTCCCATCCGGGGCGTGGGTCTTTGCCTTTGCGCAGCCCTGAGTCGGGAGGGATCAGCACCGGGATGTGCTGCTCGGCGACGATCTTCTCCATCTGTTGCTTGTGCCAGTAACCAGCGTCCGCGACGATCGTGCTGGGTAACTCGGTGACACCCACCTTGTGCAGCTCGCTAATCGTTTCGTTCACCATCGGCTCGAGGTGACCGAAGTCAGGCGAATCGATGGTGACTTCAGCGGCGATGATGATTTGGTGCTCGTTCACCGCCGCCTGCGCGTTGTAGCCCTGGATCGCGGGCTGACCAGTGGTGCGCACGATCCGCGAGTCGTGATCGGTGGTGTTGATCGTCCCCTCCGGCTGCTCCGGCGGGGTGTACGGGTCGGGCGGGCGGCTGAGCCGCCTGCCTCGCCGGTCCCGGGCTGTCGCGCGGCAGGTCTCATACGCGGTGTTGGACTCGATCTCGACCCAGTGCTCCTCCTCGAGTCGGCGCTTTGACTCCTGCAGCCGCTCGCTGCGGGAGCGGCTGATCGGACGTGCCTGCTCGCGGCGCAGCTCATTGAGCTGGCGACGACCCTCCCGCAGCCATCCGCGCCTGCCCTGCTCGCTATTGACCAGCCTCTCGCGATCGAGATCCAACCTGACGAGCGGCTCCTCCTCGGAGTCTGGGTCCTGCGTCCCGTCACCCGTCGCCTCGCGCTCGGCATCGAGCGCCAGCTTTGCTTCCCGGAACGCCGCCTGTCGCCCCTCGCGTGTGCGCAGCCGCTCTGGTAGCTCATCGCCACGCGCCTCACCGTCCTGCTCGTCCTCGCGCCGATCGGTCTCCTCGGCCTCCTTGAGAATCTCCCGCACGATCCGCTCATAGCTCTTGTTCGCGTCAAGCGACGCGTTCGCGGAGATCTTGGTGCCGTCGATCGCGATCATCCCGACGTTCACCAGCCCCGCCTTCCGACACAGCGACAACACCTGTGTGAACAGCTCCCCAAGTGTCTTCTCGTGGCGCTTGCGGAACTCCGCGATCGTCGAATGATCAGGCACCAGATTCGCGCAGATCACCCGGTAGGCGACATCCTCGCGGCACTCCCGCTCGATCCCCCGCGACGACCGGTTCCCGCGCGCGTAGGCGTATAGCAACAGCGCGACCACCCCATCTGGTGGAAACCGATGCCTTGAATGCTGTCCTGACGACCGTAATTCCAATGACATTGAATTCGACAGGGGCCGCCCAGCAACTGATCCACGTCGAAGCTGGGATGAAAGTGCGCGATTTGTGCGCGATCCTCGACTCCAAGAACCTCGCGCTCAATACCATGGGCGGGTCGGACGGCCAGAGCATCGTCGGCATTCTGTCGACGTGTGTCCACGGCCCTGACTTCGACCGGGGCCCAGTTCCCGACATGGTTCGCGCGGTCCATCTCGTAGGACCCGGAGCAGTTCAACATTGGATCGAGCCCGCGATCGGCATAACTGACCCCGCGGCACTACGGTCAGTGCTGAGGGGAGGCGTGGCGATTCATTACGACGACGTTCTTTTTAACGCCGTGATTACGTCGGTCGGCACGCTTGGCTTAGTCTATTCCGTCGTCCTCGCGGTTCAGGCCCAATACGACCTAGTGCAACTTGTTGTGTCGCAGCCGTGGGAAATAGTGCGTGAGCAGCTCAGCACCGACGAGCTTTTCAAGCCGCCGAACCGATGCGTTCAGGTCGTTGTAGAGCCGGTTCCGCCCCATGACTGCTTCATTTATACGCGCGCGACCGCGCCAGCGACCAGGGCTGCCCCGTACGACATCACCAACGATCCGCTGGGACTTTTTTGCACGACAGCGCTCGCGGACGCCATTATTTGCATCGCCGGGGGCGCAACGGCGTTTTTGGGCGCCGCCGCGGCGTTCATCCCAGTACTTCCGTTTCCCCTGGATGTGGTGTATGGCGCGCTCCTGACCGTTGGGACCGTGACTGCTTTGGAGGTGGCACCGCTCGTCGGCGCGATACGTCTTCTCGGACCAGGGGCGTTGGGGGACGTGGTTGGTAGCGTGTTGAACGGCGATCCGAAGTTAGCGGCTAGCGCTGTGAGTTTCGTGACCGCCTCTAGCGTCCCGCTCGGAACACGTCGAGGCTGGGCCCATACCATCATGTCGGGTCCAGATCCGGGCGAGTGCGTTGCACGAGGGCTGGCGCTTGAGATGGCGTTTGACGCGACTGATGGATCCCACCTCAGCTTCATGGACGAGGTGTTGCCGCTTCTTGACCAATGGCTCTCCGACGAGGGTCTCGTGCTGTCAGGATGGTTCTCGCTGCGGTTCGTCGGGAAGTCGAGGGCGTATCTCGCTCCTGAGAACCGAACCGACCGTACGTGTAGGGCCGAGCTCGTCGGGTTGCGGACGATGGAGAGTACGGCACCGCTCCTCAACCGCATTGAGGCGGTCGGACGCAAGCATGGAAGCATTCAGCACTGGGGCATGTTCCGGAACCTCACCCGTGAGGACGTGGTACGAGGCTACCCGCACCTGAACGCATGGCGGCGGGCGCGCTGGCAGCTGACACAGCAGGGAAAGCTGCGGACGTTCGACAACGAGTTCTCGATTCGCGTCGGCCTCTCAGATCCCCCAAGCTCTGATATCTCGTATGTCGTCCCCGTGCTGCTCTCCGACGGCGCATGAAGATGAAGGCTTGATCACGCCTGCGACTCCCCTAGTCGCTGCGGACGTTGAGGGGGCGCCCGAGGCTTCATATCCAGGTGCTAAGCGAGTATCAGGTTGCAGACCGCAGCTTTTGGATGCGGGGCCGCGGTGCCGCGCGTCCAGTCGCGGAATCACGGTCCGTAACCGACTAAGCGCCTTCCACGCCAGGGAACAGATTCAACGGCGTTGGGGCGTGCGTCATGCACCGGCCTCGCACGTGCGCTTTGCCGCGCTGGCCGTTTCGGAGCGAATGATCGCTATGGCGACCGAACGCGACTCCCTGCCCGCGCGGTGCTTGCCGTTGACGAGGAAACACTCTCCGGTCCCGAGCGTTGTGGCTGGTCGCCGAAGCACTCGTGAGCTTCAGCAGCACTCAAGAATCGGAAGCGGTCGTCTGCCGACGGCGGCTCGGCGTGGTCGACGCCACAGCTAAGCCGGCTCGCTCGATATTACGCGCGCCGAATCATGGCTGGCGAGCACGGCGGCGGCCAAGGAGCGGGTTTCGTCATGGGCGCAGGGCGTGCGGACCAGAAGCGCGATCACGCGGGAGGGTTACTTGACCCATAGTTGGTCGATCAGCACCCCGCCTCCGATTTGCGGGCTGTATTGGTAGTTGCCGACGCGGCGGGAGACGAAGTCGATGATGCTGGGGATGGCGAGTGGAACCAGCGGTGCCTGGTTGGTGACCGTTTTGTCGGCCTGCGCCCAGATGGCCGAGCCAGCGGGCAGGTTTGTTTCCTCCGCTGTCAGCGCGCTGTTGATCTGGCGCTCGAGCCGTTGGTCGCAGAATTCAGGCAAGTTGGCGTTGTGGGTGGAGTTCGGCGTGAAGCTCTTGCAGCTGAGGGACCATTGGATGAACTGCGACGCGGCTGGGTACGCGGCGTAGTAGCCCGTGAGCGCTAGCTGGCCCCTGGTGCGAGAGTCGGCGAAGCGCAACGTTTGATAATCGTTCCTCATCCTCAGTTTCGCTTTGTATCCGAGTTGGTCGAGCAGTCGGACGATGTAGCGCCCGGCGCCGCCGGGGTCTGCATATATGCCCGGGTCGATCCAGAGCGTGATCGCCATACCCCGCGTGTGTGAGGCGGCGATCAGCCGCTCGGCGGTGGGGAGGTCAGGGGCGCTCCAGGTGCCGGCGGTGGTCGGGTTAAGCGTGTAGGGGCAGTAGGGCTTGTATCCCGGTATCAGCGGGGTGAGAAACTGGCAGGTGGGTCGAGCCTCCGGACCGACGAAGGTGGCGGTTTTGGCGCGGTTGACGGCGTAGTTGAGCGCCTGGCGCACCCGGATGTCGTCGAATGGCGCGACGCGCGTGTTGAGCACGAGCGTATCCACCTCCTCGGTGGAGTTGATGTGCAGCTGGCTTGCGAACCGCGTGCGGACCTCGTTCAGTCGATCGGCCGGTGGAGTGTCGAGCATGTAGTCCGCCGCCCCACGTTCGACCGCGTTGAGCTCGGCCGAGAGGCTCGCTCCGACCTTGAACACGATCTGATCTGGGTACCCGTCCGGGCGCGCCGCGCGCGACCACTCGTGGAAGTACGGGTTGCGCACCAGCCTGACCTCTTTCGGGGTGGCGCTGGCGATCTCGTAGGCTCCTGTGGCGGGAATCGGGTGCAGACCCAGATCATGGTCGGGCGTGCCCGCCGGCACCGCCACCGCGTCCCCCGCCGCCAGCCAGTAGAGGAGCTCCGGGTCGGGCGTCACGAGGTGAAACGCGACGGTGCCGGCGGAGTCGTTTACGACGATCCCTCGCGAGAGGTCGCAGCTGGCGGAGTGAGCGGCGCACGCGGCGCCGCCGACGAGGATCCGATAGAAGGGGGCGGCATCCCCGCCCTCGAGCTTGAAGTCGCGTTCGATCGCGCGGCGGAAGTCTTCGGGGCGGACGGGCTGACCGTCCGAGTAGCGGATCCCGCGCCGCAGCTGGAAGTTGTAGGTGCGGCCCCCGTCGGTCGGCGCCGGCAGCGATACCGCGAGGTCGGGCACGACCTGAACGCCGTCGCTGCCGCCTACGTGTTTGAACGCGGTCAACCCGTCGTTGGTCAGCGGGGTCAGGTATCCAGACGTCTGCGTTGGATCGAGCGAAATCTCACTCCACGTGGGAAAGCTGTTCGACAGGACGGTGAGCGTGCCGCCGCGGTGGGCGGTGTCGGCAGCCTGCGCGCCGACCCATACCAGCCCGCCCGCGACCGCGAGGCTACGCGGGCTGTTGCCGACCGCGATCCTCCGCGCGACCGTGTCTGTGGCGGGGTCGATGCGCGCGACGGTGTTGCTGAACTCGTTGGCGACCCACACCCCGCCGGCTCCGACGGCGATCGCGTTGGGGCCGGTTCCGATCGGAATCGTCGTCGCGACCTGCTCGGTTTGCGGGTCGATCCGCGAGACGGTTCCGCCGAGGCTGTTGGTGACCCACACCGACCTGAAGCCGACCGTGATCGCGGTCGGTCCGTTCCCGACGTCGATGCGGTCGGTGACCTGATCGGTCTGCGGGTTTACCCGCAGCACCTGTCCGCTCGCCTCGTCGCTGACCCACGCACCACCGGGGCCGACGGCTACATCGGTCGGGTTGCCACCCAGCGGGATCGTGTCCCGCGGCGCACCGGTGGTCGCGTTGATGCGGCTGAGCGTCCCGTCGCTGCTGTTGGCGACCCACACCGACCCATAGCCGATCGCGATCCCGCTCGGCCCGTTGCCGACCGGGATCTTCTGCACCACCTGGTTGACGGTCGGGTTGATCCGCGACACAGTCCCGCTCCACGTGTTTGCGACCCATACTGCGCCGGCGCCGAACGCGACCGCGGCGGGGGTGGATCCCGCTTGGATCGGCCCCGCGACGACGGCGTGTTTCGTCGGATCGATCCGTGACACCGTCCCCTGGTCGTAGTTGGCGACCCAGACCGCGCGTTCGCCGGCTGCCACGCTTGAGGGCGAGGAGCCGAGGGGAACATCAGCGGTGACCGCACCCCCCACTGGGTTGATCGCCCCAACCGAATCAGGGGCGATCGACACTCGGCTCCCGCTCCCACTCCCACTCCCATTCGCCGCGATCACCGCGACGCTGACCGCGAGCGCGGCGAGCGCGGCGCCTGCGAGCGCCAGTTTCACGCGGCGGCGCCGAACCGCCAAACCGATGACGGGCACAGGTGGCGCACCGTTCCGCCCTGGGGGATGCTTGGCGCCGCTGTCCTCTACCTCGAGTGATGGGTCGCGGGCGAGGATCGCCGCCTCGAGCTGCTGCAATCGCGGGCTCGGGTCAAGCCCGAGCTCCTCGGCCAGGCCGCGCCGGTACTCCTGGTAGACGTCGAGCGCCTCGGCCTGGCGCCCGCACCAGTAGAGCGCGAGCATCAGCTGGATCCGCAGCCGCTCGCGCAGCGGGTTTTGCTTCACCAGGGCGGCCAGTTCGCCGACGAGCTGCTGGTGGCGTCCGAGCGCCAGGTCTGCCTCGACGCGGTCCTCGACCACGCCCAGGCGCAGCTCCTCGAGCTGCGCGATCGGCGCCTGCGCGAACGCCTCATAGGCGAAGTCCGCCAACGGCGGGCCGCGCCACAACTCAAGCCCGGCTCGCAACGTGTCGGCGGCCCGCTGCGGGTCGCCGTTCGCCATCTCCCCGCGTCCGGCTTCGAGGACCGCTTGGAAGCGGTCCAGGTCAAGCTCCCCCGGCTCGACCCGCAACAGGTAACCATGCCCCTGGGTCACAAGCACACCGCGCGACGACGCCCCGGATGGCTCCCCGTTGGCCTCGGGCGGGTCCGCCCCGTTGGTATCGAGCGCCTTGCGGAGCCGGGAGATGTGCGCGTGCAGGGTCTTCGGCGCCCCCGGCGGCGCTCGCTCCCCCCACAACTCGTCGACCAGCCGGTCGGCCGACACCACCTCGCCCGCGTGCAACAGAAGCACCGCCAGCAGCGCCCGCTGCTTCGCGCCGCCCAACGCAAGCGCGCGATCACCAACCGTGACCTCAAGCGGCCCGAGAATCCGATAGTCCATACGCCCCGGTCCTGAGCTCCGCAAACAGGCTACCACCGAGAACACCACCCGCAGACGCCCAACAAGCAACCGGCAACCGGCCCGTCACCGGTTTGTAGGCGCGCTGTCACCGCCCGCGCCCACGCTGCCAGACAGCCATTGACCACACCGCGCCCCGACAAGAACGGAGCGGCGGATCCCAACCCCTGACGAATACCCCAGCTGCCCGCACCCGCGGACTCAGACGCGCAACCCCGCCGCGGTCGAACCCGTCCCCGGGCTCGCTGAGCGGTGGCGCAAACAGGGCGCCGAGCGCAAGCTCGCGCGGCTGCTCAGACCCCTTGGCCGCGCCGCCCTCGTCAGGCGTCTTCGCCGCACCGCCAGCGCCAACCACCGCGGGCGCAAACGCGGCGGACGTCACGTGTTGTTGCGCTATCGCGCCGCCGCGGTCCGCACCGACCTGCTCGAGATCGCCGCGCTGCTCGAGCAAGCATCCGACCCGGACCCGGCATCCGTGAAGGCGATTCATCACCTGCTCGCCAACCGCGACAGCCCGCTCTATGACCCCGCCGTCCACATCACCGAGCTCTACACAACTCTCTACTACGCACGCGCTCGGCTCGAGCGCAATCAGGCCTCGCGCTCCGGCCACGCATAACCAGGAATGGAACCCGGCCGCCCCCACACGATTCCCGGGGAACGCGAACGCGGTCAAACGGCGCAAACGCCGACGGGAGCAGCGGGCATCCAAACCGGCGGCAGATAGCCGCACTAGTCGCGATCCGCCGCTCGTCGCCTAACGCCCCGGCGCAGCCTTGAAACAGGAGCCTGCAAGGTCGTCGCTGCGCTCGCAGATAGATGCCCGGCCACGGTTCGCCGTGAGGCGATCCCCGCGAGACGTCCTCGTCTGCGGGCAGCGGCAGGATCGCCACTACCAAGCGCTGCTCGCACTCCGCCCAATCGCCGACTCGCCCGCCTTCCTCGGCCACCTGCAGCGGCCCGAGGATCCCAAAAGGCGCGCGTTCAACCCCCGCGGAGAAAGCGGTCGCCCGACCGTGCCGGCCCCCTCCCGCAAAAGCCAAGCACCGCGACCACGGGGCGCAAGCGCGTTGCAAGCCGATTTTCACCACCTCGCAAGCGGCGCCGGTCACGGTCCAGCACGAGCACGGAGAAACGATCCAACGCCGCGCCGCCGCGGGCCACAACCAACCGGAGCAGAACATGTCAACACCCCACAGCATCCCCCACGTCACCCCCCGATTCCGGATCGGACTCGGGACGGCGCTGAGCGCGCTCGGCGTCCTCCTCGCCATCGCGGTCACGGTCATCCTCCTCGCGCTGACCGGCGCAAACCACACCACCATCGCGACCCCGGTGACGGCCTCCCAAGCCAGCACCGGCTCCACGCCACAGGCCCACTACCTAGGCCCCCGCCAGCAGCGGGCCGCGATCAACCCACAGAGCGTCCCCGGCACGACCACCACCGGCGCCAGCAACCCAGCGGCGCACTACGCCTGCCTCGCAGCCGCCCGACGCTGCCTCCGGTAGCGGCCGATCAATCCGCGAGGGCCCCGAAGCCTGCCCTCCCGGACACCAGGCGCTCCGACCGCACACCCAAGCAGACGAGAGGACGGACGCGCCACCCAGATCGGCAGCGCTCATCACCTCGACCATCCCCCGGCCAAACGCCGTGAGACGTCATCACCTATCCACCAGGAGCACACCATGCCGAACACGACAATCCCCAAGCCAATCAACCGCCGCGAACTCCTCGGCGCGGCCGGCACGGCGATCGGCGCCGCCGCGCTCGCCGTCCCAGCGCTAGCGACCGCCGACGTCAGCCACGGCAGCGAGCAGATCGGCGAGATCTACCAGCTCCAGGCAGCATTCCACCGCGCCAAGAGCCACCAGGACATCGACCTAATGGTGTCGCTGTGGACCGAGGACTGCACGCTCACGCTAAACGGCACGACGTTCAACGGCAAGGACGCCATCAGACAGTTGTTCCTCGCGTCCGGCTCGTGGAAGCACCACCGAATCTCGCTCGTGCCCTCCTTCAAGGACCAGATCCAGGTGCACGGCAATACCGCATTTCTCTACTTCGAATGCCACGACGTCGCCCTCGACACCGACGACCCCGCCGGCGGACAAGGCACGATCGTGACCCATCTGTCTAACTTCGGCACGATCCGCAAAATCGGCGACGCATGGCTCTACTGGCACATGCACGGGGGCGCCGCGCCGCTCTCGGTCGACACCATCTACGACACGTAGGCAACCGCAAACGCGTCCGACCCAGCCACGCCGACCACCGCTCACCGAACTAAGCGGTAGCTCGGAGCTGACGTCCGCGCGCCCCGAGCCGCAGCGAGCCAAAGACCCGCACTCCCACTCGTCGGCACGAGCATCCCGGGATGTAACCGACAGACCTTCCCCGGCGACGCGGGAAGCGAACATCAAGCTGGCGATCGCTTCTGCCTCTGACACGCGGCTCCGGCGGACGAGCGCTTCGTCGCCTTATGTGAGGTCGAGGCCGTCGGACGCCGCGGTTGCCGGGGTTTGACGTCGTGGACATGTAGTCCACGTGGAGCCACTGCGGCGTGTCCCGACGCATCCACGCCGTACGGGACAAAAACGACAGAACTGGGCGGCGACCGGCGCGAAACGTCAACGGCGCAGCTGAGGGAGGACTATCGTTGCGCCGGCGGCCTCGAGGACCCCGGCCGCGGTCGATCGCCGAGCTCCCCGGCGCAGTGGACTGGGACCGCGCCGGCCGGCCTGGATTGTGACCGCAAGGACCGCACATCGGCCCACCGGAGCCCCCCTGGTGGGTTCGACCCCGGGTACGCTCAAGCGCAGCCAGCACCCAGTCGAGGTCGTTTACGTCGATGACGTCGTGGACGGCCTGACATATCGCCCCGGACGAGCGTCTCAGACGGCCCTCGGTAGACGTCGATTACACGCGAAATGCGACCTCACATAAGGCGACCAAACACAATCTCGCGACGACGCGGTGCTAACCGGTAGCGAGCAAGCGGACCGGAGTCGCACTCGCCATCGCCCCCGACCCCTCCGCGTGAATGCGATCGCGCGGCCTCTCGTGACGGCGCCACCGCTATGCCACCACGAAAGGGCTCGCCGACTCATGAACGACGGGGCGCGAGTGCGATCGAGACGCACGCAATCCGCGACCCAGGCGGAGTTCGTCATCGCCGGGGGGCCCCGCGAGCGGGCAGCCGGCGGTGAGACGGAACCTCCTTTGGGTGGCTTTCGGAAGGAACCACACCGGGCTGTTCGGAGCCGGTCGCATCGCGCTCGCTTGTGCATCGAGGACCAGGCGGTGTGGGCGCTCATGCCGTTCTCCGCTGACGCATGGACCATCCATCCAGCCACCGGCGCGACCTGGTGCGGCATGCCGATTGGCGGGCATGCGCACCGATCGATAGGGGAGTTCGACATGGGTGTCGATCGTCTCAGCCGCGGCGCGACGAGCGGCAAGGGGGAGGCGACCAGGGTCGTTTAACGCCCTGATTAACGCCCCGGCCCAATTTTGCCCGATGTCGGTCCCAACTACGCGAGCCACGCCAACAAAAAACCCCGCATTAGCGGGGCTTTCGTAGAGCGGCTGAAGGGGCTCGAACCCTCGACCTTCTGCATGGCAAGCAGACGCTCTAGCCAACTGAGCTACAGCCGCGCGAACGACCAATTATAAAGCGGCCAACCGGCCCCGGGGCG
>Ga0335085_10008184_pt1 | contig 16005 bp, 12 predicted proteins | sample Lox_Sample_45_FD_206712 | JGI IMG/M metagenome (GOLD analysis project Ga0335085, IMG submission 206712) | Soil microbial communities from Loxahatchee National Wildlife Refuge, Florida, United States - Lox_Sample_4.5 | ecosystem: Environmental > Terrestrial > Soil > Wetlands | place: USA...
CCAGGTACAGCGGGAGGCCGCCACCGCCAAGGTGCTGGCCGTGCGGGGCGTCGAGGACGAGGCGAATAGGCTGGCGGCGTCCGCAGTCGAGCGTGCGGGCGCGACCGACTTCATGCTGCTCCAGGGTGAGGCGCTCCTCGACGCGGCCGAGGTGATGCGGCTGTCGCTGCCGGACGCCGAGGCCGATCTGCTCGACCGGGCGGCGGCGTGCTTCGAGCGGAAGGGGGCCGTCGTGCTCGCAGCCGAGACGCACGCCCGCCTCGACGCTGCGGCCGGCCTGCTCGTCAGGCCGAAGGCGTGACCCTGACCGCGGCCGGCAGCCGCCGCTCCAGGCGGAGCGCCGCTGCGCCGGCGGCGAGGCAGGCGATCGCGGCCAGCGGGAACAGGGCCTGCCCCGAGAGCCCGAGGATGACTCCGGCGATCGCCGGCCCCGCGGCGAAGCCGATCGCGTAGGAGTTCGTCGACAGCGCCATGTACCGGCCGCGGAGGCGCTCGGGCGAGAGATCCGCGGCGACGGTCGCCGTCACCGGGGCGTGCAGGCATTCCCCGAGCCCGAAGACGACGACGGCGAGGCCGATCACGGCTACGGAGAGGCCTGCGGCCGTCCACGCGCCGGCGATCGCGACCAGCGTCCACGCCGCCGCCCACAGGCACGTCATCAGGGCCAGCACGCGCATCCGGCGCCGCCCCTCGATCAGGCGCACGGCCGGGAGCTGAGCGACGACGACGGTGAGGACGTTGGCGAGGAAGACGGCGCCGATCGCGCCCTCGCCGAGCCCCGCCTGGTGCTTGGCGAAGACCGGCAAGGCAGCCTCGAGCTGTGCGTAGCCGGCGCAGACGAAGAGCGTGTTCAGGAGGATGAAGGCGACGAAGGCCCGGTCGCGCAGGACGTCCCGGTAGCAGCCCGGCCGCCGGTCGGTGCGCTCGGGCCGCGCGGGCGCCGGGATGAGGAGCCCGGCGGCGGCGAAGACGAGGAAGCTCGCCGCGTTGACCTCGAAGAGGATCGTGAAGGCGCGCGCGTCGCCGCCGGCGAGCGCCACGCCTCCGGCGACCGCTCCGACGCCGAGGCCGAGGTTGGTGACGAGCCGGTTGACCGCAAACGCCGCGTGGCGCCGCTCGGTCGGGGTGACGGCGAGAAGCATCGACGACTGGCTCGGCCACATCGCGCCGTTGCCGATCCCGGCGAGCACCATCAGGGCGAAGCCCTGCCACGGCCGGGCGATCAGCGGGAAGAGCGCGTAGGCCCCGGCGAGGAGGAGGAGCGAGCCGGTGAGCAGCGGGCGTGCCCCGATCCGGTCTATCAGGGCTCCGGCCGCCGGCGCGGCGACGATGCCCGCGGCGCCGAACGTCCCGGCCACCAGCCCGGCGACCGGCAGCGAGAAGCCGCGCGCGTCGTGCAGGTAGATGATCACGAACGGCATCAGGAGCCCGGTGCCGACGCTGTTGACGAGCATCCCCGCCTCCAGCAGCCAGACGGGGCGCGGCAGCCCCGGGTCGAGCGCCCGCAGGAGCCTCGCGGCCGGGCGCGGCCGCCGGGCGACGGCGACGGGGGCCGCGGTCACCGGGCCCGCCCCGGACAGCGGTGAGGGCCGTGCCGGAGCCGGCCCTCGCCACGACAGGTGCACGGACTGACGCTAGTTCCAGGCCGACGAAGCCTCGGGCCCGTTCCAGGAGCTCGAAGCCTCGGGCTCCGACCAGGACGATCCCCTGCGCTCCATGCCGGATTCCCCCTTCCGATTGGTGTCACGTACCCCACGCGCACAGGCTGTGCGATCCCGCTTAAGGAACGCTGAAGGGGCGGGTGCCGGCGAGGGCCGTGCCGGCCCTCGCCGCGATTCCCGCCGGCGCCCTCAGTTCCAGGCCGACGAAGCCTCGGGCCCGTTCCAGGCGCTCGAAGCCTCGGGCTGCGTCCAGGAAGACGACTTGCGCTCCATGCCGGACTCCCCCTTTCGACTGGTGTCACGTACCCCACGCGCAACAGGCTGTGCGATCCCGCTTAAGGAACGCTGAAGCGGCCCGATCGGGGAGGCGGGCGGAGGAGCGCCGTACTAGGCGGCGGCGTCGCCGACAGCCCGGAGGGCGGTGGCGCCGAGCAGCTGCGGCTCGTCGCGGTAGAGCGCTTCCATGGCCGCGACGACACTCGGGCAGAACTGCGTGCCGGTGTTGGCACGGATCTCGTCCATTGTCGCCGGGACGGTCCGCGGGGCCCGGTAGGGGCGGTCGCTCGTCATCGCATCGAACGCGTCGGCGACGAGCACGATCCGGGCGGAGAGGGGGATGTTCTCGCCGGCGAGGCCGTCCGGGTAGCCCTTGCCGTCGATCCGCTCGTGGCTGGAGCGGGCGACCTGGATGACGATCGGATGGAGGTCGACCTCGGAGAGGATGTACTCGGAGATGATCGGATGCTCCTGCATCACCTTCCACTCCTCCTCGTCGAGCGGGCCGGGCTTGTGGAGGATGCGCTCCGGGATCCCGATCTTGCCGATGTCGTGCAGGAGGGCGCCGATCTCGATCGCGTCGAGCTCGGCGCCGGTGTAGCCGAGGCGCTTCGCGAGCTCGACCGCGATCTCGGAGACGCGCTCGGTGTGCCCGCCCGTGTAGTAGTCCTTCGCCTCCATGCTGCGGGCGAGCGCTGCGATCGTCGCCAGGCGAAGCTTCCGCTCCTGCTCGACGAGGTTTGCGCCCTCGATCGCGGTCGCGAGCTGCGGGAGGATCGTCTCGCGGAGGCGCTCCCAGCGCGCGCCTGCGAAGCCGGATGTCTCGGACAGGTGCAGTCCGCCGATGCGCACGCCGCCCGCAGCGAGCTCGATCCCACCGTCGCCGTCGCCGAGCGCCAGCTCGGCTTTCGCGCCGGTCAGCCGGGTGAGCGCCTCCTCGGCGTAGCTGGCGAGCGACGCCCGGTCGTGCGCCCGCGACGAGAGGCCGCCGGCGAACTGGATGAGCGCCTGCAGGTCCTGGTTGCGCTCGGCGAGCTGGACGTTCGCGGCCCGGAGGTCCTCGTTGGCCGCCCGCACCTCCTCGACCGACCGGCGCGTGCGGGCGACGTACTGGCGGGTCGAGATCATCATCGCCGCCGGGGGCAGCGCGAACGCAACGAGACCCATCAGGCCGATCTGCTCGTACGCGACGACGAGCGCCAGGGCGAGCAGGCCGGCGGCGAGGTAGTAGGGCGTCAGCCATCGGAAGCGCTCGCGCAGGACGTGGAGCTGGCTCTCGTTCTCGGCGAGGCTGATCGCGAGAGACAGGAGCCCGACGTTGACGATCATGTAGAGGGCAGCGGCGCCGATCGAGGGCAGGATGCGGGCCTGCGCCGACCACGACTGGGCGCCGAGCTCGACGTACAACGCCGTGCCGGCGCCCGCCGCCAGCGAGAACTGGGCCGCGTCGAAGACCCCGCGGTTCAGCCGCCCGCGCCGCGCGACGAGGTTGAGGATCCCCATCGCCGCCGCTGCCGTCATGGCGCAGCCGACTCCGAACATGAACCCGAGCGCGAGCAGGCCCGCGCCGCCGAAGCTGAACGAGCCACGGTTGTAGACCTCGATCGAGACGAGCTGGAGGACGACCGTCAGGGCGAGGAAGGCGAGGAGCTGCCAGGGCTGGGAGGTGATCACGTGCCAGGTCTCCGGGGCCGTCACCGCGAGCGCAGCCGCCGCCGCCGCGGCGACGAGCGAGATGAGGACGTTCGGGTCCCGCCGGGTCTGGGGCGGGGCTTCCTCGATGCCCCTGTTCACCGGTGCTCCGTTAGCCCCAGTCGGCCGTCGAGTTCCAGGCGCCCGCGTCGCTCCCGCCCGCGCTGTTCCAGGCCGAGGAGGCGTTCCAGGCGGAGCTGGCGTTCCAGGCCGAGCTGGCGTTCCAGGCGGAGCTGGCGTTCCACGCCGAGCTGGCGTTCCACGCCGAGCTGGCCGAGAACCCGGCCGTGTTCCAGGCCGAGGAGGCGTTCCAGGCGGAGCTGGCGTTCCACGCCGAGGAGGCGTTCCAGGCGGAGCTGGCGTTCCAGGCCGAGCTGGCGTTCCAGGCGGAGCTGGCGTTCCACGCCGAGGAGGCGTTCCAGGAGGACGAGGTGTTGAGCCGGTCGGCGGCGGCCTGCTGGGGCTTGCCGGCGGCGTCCCACGCGACCGCGGCCTTGTTCCAGGCGTCGAAGGTCGACTGGCGCACGTACCCGGCGGCCCAGAGGACTGCGGCCTGCTCCAGCGTCTTCGCGGCCTTGTCGTAGCTCCCGTTCGCCATCCAGGCGCGGGCGGAGAACTCGAGCGCGACCGGTGCCCACTGCGGAACGGTGCTCTTGCCGAGGACGTCGGCGTCGACAGCCCACGCCGTCGCGGCCTTGTCGAAGATCCCGGCTTGGCCATAGTCCGCGCCGGCGCGGTCGTAGGCGGAGGCCGCGGCGAGGGGCGACTTCGCCTTCACCCAGCTGTCGCCGGCCCTTCGCCACTGGTCGGCGGCGGCGCTCCAGTTCAGCGCCACCTCGTACGCGACCGCGGCCCGTTGGGCGCTGACGGCGTCGTCCGAGGCACCCGTGTTCAGGCTCGAGACGTTGTCGAGGCCCAGGGCGAGGCCGGTCGAGGGGGCGATCCCCTGGTTCGCGCTCTGGGTCGGCCCGTTGTAGGCCAGCGCGGCGGCGAGGTCGAGCCCGGGGCAGTTGGCGCCGGTGACGGGGCGGCCCGAGCCGGCGAGGAGCCACTTGATCTGGTTCGGCGTCAGCGTCGGCGTGCGCTGGAGGAGGATCGCGGCGGCGCCGGCGACCTGCGGGGCGGCGAACGACGTTCCGTTCGCCATCAGGTAGCGGGGCTCGACGTGGTTCGCGGCCGGGGCCTGGACGTCGAGCAGCGATCCGGAGACGAGGTTCGAGACGATGTGCCGCCCGGTCGCCAGGAGCTCGGGCTTGATGAAGCCGTCGGCGGTGACACCTGACGAGGAGAAGCTCGCAACCGTGTCGTCGGACGTGTCCGGTGTGTCGTTCGAGTCGGAGGCACCGACCGTGATCACGAACGGGTCGTTGGCCGGCGCGAAGTAGACGCTGTCCGGCCCGAGGTTGCCCGACGACGTCACGACGACGATGCCGGCCGCCCACAGCCTCTCGACCGCCTGGTCGAGCGCGCTCTTCATGTACGAGCTCGGCACCGTCTCGGCGAGCGAGATGTTGACGACGCGGATGTTGTCGATGAGGGAGTTCACCAGCACCCACGTCAGGCCGTTGACCACGTCGCTCGTCGCCACCGAGCCGTCGGTGCCGGCGACGTTGACGGCGTAGACGCTCGCGCCGGGGGCGACGCCGATGTGCCGGCCGTCCGCCGCCTGGCCGGCGAGGACATCGGCTACGAACGTGCCGTGGCCGACGACGTCGGTGATCTTGCTTGCGCCCTGGCCGGGCAGCTTCACCTGCGTCAGGCGCGTGCCGAGGTCGGTGGCGGAGGGCACGACGCCGCTGTCGAGGACCGCGACGCCGATCCCCTGGCCGGTCAGCCCCTGCGCCCAGGCGGCGGTCGCGCCGCTCGTTCCCGGGAAGAGGGTCGTGAGCGCGCCGTTGGTGACGGGAGCGGCCGCGGCGGTGGACGTCGCAGTGTTCCCCTTTCCGGTCGGGCGCACCGGGGAGTCGACGGAGACGTAGGTGACGCCCTGGGCGAGACCGAGCGCACCGAGCTTCGACGCCGGGATGGAGCCCGCAACGGCGTCGATCAGCGGCAGCGGCATCACGTCGGTCGCGCCCATCGAGAGGAGCGCCTGCTCCGCGCCGGCGCCGTAGACGATCACGTGGATCGTCGCCTCGACGTCGTTCTGCGCGACCTGCGTGGCGTCGGCGACCTGTGCGAGCGTCGGGTCGATCGTCGGAACCGAGGCGGGTGCGACCGGCACGTCCGCGGGGGCGGCGGCCGGCGCGGTGTCGGCAGACGGGGGCTCCGCGGCGGCTGCCGCAGGCGCCGCCGCGGAATCGAGGGCCGGCTGGACGACCGGAGCCGAGACGGGCTCCTGCGGGGCGGTCGGCTTCTGGCCCTCCAGGGTGGCAGAGCCGATCGGGAGCGAAGGCTCAGCCGCAGTCACGCGCTTCGGCGCGAGGTGCCGGACGATGACCGTCCGTGCGTGCCTCGCCGCGCGCGTGTGATGAGCCCTCGCTCCCGCCGCAGCCGCCCGGTGCACTGCCCGGGGCGTGGCCTTGCCGCTGTGCGCCAGCGCGGTCGACGGAACCGCGAGCAGCAGCGTGCCGAGGACGCACGCGACGAGCCACGAGGACCGCGAGAACCGCGTTGTTGAGCGCATGGACACGTTCTGCCGCCGAACCCCCTGCAAAGCCATCACCATTCCGGGTGATTCGCCTCCGGGGCTGACCTGCCGATAACCGCGCCCGCGTCTTGGGGGAAAGGGACGGCAGGGGGGTACACTCGTCCGGTGTCAGCGCCTTCCCTACGCGTGATCCCGCTCGGCGGGCTCGGCGAAGTCGGCAAGAACATGACCGTCTTCGAGCACGAGCGCGGGAGCATCGTCGTCGACGCGGGGCTTGCGTTCCCACGCGACGAGCACCTCGGAGTCGACCTCGTCCTCCCGGACTTCTCGTACCTGAGCGACCGCCCGGGAGAGGTGCGGGCCGTCGTCCTCACGCACGCGCACGAGGACCACGTCGGCGGGCTTCCCTACCTCCTGCGCGAGGTGGACGTGCCGGAGGTGTGGGCGACGCGCCTCACGCTCGGGCTCGTCAAGTCGAAGCTGGACGAGCACGGGCTGCTCCGTGCCGCCGAGCTGCGCGAGATCGACCCGGAGGGACCGCCCCTCGAGCTCGGCCCGTTCCGGCTCGAGTTCATCCGCATGGCGCACTCCGTGCCCGACAACGTCGCGATCGTGATCGAGACCGAGGCCGGCCGGGTGCTGCACACGAGCGACTGGAAGCTCGACCACACGCCGGTGGACGGCTTCCGCACCGACGTCGGCCGGCTCGCGGAGATGGGCAACCGCGGGATCGACCTCCTCCTCTGCGACTCGACGAACGCGGAGCGCCGCGGGTTCACCGGCTCCGAGCGGTTGGTCGGGGAGGCGTTCCGCCAGATCATCCCCCAGCGTCGGGGCCGCGTCCTCGTCGCGTCGTTCGCGTCGAACGTCCACCGGATGCAGCAGGCGATCGACGTCGCCGTCCAGTCGGGCCGCAAGGTCGCGGTGGTCGGGCGCTCGATGCGCAAGAACCTGAACATCGCCGGGAACCTCGGCTACCTCGAGGTGCCCGACGGGACGCTCATCCAGCCGAAGGAGCTCGAGGAGTACGAGCCGCACGAGGTGCTGATCCTCTGCACCGGCAGCCAGGGCGAGCCGATGTCGGCGCTGACGCGGATCGCGTACCGCGACCACCAGGCGGTCGAGGTCGAGCGCGGCGACACCGTGATCCTCTCCGCGCGGCCGGTGCCGGGGAACGAGCTCCGCGTCCACGACACGATCAACCAGCTCTCGAAGGCGGGCGCAGAGGTCCTCCACGAGGAGAACGCGCTCGTGCACGTCTCCGGCCACGCGAACCAGGAGGAGATCCGCACGCTCTTCGGGCTCGTGCGGCCGAAGGCGGTGATGCCGATCCACGGCGAGTACCGGATGCAGGCCGCGAACGCGAGGATGGCCCAGGAGGCCGGCGTCCCCGCCGAGTCGATCGTGCTCGCCGAGAACGGCTCGGTGGTCGAGCTCGGGCCCAAGGGCGCCGCGATCGTCGACCACATCGAGTCGGGGATCACGTTCGTCGACGGGCTCGGCGTCGGCGACATCGGCGACGTCGCTCTCCGCGACCGGAGGCACATGGCCGAGGACGGCGTGCTGATCATCGTCGCCACGCTCGCGAGCCAGAACGGCACGCGCTCCGCCGCCGCCGAGGTGATCGCGCGCGGCTTCGCCGAGACCGAGCCGCTGCTCGACGAGATGCGCGCGGAGGCGGAGGAGGTGCTCCGCGAGTGCATCGAGGACGACATCGTCGAGATCAAGCTCCTCCAGGAGCACCTGCACGACGGCGTCGGGCAGCTCGTCTACGACCGGACGAAGCGCCGGCCGATGATCCTGCCCGTGGTGGTGGAGGTGTGAGCACGGTCCTCGACGGCTGGGCCGGCGTGCTGGCCGACAACGCCGCCGAGGAGCGGACGGCGCGGCGCCTGATCCGGCAGCTCGCCGCCTGCGAGGTCGCCGCGCTCGCGTTCTGCCGGCTCCTGGAGCGGTGGGCGCGCGGGGATGCCGACCCCTGCACGCCGGGCCGCCGCCAGGCAGCCCTGCGCCGCGCTGCCGAGCGCGCGGAGACGGCGCTCTCGGGGCTGGAGCAGCCGCTCGGCCGCTACCTCCTGGAGCTCCAGCCGGAGCTCGCCGAGGGGCGGTCGTGGTACGGCGAGCCGGGAGCGGGGGAGCTGCGCGACTGGCAGGACGTGCTCGAGCGCGCCGGCGTCTCGGTGTCGGCCGTTCGCGTCGCCCAGGCCTACCTCGAGCTGGCCGTCCTCGTCCGGGCGCTCGAGGGGCTCCGCGCGGCGGCGGACATCGGTTCCGGCCCCGACCGCTCGTCGCTCTGGGCCGGGCTCTTCGACCTCCGCGAGAACCTGCTCGGGCGGACGCTCGAGGACCTGCGCGCGCTTGCCGCCTAGGGGCACCGGCACTCCGCGCATCGCGGTCGTCGGGTCGATCAACCTCGACCTCGTCGCGAGCTGCGAGCGGCTGCCGAGGCCGGGCGAGACCCTCACGGGCGCGACCTTCGAGCGCGTCCCGGGCGGAAAGGGGGCGAACCAGGCGCTCGCGGCCGCGCGCCTCGGCGCCGAGGTGGCGCTGGCGGGCGCGGTCGGAGACGACCCGTTCGCCGGCGAGGCGCTCGCGCTGCTCGAGGCCGGCGGGGTCGGCTTGGAACAGGTTCGCCGAGCGAACGCACCAACCGGCGTCGCGCTCATCGTCGTCGCCGACGACGGGGAGAACCAGATCGTCGTCGCGCCGGGCGCGAACGCCCTCGCCCGCGCGGGGGACGTCGGCGGTGCCGACGCCGTTCTCTGCCAGCTCGAGATCCCGGTCGAGACCGTCGCCGAGGCCGCGGCCGGCGCGCGCTTCTTCTGTCTCAACGCCGCTCCGGCCGGCGCGCTGCCGGCCGAGCTCCTCGAGCGCGTCGACCTGCTCGTCGTCAACCGCTACGAGCTCGAGGCGGTCGGCAGCTTCACCGGCCTGACCGCCCTGACGCTGGGCGGGGAGGGCGCGATCCTGCTGGACGGCGGCGCGGAGATCGCCCGCGCCGAGCCGCCGGTTGTCGAGGCAGTGGACGGCACCGCCGCCGGCGACGCGTTCACCGCCTGCCTGCTCGTCTCGCTGCTCGAGGGCCGCGACCAGGAAGAGGCGCTCCGCCGCGCCTGCGCTGCCGGTGCGATCGCCGCCTCGCGGCCGGGGGCGCAACCGTCGCTCCCCACCGCGGCAGAGGTAGACGCGATACTCAGCGCGTGAAGGTCATCCTCGACTGCGACCCGGGCCACGACGACGCGATCGCGCTCCTGCTCGCGCTCGCGAGCCCGGAGATCGAGCTGCTCGGCGTCACGACCGTGCACGGGAACCAGACGCTCGCGAAGACGACGCGGAACGCGCTGAAGCTGCTGGAGTTCGTCGGCCGCACGGATGTGCCGGTCGCTGCCGGCGCCGACCGCCCGTTCTGCCGGCCGCAGTTCGTCGCCGAGTACGTCCACGGCGAGAGCGGGATGGACGGGCCGGCGCTGCCGGAGCCGACCACCGAGCCGGTCGCGCAGCACGCGGTCGACTTCATCGCCGAGACGGTGCTGGCGTCGGCGGAGCCGGTGACGCTCGTCCCCACCGGGCCGCTGACGAACATCGGGCTCTTCCTCGCGCGGCACCCCGAGGCGGCTGCGAAGGTGGAGCGGATCGTCCTGATGGGCGGCGCGATCGGCGAGGGGAACGTGACGCCGGCCGCGGAGTTCAACATCTGGTGCGACCCGGAGGCGGCCGACCGCGTGTTCATGAGCGGCCTGGACGTGACCATGATCGGCCTCGACGTCACGCACAGGGCGATCTTCGGCCCGGGCCCGACGGCGGAGCTCGCCGCCTCCGGCCGGGTCGGCGCGATGGTCGCCGAGCTGCTCGAGTTCTACGGCCGGTTCCACAAGCAGTCGTACGGGTGGGACGGCTCGCCCATCCACGACGCCGTCGCGATGGCCCACGCCTTCAGGCCCGGGATCGTCGAGACCGTGTTCACGGGCGTGCGGGTGGACACCGGCGGTGAGCTCGGGCGCGGGCGGACGAACTGCGACCTGCGCGGGCGCGTCGGCTGGGAGCCGAACGCCCACGTCGGCGTCGACATCGACGCGGACGCGTTCGTCGCGCTCCTCCTCGAGCGCATCCCCACCCTCGGGTGAAGCTCGGCGTCATCACGCTCCAGGACGCGCCCTGGCCGGAGCTGGTCGAGCGGTGGCGGTACCTGGAGCAGCTCGGCGTGGAGACGATCTGGGTCGCCGACCATCTCGGCGGCAAGTGGCTCCAGCCGGGCGCGCCGTGGTTCGAGGCGTGGACGTGCGTCACCGCGCTCGCGTACGAGACCTCGAAGCCGCGGATCGGGCCGCTCGTCAGCCCGATGACGATCCGCAACCCGGCCGTGCTCGCGCGGGCGGCGGTGTCCGTCGCGGAGATCTCCGGCGGCCGGCTCGAGCTCGGGATCGGCTCCGGCACTTCGCAGTGGGACCACGAGGTCGCGGGAGTCCCGATGTGGACGCCCAAGCAGCGCGCGGCCGCCTTCGTCACCTGGACGGAGCGGCTCGTCGAGCTGCTGGCGGACGAGCGCTTCCACACCGAGCACGAGATCCCGCTGACGATCGCGGGCCGCGGGAAGACGATCCTCGGCCTGGCCGCGCGCTTCGCCGACCGCTGGAACACGTTCGGCGGCTTCGGAATCGAGGTGGACGAGGCGGTTCGTCTGGCGCGCGAGGACAACGCCAGGCTCGACGAGCTGTGCGCCGAGACCGGCCGGTCCGTGCTCCGGTCGGTGCTGCTCGGCTACCACGCCTTCGTCCCGGAGACACCGTGGCGGTCCGACGAGGCGTTCGCGGACGTCGTGGGGCGCTGGCACGAGGCCGGCTTCGAGGAAATCGTCTTCTACTACCCGCCGGACACGAACATGCCCGCGGGAACGGTCGCCGAGGGCGTCTTCGAGCGGGCGATGAGAAAGGGTTAATTGCGCCGCCGTCGAAGTCGCGCCCATGGCGCGGAAGAAGCGTCCGACCAAGCTACGCCCGAAGTCGCCCGCGCGCGTGCGCAAGAAGGAGCGCCGCCGAGCGCACCACCACCCCGAGCTGATCGGCCTCGGCCTCGTCGTCTTCGGCCTCTTCCTCGGCGCGGTGCTCTACGCCGGCTGGAACGGGGGGTACGTCGGCGGGGCGATCGGGGACGGCCTCGTCAAGCTCGTCGGCGACATCGCCTACGTCCTGCCGATCGCGTGCCTCGCGATCGGCGGCCTGATGGTCGCCCGAAGCGACCTGCCGCGCTTCGGACCGTTCCGGACCGGGGTGGTCGTGACCACGCTCGGGCTCGGGCTCGTCCTCGGCAGCGCCCATGCCGGCTACTTCGGCGAGGCCCTCGACGCGACGATCGGCCGGCTCCTCGGCTCGACCGGCTCGGAGCTCCTCGGCGCCTTCCTGCTCCTCGCCGGCGTTCTCCTGATCACCGGCGCGTCGATCGGCGCGATCCTGCGCCGCTCCGGGCACGCCGTCCGCAACGCCGCCCGCCGGCGCACGCGCGAGGCTCGCCCCCCGCTCGCGGAGCCCGTGCTCTTCCCGGAGCAGAAGACGGAGTCGACTGTCGTCACGCTCCGCCCCCCGCTCGTCGACGGCGTGCACGAGTTTCCCGACGTCGTCGCTCCGGCGCCGCTCCTCCTCGAGTCGGAGGAGCACGTCACCGCCGAGCAGCCGTCGCTCTTCGACGTCGTCGAGGGCGGCGACGAGGACAGCGTCTACACCCTTCCCGACCCGGGCGTCCTGCGCCGCTCGAAGGCGGCTGCGCGCGACACCGACCACGCCGGCGCGCGCGTCGCCGAGACGCTCGTCCAGGCTCTCGCCAACTTCGGCGTGGACGCGAGCGTCGTCGGCGAGATCGCGGGGCCCCGGATCACCCGCTACGAGCTCCAGCTGGCCCCCGGGACGAAGGTCGCGAAGGTCGCCGCCCTGAAGGACGACCTGTCGTACGCGCTCGCGACGACCGAGATCCGCATCCTCGCCCCGATCCCGGGGAAGCAGGCCGTCGGCGTCGAGGTCCCGAACCACTCGCCGAACCTCGTCACGCTCGGCGACATCTACGACGACCTGCCGGCGACCTCGAGCCCGCTCTCCGTCTGGCTGGGGAAGGACATCTCCGGGAACGCCGTCTGGACCGACCTCGCGCGGATGCCGCACCTGCTGATCGCCGGCACGACCGGCTCCGGCAAGTCCGGGTGCATCAACACGATCCTCAGCTCCGTCCTGCTGCGGGCGACGCCGGACGAGGTGCGCATGATCCTGATCGACCCGAAGCGGATCGAGCTCGGCTACTACGAGTCGATCCCGCACCTCCTGACGCCGGTCGTCTCCAGTCCGAAGACGGCCGCGGCCGCGCTCGCGAACGTCGTCGGCGAGATGGAGCGCCGCTACGAGCGGATGAGCATGGTGCGGGCGCGCAGCCTGCCGGAGCTGAACCGGGCGCTCCGGGGGCGAGGCGAGAAGCAGCTGCCGTACCTGCTCGTCGTCATCGACGAGCTCGCCGACCTGATGATGATCTCGCCGCAGGAGGTCGAGGACGCCGTCATCCGGCTCGCGCAGAAGTCCCGCGCGGTCGGCATCCACCTCGTGCTCGCCACCCAGCGCCCGTCGGTGGACGTGATCACGGGGATGATCAAGGCGAACGTCCCCTCGCGGATCGCGTTCGCCGTGTCGAGCCAGACGGACTCGCGCGTGATCCTCGACCAGGCCGGGGCGGAGAGCCTGCTCGGCCAGGGCGACATGCTCTTCAAGCCGCTCGGCACGTCGCGGCTCCAGCGCATCCAGGGCGCGTATGTCTCCGAGGAGGAGGTCGCGCTGCTCGTCGAGCAGTGCCGCGCGCAGCGCGAGCAGGAGCTCGACGAGAGCCTGCTCGAGGCGCCCGAGCGCCCGGCGGAGGAGCACGACGACGAGGACGGCGAGTTCGACCCGGACGAGGATCCGCTGCTCGAGCGCGCGATCGAGGTGGTCGTCCAGGCCCAGACCGCGTCGGTGTCGCTCCTCCAGCGCCGCCTGCGGGTCGGCTATACGCGCGCCGGCCGGCTGATCGACATGCTGGAGCGGCGCGGGATCATCTCCCCCTACGAGGGCTCGAAGCCCCGCCGGGTCCTGGTCGGGGAGACCGAGACGCTCGCGTCCTGAAAAGCCGTGTCCGGGGACAGTCCCCCGACACGACTCAAGCAGACAGGCCGAACCCGCTCCACGGCCAGTCCACCGCGCGCGTGCGCAGCCCCGCCTTCACAGGGTTCTGCAGGACGTACTCGCAGGCCGCCGAGTAGTGCGCTTCGTCCAGGAGGACGACCGACGCGAACCGGTCGGCCAAGAGCCGGCCACGCCGTCGATGGCGATCGTTGAATGCAGCAGCATAGAGGCCGTTCAGCCGATGCATCCCCCGCGAGAGGTGCTCGAGGTCAGCTTCGACGATGAGGTGGTAATGGGTCCCCATCAGACAGTAGGCGTGGCACGTCCATCCGAAGCGCCCGACGCACCGCCGCAGGAGCCCCATGAAGTAGGCACGGTCATCGTCGTCGACGAACAGCGCGTTGCCGCCGGTCGCGCGGGTGGTGACGTGGTGCAGACGACCGTCGAGCTGGTAGCGCGGGATACGGCTCATGGAGTCTCATAGTTACGCGGGCGAGCCGCGATCGAGGGCGGCGCGGACGAGTCGGAACACATTCGATGCAATGGCCATGTCTGGGGACTGTCCCCAGACATGGTTCGAGTGGCCACGGCCTAAGATCAGCCGGTGGCGCGGATCGCGGTCGTCGGCAGCTACGGAGCGGGGCTCACCTTCGGCTCGGAGCGCTTCCCCGAGCGCGGCGAGAGCGTCATCGGCGAGCTCTTCCGGATCGACCACGGCGGCAAGGGCTCGAACCAGGCGATCGGGGCGGCACGGCTCGGGGCCAACGCCGCGCTCCTGACCGCGATCGGCGAGGACACCTTCGGCGACGGTGCCGTCGAGCTGTGGGCGGCCGAGGGCGTGGACGCCGACTCGGTCGTGCGGACGAGCACGCCGACGATGACCGCGGCGATCCTCGTCGAGGCCGGCGGCGACAACCGGATCGTGATCGTCCCGGGCGCGCTGGCGGAGCTGGCCCCTGCGCATGTGGACGCGTTCGCGGAGCAGATCGCCGCAGCCGACGTCCTCCTCGTCCAGCTGGAGATCCCGCTCGAGACGGCGCTGCACGCGCTCGACGTCGCGCGGGAGGCGGGCGTGCGCTCGATCCTCAACCCGGCGCCGGCGCCGCCGCATCCGATCGCGCCGGAGGCGGACTACATCGCCCCGAACGAGACCGAGGCACCGGCGGTGGCCGGCGCGCGCGGGACACTCGTCCTCACGCTCGGGGAGCAGGGCGCGCGGCTCGGCGACGAGCACGTCCCGGCGTTTCCCGCTGAGGCGGTCGACACCACGGGCGCAGGCGATGCGTTCTGCGCCGCGTTCGCGGTCGCGCTCGCGGAGGGGGCGGAGGAGCTCGACGCTGTGCGCTGGGGCTGCGCGGCCGGCGCGCACATGGTCGAGCACGAGGGGGTCGTGCCGGGGCTGCCGACCCGCGCCGAGCTCGAGCAGCGCCTCGGGGTGACCGCATGACGAGGCTGATCGTCGACACGGACACGGCCGGCGACGACGTCTTCTCGCTCCTCGTCGCGCTGCTCGATCCGCGGCTGACGCTCGAGGCGATCACGGTCTGTTGCGGCAACGTGCGCTTCGAGCAGGAGGTCGAGAACGCGCTCTACACGGTCGAGCAGGCCGGGCGGGTCGGCGAGGTGCCCGTGTACGCAGGCTGCTCGCGGCCGCTCGTCGCCGAGTGGGTCGGCGCGGCGTACGTGCACGGCCAGGACGGGATGGGCGACTCGTCCTTTCCGAGGGCGAAGCAGCGCCCCGAGCCCGAGCACGCCGTCGACGAGCTTGTCCGCCGCATCGACGAGAGCCCGGGCGAACTGACGATCCTCGCCCAGGCGCCCCTGACGAACGTCGCCGCCGCCGTCGTCCGCGACCCGTCGATCGCGGAGAAGGTGGCGCACCTGTACGTGATGGGCGGCGGGATCGGGAACATCACGCCCGCCGCGGAGTACAACTTCTACGTCGACCCCGAGGCGGCCAAGATCGTGCTGAACGCCGGGTTCCCGCTCACGCTCTTCACCTGGACGCTCACGCGGACGCACGGCGTCTTCCACGACGACGAGCTCGCGCGGATCGAGGCGCTCGACACGCCGCTGGCGCGCTTCTTCGGGCAGGTCAACCGCAAGGCGCGCGAGTTCGACGCGAAGGTGGTCGGGCTCGGCGGCTCCACGCATCCCGACTCGATGGTCGCCGCGGCGATCGCCGACCCGTCGCTGATCCTCGCGAGCGAGGAGGCGGTCGTCGACGTCGAGACCGGCGGCGAGCTGACGCGCGGGTGGAACCTGATCGACACCCTCGGCCGTACCGGCCGCGAGCCCAACGCGCGCGTCGTCACCGACTACGACACGGAGCGCTTCTTCGAGCTGATGCTGGGGCTGCTCTCGTGAGTGCGCTGCCGCCGACCCGCGAGCTTCGCGAGCGGCTCGACACCGCGCAGACGCTGGCGCGGCTCTTCTACCGCGAGCAGGCGGTCGCGCTCGCCTGCGGGGGCTGGATCCCGCGCGTCGCGCCGCTGGAGGCGAAGGCCGAGCTCGGCCGCGTCGCCTGGGAGAGCACGCTCGCGGCGGACGCGCTCCGCGAGCGGGTCTTCGAGCTCCGCTATCCGTCGCGATTCCTCGAGGAGCAGGCCGAGGCGATCCAGGTCGAGGCGCCGGACGACCTCCGCGCCCTCGTCTT
>Ga0335085_10008185_pt1 | contig 16005 bp, 14 predicted proteins | sample Lox_Sample_45_FD_206712 | JGI IMG/M metagenome (GOLD analysis project Ga0335085, IMG submission 206712) | Soil microbial communities from Loxahatchee National Wildlife Refuge, Florida, United States - Lox_Sample_4.5 | ecosystem: Environmental > Terrestrial > Soil > Wetlands | place: USA...
CATTAGAGGAAGATGTCCATAGCGACTGAGGTTGTTTTTGCAGTCGCCTGTATTAGCCCAGGATCTTCAGCGGCAATGGTTTCCGTACAGAGCGTCAGGGACGGTGTCCCTTTAAATCGCCTGCATCGTACGGGTGCGCGCCTCGACAAGCGTATCGCTACGCCGCTTGGGACAATGCCGAGCGGATTCTGGTCGACTCAAACGGTGATCGGCAATTCACAACCCTCAACCTGCCGCCGGGATCGCATCCTTTTTGTTGTCATCGGTGCTCTCGTCGGGAACGCGAATAGATATTTCTCCTCGCCGGCGAGGCCGATGCGCCCGTGCGCTTCGCGTCGGCCAGGATTCGTGTCACGAGACCGTAATTTGCGAGACGGTTGGGCAGCACGTGGATTTCGTCCTGCACGGGCTCGCGGGCGATCGTCGCGAAATTTTCGTCCAACTGGCGCGCGCATATCTGGTTGACAATTAAACCAATGTGGTATATTCGTCTACTCGAAGATGAACGAAAGCGGAGTCAAAGCGAGAACTCTTTCCCTCAGTCAGGGAAAATCTGAGGGAAAGATTGTGAGTTCCAAAGCGTGATCAAAGAATCCAAGAGGTTACGGGCACTCTGGTAGGTGCCTCAGGGAAACAACCGCCGCGGACATACAACATGTTGGGTGCTCGTTCGCGGAAAAATTTCCCTGCAGGTTTCCCCCCTGATATGTGAGGTCTCGGCGCGGCTTCGCGCGGAACGTTGGCCGCGCGCCTTTCATCGCAGCGTGTCGCGCGGATCAAGACGCAGCGTAATGTCGATGGGGCCCGGGCTTTGTCCGTCGGGCAGGGCGATCGGCGACGACAGAAGGGCTGCGTTGCGTGCGCTGAGCGCAACGTCGCGCCATGCGGCGTCGGTCGCAAACCGCGCCTTGTCGAGGATATCGGCGCGGCTGACGGTGCCGTCGGCTCTGAGTGCGATGTGCAGCACCACGATTTCGCGGCGTGCGCCGAGCCGGGCCAGATCGATGTTCCAGCGGCGCTCGACTTGGTGACGGATGTAATCGCGCACGCTGTAGGCCGCTCCAGAGCCGGAACGATCGCCGCCCGCCGGCGCGCCACCCGCGTTGTCCAGTGGAGGAAGCTGTGCATCCGGTTGGCGCAGCTTCGCCAAAGCCCGAAGCCGCGTCTCGACGTCGTCTTCGGCAGGTAACGGTCGTTCCGGGCTTCTGGTGAGATGCCGCGGCGCGGGCCGTGGAATGGATGCAGTTCGTCGCGGAAGGGCGGTCTCGCTTCCCGGAGGTGACGGTGACGGCTGATCGGCCAATTGCAGAACATCGACGGGCACGAGTCGTGTCATGGTGCCCGGCGGCATCGCGTGGCGCGCCAGCGCCAGCACGCTCAAGACAAACAGTGCATGCAGAACCAGGGAGGCGATCCACCCGCGCCAACCGTCGGCTGTGCGCACCGGAGGATTACGACTCACGATCGCGCGTGATCATGAAGTTGGTCATGTCCCATGCATTCCGCATGCCGATGATGAGCAAGGCGATCAGGGAGAATGCAAGAATTTCGAGGGTGCGTTCAGGCGCGGCGCGGGCGGTCGCCGCGGCGAACGCCATGGCGGCATAGGCGAGGATCGGAAGCAGCACGTAAAACGCGCGATCGTCGTGGTCGAGCTTCATGTGCCAGATGCGGCTTGCAACGACGATGGAATAGGCGGCGCCGGCCAATCCGCCGAAGCCCAGAACGATCGCGAGCGAAAGCAGCGTGAGGGTTGGAACGGCGAGAATCGCCGAGCCGATGAGAACGCTCCCGAGATGCACGGCCGTGGGCGTGATGAAGCCGCGCATGCCGAGCCGGCCACGATCCTTCATGTCCGAAGCAAGCGTGGCGACGATGAACGTGGCGCCGACGAGAACGCCGGCCGCAGTGCCGATCATCACGTAGAAATCGCGCCATTCCGTAAGAGGCAATTCCGGCATTCGACCGCTCTCCGGACAAAAGCGTACGACATTCGCGCGCGCTTGTCGCGCCGATGTCAGAGCGTCTCGGCGAGAGTCTGGCGCACCGTGGCAAGATCGACCTTGCCGCAGACGAACGCGCTGCCGATGCCGCGGGCCAGGATGAAATTCAGCTGTCCGCTCTTCACTTTCTTGTCGTGCAGCATGTGGCCGATGATTTCGTCGACGGCGGGAAGGGGCGGCGGAATGTCGGCGATCTTTGTCGAGAGCCCTACCTGGCTGAAATGGCGTTCGATCCGCTGCGCGTCCGAATCCGGCGAAAGGCCCAGCCGCGACGCGAGCTTGAACGCGAGCACCATCCCGATGGCCACGCCTTCGCCGTGCAGCAACCTTTGCGAATATCCTGTCGCCGCCTCGAGCGCGTGTCCGAATGTGTGGCCGAGATTGAGCAGCGCGCGTTCGCCGTCCTCACGCTCGTCGCGCGCGACGATGCCGGCTTTCATCCGGCAGGCATGGGCCACCATGTGCACGAGCGCTGCCTGATCGCCGGCCAGCGCACGCGCCGCGTGGGCTTCGAGCCAATCGAAGAATGCCGCGTCGCCCAATGCACCGTACTTTGCGACTTCGGCATAGCCGGCGAGCAGTTCGCGTCGCGGCAGGCTCGCAAGCGTCGCGGTATCGGCTATGACGACGCGCGGCTGGTGAAACATGCCGATCAAATTCTTGCCTTCCGGCGTGTTGATGGCCGTTTTGCCGCCGACCGAAGAGTCGACCTGGGCCAGCAGCGTCGTGGGAATTTGCGCGAAATCGACGCCGCGCTTCAGGATGCCGGCGGCGAAGCCGGTGAGGTCGCCGATCACGCCGCCGCCCAGAGCGACGACCAAGCCGCTGCGCTCCAGGCCCATCTTGAGGAACGCGCTTGTCAGACGTTCGAGACCGGCGAAGCTCTTGGATTCCTCACCGGGCGGAATGACGACGGGTTCGGCGTCGAGGTGCGCCGCCTTCAGCGCAGCGAGCAACGCATCCAGGTGCAACGCCGCGACGTGGGCATCGGTGACGACCGGCACGCGGCCGCGCGCTAGCGGCGCGAGGATTTCACCGGCGCGCGCGAGAAGGCCGGCGCCGACGTGGATGTCGTAGCTGCGCGCGCCCAGGCTGACGGAAATACGCTCGCTCATTCGGGCTCCAGGAGATCGCGCTGTGCAAGCGCCTCGATGATGCTGTCGACCGCGGTGCTGTGCGGCCCATCTACGCTTTCGATGCATAGGTCGGCGGAGGCGTAGAAGGGCTCTCTCTGCGCGAGAAGGCGCTCGAGCGTTTCGCGCGGATCGCCGTCGCGAAGAAGCGGTCGGGTTTCCCGCCGCCCGACGCGGGCGAGCAGAAGATCGACGGGAGCTTTGAGCCATACCGATATCGCCTTGGTGCCAATCGCCGCGCGCGTCGCTTCGTCGGCGAAGGCGCCGCCTCCCGTGGCCAGGATGTGCGGCGGCTCGTTCAACAGGCGGCCGATGACCCTGCGCTCGCCGTCGCGGAAGGCCGGTTCGCCGTACCGGTCGAAAATCTCGGAGATCGAGCAGCCTGCCGCCTGCTCGATCTCGTAGTCGGCATCATGGAACGGCACATCGAGCTTGGTCGCGAGCCGGCGGCCAATGGAACTCTTGCCCGCGCCCATCATGCCTACCAGTGCCACCGTGCGTCTCAACCGGCCCATGGCCGTGCGGCTTACACGGCCTTTACGCCGGCCGCCAGCATGCACTTGCATCGAGATCGCTCTTTCCGCCACAAGTGAGGCCGAAGAAGGAGGCTTGGCGAACAACCTCCGAGAACGAGGATCACCATGGGCTGGACAGCTCGTATCGGACTGGCGTTAGTGGCAATTCTCGTGCTGGGTGCGGTCGGCCTCGCAATTTATGCGGGCACGCTCAAGCCGCCTCACAGAACCTACGAGCAAGTCCTCTCCAATGACCGGTTTCCGGGCTGAAGCCATACGGGCTGCGTTCCTTGCGGTGGCGCTGGCGGGTTGGATCGGTCCGGCTGCAGGGCAAACAGCTGACGCCGGCGTCGTCCAGGTCCAAACGCTCGGCTCGCCGGACGGTCCGGCCGCGGGCTTGCTGGAGACAGGCAACGGCGGTTTGGGCGCCGACATCTGGCAGGACACGCCCCGCTCGCGGGCGGAGGACATGCTTGCGCGCCTGCCGCTGGCGACTCCGGTCGAGTCCGTACGCGCGCTTGCGCGCCGCCTCGTGCTGACGACTGCCGATGCGCCGCTGGGCGATGCGCCGCATCGGTTCCTGAGTGTCCGGCTGAAGTTGCTGCTCGATGCGGGATTGATCGACGAGGCGGGAAAGCTTGCCGCCATGGCCGGCACGCCGAAGGATCCGGAGCTTGCGCGTCTGGTCGCCGACTCGCTGCTCTATGCGCGGCGAACCGCCGACATCTGCGGCCCCGGCACGGGCCTGCGGCTGGATAGCAGCGATCCGTTCTGGATGGAACTCAGAGCCTATTGCTACGCGGTCGCCGGGGACCAGAACATGCTCGATCTCACGCGCGCCGTGATGCGGGCGCAGAACACCGACGATCCGGCGTTCGAGGCGCTTCTGGACGCCGTCATTTCGCATCAGGCGCGGGCGCCCGGCAACATGCAGGAACCGACTTCGCTCGATGTGTTTCTTCTGCAGTCGCTCGGATCGCCGATCGATCCCGCATGGTCGCAGCATCTCGGGTTGCCTGCGAGTGTGGCGGCGATGGAGGATACGGCCGATACGCCCGATCAGCAGCTCGAAGCGGCCGAAGACGTAGTGCGCGGCGGTGCTGCGACCACTGCACAACTTGCCGCGATCGCCGACGCACAGGCGTTTGCGCCCGACCAGCTGGCAGATGCTGCGGCTGTAGCGCCCACGCTGCCCTTTGTTGCTGGCCAGGCGCTCATTCGCCAGGCGGTGCAGCAGGCGCCCGACATTTACGTGCGGAAGAGGCTCTTGTTCGCGGCGTTTGTCGCGGCGGAAAGGGCGGGGCTTCTGCCGGTCGCTGCCGCGTTGCAGGGTGATGCCGCTTCGACAATCTCGTTGAATCCCACCGATCATGCGCATGCGGCGCTCATCGCATCGGCCTTGCTGCTGGACGGCCACCCGGATGCAGCCGCGCGGTGCGCCGCCGCATTCGATAAGGATTCGGATTCCGACAAGGCGCCACTCGCGCTGCTGCAAGCCGAACTCGATCTTGCGGCGCCCGGTCCGGCTCGCGATGCGGATGCGCAAAGCGCGCTCGCCTTTTTTGCAGCGCAGGCGACTGAAAAGACGCCGGCCGGCGGCGAGCCGACGCGGCCGCTGGCGCTTCTTGTTCTGGGCACCTACGAAGCGCTCGGCAAGCCTGTGCCGCCTGAAGCGGCTTCGGCGATCGCCGTGCTGAAAAGCCATGAATGGCCGGGCAGGCGGCCCGGCGCGGACATCTTCACGCGCCTTGCGGCAGCGACGAAGGACACCGGCCGGCGCGGCGACATCATTCTCTCTATTCTCGACTTCATCGGCCCGGGCGGTCCCGGAGACGTGGCACCCGACGCGACGGTGGCGTTCGTCAGAGCGCTGGAACGAATGGGCTATGACGACGCCGCAACAGATCTGGCCGTCGACTCGCTCGTACTCTATCGCCCGCCGCCACCGCCACCTTCGCCGCCGCCATCTGCATCTGCCTCATGACGGTCGTTGCGAAACGCAAGGGCGCCCGGCGCGCAACGACAAGCGCGGCTTCCCTGGAAGCATTCTTGGACATGATGAGTGCGGAGCGCGGCGCCAGTGCCAATACGCTCGACGCGTATCGCCGCGACCTCGAGCAGCTGGATGCGTTTCTTGCAAAGACCAGCTCGAGTGCGCGCAAGGCGACGCGCGACGACATCAAGCGCTATCTCGCGCATCTTTCCCGCATGAAGACGGCGGCGTCCTCGCAGGCGAGGCGGCTCTCCTCGCTTCGCCAGTATTTCGGCTTTCTTTACGCAGAGGGACACAGAAAAGACGATCCCACGTCCATCATCGAAACGCCGCGCCGCGCCCGGCCATTGCCGAAAGTGCTGTCACGAGACGATGTCGAAGCGCTTATCCAGGCGGCAGAGAGTTCCGGCGAGCCGCCGGAATCAGTGCGTCTGCTCTGCATCGTCGAGCTGTTGTACTCCTCGGGTTTGCGGGTTTCCGAGCTCGTGACCTTGCCGCTCGCCGGCGTGCGCCGGGCCGATGGGCTTCTGCTCGTGAAGGGCAAGGGCGGCAAGGAGCGCATCGTGCCGCTCGGCGAGACGGCGCGCGATGCGATTGCCCGTTATGTCGATGTCCGTCATGAGTTCCTGCGCGATGGCGACGCCGCGAACCGCTTTCTGTTTCCTTCGCGCGGTGCCGACCGGCACCTGACGCGCCGGCGCTGCCATCAGCTGCTCAAGGAGCTGGCGCTGAAAGCCGGCATCGATCCCGACAAGCTGTCGCCGCATGTGCTGCGACATGCCTTCGCCACGCATCTCGTAGAGGGCGGCGCCGATCTGCGCAGCGTGCAGACCATGCTCGGTCACGCCGACATCGCCACGACGCAAATCTACACGCACGTCGCAAGCGAACGGCTGAAGCAGACCGTCCTCACCGCGCACCCGCTGGCAAAGGCGGTGAAGAAGGGCAGGTGACTGGGAGCGCGCCCGTCCTCGGGCGTCACCTTCCTATGACGCGGAAGGATGCGCGCGCTCCCAGTGTCAGTACGGCAGCTGCACTTCGGCTTTGCCCGTCAGGATCGTATCGCCGTTCTGCGTGGTCATCTTCACCTGAACCAGCGCGACCGGCGAGCCATAAGGTGATTGCTCGATCTTCTCGGCGACTTCGCCGTCGACGAAGGTCACGTCGCCCTCGAAAGCGGGGCTGCGGAATTGCGTTTTCGAATGCCAGATATAGCCGTCGTGTCCGCCCCAGTAGGCGACTGTGTCGAGGAACCAGGCGTTCATCGAAACGCCGTAGCCGTACGTGCCGCCCATGCCGATATTGGCGCCCCTGGCGGCATTGATGTGGCCGCTCGAGGGGCCGTAGAAGAGACCATCGCCCATGCGCGGATCGATTTTCCGCGCGTCGTAGTCGTAGGTCATGTCGGCACCGAAACCGGCATCGTCCAAAGCCGGATCGCGCACGCCCGCCGGCGGATTCCGCTTGTAGGTGCCCCAGATATTCTCGCGATGCGCGCGCCGTTCCATCGCGAACGTGATGACGGAGTGCGGTCCGATCACGCGGCGCGGCAGCTTGTCGCCCACCTTCACGTCGGAGAACCGCGGCGATATGCCCGCACGATTGGACAGTATCCACGCGTGCCGGATTTTCCCGATCTCCGCGAGATCCTCTGCCGTCCAGGTCTTCGGCATGCGCTTGCTGTAGACGCCACGCTTGTTCGCTTCCGCGACGAGATAGCGTATCGCGGTCGCGCGCTCCTTGGCGATCAGTGCGCCATGCTGGTTCGTATGAACCGTGTCGCCGCGTGCAAACATCGTGGGTCCCGCGAAAGCGGTATCGGTAACGCTGTAGCCGTCGAAGCGGCGCTCCTGGGTGAGCTTGTCGCCCGGACGGATCGTCTTTCCATAGAACCACCATTCCTCGCCCGCGAAGATCAGGTGCGAACCGGGAATTTTTCCGACGCAGGACGGGGTGCAGCCGTGGCCGATATCCATCGCGACGGTGAAGGATTGCGGCGCCACGATGCCGCCGAACTTCGAGCCCGCGGCAAACTCTTCGTCCCAATGGACGGGATTGGGATAGTCGAGCGCCTGCACCCAGCGGCGGATGTCGGTTGCGCTGCAAGGCTCCCACAATTCCGCGAAGGAAACCTGCTTGCCAATCCACTTGTCTACGTCGCTGGTATCCAGCTTGACGTCGCTGACGGTATCGCCCATCGCTATCTCCCAATGGAAAAACTTCGCCGACCGCGGCCTATCGGCGCGTCATCCGGTCGACCGCAATCCTACCAACTGCCGACACAGTCCTATCGAACGGCCGGATGGGATTACTCGATAGAAAGCGCAACAATTTCCTCACCTGACAGCGGATGCCGAACGTTCGAAACCCCATTTTGCCGGCAAGGCCTACTCCGACGCCAATGCGTGAGTCCGCAGCTCCGGATCGGGGATGGCTGGCGGGCGCCGCAGCAGGTAGATGGCGATGAACGCGGTGCTGCCGGTCAGGAAGATGAAGAGAAAATCATTGGCGTAGGCGATCACCTGCGCGTTGTAGTTGATGATCGCGTTAAGCTGTTCCGCACCGAAATTGAGCTGGGGGTTCCAGTACATGCTCGGGGCATTCAGGGTCAGGCCGCGATTGAAGGGGTTGGCATGTTCGGCCAGTTGCGCGTGCACGATTTGCGTGCTGTTGACCAGAATTGTCGAGGTGATCGATATGCCGATGGCAGAGCCCAGGTTGCGCATCAGATTGGTCAACGCCGCGGCGTCGGTTCTGAATTGCGCGGGTAGTGTCGTAAAGCTTACCACGCTCATGGGCACGAACATCATGCCTGTTCCCATGCCCTGAACGAAGGTCGTCGCCATGAGCCAGGCGGTGGATACCTCGGGCGTCCAGCGTGACATTTCCCAATTCGCCGAAAGCATGATTGCCAAGCCCGCAGCCATGATATGTCGCGGATCGGTGCGCATCACGACGCGGCCGACCCAGTACATCGAAATGATGCTGCCGATGCCTCGCGGAGCCATCAGGATGCCGGTCTGCACGACGGAATAGCCGCCGAGGTTCTGCAAATAGGGCGGCAAGAGCGCCGTGCCGGCAAAGATGCAGAGCGAAAGAACGAACAGGATAACAAGGCTCGAAACAAAATTGCGATCGCTGAACATTCCACGCGGCAGGAAGGATCTTTCCGACAGGAAAAAGTGAATGACGAACAGATAGACGCAAAGCCCGGCCGTCAGCGCCTCGATTACGATCTCTCCTGAACTAAACCAGTCCAGCGTCGTGCCCCGGTCCAGCATCAACTGCAGCGTACCGATGGCAATTCCCAGCATCGAAAAGCCGAACCAGTCGAACCTCAGCGCTTTGTCGTGATGGCTGTCGCGGAAGAACAGAAGCATCCCGATGACGGAGGCGAGGCCAAAAGGCGCGTTGATGTAGAACACCCAGCGCCAGCTATACGCGTCGGTCAGATAACCGCCGAGCGTCGGCCCGAGTATTGGTGCGACCATGATGCCCATGCTGAAGACCGCCATGGTCTGGCCGCGCTTGTGCGGCGGATACAGATCCACCATCATCGACTGCGAGAGCGGCGCCATCGCTGCGCCGAAAACACCCTGCAGTACGCGGAACAGGATCATTTCGTCGAGCGTCTGAGCGGCTCCGCACAGCATCGAGGAAATGGTGAATCCCGCCAGGCTGACGACCAGCAGATTCTTGCGGCCGAAACGCGCCGCAAGCCATCCGGCCGGCGCGGTCATGATCGCCGCCGCGACGACATAGGATGTGAGCACCCAGGTCACCTGGTCGCGGGAGGCCTCGAGGCTGCCCTGCATGTACGGCAACGCGACATTGGAGATCGTGGAATCCATCGACTGCATCATCACCCCCATCATCGCGCAGACCGTGATGATGCGCAGCGCGAGCGGATCGTAGCTGTGGGTCGGCTCGGTTGCGCTGGTCATGGGTGGTGCTGGTTGAACCGTCAATGGATCGGGCGGCAATCGATACCAGCCGGTACGCCGGCTGTCGACCACTGGAGCGCGCCCCGTCCCGGGGCGTCTCGGGATGGTGACGCCCAAGGATAGGCCGCTCCCGGTCAGTGGATTACCTTATAAACCCGCACCTCGCCGCGCGGGCCGGAAGGAGGAAACGGCGAGAGCCAGCTGGGCACGCGGCCCTCGTCGAGGTTGGTCAGCAATCCGCGTGGTCCGCCTTCCCGAATGTAGAACGTATAGTCCTCGTCGGCGCGGCAGGTCATGAGATAGTCCACGCCGTAACGGCGGATTATGGCCGCGGCCCCGTCCGAGGGCTCCGTGAAAAGCCGGTAAAGGTCGAGAATGGCACCGGCGTCGCGGTGATACGAAGCCGCCATAACCGCGTGGTCCGTGTAGAGGAGGATGGCGGGCGATGCCGCTACCAAAGAGGCGACGCGCCCCCTCGGCAACATGGCAAGCTGGGCGGTGGTCTTGTCGCCCATACAGTCGAGGGCCGCATTGCGCTCGGCAACTCGGACCGCGACATGGGTTCTGCCTTCCAGGAGGTAATTGCCGAAGATCAGAAAGCCAAATTCACCGAACAGGAAAAGACCCGCGGCCATCGCGGCCATACGCCAGGCGCCGGGTAAAATCGCGCGTTGGGCCAGTCGCGTAATGATGGCGGCAATTCCGGGAATGCCGGCCAGGATGGCAAAAGGCAGGCCGCGGATTTCGAATGTAGTCACAAGGACCGCTGCAAAAGAAACGATTGCAACGACGCCCGCCGCCATCCTCTTGTCGCGGTCGACCAGCAGGATAGAAGCGCAACTCATCGCGAGCCCCGCCACGGCGTAAAGATATGTGACAAAAAAGAAACCGATTTCAGTTCCGGCGGCGAGCAGAGCCGGTTGCGCCTCCTCGACTCGGGAAAGCCAGATGCGATCGAGTTCGGGCGAGAGCATGGCGTAAGGTCCTCGCATGCATTGCGGGGCCAGTGCCAAAACGAGTACGAGAAGACCCAGGACGAGCGCCACGACAATTGCAGCCCTCGCCGGGATACGTCGCAGCGGAAGAATACTTGCCCCGGCGAGACCGAACCCACCGACAACGGCCAAAATGGCATAGAGGCCGGAAAATGTATCGCACGTCGTGGTGTTGCGTTCGTGGTAAGCTGTGATCCCGAACAGAAGACACACCGACGCCATCGCCAGTGCGATGCCGAACGCACGCACCGAACGACGGAGGGCGGGGCCTCGTGCCGTCCATTGAGCCGCGACGACGAGGCACGTAGCGAATACGTACGGCAATGTCTCGACGCCGATGCCGAGGCTGATCATGTTCACGATCGCGCAAGCCGCGGCGGACCACGCAGACTGCTCGAACTCGAGCAGGAGCGCCATTCCGGCGAAGGTCAGCGCAAGTTGCGCATTGTGGTGGTCGATCTCGCCGGGCTCAAAAAAGCCGAGCGGATAGACACTGGTCATCGCCAATAGCAGCGTGACGAGAGCGGCCTGCTCACCGGCGAGCTTTTGCGCGATTCGCCCCAGAGCAAGCCAGGTCGGAAGCAGAAGCAGCGTTGGCCAGACGCTGGCGGTGAGGCTCTCGGCAAGCGGCTCGGCGGCGAACGTTCTGAAGAGCAGAACCATGCCGGCGAGTGGCGCATCGATCAGCCGCGACCAATGCATCGCCACACCGGCAGGCGGCGTCATGCGGTATTGCGTGAGATCGAACCAGGGTTGACCCTTGAGAAGGTCACGGACCTCGACCATGCGCAATGCGTCGTCGGAATCGAGCCTGAGACTTGCGGGGTCTTGCATCGCCGCGAAGACTCTGACGAACAGAAGGCTCAACCAGACGACGGCAAGCAATGCCGCGAACGCAAGCGGAAGAATGGGATTCCGTCGCACCGTCGTGCCCATGCATCGCCCCAAATGCCGTCAGGCATCGAATACGGAAGCAACGGTGCCGGGATCGCGTGACCGGCGCCACTCGGTCAAAAATTGCTTGCGTCGGTGTTACGCCCGATGGCTCCCGGTGTCCGGATCTCCGGCAATGCCGAATGCTCCGCGAAAAGCAGAAGGCCCCTCCGAGTGATTCGCGCCCGCCGGCACCGTCGCCTTGCTTCCGGCTGTGATGAAGTGCGTATGGCCTGTGTCCATATCGCGGAGCTCGAATGTGCCATCGAGAACGTAGATGTCCACCTGGTAGGGGTGGGCATGAGACTGGGGATCGAGCTTGTCTGCCGCCACGTCTGCCTCGATGAGGCGAAGCCCGCTTGCCTGAATTTCGGAAATTGCCTGATCGCGATGCGCAAAGTGATTGATCCTGACCTCAATGGCCATTTTCTGCCTCCCTGAACACCTGCCTGGGCCGATTATGCTCGCCCGCAGGGCCGGGTATTGTAAGGTCACCGCCGGACGAGAGTAAATTCGAACCGGGCTTTTGCAATCTCATATCTGTGACGGAGAGGAGACGTTGGACATGGTGCAGGCAAGCGGCCGCCAGGCAGAGTTCGGCCCAGCAGAAGTTGCCGGGGGATGGACGCTCAAGCGGCTGACTGGACCGAGCCGCCTCAGCGGCGCCAATGGCATTCGGACCGGCAGCGATGGGCGCATCTACGTCGCGCAAGTCGGCGGCAGCCGTATTTCGGCCATCGACCCGGACACGGCCGCGATCGAAGCGATCACGCCGATCGGCGCCATCGTAGGTCCGGACGATCTGGCGTTCGACGAGGCGGGCAATCTCTACGCCACCGAAATCACGGAGGGGCGCGTGACGATGCGCGCACCAAACGGCAGTATCAGGGTGATCGAGGGCAACATGCCCGTCGCCAATCCCATCACCTATTATCGCGGCCGACTGATCGCCGGTGAGTTGCGCATGGGCGGGCGTATCATGGAGCTGGACCGCGACGGCGGTGCGCCGCGCGTCATCGTCGAGAACGTGCCCATGGCAAACGCTTTCGACGTGGGCCCCGACGGCAAGCTCTATTTTCCCGCGCAGGCGGCCAACGAAATCTGGCGCGTTGGCCTTGACGGCGGCGAGCCCGAGGTAGTGGTGAAGGACCTCGGAGTCCCCGACTCCGTAAAGTTCGCGCCGGACGGCAACATCATCTCCACCCAGGTCTACTCCGGCCAGGTGTTGAAAATCGATCCGCGTACCGGTGCCAGAGACGTGCTGGCGGATATCGGTCCCGGTCTCGACAACAGCACCTTCGTCGGCAACCGCCTGTTCGTGTCGCACATCACGGGTTCGATTCACGAGATACTTGCGCCCGGCAGGTTCCGTGCCCTGGTCGAGAAGGGGTTGCAGTGGCCGCTGGGGCTTGCCGTCGCCGAAGACGGTTCACTGTTCATCGCGGATGGAGGATTCACCTACACGTTGGCGCCGGGTGCAACGCCGCAAATGATCGGCAATCTCTTCACGCCGGGCTTTCCGGGGTGGGTGCGCGCCGTCGCCGCTTCCGGCGCCGGCGAATTCGTGGTGACCACTGCCAACGGCACGGTCAACCGCTGGCGTCCGGCGGCGATGGAAAGCGAACTGCTGTCGAGCGGCAACGGGATCCTGATGGGCGTCGCGTTGGCACCGGGCGCTATCGTGTTTGTCGACAAGGAGCGCGGCAAAGTGCTGTCGCTCGCCCGTGGCGAAACATCCGAACTTGCCTCGGGTCTGAATCGCCCGATGGGCGTTGCAATAGCCGGCGACGGAACAGTTTATCTCACCGAAACGGGAGCGGGCAGGGTGCTGAAGCTCGCGGGTGGGCGCAAAGAGACGCTGGCCGACGGTTTGGGAGATCCCCAGGGCATCGCGCTGAGCGGCTCGAAGCTCTACGTCATCGACGTCAAGGCCAAGGAGCTGGTCGAGATTCCGCTATCCGACGGTGCGCGTCGCACAGTCGCTTCCAATCTGCCGGTCGGTGCGCCGGCGGGCGTAGTCCCGAAGCTGCTCGGCGGCGTAGGCGACATGTGCGGGCCAATGCACACTTTCACCGGCGTGGCCGCGGGCGCCGACGGCACCGTCTACGTTTCCGGCGACGGCGAAGGCAGCGTGCTGGCGTTTAAGTCTCACTGATTGGGACGTCTCATGCAGTCGGCGATATGCTGTTCATCGCCGGCCGGCAGGGACGCAACTTGGGAGCGCAACATGAACGTCGATGGTCATTGCCATTGCGGAGCAATTGCGTACGAGGCGGAGATCGACCCCGGCACGGTGGGAATTTGTCACTGCACGGACTGCCAACAACTCACCGGTACTGCCTACCGGGTTTCCGTGCCGGTGCAAGACGGAACGTTCAGACTGTCGCGCGGTACGCCCAAGCTTTATCGAAAGACGACAGCGGAAAGCGGCACACACCGTCTTCACGCGTTCTGTCCAGACTGCGGCAGCCCGATCTATGCTCGAAGTGTTGACGATCCCCCGCGCTATTTCTTTCTCCGCGTCGGTTCAATACGCCAACGCGCTCAATTGCCGCCGAAGCGCCAGATATGGTGCCGCTCGGCTCTGCCATGGGCGATGGACATCGGCAATGTTCCGCGATCGGACAAGGCATAATGCAGTGTTGAAAGTACGAGCGTAACCGAAGGTATATGATACTCAGGGAGGCGTGCATGAATTCTCGATCATTCGCTGCCGTTGCATGTATAACCGTATTCATTGCGGGTGTTTCTGCGCAAGCTGCAGCTCCGCAGGAGAGCGCTTGCCACGACCGCATGCTTGCCGCCGCTGTCGGTAGCCCCACGCGCTCGCCGCAGAATGTCGCGCGCGACCGTTATCGCCATCCCTTCGAAAGTCTCTGCTTCTGGGGACTGAAGCCGGGACAGAGTATCCTCGAAATCTGGCCGGGCGGCGGCTACTGGGCCGAAATCCTCGCGCCGTACGCCAAGTCCACCGGCGGCAAGTATGCTGCAGCCATTCCCAATGCTTCGCGGCCCCTGCCTGCTAAATTTTCCGATCGTGCTGCCTACGGCGCGTTCGTCACGACAATCTTCAACAACAAGTCGGGCCCGATGGTGGCACCCGACTCCGCCGATTTCGTGCTCACCGCGCGCAACATTCACGACTGGATGTCGACCCCGGGAATGCCCGAAAAGGCCTTTGCCGATTTCTACGCCGCCCTCAAGCCGGGCGGGATACTGGCCGTGGAACAGCATCGCGCCGATCCACGGCCGATGGTGAAGGATGCCAGTGACGGCTACATGTCGACGGCCTACGTCACCAAGCTGGCGCACGATGCCGGGTTCAAGCTCGAAGCGCAGTCGGAGATCAACGCCAACCCGAGGGACACCAAGGACTATCCGTTCGGCGTCTGGACGCTGCCGCCGACGCGCTTGAGCGCGCCCGAAGGCCAGCCGCCCAACCCCCAGTTCGACCACGCGAAATATGACGCGATCGGCGAAAGCGACCGGATGACGTTGCGGTTCCGCAAACCCGGGTAAAGCGTCAAACCAACACGAAATCCGTGAGGGGGTCTGGGTGGCCCGCTCTCGCGGCCATGACAGCGATGAACTCCATTGTCGTCTTAATGTTGCAGCGGGCGCGGCTCGGAAATATCTGCGGGAAAGAGCGCCTGCCGGCGAAACTTTGGTCGGGGTCCTCCGTCTTTGAGGCATAGACGACCCTGGAACCCGAGGAGACTTCCTTGAATATCCGAAACCTGTTTGCCGGAGCGGCGGTCGCCGCGTTTATCTGCGCGCAAACCCCGATCACCGGCTCCGCGGCGGCCCAAGGCATGGGCATGGCCGGAGAAATGGGCCCCGGCATGGCGATGATGCACGGCGGCGACTCTCATTTTCTGATGCTGCTGCGGTCTGCAAATTTGTCGCCCGGGCAGCAGAGCCAAGTGCGTCAGATTCTCCGCGCGAACGCACAGCCGATGCACGCGCTGCGAGAACAGATGCAGGCGCTCCATGAGCAGCTCGCCAACAAACTCTTCGCGCCGGGGCGGGTCGGTGCCGCCGAACTCAAGCCACAGATCGCGCAGCTGGCGCAGCTGCAGCAGCAGTTGGATCAGAACATGCTTGACACTGCACTGTCGATTCGCAGCGTGCTCACGCCGCAGCAACTCGCCAAGCTTGCGCAAGTCCATGCCCAGCTCTTGAATCTGCACAAGCAGGTCCAGAGCCTCATGGGTCCGGAGGCAGACCAGACCGAGCAGGTGCCGAACTGACAGGCAGCCAGGATGAGACACCGCAGCCGCCGCCGGTCGATCTGATCGGCCGCGGCGCGGCCGGCGACAGAGCCGCACTCGAAGCGCTGATCCGGCGCTATCAGGAGCGCATTGCGCGCTTCGTGATCGCGCAGACGCGAAACGATTCCCATTACGAGGATCTTTGTCAGACGATCTTCGTAAAAATGGTGCTCGGCCTGCCGCGACTCAGCGACGTCTCGCGTTTCGAATCTTGGTTG
>Ga0335085_10008186_pt1 | contig 16002 bp, 13 predicted proteins | sample Lox_Sample_45_FD_206712 | JGI IMG/M metagenome (GOLD analysis project Ga0335085, IMG submission 206712) | Soil microbial communities from Loxahatchee National Wildlife Refuge, Florida, United States - Lox_Sample_4.5 | ecosystem: Environmental > Terrestrial > Soil > Wetlands | place: USA...
GGACAAACGAGACGAAGTTCCTGTCCAAGGGCACGCCAAGGGATTCTGCGAGTCGTGGCAGAACGACGCTCTCGGAGTCACCTTCACCGAGGACCACCATTGTGGAGAAGTACAGTTCAGGGTGGGTTCGCACGGCGTCGTTCACGTACTTAAATGCATCCTCCGAAGCAGCGGGCAACAGGATTTCATGCACTTCGGTCTCATTTTCTGAATTCAAGCGGAGATAGCGAACCCGGGTAGGCTCAATCCGCGACATGATCGAGGGGGAATGGCTTGAGAGAAGGACTTGACCGCGGGGCGATTGGGAGAGACGGAGTAGGCGCTGCATGATTCGGCCAAGATAGTGCGGTGCTAAATGGTTTTCCGGCTCTTCAATATTGAGAATGACCAAGGAAGGAGGATTGAGTTTGTTAAGGGAGATGCCGTGGCCGTCAGCATCGTCTTCTTCCTCCTCGTCTTCTTTCTCCTCATCATCCTGGTCCTCCTGACCCTCCCCGTCCTCATCATCATCCTCGACTGACTTTTCGAGGAGCCGCTCTTCGAGATCGAACATCATCCCCATGAGGGCCAAGTAAAAGAGAGATTGAAGGCCCTCGCTCAAAGCTTCCAGCTGATTCTGCTGGTGGTCACTGTCGGGGTTGAATACAAATTCGAGATTCCGGACGAGGCTCTCAAACTTTGGATTCAGAGGTCGGACGGTGGGGTCCTCGAAAGTGGACAGGTTTTGCAACTCATTCCAATTTGCCCGAATGACCTCCGTGACAGTCTCAATGGCCGGTTCGTCACCGAAGGCCTCCAATACTTGCTGCGCATTCTCTTCAAGGGTAGAACGAATCTTCTTTGACCACTTGATGGAGCGCAGGAGGCGGCCAAAGGTCGATCCACGAGCAGAGCGTAGCTGCCGGGAAGGGTCTCGCGCTGCGGGGACGTAGATGGCGTGAATTTGGGAGCGCTGCAGTGCGCTCATTGGGTGTTTTTCCTCTTCCGGTTCGGCTTCTGGCGTAGTAATCCAGTAGAGTTTTTGCTCCACGTCACCCTGGGTGAGACTGGTAGCAAACCACTTGGCTTCGAGACGCACCCTGCAAAACGGTTCGTTGCCGACATCATCAACGATCATTTGGTTGAAGAATTCAGGGACGGCCAGCGAGGTCACATCATCATTCTTGGCGAGTTCAGGAAACTCGAGCCGCGCCTCAATCGATAGTTCAAGCTCCTCGGGCTCATCGTCGGAGTCGTGCGGAACATGAAAATCAGACCTAATTACCGTTCGTTCTGCTTCCGACACCCCAAACAGCCTCGAAATGGCGGTAAGAACTGCGGATTTACCGGAACCATTTGTTCCCACAAAGCAGGTTATTTCGGAAAGAGAAATGGATACGGGCTCTGGTCCGAAACATCGAAAGTTCGAGATCTTCAACCTGGTTATTTTCATTTGATTTGGCGAATCTCTGGGATCTATTCATAATGACAAAAAGGCCGCTCGGTAATCGAATGCTACTATATCGTAACGATACTACCGCCGAGCTATTTAGATACGAAAAGATAACCGGTCTGCGGCACGGCGCGGGGGCAAAAAGGGGCAGATAGCCCCGATGAATCCGGTCCTGCAGGAATTTTTCAGCGGCACGAGTGACAGCCGGATTCGCGGGAATCACATCGGTATGGTCTCAAACCAAGCTTCGACACCGAGGATGCATCGGACCAATCAACTCAAACGCGAGCCCGTGGCAGGCTCGGTCTCTCTGTACTTTTGCAAGACGTGCCGCAGTGATATTCTCCCCTGACAGTGGTTGCCAAGACCATTCAAATCAAACTCCTTGCCACCCGCCCGGTCTGGCGAAACTTGGAGAACCAGATGGATGAGTGCTTTCACCATGCCGACACTTGAGGAATGGCAACAGGCTCTCGCGGCTCCCCGGCGCGTTCGCGTGGTATCGTCGCCAGCCCTCCTTCAGGAGGTCCAGCAACGACATTTGAACAAGGATGCGGAGCGCCAGCGACGAGGACTTGCTATTCCGCCTCGCAAAAACGCGCTTTCAGAAGTCGCCGCATTTGCTCCAATGTTGGAGCTTCCGGTCGTACCGACTTACATGCTTCTTCGGCTAGGAGTGGTCACGACTCCAGTGGTTGAGAACCTGGCCGATATCTGCTCCACCTGGGCGTATTTCAGATATCTTTGGGCGTTCGACATTCCTGCTCAAGGGACCATTGATCCGGTTCTTCGTTTGAGCGAGGCAGCCAGAAACATCGATTTCCATCAGAAAGGCTTGTTGTCTGACCAGGTCGGCGTCGGCATGGCAGCCTTATTATTGGGTACGTACCTCAACGCCCCATTGGCTGCAGACGTGAGTGTTGCGATGGATGACCCCTCTTGGCCCATTGACCTTCAGTATGAGGCATCACCGGACTACCTGTTTTTCGATGCCACCCAGACGAGTCTGTTCATCGTGGAATGCAAAGGCTCACAGACATCCCGATCCTATGCACTCGACCAGCTTCGTCGTGGGACGGAGCAGGTGCCATCGCTCACGTTCACTGATGGACGAACTCCGCCGTCGCTCGTCATTGCAACCTGGCTATCGAAAGACGGGACTGAAGTCTTTTTGGTTGACCCACCCGATGATGAGGACGCCTCTCCCAAGCGGCCAGAGAAGGCTGAGCGCGTCGGACAGCGAGATTGGAGGGTCCGAAGCGATGCGGAATTCACCCGTGCGACAACCTTGGTCTCCGAAGCAAAAGTGCTCTCTTTTGCCGGTGCCGACCAAGCAGCAGCGAGTAAGCTCGAGCGCGCCCACACCCCGGTGCCAAGAACGCCAAGGTCTTCGCCCCGTGAGACCGTAATTAGTGAAAATGAGTTCGGCAGATTCAGAGGCGTTCGACAACGCGTTGGGCTCAGAGACCGTTTCAACGTCGACGTGTTTCAGGCACTGGATACTACTGTCTATGATGCGTTGCTCGCAGAAGAGCCGGCACGGACCGACGAAACGTTGCGAGCATTCCAGTCCAAGTCCGTACTCGCAGCACCCAATGTCCAACATCAGCAACCCGTCACGACAAAACAGGAGAACGGGGCGATTGTAGTCAGGTGCGCTGGCCCGGATGGCTCTTTACTGGAAGTGCGCGTATCACCGCCGTAGGTCAACTATTTCGGTTCTTGAGATTAATGACCTGCTCAGCTTGCCAAAACAAGAAAATCTGGGCTGCGACGATTGTTATACAATGCCGTTCTTGAGCCTGATTAAGTCAAAGAGACGTGTCGCCGACCATGGAGAGGTGTTCACTCCTCTGTGGATGGTCGAGGCGATGTTCAACCTCGTCAAGGACGAAACCGAGCGAATCGATTCCCGCTTCCTTGAACCAGCATGCGGCAGCGGTAACTTCCTCGTCATGGTTCTCCAACGAAAGCTAAGTGCCGTTGAACTAAAGTTCGGGAAGTCCGATTTCGAGAAACGGCAATATGCGCTTCTCGCACTGATGTGCATCTACGGCATCGAACTGCTAGTGGACAACATCGCCGAATGCCGAGCGAACTTGCTCGAACTTTTCTCCGACTATTTGAACCTCAGTGAATCGGACGACCTTTACCGCGCTGCGTCCTACGTTCTGTCACAGAACCTCGTGCACGGCGATGCGTTGACGATGCGCACGCATGACGACCAGCCTATTACGTTTGCCGAGTGGGGCTACCTCAGCAAAGGCAAGTTTCAACGGCGGGACTTCCGCTTCGACGCTCTCACCGCCGCATCGGCTTTCAGCGCGGAGGGTTCACTGTTCGCTCATTTGGGAAAGCATGAAATCTTCACGCCGACCAAGACCTACCCGCCCATGACAGTGCGCGAACTGGCCAGCGCTGCCCACGGAGGCACACCGAAGGAGGCCGCATGAACACGCAGGCTAGTTTTGCGTTGCGCGGGCGCAACCCGGATGTGCTGACGTGTATCGCGAACCTATCAAACGATGAGGTGTTTACACCGCCAGAGTTTGCGAACCGGATACTCGACACGCTGACCAAGGCGTGGGCGGAGGACCACAACGGCGCGAATCTTTGGGCTGACAAGAAGGTGAAGTTTCTCGACCCATGCACGAAGTCGGGCGTTTTCCTGCGCGAGATCACAGGCCGCCTCAACAAGGGACTGGCGGAAGAGATACCGAACCTTGAGGAGCGCGTCGATCACATCCTGATCAAGCAGGTGTTTGGCGTCGGCATCACTTATCTCACCAGCCTGCTGGCGCGACGTAGTGTGTATTGCTCTAAGCATGCCAAAGGCCCGCATTCCATTGCCAGCGGCTTCGCCAGTGACTCCGGCAACATCTGGTTCGTGCGCACGGAGCACACATGGGCGGGTGGCAAGTGCACATATTGCGGGGCAAGCCAGGCGACCTTTGAACGCGGCGAAGGGCTTGAAACCCATGCCTACGCTTTCATTCACACTGATGACATCAAGACTCGCGTGGCTGAACTATTTGGAGGTGATATGCAATTCGACGTGATCATCGGCAACCCGCCGTACCAGCTAGCAAGCGATGGTGGAACCCGAGACGTTCCCATCTATCACATGTTCGTTGAGCAAGCGAAGAAGCTGGAGCCGCGTTACCTGACGATGGTCATTCCCTCCCGATGGATGGCGGGTGGACTGGGTCTGGCTGGATTCCGTCAGACCATGCTCAGCGATGCGCGAATTCGTGAGCTCGTCGATTACCCAAATGCCGCCGAGGTATTCCCCTCAGTCGGCATTAACGGCGGCGTATGCTACTTCCTTTGGGACGCCGCACATGATGGCCCGTGCAGTATTTCTAGCGTGAGAGCAGGCGAAGTGAATGGCCCAGCCAGTCGCACGCTCGATGAGTTCGATGTGTTGGTACGGGATAGCCGTGCGCTTGATATCCTTCGAAAGGTCCTGGCGCACAAAGAGGCGTCGATCAACACGATTCTCGCTCGCGACAAGGAGTTCGGCTGGACATCGAACTTCGACGGCTTCCACGAAAAGGAACGCAAGGGCGACCTGCCACTCTATTACATCCGCACGATGAAGCGCGCGGTGGGCTACATCGCGCGCAAGGAAGTGACCAAGAGTGAGCACCTCATCGATACTTGGAAATTGCTGGTACCAAAGGTCGGGTCGGGTCGCGAGCGCGAGCGGAGCGGAGTCGACCTGGTCTTGGGGCCGTCTTTGATTGCGCCATCACCATCGGTGTGTACTCAGTCATATCTCTTCTTCTTCGTGTCCTCCCGAAAGAAGGCTGAGAGTCTTCAGTCGTACTACGCGACCCGGTTCTTTAGGTTTCTAGTCTCACTCCGAAAAATCACCCAAGACGCGACCCATTCGACCTACCGCTGGGTACCGATGCAGACATGGGATCGCACGTGGACTGATGCCGAGCTCTACAAGAAATACGACCTCACTAAGGACGAGATTGCGTTCATTAACAGCATGATCCGTCCCATGGGCGAGGGTAATGAGTAAGACCATCGAGGAGATCCTCGCGCACAAGCCGGAAGCCCGTCCACGCATCTACGCCTACTCCATCGACGACGAGGCACACGCGGGCCTCCTCAAGGTCGGACAAACAACACGCGACGTGAAGCAGCGCGTTGGCGAGCAGGTAAAGACCGCCGCTATCAAGAACTTCACCATCGAAATTGACGAATCTGCCGAGCGCGATGACGGCACTATCTTCGGCGACCACGAGGTGCGTGCCACGCTCGTGAGGAAAGGCTTCGAGAACACCGAACTGGAATGGATGCGGTGCACGGTCAAGGACGTGAAGACGGTCCTCAACGAGCTGCGCACGGGGCAATTGTTTACCGGCACGCATCACCAGACGTTTGCGATGCGCCGCGAACAGGCCGAAGCGGTGAAGGTGACGCATACCTACTTCCTATCGCGCTGGGCGGAAGACATGCACGCCGTCCCGCGATTCCTCTGGAATGCGAAGATGCGCTTCGGCAAGACCTTCACAACATACCAGCTGGCAAAGAAGCTAGGCGCCAAACGTGTGCTTGTGGTGACCTTCAAGCCCGCGGTCGAGGACGCGTGGCAGACCGACCTAGAAAGCCATGTGGATTTCGACGGGTGGCAATACCTCTCGCGTAACTCCGAAAGCGACCCAAGGAAAGTCCCAACGAAAAAACCGCTCGTCTATTTCGGTTCATTCCAGGATTTGCTCGGCCGCGACGCGGTAGGCAACATCAAGCCCAAGAATGAATGGGTTCACAAGATGAAGTGGGACCTTGTGGTCTTCGATGAATACCACTTCGGTGCATGGCGCGAGACGGCTAAGGAGCTATTCGAGGGCGAAGAAGAGGCGGTTGCGAACAAGGAGGAAAAGCTTGAATACACCGCTGGGCTGGGAGAGGTAAATGAGGACCTCACTATTCTGTCGCAGAAAGAAAAAGAGTTCCTCCCCATCTCGACTAGAGCCTATCTCTACCTCTCCGGCACCCCTTTTAGGGCACTGGCCACGGGTGAGTTCATTGAGGAAGAAATTTTCAATTGGACGTATACCGACGAACAGCGCGCCAAGGAAAAGTTCGCCGCTAAGCACCACGGCACGTGGAATCCCTACAGCGCGCTGCCTCGGATGCATCTGCTGACCTATCAAATGCCGGACGAGCTGCTGGCAATCGCAAGCGCCGGGCAGTTCAACGAGTTTGATCTCAATGGATTCTTCGAGGCTTCGGGTACGGGTGCCAAAGCGCAGTTCAAGCACGAAGACGACGTGCAGAAGTGGCTAGACATCATTCGCGGGGGATACGCGCCGAAAAGTGTGGAGTATCTCAAGACCGGCACCCGTGCGCCGTTTCCGTATTTAGATGTGCATATGCTGCCTTATCTGCAGCACTCGTTCTGGTTCCTACCCAACGTCGCAGCTTGCCATGCGATGGCGAACCTGCTGGCCGAGAAGCACAACACCTTCTGGCGCGAGTACGAAGTTGTCGTCGCAGCCGGTGCATCGGCAGGGATCGGGCTCGACGCGCTGCCGCCTGTGCGCAAGGCCATCGGCAGTGGGTTCGAGAGCAAGACGATTACACTCTCTTGCGGCAAACTCACCACCGGCGTGACAGTTCCACAGTGGTCATCCATTCTCATGCTACGCAACCTCAAGTCGCCCGAGACTTATTTTCAGGCTGCGTTTCGCGTGCAGTCGCCGTGGTCCATCAAGAACCCGGAAGGCGACAACCCGAACGAGGAGGATATCCTTAAGCCCAATTGCCTCGTGTTCGACTTTGCCCCCACTCGCGCGCTGCGGCAGCTCTCCGAGTACGCAATCGGCCTGTCGCCCAACGAACTCAACCCGGAGAACGCGGTCAGGGACCTTGTGTCTTTTCTGCCTGTCCTGGCCTACGACGGCGCGAACATGATGCAGGTCGACGCGGGCGGCATTCTCGATATTGCAATGGCCGGTACATCGGCAACCCTGCTCGCCCGGAAGTGGGAGAGCGCGTTGCTTGTGAATGTGGACAACGACACCCTGCGCCGCGTCCTCGACAACCCCGAGGCGATGGCAGCCGTGGAACGGATCGAGGGCTGGCGGTCGCTGGGCGACAACATCATCGAGACCATCATCAACAAGAGCGAGAAGGTGAAGGAGCTCAAGAATAAGGCCAAGGGCAAAGACCTGACGGCGAAGGAGCAGAAGCAACTCACCGAGGAAGAAAAGGAATACAAATCAAAGCGCAAGCTCGTCCAGGAGAAGCTAATCAAGTTTGCCACGCGCATCCCTGCCTTTATGTACCTCACCGACTTCCGCGAAAACACGTTGCAGGACGTGATAACCAAGCTGGAGCCGGACCTGTTCCTCGCCGTCACTGGCCTCACGGTGAAGGACTTCCACCTTCTTGTTAGCCTTAAGGTGTTCAACACCGAGCAGATGAACCAAGCGGTGTTCGCGTTCCGCCGATACGAGGATGCATCGCTACGCTATACGGGCATCGAGAGCCACGAGGGACTGATCCACTACGGGCTCTACGACACGGTGGTGGCGAAGGAGTGAAGGGCGACAAGGCTGGACACGAACGAAGAATAGGAACATTTGAAGGGAACCGAGTGAGCGAAAAGGCAAAGACACTTATCGGATTCCCCGGAACGACGAACAGCATTTGTGGAATGACTACCGTACCACCTAGGGCAGACAATGCCGATCCGTTCTCAGAAAAGCTCTCGGCGGGCCAGCTGCGGATGGCGAAGATATGGCGAAACAACAATATCCTTGCTACTATGAAATTGGCCCGGTTTTATTATTGGCAGGGCGTTGTGCATCCACACAAGAGTTACTGTTAGACTCGCCGCATACTCTTAATGAGCAATTCGCTAAACGACCTGATCGTCTCCATCGTTGCCTACGTGACCGAGCACGACGGCTACGTAACAAAGACCAAACTCCTAAAGCTTCTCTACCTTTTTGATGTCGAGTTTTACAGGGCCCACGGCGAGACCTTTACTGGTTTCGATTGGAAATATTTTCATCTCGGTCCATGGACACGAGAATTTGATCCGATCCTTACAGACTTAATAAATCGTGGAAAAATTGTTGAGCAAGTGGCCCAGCGCTCTGATTACGACACGAAATTCTTGCACACGCCCGACGATCCCCGACCGAAATCGCCTTTCGACAACTTCAAAGACCAAACTATTCTGGTGTCGCTGTTGAACGTTTGGGGACCAAGCACGACTGGCGAGATTTTGGACCACGTCTACTTTCGTACTGAGCCAATGGAGCATGGCATCAGGAATGAATTGCTGGATTTCAGCCGGGTGGCCCCACAACCCCCAGCAACGTACAAGAAAACAGCCGCAAGCAAGACGCCTGGCGAAATCAAAGCCCTTCGCCGAGCTTTTGACCGGAAAGTGGCCGAACGAGCGCAACCAATCTTTGCATTCACCAAGCCGAACTACGACGAGGAATTTCTGGCTGCGATGGAAAAACTCGACACTTCGGAAAGACTCTAATGTTCGGCATTGACGACTGGTTTAAGGATGACTTTTACAAGCAATTGCCGTTAGGGTTTCATCAGCATTTTTGCTTTGGCCAGATATTCAAAACGCATGCGTACTATCCACACGAGAACTTGCAGCTTTGGAGGCCCGTGCATGATGCTGCTGAGCCAACGAAGACCATAGCAACGCAATTTCAAATCACCGCCGCAGGCCAGGATGCTTTCAAGCGCCCTATTCCTCTTGCTTCACCAAAGTTAGAAACGAACGAAGAATTCTTGGTGGTCCGCGCCAAAACGCGGCCCGTTGTTCTTTTGATGCCAGAAACACCGTCGTTCGGAATTGACAACCGTGGCTATCGCGGTCGAGTCCAAAGACACCTGTGTCTTGTTGGCCAAGTGTTTGGTCTCGTAGATGTGAAAACGAAAACGATGGAGTTTAATCCCTCGTTTGTGGATCGCGTCAGAAAAATGGAATTCCCGGAATTGCTGTTCTTGCCAGCTCGCCCCGGCTTCATAGAAGTGGATAGCATTCTGCGTTTGGACGAAATGCAATCGGTTTTCACGCCAAACCTCGATCCAAGCCACTTGGCTCTAGGAGACGAAGTCGCGAAAGTCTTGAGAGGCCAGTTGCAATTCCTACTCACTCAGACAGGACCAACGACGTACACGGAACTCCGCGAGGAACTTCTGAAAAGTTAGGTTCTAATTTACTTTCTGCAGCAGATGTTTTTGAGCGTTCTCATCCCTTCTCCGTGGCACCTCATCAGATCAACGGATTTAACCATTTCGTTCACCTGTGCCCCACCTTCGACGGCCAACTCAACAACCTGAAATTGCTCACCGTATTTTGCGCGTTCCTTAAAAGGATAGTCTTTCATCTTCATAAAGATGTCTGGGCTGCGTGGGTGCGCAAACGGCTGAGTGTTGCCAGAATTCATTGGCGACAAAACGATTTGTTTTTGGTAGCGCCGCACAAAAGGCAGGGTCTCGACCGTGAGCACGAGATGTGGCTTGTCTCGGTAGGCTCTCGCGCATAGAAGGGTTTGCAGTCTCTCCTTGGTCAACCAAAAGAAAACATGCTTGTTCAGAAGGCGATGAAACTCGGAAACCGTACATCCGGCTAAGGTCTTGGCGAGTTTCGATTCGATCAACGGTTTCTGGTCGCGCACCACAGCACATCCGTATTTTCGATTCCTTATTTCTACGGATTCGGGCCGCCTTTCAGTTTCGATACGTCTCCTTTCCGCGCTTTTGATTTCGAACAAATCTAGCAGAGCGGAAGTGGATAAGAGTCCGTGTTTGCAAATGCTTAGCCAACTGTTTGCATCGGCCATGTGGTACAGCAGAGGATAGACTTCGGCAAGTTCCTCAGGAGCGACTCCCATCTACCAGGCTCTCCGGTCAATGATGCTTCGGAAATCGAAGCGTGTGGAAATAAGTGAGACTGGCGCAGCGCCCACACGCTCTACTTCAAATATGAATTCCTTCGTTGCCGAATCGAGTTGGTCGTATCTGCGTGCCTTTTCATTCTTCTTATTCAGATAATCGACAAAAGTCAGGGCTAAGTCCGTCGGACCGTTCAGCGCGGCCGAATGTCTGAGCCACGCCCAATCAAATTCTCCAACGCGTCGCTTTCTTGCGGTCGTAGTCGTCTTCTCCGTTGTTTTCAATTGATCTAAAGGAATACGTGACCGTCGAGAGATCGTTTCCCAATCGACTTCTAGGTCCATTTGCCCAGACGTGGATTTCTTAGGACTTTCCACGCGGATGGGGTAGGTCCTTATTACCATAACCACCTTTCGCAATCTACTCGGTGCAATTCCTGCCTCTGACAAGCAGCCGGCAACGCTTGTGTCCCGAGAGGTCACGTGGGGATATATGCCGTGATACAGGCTCAGTCCAGCGCCTTGGGTCCCTTCTACGAGGACGTTTTGATTCTTCCTATAAGCTTCCTCGAGCAACATCCATGATTCCCGAATAAATGGCATCAACTCGGGAACATTCTTTGCAAGCGTGACTTTCCCGCCTCGGTCTTTGATTCGCCGCGCGCTTGCAAAACCAACTCCTTGACCAGTGGAGCCTATTCTTTTTACCAATCCGGCTTCGCCGCGAATGTCATTCTTGCTAATAATCATAGCTTGCGGATCAATCGATAAGCGTTGTGCAGTCACGCCGTACTTTGCGATCTCTTCCATCAGCTTTTCCGCATTTAGGACACATCCGGGAGCCAGTATTAGTTTGGCGGCAGAGTTCCTCGATGTGCCCGAGGGAAGTTGATGATGCGTATAGGGGTTAGGTTCTTGAAAAACCTTGTGACCAGCGTTTGGTCCACCTACCCGGACAAGTACTGCATACTCGTGCGCAAGATAGGAGGTGATGTGGCCTTTCCCCTCACTTCCGAACTGCCCACCAACGACGACATCTACCCTTCTATCGTAGGAGCGGGCATAAAGTCCTAAGTGCGTCGCCGCTCGAACAAGAACAGCCTGCGCCAATGAACGACTTGTATCGATGACGAAATCCGCGGCGTCTTCGAGATCCTTAACGCGCGCTTCAGTCTTGTTTTTTTCTGCTTCGGAGAACGAGCCAAGTTCTTTAAATCCAGTACCGCGCCGGTCTTTGTATCTGGCTTCGAGCACGTCGTCGGGAGCCTTCAGGTGAACATGGACGACACTAAATGAGTACGCTTGCCTTATTGCACGAATCTGGTCCAATATTCGGACTGCGTCCACTACTACCAGCGCGTCTGTACCAGCAGGACCGAGATCGTGGATCAGTCGCGCTAAGGCGTCCCGCACCCATTTTCCTTTCGTATCCTTGTCCAGCGACTCGCCGAATTTTTGCATCGCCCGGCGTTCTGACTGGATTTCTGCGCCGAGCCTTTGTACGGCGAGGCTCTGAATTACCTTGTTTGTCTTGAGGACGTGGAAACCGAATTGGGTGTTGAGTAGACCGGACAGCGTGCTTTTTCCCGACGAAATGCTGCCCGACAGTAAGACAATCTGGTTTGCCAAGAAAAAATACCTCACTTCTACAACTAGACAGTTTTCGAGAACGATAGACTCTGCTGCATCACAGGTTTTCCGGCAGACGGCAAGTCATAGACCGTGACTTCAACTTTCTTTTTGCACAACGTGTCTTCAATGATCTCGCCGACGATCTCCCACGAACCGCCCGCTTGTCCCGTACCGATTCTTGGCATGTGGACGGTGGCGCTCTTAGCCGCAGCAAACTCGGCTAGTTTCCTAAGGGACGACTCGATAGCGCCGTAACGAACACGAGGCGTCTTGGAAGGACCAATCCCGTGCTGCGCAACAAGGTGTGCAACCACCAACGAATCGTCCACAGAAGAGATGTGGAGATTCCCGAGTGTCAAATTGCCGCGTTGTCTCACCGCCCACTGAGCAAACTCGTCTTGGACCTTCGGCCATTTCTTTCTCACAGCGCGACCAAAACCTGCGCCCCAAACAAGTGCGCGATCACTGACAATGTGGGCCAAGATGCGAAGGCCGGTTCCCCGCGGCCTGGTTGCATCTCCCCTGAGATAAGTGATTTGAGGCTTAGGGTCTTCCACGCGATTTATCGGTCTGACGATGCCTAAAACTCGCGGGTACGTTCTGCCCGGATACGGTGGAATGCCCAGTGCTTCCACCATCCATTCCTGAGTTGGATCAATCCACCGTTCAGCTCCTTTGGCTGTGTAACCAATTGCGGTGCATTGCGACACAACACTGTATGCAGGTAGAGACCATCCGCTCTGTAACGGAGACCCCCACAGACCGGAGCCAATGGCATAGTCGAGCCGGTAGTGGCCAGCGCTGGAATCAGGTTCTTTTCTCGCAACAAACCCCAAGCATTTTGCTGGAGTCAATCGCAGCATTCGGAGAAGTACGGCCTCGCTTGATACGGCGTAACGCTTCCGCAATTCTGAGATTCTATCGATCCCTGGTTCTAGGTCGTCTCGGCGCAGAGTGCCGACAGGCATCAGGATTTCCGCGGCGGCCATGTTACAAAGCATTTCCAACTGCCACTCGTCGCGCGTCGCACCTGTGTGTTTCAGACGATGGCGAACAATCTCGGCGCAATCAGGGAACAAGGAGTGCCCGATTTCATGCGCAACCGAGTAGTTGATTCGTGCCGGTGCTCTGTCTGGATTGAATAGGATTCTTAGGGCTCCGCCCTTGCCCGTTAGAATTTGTGCGTCTACTACGTTTTCGCTTGGCGCAACTTCTATGCCTCTAAGCGCGGCCAGAGCGAACGGGTCGTAAGGAGGTCCAGACCAACCTTGTTCGAAGGCCTGAAAAATTAGATCGCGTACTCTCGCCGAAATCACTTCCACAGGATCCGAGTCGCCTGCCAGTTTGAGCACCGACGAATTAGACCAATGCTGGTTTCGCGAGCTCTTCTCGGTCATCTAGTTGGTCACCACAATCTTGCAAGCAAGGTTTTCGCCAGCTATTGTGAAAGATGTTGCGGTGCAAGCACGTTAATGTCAAGCCAACGGAGCACGCAATTGCGCCATCTCACCCAGATCGAAACTGCTCTCTTCGACGAAAGCACAGGTTTGGCGGCGCGAATCGGAAGAGATATTGGCGCGTACACGGTTGCGCTGCTCTCAGTGACCGGCTCCGGCCCAAATGAAGTGTTGGATTTCCAAGGCTCTGGAACCTTGGTTTCTGTCCATGAAACTCTATACGTTCTGACCGCTGCCCACGTTTGGGAGAAATTTGAAAACGCCGCGGGCATTGGCCTGACGTTAGACGAAGAGGACGAAGACCACAGATTCTTTATCGACGTCAGGCAAATATTAGCGCTTGGACCAAAGGAAAGCTCTTCGTGGGGTCCACAGGGATTGGACTTATTATTCCTGAAGATTCCTCCATCGCGAGCCGCCGAGCTTCGCGAGGTCAAAAAAGTCTATCCTCTGACCGTCGAAATTCCTGAACCACCCCAAGTGAATTCCCTCGAAGTGTGGGTCCTTCTAGGATCACCTCGCGAGCAGAACAAAATAACCTCGAAACACGCGAGCCTTACTATAAACGGATTCTTTGCAACAATTCGCTCCGAATACACGCTCGGCAATCACGATTATTTTGAACTGGAAATGAATTCGACTTTCCCAGGCATCCCTAGAAGATTTTATGGCGTTAGTGGCGGCGGATTCTGGAGCGTGGTGATGTACTGGTCTAAAGGAGGCGAAGTCCAATGGTTTCTGACACTCGTCGGTATGGCCTGTTGGCAAATACCTGTAAGTAGCGAGCCGAAATAATTCGGTGCTTGGGCGCCAAAAGCATCCGTACCTTCGTTCCACGACTCTTGTGACGCAGCGCATCTAGGAGGAAAACGATGGCGTTCAAAACAATCAATGTCATTTGGGAACACAAATCTGGCTCGCTTTCGATTCGGTGCAAAACGCACAACTCTGCGGGATTTCTAATGACGGGTGAGGACATAACGATGTTCTGCGGCAGCGGCGGGCAGTGTATCTTGGGCGAATGAAAGGATATGGCCGCTTATAGAAAGGATCTGGAAAAGCTGAAAGACCGAATCAAAAGGTCTCCTCTGGTGAATCCACCGCGAAAAAAGAAATAGTCTTTCGCGTGGCGAGTTAGCGTCGGGTACCGGTAGCGAAGATATCGCGAAGGTTGCCGGAGCGTAAGACACCCGGGAAGTGATGATTTGTATCTCATGTTCCGCGACTGCCGTTTTCCAAAGTTCAATCTCCCATCGCCGGTTTTTCTATACTTAGCGATGGTCCAGCGGCCTTACTCCACAGTGGGTTCGAACTGGCAAATGTTATCCATTTTCTTAAGAAAGTTGTTCCTTAGCGTGTGCTTCGTGGAGTCACCGAGCCTCACCAAGTAATCTTTAAACTCGGCATTGAGCGCACTGTAGAATCTGCTTCGGTTAAGCACATAATGTTGTCCTCTGCGCTCCAGAATCTTCTCTTTTGGGTCGCTCTCACGGATCAGCCACCCCCCGCGTGTCTCCGCGTCATGTAATAAGCCGTTTCTTATCTGGATTGAGAAACTGCTCCTGGCCCGTCCGTTGAAATCGCTAAAATGAGGCGAACCTTTCAAGAAATGTGCGAAAGATCTGGCGGTGGGTGGAGTTTTCACGCACGGATGATCTGGAAACGCGCACTTTTCGGTGGTTTCAACAGCCAGCGGGACTTTTAAGCAATCGCCCTCTGGATACTGGCATGGGTTTTCAGGCGTTTGAGGGGGCTCCATGACGTGGCCTTCGTAAAATGCCTGTAGAGTTTCGACCAAGATGCAACAGAGCGCCATGATTGCGAACCCCGGGACAATGGATTGCGAGCCGGTCTTGCCACTTCTTAGAAGCAATTCAATCTCACTGAAAAACCGTTCTTTCATGCGGCACTCAAACACATGAATGGCCCTGCTCCACGCATTTTCGTCTCCTTGAACTAGTTGCATTCGCAACTCCGACCATTCTTCGGCCCTGAAGAAGCTGCAGATCAGCATCCGGGACACCTCCCATGACTATGAATCCTAGTTGATTTCAATCGGGAGAGCCTCGTCCTTGTATTAAGGTGTTCCGCCTCCTGTTCCAAGGGGCATGACATCTCTGCCTGTCTTTCATCCAGAGGATCGAAATCATACTTGTCGGTTTCTGGGTCGAAGCCGCATACCTCTAAGACCTCAGCCACATAACGCTGGCCGGAGCGACGATTTATCTGGAGAACGACTTGGAGAGAATCCGCAATGTTGCTTTTGATTGCTTTGTATGGGATTTCTATGCCGCTCTGCAGGACGCACGATGTAAACCGAGAAATACCCTGAGCAGCAGAATTCACGTGAACCGTGGAAACGTTTCCGCTGTGACCTGTATTTAGCAGTTGCAGCAAGTCAAAGGCCTCGCCGCCTCGAATTTCGCCGAATTACAAGCAGGTCAGACCGACGTGTTCCGACCTCCTAGTGCGGCACCAGGCAGTCGCCCTGTCTTCGAGTACATATTTAAGGGCGTGATATCTCAACGATATGGACCGATCGGATCATCCTCAATCATTACTTCCCGCGGTCCAAATAGAATGACCGTGA
>Ga0335085_10008187_pt1 | contig 16001 bp, 13 predicted proteins | sample Lox_Sample_45_FD_206712 | JGI IMG/M metagenome (GOLD analysis project Ga0335085, IMG submission 206712) | Soil microbial communities from Loxahatchee National Wildlife Refuge, Florida, United States - Lox_Sample_4.5 | ecosystem: Environmental > Terrestrial > Soil > Wetlands | place: USA...
CTCGACCGCGTCACCGGGGGCGCACAGGAGCGCCGACATGTGGCCATAACGCGTGGTCACGTCGCCGGGGTGGCGGACCTCGACGAGCAGGCCGTAGCCGCCCATCCACCCGGCCCGCACCACCCAGCCCTTCGCCGCCGCGCGGACCACGCTGTGCGAGCTCCCGGCGAGATCCACGCCCGCGTGCAGGCGCTTCACGCCGTCGAGCGGGTGGACACGCATGCCGAACAGGCTGGAGATGCCGGCCTGCTCCACCGGCCAGCGCAGGCGCGCGGGGGAATGCTCGCGGAAGAGCGCGAGCCCGAGCACCCGCGCGGCCTCGATGCGGGTGGCGAGGCGCGACTCGCGCGCCTCCACGAGCGCCGCGAGATCGGGAGGGGGAGCGCCGTAGCGCCGCTGGTCGTAGTCCCACTCCGCCTCGACGGTGATGCGGGCGCGGACGAGCTCGAGGAGCGGCGTCTGGGGAAGGGCGCGGGCCAGGTAGGGGTCGAGCTCGGCGGCGAGCGCGCGCCATGCGCGGTCCGCCTCGGCCGGGAAGCCGCGATTCGGGGCGGCGTGCGTCCGGCGGGCCCGCGCGTCGGCGGCGAACCGCACGAGCGCCGCGTCGATGGGTGGGCCGTCGGGCGTCTCGGTGGGTACCGACTCCGGGGCGGCGACGCGCACCGGAGGTGTGATGGGACCCTCGGGTTCCGCGGCCTCGGTCTCGGGAGACCCGAGGCCCGCCTCAGCGAACGTCATCTTGACGGGTGCGCTCGCGCAACCGGCCGCCATCACGGCGGCCACGAGGGCGAGGCGTGTCCGGGGAGCCCGTGGCGATTCCACTCACGGAAAAGGCTAGCACGCGCCATTCCAGCGGCCAGTCGCCGGTCCGTGGCAGTGGGACGATGTGCGAGGTGCGCGCCTGACCTGCAGGAGTACCGGTCCGGCGCGTCAGCCCGGGGAGGCGAGGGCGCGGCCGATGCGCCGGAGCGCCTCGTCGATATCGGTCCGGGATACGTCGAGGTGGGTGACGAACCGCACGAGGTCGGGACGGGAGCCCTCCGGGTTGGAGAGCACGCCCTCGGCGGCGAGGCGCGGCACGACCTCCGTGGCCGGCCTCCCCATCGAGGCAAAGACGAGGTTGGTCTCGACCGGGAACGCCACCGTCCCGCCCAGGGAGGTGAGGCCGTCGGCGAGCCGCCTCGCGTTTTCGTGATCCACCGGGAGGCGTTCCACGTTGTGGTCGAGCGCCCACAGGCCCGCCGCCGCGAGCACCCCCGCCTGACGCATGCCGCCGCCGAGCCGCTTCCGCAGCCGGCGCGCGTCGGCCACCAGGTCTCGCGGCCCGCACACGACCGAGCCCGCCGGCGCGCCCAGCCCCTTCGAGAGGCAGATGCTCGCCATCGTGGCATGCTCGGCGTAGCGGGCGGGGGCGAGGCCGGTCGCGGCGCAGGCGTTCATGAGCCGTGCGCCGTCGAGGTAGAGGTGGAGGCCACGCCTGCGGGCGAGAGCGCCCAGCGCCGCGACGCGCTCCAGCGGGTAGACCGCGCCTCCGCCCCGGTTGTGGGTGTTCTCCACCTCGACGAGCCGCGTGCGCGGGTAGACGTCCGCCGCGGGCCGGATGGCCGCCTCGACGGCGGTGGGGTCGAGCAGGCCGCGCTCCGCCGCGATGATGCGCGCCTGCACGCCCCACAGCGCCGCCAGCGCCCCCGACTCGAAGGAGATGCAGTGGGCGCCGGCGTCGCAGACGATCTCGTCGCCGGGGCGGGTGAGGGCGCCCAGCGAGACCTGGTTCGCCATCGTGCCCGAGGGCACGAACAGGCCGGCCTCCTTGCCGAGAAGGGCTGCCACGCGCTCCTGCAGAAGGTTGACGGTGGGATCCTCGCCGTACACGTCGTCGCCCACCTCGGCGCGCGCCATCGCCTCGCGCATGCCGGGCCCGGGCTTCGTGACGGTGTCGCTGCGGAGGTCGATGACCATGGTCGCCGATGCTAGCATCCGCGCACGATGGGGGTGCGAGCCAGGAGGGAGCAGCGCCCGCGGAGGGCGAGGCGAAGGAGGCCCGCTCCGCCGGCCGCGCGGCGGGCGCGGGCGGCGCAGGTGATGGACCGCCTGGAGGCGGCGATGCCCGACGTGCGCATCGCACTCGACTTCGTGGACGACGTGCAGCTCCTCGTGTCGGTCGTGCTCTCCGCCCAGAGCACCGACGCGGGCGTGAACCGCGCGACGCCCGCGCTCTTCGCCGCCTACCCGGACGCCGCAGCCTTCGCGCGGGCCCGGCCCGAGGACCTCTGGCCTCACATCCGCACGCTGGGGCTCTACCGCAACAAGGCGAAGGCCATCGTGTCGGCGATGCGGTCCATCGCCGTAGAGCACGGAGGGCGCGTGCCGCGCACGCGCGAGGCGCTCGAGGCGCTGCCCGGGGTGGGGCGGAAGACGGCCGGCGTCGTGCTCGTGCACCTCGGCGCCGCCGCCGCGTTCCCGGTGGACACGCACGTGGGCCGCGTGTCGCGCCGCCTCGGCTTCACGCGCCAGCTCGACCCGGACGAGGTCGAGGCGGACCTGCGCGCGCTCTTCCCCGAGTCGCGCTGGGCGACGGGCCACCAGCTCCTCGTCTGGCACGGGCGCCGGACCTGCGACGCGCGCAGGCCGGCCTGCTCGCGCTGCGCGGTGGACTCGCTCTGCCCCAAGCGCGGCGCGCCGGCGGGGATCCGGCGTTGAAGGGCGGGGGCTCGCCCGAGGGGAGGGCCCGCGACGGCGGCGCCCCTGGTAGGATGCCGCCCCGATCCGGGGGCCCGATGACCGCCACGAAGCGCCAGCCCAGCTACTGGTCCGTGCCCGAGGTGGCCGACCCCGATCTCCGCCGCGAGGCGCGCCTCCTCTACGGCGTCGCCCGCCCCCAGGTCGTGGTCTACGGCATCCTCGCCGTGGCGCTCCTCGTCCCCGGCGTGTCGTCGCGGGAGGCGTCGGGCCCGTCCGCGGTGCTGCTCGCCGCGAGCGTCGTGGCCCAGCTCGTGGTGTTCGTGCTCGCCCATCGCGGCCGGATCGCGGCGGGGAGCCGCGTGCTCATCGCCACCACCCTCGTCACCGCCATGGCCGCCACGTCGCTCATCGGCGGCCTGCGCGGGACGCTGCCCGTCTCGCTCCTCCTCGCCGTGCTCGTGGCCGGCATCCTGCGCGGCTGGCGCGCGGCCTGGGCGCTGGCCGGGCTCTCGGTCGTCTACGCGCTCGCCGAGCACGCCGCCGAGCGGGCAGGCCTCGCCCCGGTGATGCTCGACCGCCTGTTCCCGATCGCGGCGACCATCTCGACCATCGCCGCCATCGCCATCGGCGCGGCGCTGCTCGCCCTCTACGCCCGCGAGATCGAGCACGCCTCGGCCGAGGTGCGGCGCAGCCAGGCCCAGGTGCTCGCCAGCGAGCGGACCCTCGCCGAGCTCGTGCGCACCTCTCCGGACGGCATCGTCGTGCTCGACTCGCGGGGCGACGTCGTGGCGGTGAACGAGTCGATCGTGAAGATGAGCGGCTACCCCGAGAGCGAGCTCCTCGGGAAGCCGCTCACCGGCCTGCCCGGCATCCCCGATGACGCGATCCGGGCCCAGCTCTCCGAGGGGTTCGCCCGCACGGTGGCCGGCAAGCCCGCGATGCAGCGCCTCTCGGTGCGGCGCGCCGACGGCTCCGAGCTCGTCATCGAGACGAACGCTCGCATCGTGCCGAGGCCCGAGGGCCCCGCCGCCATCCAGGTCGTCATACGGGACGTCACTGCCCGCGTGCAGGCCGAGCGGGACCGGGCCCGGCTGGAGGAGCAGCTGCTCGACGCGAGGCGCATGGAGGGCATCGGCCGCCTGGCGGGCGGAATCGCCCACGACTTCCGGAACCTGCTCACCCCGGTCATCGTCAACGCCCGGTCGATCGTGGACGACGCGTCGCTGGACGCCGCCACGGTGCGGGAGCTGGCAGGCGAGATCGAGATCGCCGCCCAGCGGGCCAACGAGCTCACCGGCCAGCTGCTCGCCTTCGCGCGCCGCCAGATGCTCGAGCCGAAGGTGCTCGACCTCAACCTGGTGGTGCGCGGCCTCGAGCCCATCCTGCGGCGCCTGGTGCGCGAGGACGTGCGGCTCGACCTCAGGCTCGAGCCGTCCTTGCCGTCGGTGAAAGCCGACCGCGGCCAGATCGAGCAGGTGGTGCTCAACCTCGTGGCGAACGCCTGCGACGCGATGCCGGAGGGCGGCCACCTGCTCGTCGCCACCGCCGAGGTGCCGGGCCAGGGCGGACTCCCGGGCCACGTGGCGCTGCTCGTGTCCGACACCGGCCGGGGAATGAGCGCCGACGTGCGCCGGCACATCTTCGACCCGTTCTTCACCACCAAGGAGGGCGGCCGCGGCGTGGGCCTCGGCCTCGCCACCGTCCATGGCGTGGTGTCGCAGAGCGGCGGCACGATCCAGGTGGAGAGCGAGCCGGGCAAGGGCTCCACCTTCCGCGTGCTCCTCCCCATCGTGACCGCGGCCGACGAGCCCGCCTCTCTCGCACCCGAGGTGGAGCCGCTCTTCCCGGCCGGCACCCGGGTGCTCGTGGTGGACGACGCGCCGCTCGTGCGCGGCACGGTGGCACGTGTGCTTCGCTCGCGCGGCCTCGAGGTCCACGAGGCCGAGGACGGGCTCGCCGCGCTCGCGCTGGTGAAGGGCGACGGCGGTCGGTTCGACCTCCTGGTCACCGACGTGGTGATGCCCGGGCTGGCGGGGCCACCGCTCGCCGAGGAGCTCCGGAGGGTCCAGCCGGGCCTCGCTGTCCTCTTCATCTCCGGCTACGCCGAGGAGGGCGTGGTGGCCGGCGGCCGGGTGGCCCCCGAGGTGGACTTCCTCTCGAAGCCGTTCACGCCGTCGCAGCTCATCGCGCGGGTGGGCGAGGCCCTGCACCGCGCGCGCGGCCGGGCGCGCGCCGAGAAGAGGACGGGCTGAAGGCGCGGCTCGGCACGCGGGCCCTCAACAGGGCGACGCTCGCGCGCCAGCTCCTCCTCGAGCGGGCGCGGATGCCGGCGCTGCGCGCCGTGGAGCGGCTGGCCGGCCTCCAGGCCCAGCTTCCGCGTCCTCCCTTCGTCGCGCTCTTCGGCCGGTTGCGCGGGTTCCGCCGCGAGGAGCTGGCGCGGCTCGTCGCCTGCCGCGCGGTCCTCCGGGCCACCTTCTACCGGCACACGATCCACCTCGTCTCCGCGCGCGACTACCTCTCCTGGCGATCGACGTTGCAGGGCGCGCTGGAGCAGCGGGCCGGCGGGGCGATGCGGCGCGTGAGGATGGACCGCGCCGCGCTCGTCGCCGAGGCGCGTGCCCTGTACCTGGAGCGGCCGCGCACGTTCGGGGAACTTCGGGACCTGCTGGCGCGGCGCCACCCCGGCGAGGACCCGGTCGCGCTCGCGTACACGGTCCGGACGATGCTCCCGCTCGTGCTCGTGCCCGGCGGCGACGGGGAGTGGGCGTACCCGGCGAACGCCGACTTCGCGCTCGCCGAGGCCTTCCTGGGCGAGGCCCCGGCCCCGGTCCGCGAGGCCGGGCGCGAGGCGCTGGCGCTCCGCTACCTGGCGGCGTTCGGGCCGGCCACGGCCGCGGACCTGCGCACGTGGTCGGGGGTGGCCGGGCAGCGCGACGTGCTCGAGCGGCTCCGCCCGCGGCTGTCGGCGTTCCGCGACGAGGCCGGGCGGGAGCTCCTCGACCTGCCCCGCGCGCCGCGCCCGGACCCCGACGCACCGGCGCCGGTGCGCTTCCTGCCCGACTTCGACAACCTCGTCCTCGGCCACGCGGACCGCGCGAGGGTCGTCCCGCCCCCGTTCAAGAGGGCGTTCGCCTCGATGAACGGGATGGTGCCGGGCGCCGTTCTCGTGGACGGCTTCGTCGCGGGGATCTGGAGGTGGTCGGCGACCGGCGAGTCCGTCCGCATCGACGTCCGGGCGCTCCGGCGGCTCGCGCGCGCCGAGCGGCGGGAGGTGGAGGAGGAAGGCGACGCGCTGGGCCGGTTCCTCTCGCCGGAGGCCCAGCGCGTGCAGGTGCGGATCCGCTCCGGGTGAGCACCGCCGCGCGGCCGCGGCGATGCCCGCCCGGTCGCCGGCGATCAGGCCTTCGGGGCGGCCGGCGGCGCGGCGGTGGCCGGCGCGGCGGGGGCGCCGAAGTAGGTCGTGGCCGGGCTCGCCGCGCGGCCGTAGAGGCCCTTCGTCACGAGCAGGCCGACGAGCACGATGCCGGCGAGGATGGCCCAGCTGTGACCCCAGCCGTAGATGGTCGGGTAGTGGTTCGAGACCATCGTGAAGACGAGCGGGAGGGACATGTAGGTGTTGTGCTTCGAGCGCAGCGTGGCCATGGCAGGGACCGAGGGGTCCGGCGCCGGGGCGACTCCCTTCACACCCTGGATGATCTTCCGCTGGGCCGGCCAGATCCGCATCCAGACGTTCATCGCCATGATCGTGCCGAACGCGATGCCGGCGTGGATGAACACCGCACGGCCGGTGAACACCCTCGAGAGCAGGAAGATCACCACCAGGAAGACCACGTAGAGCGCGGCGACGCCGACGGTCTCGTTCTTGCCGGCGATCTTCCAGACGGCCTCGTAGACGAAGAACACGAGGACGATGAGCGCGATGGCGATGCCGACGCCGGCGCCCTGCGAGATGACGGGGTCGTTGGAGAGGAGCTCCCGCGCGACCAGGTTGTCCACGGAGTAGTAGACCATCCCGGCGAGGAGGAATCCGGTGACCCAGGTGAAGGCGGCGCCCCAGCGGAACCAGTAGAGCGCGCGCGGCATGAGCTCGGGGACGACCTTCTTCCTCGTGTCGGCGTCGTAGGTCTTCGCGACCTGCCCGTTCACGAAGTTGAAGAAGTAGAGGTGGCCGATCCAGAGGATCCCCGCCACGACGTGTACCCAGCGGAACGCAGCCTCGAGCCATTCCATGTGAAGAACCTCCCGTGGATCGTCGCGTTTGTCCGACTGCCCGTGCGCGCGTACGGAGGGTGACCGGGTCACCCCGCCAACCACCCGCAGCCGTGCGCGGCGGAAGCATCACGCCAGTACCGGGGCCCAGGTCGAGGCTCCGTTCGGGGGGCATGAACGATTCCGTCCCGGACGGCGCGGGTCGGGGCCCGCGTAGAATGGTCGGAGGCCCGGAAACCTGGGGCCGGAGGTGGCTTGGATCTCGCGAACTGGGTGAACGAGCTGCGCCGCCGCCGGGTATTCCGAGCGCTCGTGGCCTGGGGCGTGGTCGCCTTCGCGGTCCTCCAGGTCGTCGAGCCGGTGCAGCACGCGCTCCGCCTCCCGGACGGGCTGCTCTCCGTCGTGGTCTGGGTGCTCGGGCTCGGGTTCCCGGTGGTGGCCGCGCTGGCCTGGGTGTTCGACCTCGGCCCAGGGGGCGTCACCCGGACCTCCCCGCCGCCGGACACGCACCTCTCCCGGGGGCGCGCCGCCCTCGTGGTCCTGGCGATCGGGCTGCTCGCCGCGGCCCCCGGCATCGTCTACCACTTCGTATGGCCAGGTGCGGCCCGCACGCGGGCGCCGGCCGAGCGCGCGGCAGGCGAGCCTGTCGCGGGAGGGGCCGCGAGCCCGTCGCAGCAGGCGTCCATCGCGGTCCTGCCCTTCACCGACATGAGCGCGGCGCGGGACCAGGAGTACATGGGCGACGGGCTCGCCGAGGAGATCCTGAACCTTCTCGCGCAGGTGGACGGGTTGAAGGTGGCGGGGCGCACGTCCTCGTTCAGCTTCAAGGGGAAGAGCGCGCGGCTCGAGGAGATCGGGCAGGAGCTCCGCGTGGCCCACGTGCTCGAGGGGAGCGTGCGGCGGGCCGGACAGCGCATCCGGGTCACCGCGCAGCTGGTGAAGGCGTCGGACGGATTTCACGTATGGTCACAGGACTTCGACCGGGACCTCTCCGACGTGCTGGCGCTGCAGGACGAGATCGCCCGGGCCGTCGTCGGCGCGATCGCGCCGCGGCTGACCGGGAAGGCGCGCGTGGAGCGCGGACCTGCCCCGTCGCCCGAGGCCTATGCCGCCTATCTCGAGGGCCTTCATGGCCTGGGGACGCTCGACGAGCAGAGCACGCGGAAGGCGCAGGAGTCGCTCGAGCGAGCCGCGGACCTCGCCCCGAGGTTCGCCCCGGCCCAGGCTGCCCTCGCCCGCGCCTACGGCCAGCAGGCCGGGTACTTCGTGGACACGCCGATGGACGTGACCCGGTTCGCGAACCTCGAGCGCACCGCGGCGGACCGCGCCGTCGCCCTCGACCCCGACCTGGGAGAGGCCTACGCCGCACGGTCCCGCAACGCGACCCAGTACGCCTGGGATTGGGACCGGGCGCTCGAGGACTCGGCGCGCGCGGTGGACCTCTCCCCGGGTTCCGCCGAGGCGCACTCGGCCCGCGGGCTCGTGCTCGTCTCGGTGGGCCGGACGCGCGAGGGGCTCGTGGAGCTCCGGCGCGCCGCCGCGGCCGACCCGCTGAACCCCGCCGCCTGGCACGATCTCGGGACGTACAGCCTGAGCACCGGCGACCCGGCGGGCGCGCACGAGGCCCTCGCGCAGCTCGAGCGCATCGCCCCGGACTCGAACCGCACGCGCTGGCTCCGGGGCGTCATCCACCTTGCGGAGGGGCGGTACGACGAGGCGCTGGCCGACTACCGGGCCGTGACCCTCGAGTTCGCCCGGCTGACCGGCGTCGCGGTCTGCGAGCACAAGCTCGGTCACGAGGCCGCGTCCCGCGCCGCGCTCGCCGAGATCGAGACGCGCCTCGCCGGCTCGGCCGCGTGGCAGGCCGCGCAGGTCCGCGCCGAGCGGGGCGAGGCCGACCTCGCCTTCGAGTGGATGGAGCGGGCGCGCGTGCAGCACGACACCGGGGCGACGACCGTCGTCACGGATCGCCACTTCGCGGCGCTCCGCGGGGACCCTCGCTACAAGGCGTTCCTGCGGCGGATGGGGCTCCCGGAGTAGGGGGTGGCCCGCCACGGGGTGGCATTGAAGCCGGCGCGGGGCGCGTGCTACACCCGGATCGCCGGAGCCGCCCGGGCGAACGCGTCGGCCTGCAGTGCAGGGGTCGCCGAGGAAAGTCCGGGCACCACAGGGCAGGGTGCCGGTCAACGGCCGGTCGGGGCGACCCGCAGGAAAGTGCCACAGAGAACAGACCGCCGAACGGCCCCTCGCGAGAGGGGCGCGTGGCAAGGGTGAAACGGTGCGGTAAGAGCGCACCGCACCCCCGGTGACGGGGGTGGCACGGCAAACCCCACCCGGTGCAAGAGCAAATAGGGAGGCGTCCTCGCCGAAAGGCGGGGTGTCGGGCGGCCCGCCCCAGCCTCCGGGTACGGCTCGCTGGAGGCGCGCGGCAACGCGCGTCCGAGAGGAATGTTCGCCGCTCCGTGAATTTCACGGAGAGACAGAACCCGGCTTACAGGGCGGCTCCGGCCTTTCTCGCGGTGTCACGGCAGATCGCATCGACCCCGTCGCGCCCCCTGTGCTGATCGGCCTCAAGGTCCGGGCTCAGCCTCGCGCGTATCCTGGGTCCGTGTGGCTTCAGGAAGCCGCTGGCGGGATCGCTGCCGGGGAGGGCACATCATGATCGTCGTCGACCGCTTCGTCCGAGCAGTGACCTTCGCGTTCGCGCTCGCCGCCTGCGGGGGCGGCGGAGGCGGACAAGAGAAGAACCCACCCGTGATTCCCGCGCCTCTCATCACCCTGCCGCAGACGCACGCCATCCTGGGCGACCCCTCCGGTCGCGGGCGGGACGACGGTGGGCAACGGATCGGCGTCGCCTGGCCGACCCCCCGGTTCGAGACATCGACGGACGGCACCGTCACGGATCACCTCACGGGGCTCATGTGGCTCGCCGACGCGAACTGCATGAGGACGCAGCTCCCGGCGTTCGACACCGACGACACCGCCGCGGACGGCGCGGTGACCTGGGTGCACGCGCTCATGTTCATGTCGAGCATCCCCGGGACCGCCTGCGCCGCCTCGTATGGCGACTGGCGCCTCCCCAACATCCTCGAGCTCGAGACGCTCCTCGACTGGGGGAGGTCGTTCGAGCAGATCGTCGGGCCCGGGATCTTCGCGAACGTCCAGCTGGGCTACCCGGGGTACTGGGTCTCGACGTCGGAGTCGGCGCTCGGCTCGGAGCTTTACCTCGACGTCGAGAACGGGATCCTCGAGAGCGCCACGGCGGGCACCGCCTACGTCCTTCCCGTGCGGGGCGGCTCGGCCAGCGCTCCCGCCGCGGTCCCGAAGACCGGTCAGCGCGCCATCCGCTACCCCGGGGACGACGGCGACTACTCGCGCGGCATCGGCATGCCATGGCCAGAGCCGCGCTTCACGACGATGGCGGACGGTTCGGTCCGCGACGGGCTCACGGGTCTCTACTGGGCCCCGGACGCGAACCTGATGCTGTCCCATGACGCCGGGTGGGACCTCGACGGCGCGACGGACGACGGCATGGTGACGTGGGTGCACGCCCTCGACTACGTCGAGCTGCTCGGATCCACCGCGTACCTGGGCCACGCGGACTGGCGCCTCCCGAACGTGGTCGAGCTGGGAAGCCTCTACCACTACGGCTACGCGGAAGAGACCTGCGGAGGCTCGCCATGCGCCTCGCCGTCGGACTGGCTCGACACCCAGGGCTTCTCGAACGTGCAGGGGCTGTCGAGCTACTGGTCGTCCACGGCCTGGGCGCGAGATCCGTACAACCTCGCCCGGGTTCTCCACTCGTACGCCTACCAGACGCAGCCGAACCACGTCTGGCCCGTTCGCGGGCCGTAGGAGCCTTCCGGTCCCGCCCGGACCCGGAGTCGGGCGGAGCCCGGCGCCACGCGGCCGCAGCCTCAGTCCGCGTACTCGCGCTCGTAGCACGTCGGGCAGAGGCCGTGCGAGAAGGCCGCGTCGGTCCTCGCGGTCAGGAAGACCTCGATCGGCACCCAGCGGTCCTCGCTGCGGACCCGCTTGCAGACCATGCAGACCGACACCAGCTCGTCGAGGAGGCGGATCCGGCGGGTGAGGCGCCGCGTCGCCCAGAGCGAGATCGCCACCACGGTGACGCCCGCGCCGATCTCGACGAGCTCCCACGGGCGCGGAATCGCCTGCGCGTAGAGATCGTCGCCGACGAGGATCGCGAGGAGGAGGGCGAATCCGCCGGCCTGGATCCAGCTGACCCGGCGGATCAGGTCCGCGGAGGTGGGGGCCCGGGGGTCCGGCACCGGTCGAGCAGCGGTCGGTCCAGCGGAGCGAAGGGCGTCGGCCATGGCTCCTCGCGGCCCGCGGGGAGGGAAGGGGCCCGCGGGCGCGCAAGAGAGGAAGTCCGCTCGCCCGCCGAACATTCCCCGGAGCGGGCCAGGGGCGACCCCGCCGGTCGCGGGCCGCAGTCCGGACGGGCTTCTTCCCGGGTTCGGACCTGCCCGAAATCCGGCCAGGAGCGGCAGATGTGGAGCATCGTCGTGCGGAAGCAACGGGTGGCCAGAACCGTCGAGTCCCTGCTGGCGACTGTCAAGAGCGGCGGCCCTGACCCCAGGTAGCTGAGGTAGCCGACGAGAGCGTCGGGCGTCCGGGCGAGATCCTGGGTCACTTCACCCTTCTCCTCTCCGCCCGCGCACGCTTCACGGCCTCCTCGCCGACGATCCAGGTGAGTCCGTCGGGGGCCGTGCCTTCTATCTCGATGTAGCCGGCGTGGACGCCGGCGAGGTGATGAGCCTCGCAGAGCGCCACGAGGTTCCACCGGTCGTTCGTGCCTCCCCTCGAGCGCCACCGAACGTGGTGGATGTGCTCCGCCGGGTTCGAGCAGCCGGGCACCTGGCATCGCCAGCGGTCGCGCACCATCACCGGGTTGGCGGCCCTCTCGAGCCGCCGCACCTCTTCGCGCCACGTGAAGGTGCAGTGCGCCGCCACGAGGACGATGATCTTCCCGGGGTCGAGGAGGCCGAAGTGGGCTCGCCCGGCGTGCAGGGCGTCCCGGAGCAGCTCCTCCACCCGGTCCGGGAGCGACAGCTTCAGCGTGGCCGTGTTCCACATCTGCCGCTCCGCCTCGTCGTCGGCGTCCCGGCGGGTGTCGATGACCGGGCGGGCCACCGCCTCGGCGATGCGTGCCTCCACGTTCCCGAGCGTGGCGTGGCGGCCGACCTGACGGGCGTGCTCGGGCGACAGCAGGCCCGAGCGCACCGCCTCCCGGAGCGGCGGCAGTTCCTGGAGCCTCCGCTCGAGGGCGACGAGGAACCGGACCGTCCGCGGAGAGAGGCCGATGCCCTCCGCGCACCAGGCGGCGAAGTTCCGGAAGGAGGCCCACGCCCACCCCCCGGTCCGGCGCATGAGCAGGCAGGTCCTCCGCAGCCGTTCGTCGAGCCCGGACCGCTCCCGCACGAGTGCCCGGAGCTTCGCGACCACCTCCTCCGGCACGAACGGTTCCTCGGCCGGCTCTGCAGCCCCAGCCGGCGGCCGGTCGGCGGCGACGGGTAGGGGCCCCCGAGGATCGGCCTCGGCCGGATGTTCCACATCTGCCGCTCTCTCGCGGGGAGACTCCCCGGGGTCGAGGCCGAACTCGCCAAGGAACTCCCAGAGCATGACCTCGACCCGGCGCAGGTACGGCGCGTCCAGGCCGACGAGCACCCCCGCGTAGTCGAGCGCCGTCCTCACCACGATCGCTTCCTCTGGCGGGAGCGCGACCTCGATGCGGTGCCAGTCCTCCTCCGGCGGCTCGCCTGGCTTCCGAAGCGCCGTCTCGAGCTGGCGGACCGTCTCCGCCTTCGCCCGCGCCGTCCAGTAGGCGTCCTCCTCCGGCGAGGTCCGGTCGAGCAAGACCTCCGCCTTCCGCGGCGTCACCTCGCCGCTCACGATCTCCGCCCGCAGGAGAGGCCGCTCCCGCAGCTTCACCGCGTTCCGCCGCATCCGGCGTGCGGGGCCCTCGACGAGCCCCAGCCGCTCGCGGGCGAGGTCCCCGATGCCCGAAGCTCCGAGCCGGGCCAGGCCTCCCCGCTGGAGCAGCAGATCGAGCCCCTCGCCGATGGCGAGCTCGAACGCACCCGACCCGCGCGCCGCCGCGACGGCGATCGCGTGCAGGGCGAGCGCGTCCGTCCGCTCGATTCCTCGCCGGCCGGCCGCATACGCTGCCTCGAGCCGGTCGAGCAACGCATCGGCCTCCTCGGCGACCGGGGCCACGGCCGCGAGTCCGGAGCGCGTGTCAGAGGGTGGGCGTACACGGTTCGTCATGCTGAACGCATGTATAGTTCACCGGTCCGACATCGCAGGTCCGAACCGGGTACATCGCTGACACTCTGGACCGGAGACATCGCTGACAGGTCCGAGACTCGCGCCGGGAGGAGGTCCCGGTGCCCTGGAAAGCGACCTCAGTGCTCGAGCAGCGGATCCAGCTCGTTCTGGAGTGGAAGCAGGGCGTGCACAGCCTGGCGGCGCTGTGCCGAGTGTTCGGCATCAGCAGGCAGACCGCCTACAAGTTGATCCGGCGCTACGTCACCGCGGGCAACGACGTGCGGGCTCTGGAGGATCACTCGCGACGGCCGAAGACTTCGCCGCATGCGACGCGCGCGATGGTCATCAGGTGGGTGATTGCCCAGCGCCGCAGGTATTCGACCTGGGGCCCTCGCAAGCTGAGGCTCACGCTCGCGAAGAAGCACCGAGGCGTGAAGCTGCCGGCCACGAGCACCATCGGCGAGATCCTGAAGCGGCACGACCTGGTGCAGCCGCGCGTGCGGCGGTACCGCGCTCCGCCCTACACGCAGCCCTTTGCTGCCTGCGACGCGCCCAACCAGGTCTGGTGCGTCGACTTCAAGGGCCACTTCCGCACCAGCGACGGGATCACGTGCTACCCGCTGCTGGCGTCATGAGGCCCGCCCCGAGGAGCCGCTCCACGCGCGCCCTGTTGGTGGCCGCCCAGGGGCTTCCCGGCCTGCGCTCGGAGAAGAGCTGGCCGCGGCCGTGCGAGCGGCGGGCTTCCGGCTCGGCACCGGGCTCACCCCTCGCGGGAGCCGCCGGCCTCAACGATCGCCGCCATGGCCACGGCGCCGGGACGCCGTTCGCCCGAGAGGCCCTCGACGACGCCGGCCCGGTCCTCCTCCGAGCGGTTCTGGCTGGCCTTCCACTTGCCCTCGAGCCTCTCGATGCGCAACTCGAACCCGACGATGGCGCGGAGCATGCCGTCGACGTAATTCTCCGGCGCATCGCTCACCGACCAGGGCTGCTCGCGGCCCGCCTCGTGACGCTCGGTGAGGCGCGTCACGAGCGCTCGGAGCCACGTCGGGTCCTCGAAGAAGCGGATCGGCCCCGACGCGTGCACCGCCACGTAGTTCCACGTGGGTACCACCTCGCCCGTGCGCTCCTTGGTCGCGTACCAGGAGGGCGACACGTACGCGTCCGGGCCCAGGAAGATCGCCAGCGCGGGAACGCCGGCGCGGGCCGTGCGCCACACCGGGTTCGCCCGCGCGACGTGGCCGACGAGCGTGCCGAGCGGGCCCGGCCCGGCGTCGAGCAGCACGGGGACGTGGTTCGCCTCGGGGCCGCTGTCACCCACGGTGACGAGCGTGGCGAGCCCGGCGCTCCGGATGGCCTCGTGGAGCGTCGGGACGCGGTCCTCGGTGAAGTGGCGGGGGAGGTACATGGCGGCCTCTGACCTGGCGTCCTCAGGGAACGTCGCGGCCCTCGCCGAAGCCGAGGACCCAGAACCGGAGAGGCGGCTCGCGAGCCGCGATCGCCTCGGCCAGCAGCGCGGGCGCCTCGTCCTCGCCGTCGTCGCCGAGGGCGAACGTGCCGAAGTGGATCGCGACGGATGTCGCCGCGCCGAGGTCGTCGGCGGCGCGCACGGCCTCCTCGGGCGCGAGGTGGACGGCGTGCATGAACCAGCGCGGCCGGAACGCGCCGATGGGGAGGAGCGCCAGCCGGATGGGGCCGAGGCGCCGGCCGATCTCGGCGAGGTGCGGCCCGTACCCGGTGTCTCCGGCGAAGTACACCGCGCCGGCCGGACCGCTCACGACGAAGCCCACCCAGAGCGCGCGATCCCGGTCGGTGAGGCTCCGTGCCGAGAAGTGCTGTGCCGGCACGGCCACGACCTTCACGTCGCCCGTCAGCTCCGCGCCCTGCCACCAGTCGAGCTCCCGCGCCCCGGGGACTCCGGCGTCGTCGAGCGTCGGCAGGTTTCCGAGCCCCACGAAGATGCGCGGGTGGTGCGCCCGCGCGATGCGCTGCAGCGTGGCCAGGTCCATGTGGTCGTAGTGGTTGTGGCTCACGAGGACCACGTCGATCGGCGGCAGATCCTCGAAGCGCAGGCCGGGCGGGCGGTGCCGGTGCGGCCCCGCCCACGTGACCGGGCTCGCCCGCTCGGACCAGATGGGGTCGGTGAGGATGTTGAGGCCGTCCATCTGGACGAGCACCGTCGCGTGGTTCACGAACGTCACGCGCAGCTCGCCGGCGCCCACGCGCCGGGGCGGCGGCGGGCCGGGCGGCGCGTCGGTCCACTCGCGCCATGGCCCGGGATCGCGGTTGTTCCTCCACTTCATGAGGTCGCCGAATCCGTGGTGCTCGATCGGCGGGTCGTTCACGAACCGTTCGCCGTCGAAGTGGGCGGACGTCCCCCGCCAGCGCGGCACGGACCAGCTGCAGCCGGCACCCGCGCCCAGCGTGACGACACCCAGTGCGATCCACGTCGATGCGGGCATGTCGAGGGCCACGTATAGCGGCGCAGCACTCACGCCGCCTCCGTCCCTCGCCTGACCAGCGGCAGCGCCCGCCCGTACAGGAGCGATCGCCAGACCCACTCCGCGGGCCCGACCTCGAAGCGGCCAGACCAGGCGACGCAGCCCCAAGCGACGAGTGCGTAGAACGCGGCGGAGACCGGGAGGAGCGCGGCCGGCCCGACGCTCCCGTACAACCCGAGCCCCGTTCCGTAGAGGAGCAGGCTCGCGAACGTCGTGTGCGTCAGGTAGGCGGTGAGCGAGAGGCGTCCCACCCGCTCGAACCACCCCCGGATGCGGCTCTCCGAGGCGAGGAGCAGCACGAAGGAGAGCACGTAGGCGAGCGCG
>Ga0335085_10008188_pt1 | contig 16000 bp, 8 predicted proteins | sample Lox_Sample_45_FD_206712 | JGI IMG/M metagenome (GOLD analysis project Ga0335085, IMG submission 206712) | Soil microbial communities from Loxahatchee National Wildlife Refuge, Florida, United States - Lox_Sample_4.5 | ecosystem: Environmental > Terrestrial > Soil > Wetlands | place: USA: Florida...
GGACCGCGAGTACCGGATCCAGGAAGCGGCCCAGGCGGCCCGCTTCCGTTCGCTGCTGGCGGTCCCCCTACTGCGCGAGGGGCGGGCGATCGGCTCGATCACCGTCGGGCGGGCCGAGGCCGGGGATTTCAGCGACCGGGAGATCGCGCTGCTGGGCACGTTCGCGGAGCAGGCCCTCATCGCCATCGAGAACGTCCGCCTGTTCACCGAGCTGGAGGAGAGGAACACCGAGCTACGGGTCGCGCTGGAGCAGCAGACCGCGACGAGCGAGCTGCTCAAGGTGATCGGGCGGTCCACGTTCGATCTGCAGCCGGTGTTCGAGACGCTGGCCGAGAACGCGATCAAGCTGTGCGAGGCCGAGCGCGCCCTGATCTTTCGCTTCGACGGTCGGGCCCTGCGGGTCGTCGCCACGCACAACGTCCCGGCCGAGCACCGGGCGTTCACGGAAGCGAATCCCATCTCGCCCGGACGCCACAGCGCGGCGGCGCGCGCGGCCCTCGGGCGTCGCACCATCCACATCCACGACGTCCTTGCCGACCCCGAGTACACATACGGGGCGATGCAGGTCGATCCCCTCCGGACCGTGCTCGCCATCCCCATTCTGCGGACGGACGAGCTGCTGGGGATGATCGTCATCTACCGGAGCGAGGTGCTGCCGTTCTCCGACAGCCAGATCATGCTGATGGAGACCTTCGGCGACCAGGCGGCGATCGCGATCGAGAACGCGCGGCTGCTCAGCGCCCTGCAGACCAAGAACGCCGATCTCACGGAAGCGCTGGAGCAGCAGACCGCGACCGCCGAGATCCTGCGGGTCATCTCGAGCTCGCCGACCGACCTGCAGCCCGTCCTCGACGCGGTGGCGGAGAGCGCGGCGAGGCTGTGCGGGGCGATCGACGCGGGGATCTTCCGCGTGGAGGACGGATCCCTGTCACTGGCCGCGTCTCACGGGCCGATCCCGTTCGCGGTGGAGAAGCAGGCGATCGAGCGGGGGTCGGTGACCGGGCGCGCGGTGGTGGACCGGCGGACCATTCACGTGCCCGACATGGCGGCCGAGTCGGAGGCCGAGTATCCGGACGCCAAGAGCTACCAGCGGCGGAGCAGTCACCGGACGACGCTGGCCACCCCGCTGCTCCGCGAGGGCGTGGCGATCGGCGCGATCCTGATCCGGCGCATGGAGGTCCTTCCCTTCTCGGACAAGCAGGTGAGGCTGCTCGAGACCTTTGCCGACCAGGCGGTGATCGCGATCGAGAACGTGCGCCTGTTCACCGAGCTGGAGGCGAGGAACACGGAGCTACGGGTCGCGCTCGAGCAGCAGACCGCGACCAGCGAAGTGCTGAAGGTGATCAGCCGATCGACGTTCGACCTCCAGCCGGTGCTCGAGACCCTGGTCGAGAACGCGGCGCGGCTCTCCGAGGCCGAGGGAGCCCTCATCGCGAGGTTCGACGGCGAGGCGTTTCGGTTCCTCGCGAACTACGGGGCCAGTCCGGAGTACCGCGAGTTCTGGCAGGGGAACGTGATCCGCCCCGGACGCGGCTCGGCGGTCGGGCGGGCCGCGGTGGACCGCCGGACCGTGCACATCCTCGACGCCCTGACCGATCCGGAGTGGGAGCAGCACGAGGCGCAGCGGGTTGCCGGCTACCGATCCGTGCTCGCCGTCCCCATGCTGAAGCAGGACGAGCTGATCGGGCTGTTCTTCATGTGGCGGACGGAGGTTCGTGCGTTCACCGACAAGCAGATCGACCTCGTCGCCACCTTCGCCGACCAGGCCGCCATCGCGATCGAGAACGCCCGGCTGCTCAACGAGCTGCAGTCCCGGAACGCCGACCTCACCGAGGCCCTCGAGCAGCAGACCGCGACCAGCGAGATCCTCCGCGTCATCTCGCGCTCGCCGACCGACGTTCAGCCGGTCTTCGACGTGATCGTGGAGCATGCCTGTCGGTTGTGCGATGGGGTCTTCGCCAACGCGGTCCGGTTCGACGGGACGCTGATGCACAATATGGCCGACCACGGCTTCACTGCCGAGGCCCGGGCCGCGATGCTCCAGCTCTTCCCGAGACCGGCCGCGCGCGACACGATGTCGGGGTGCGCCATCCTCGCCGGCGGGCTCGTGTACTCCGAGGACACGAGCGTGGCCGAGGAGATGGCCGCCTCGCATCGCCTGTCCGAGCTGATGGGATTCCGGGCCCAGATGTCCGTCCCGCTGCTACGGGACGGGGCGCCGATCGGGGCGATCACGGTCGCCCGTCGGGACCCGGGCCGCTTTCCCGAGCGCCAGGTCGAGCTGCTCCGGACCTTCGCGGACCAGGCGGTGATCGCGGTCGAGAACGTCCGCCTCTTCACCGCGCTGGAGGCGCGCAACCGCGAGCTGCGGGTGGCGCTCGAGCAGCAGACCGCGACCAGCGACCTGCTCAAGGTGATCGGCCGCTCCAGTTTCGATCTGCGGCCGGTGTTCGAGACGCTGGCGGAGAACGCGGTCCGGCTGTGCGAGGCGGAGCGGGCGCTGGTCTTCCGATTCGACGGCCAGGCTTTGCGCGTCGTGGCCACACACAATGTCTCCGACGAGCTGAGAGAATTCAGCGAGCAGAATCTTCTCACCCCGGGACGTCACAGCGGCTCGGCGCGGGCCGCTCTCGAGAGGCGCATCATCCAAATTCACGATGCCCAGAACGACCCCGAATACACGTACGGAGCGCGAGGCGTCGACCCCATCCGGACGGTGCTCGCGATCCCGATGCTCAGAGCGGGGGAGCTGCTGGGGGTGATCAACATCTATCGGCACGAGGTCCGAGCGTTCACCGAGAGCCAGATCGCGTTGATGGAGACCTTCGCCGACCAGGCCGCCATCGCGATCGAGAACGCCCGGCTGCTCACCGAGCTGCAGACCAAGAACAGCGACCTCACCCAGTCGCTGGAGCAGCAGACCGCGACGAGCGAGATCCTGCGCGTGATCTCGAGCTCTCCCACCGACCTCCAGCCGGTCCTTGACACAGTAGCAGAGAGCGCGGCCAGGTTGTGCGCCGCGAACGACGCGCAGATGTTCCGCGCGGAGGACGGATCCCTGTTCCGGGTGGCATCGTATGGGTCCATTCCAGCCAGTGTCAGGCGACCGATCAGTCGCGGGTCGGTGGCCGGACGCGCCGTCGTCGATCGGCGGACGATCCACGTACACGATCTGGCGGCGGAGCTGGACTCCGAGTATCCGGAGGCCAGAGCGTTCCAGCAACAGACCGGCCACCGAACGACGCTGGCCACCCCGCTGCTCCGCGAAGGCGTCGCTCTTGGGGCGATCCTGGTTCGGCGCATGGAGGTTCTGCCCTTCTCCGAGAAGCAGGTTAGGCTTCTCGAGACCTTCGCCGATCAGGCGGTGATCGCGATCGAGAACGTGCGGCTGTTCACCGAGCTGGAGGCGCGGAACCGCGAGCTGCGCGTCTCGCTCGAGCAGCAGACCGCGACCAGCGAGCTGCTCAAGGTGATCGGCCGCTCCAGCTTCGATCTCCGGCCGGTCTTCGAGACGCTGGCCGAGAACGCGGTCCGACTGTGCGAGGCGGAGCGCGCGCTGATCTACCGCTTCGACGGGCACGTGCTGCGGATGGTAGCCACCCACAACGCCTCCGCCGAGCTGGTCGCTTTTCTCGCGGGCAACCCCCTGGACCCGACGCGCGCGAGCGCTGCGGGGCGCGCCGCGCTGGAGCGGCGCACCGTCCAGATCCAGGATGTCCTGGCCGACCCCGAGTACAGCTATGGAGCGGTGACCGTGGACGCGGTCCGGACCGTCCTCGCCATCCCGATGCTCCGGGGGGACGAGCTGCTGGGGGCGATCGTCATCTACCGCCACGAGGTGCGACCGTTCACCGACGGCCAGGTCGCCCTGATGGAGACCTTCGCCGACCAGGCCTCGATCGCCATCGAGAACGCGCGGCTGCTGGGCGAGCTCCGGACGAAGAACGCCGATCTGACCGTCGCGCTCGAGCAACAGACCGCGACCAGCGAGATCCTGGGCGTCATCTCGAGCTCCCCCACCGACGAGCAGCCCGTGTTCGACGCGATCGTGCAGAGCGCCCGCCGCCTGTGCGAGGCGACCTTCAGCGTCGTGTTCCTCGCCAACGCGGGCCAGCTCGAGCTCGCCGCCATCCAGGGGGTGGACGAGGCGGGGATCGCGGCCCTCGCGACGGCGTACCCGCGCCCGGTGGGCCGCGATACCACCTCTGGACGGGCGATCCTGGATCGGCGTGTCGTGCACCTCGAGGACACGTGGCTCGACCCCGAGTACACCCATCCCCTGCGCGATACCATCGCGTTGCGGTCGATCCTCACGGTGCCGATCTTTCGGGAGGGAGTGCCCGTCGGCGCGCTCACCGTCTGGCGTGGGGAGGTGCGGCCCTTCACCGACAAGCAGATCACGCTGCTGCAGACCTTCGCCGACCAGGCGGTCATCGCGCTGGAGAACGTGCGGCTCTTCACCGAGCTGAACGCGCGCAACAGCGAGCTCCGCGTCGCGCTCGAGCAGCAGACCGCGACCAGCGAGCTGCTCAAGGTGATCGGCCGGTCCACCTTCGACCTCCAGCCGGTCTTCGAGACACTGGCCGAGAATGGCGTGCGGCTCTGCGGGGCGGAGCGCGCGTTCGTCTTCCGCTACGATGGCCAATTCCTGCGGATGGTCACCAGCTACAACGCCTCGCCTGAGCGCATCGCCTATGTCGAGGAGCATCCGGTCACACCCGGGCGTAGCGGTACCGCATCGCGCGCCGCCCTCGAGCGACGCACGGTCCACATCCTCGACGTTCAGGCGGATCCTGAATACACCTACGGGCCCGAGGTGGAGCCGATCCGGACGACGCTGGCGGTTCCCATGCTGCGGTCCGACGAGCTGCTGGGCGTGATCGTCATCTACCGCCACGAGGTCCTGGCCTTCACCGAAGGCCAGATCACGCTCATGGAGACGTTTGCCGACCAGGCCGCCATCGCAATCGAGAACGTGCGGTTGCTCACCGAGCTGCAGGCTCGCACGGACCAGCTCACCCGCTCGGTGCAGGAGCTGCAGGCCCTGGGCGAGGTCAGCCAGGCCCTCAGCTCCACGCTCGACCTCGAGACCGTGCTTCGCACGATCGTCTCCCGGGCCAGCCAGCTCGCCGGCACCGATTCCTGCACCGTCTACGAGTACGACGAGCAGACCGAGACCCTCCTCTTCCGCGCCACCCACAATCTCGCGGAGGAGGTGGTGGCGGTGATGCGGCGCGCGCCGATCCGGCGAGGCGAGGGCGTCGGCGGGCGCATGGCGATGACGCTCGAGCCGGTCCAGATCGCCGACATCGCCGAGGCCGGAGCGTATACGGGTCCCCTCCGCGACGTCTTGCTGCGGACGGGAACGCGGGGGCTCATGGGCATTCCGCTTCTGCGCGAAGGTCACCTCATCGGCGGGCTCACCGTGACCAAGAGGACCCCCGGGGGGTTTCCCCCGCAGGTCGTCGACCTGCTCAAGACGTTCGCGAGCCAGTCGGCGCTCGCAATCCAGAACGCCCGCCTGTTCCGGGAGATCGAGGACAAGAGTCGTCAGCTCGAGGTCGCCGATCGGCACAAGTCGGAGTTCCTGGCCAACATGTCCCACGAGCTGCGCACTCCGCTCAACGCCATCATCGGTTACAGCGAGATGCTCCAGGAGGACGCGGCGGATCTCGGGGCCGAGCAGCTCACAGATGATCTCAAGAAGATCAACGCGGCGGGCAAGCACCTGCTGGAGCTGATCAACGCGGTGCTCGATCTCTCCAAGATCGAGGCCGGCAAGATGGAGCTGTATCTCGAGGACTTCGACGTGGCCGGCCTCGTCCGGGACATCGCGGCGGTGATCCAGCCGCTGGCCGCGAAGAACGCCAACCGCCTGGAGGTGCGCTGCCCCGCGGAGACCGGCGTCATGCGGGCGGACCTCACCAAGGTGCGCCAGGCCCTCTTCAACCTCCTGAGCAACGCCTGCAAGTTCACCGACCGGGGGACGGTCGGGCTGGCGGTGATGCGGGAGTCGACCGCCGGCCAGGACTGGATCGTGTTCCGCGTGAGCGACACCGGGATCGGCATGACGCCCGAGCAGCTCGTCCGCCTGTTCGAGGCGTTCTCGCAGGCCGACGCCGCCACCACGCGCAAGTACGGCGGGACCGGCCTCGGCCTGGCCCTGAGCCGGCGGCTCTGTCGCATGATGGGCGGCGATGTCACGGTGGAGAGCGAGTCGGGCCGCGGCAGCATCTTCACCATCCGGCTGCCGGCCCAGGTGGTCGAGGCCGTCGAGGCGCCGGCCTCGCCCGCGGGGGCTGCCGGTGCCGTGTCCGCGGGGATCGGCACCGTGCTCGTCATCGACGACGAGGCCGCGGTGCGGGATCTGATGCAGCGCTTCCTCACCAAGGAGGGCTTCCGCATCGTCACCGCGTCGGCCGGCGAGGAGGGCCTGCGTCGAGCCCGGGAGCTGCGCCCCGATGCGATCACGCTGGACGTCATGATGCCGGGGATGGACGGCTGGGCCGTCCTGTCCGCGCTCAAGGCCGACCCCGACCTCGCCGACATCCCGGTCATCATGCTGACGATCGTCGACGACCGGAACCTGGGCTATGCCCTCGGGGCCTCCGACTACCTCACCAAGCCGATCGACCGCGAGCGCCTGGTGACGGTGCTGAAGCACTACCGGCGCGAGCATCCCGTCCTCGTGGTCGACGACGACGCCGGGCTCCGGCAGCTCCTCCGGCGCATGCTCGAGCCGGAGGGCTACACGGTGGTGGAGGCGGAGAACGGACGGGTGGCCCTCGATCGCCTGCGCGACGTGAGCCCGAGCGTGATCCTGCTCGACCTGATGATGCCCGAGATGGACGGCTTCGAGTTCGTCGCCGAGTTTCGCCGCCATGACGCCTGGCGCGCGATCCCGATCGTGGTGGTCACGGCCCGCGATCTGTCGCGCGACGATCGCGAGCGGCTCAACGGCCACGTCGAGAGGATCCTCCAGAAGGGCACTCACGGCCGCGACCAGCTGCTCGCGGAGGTGCGCGAGCTGGTGACGGCCAGCGTCGCGCGACGGAGGCCACGGGCCTGATGGCCAAGATCCTGCTCGTGGAGGACAACGAGATGAACCGCGACATGCTGTCCCGTCGCCTCGCCCGGCGCGGCTACGACGTCGCCATCGCGGTCGACGGCGAGCAGGGCGTGGCGATGGCGCGGTCGGAGGCGCCCGCCCTGATCCTGATGGACATGAGCCTGCCCGGGCTGGACGGCTGGGAGGCGACCCGCCGGATCAAGGCGGCGCCGGAGACGCGCGGGATTCCCGTCATCGCGCTCACCGCGCACGCGATGTCCGGCGACCGCGAGAAGGCCGTCGCGGCGGGCTGCGACGACTTCGACACCAAGCCCGTCGATCTCGCGCGGCTGCTCGAGAAGATCGAGGCGCTGCTCGGGCGGGCCGCCGGCGCGTGAGCGACCACGCGTGAGCATCGATCCCGGAGCGCAGCTCCGCCACGAGCTGCGTACGCCGCTGAACCACATCATCGGCTACACCGAGATGCTCCTGGAGGAGCTCGAGGCCGGGGACCGGCTCGGCCTGGCCGCCGACCTCTCCGCCCTCCGCGCCGACGCACGCCAGCTCCTGGGCTTGCTGAACGAGGTGCTCGCGCGGGGCCGCGCGGGGCCGCCCGATCTGGCCGCCGCGCGCGGCACGCTGGGCCCGCCGCTCGAGCGGGTTCGCGCGGCGGGGGAGGCGCTGCGCCGGCGGGCGGTGGAGGCCGGCGCCGACGCGCTGCTGGCCGACCTGGACCGCATCCGCTCGGCCGCCGGGCGGCTCGACGATCTACTGGGCCACGATACCGCGCCCTCGGCTTCGCCGGGCGCGGGGGAGGGGCCGAGCGGCGAGTCCGCCGCGGCGGGCGCCGCTCCTCGCCGAGCGGTGATCCTGGTCGTCGACGACAACGAGGACAACCGCGACATGCTCGCGCGCCGGCTCCGGCGGCAGAACTACGAGGTCCTGACCGCGGCGGGCGGGCGCGCCGCCCTCACCACGCTCGCGGCGGCGCCGGTCGACCTCGTGCTCCTCGACGTGATGATGCCGGACCTGGACGGCTACGCGGTGCTGGAGCGGCTCAAGTCCGATCCCGCGCGACGCGACATCCCGGTGCTCATGATCTCGGCGCTGGACGAGCTCGACAGCGTGGTCCGCTGCATCCAGCTCGGGGCCGAGGACTATCTCGGCAAGCCGTTCGAGCCCGTGCTGCTCCAGGCCAGGATCGGCGCGTGCCTGGAGAAGAAGCGCCTCCACGACCAGGAGGAGCGCCATCGCCGTGCGCTCGCGGAGCTGAACCAGACGCTCGAGCGGCGCGTCACCGAGCAGGTGTCCCAGCTCGAGCGGCTGGGCCGGCTCAAGCGCTTCTTCTCGCCGCAGCTCGCCGAGCTCATCGTGGCGGGCGGGGCCGCCGACCCGCTCAAGACCCACCGGCGGGAGGTCACCGTCGTGTTCATCGACCTCCGCGGCTTCACCGCCTTCGCCGAGACCGCCGAGCCGGAGGAGGTCATGGGCATGCTCCGCGAGTACCACGCGGAGATGGGCCGCCTCATCCTGGAGCACGAGGGCACGCTCGAGCGCTTCACCGGCGACGGGATGATGATCTTCTTCAACGATCCGGTCGAGGTGGCGAACCCGGCCGAGCGGGCGATCCGCATGGCGGTCGCCATGCGCGATCTCGTCGCCCGGCTCGCGGTCCAGTGGCGCAAGCGGGGCTGGGATCTGGCGTTGAAGGTGGGCCTCGCCCAGGGCTACGCCACCATCGGGGCCATCGGCTTCGAGGGGCGCCTGGACTACGGCGCGATCGGGACGGTCACCAACCTCGCGTCCCGGCTGTGCGGCGAGGCGGACGGCGGCCAGATCCTGGTCTCGGCGCGGGTCGCGGCGGCGGTGGAGAGCCTGATCGACGCGGAGAGCCTGGGCCCGCTCACCCTGAAGGGCCTGGCTCGGCCGGTGCCGACCTGGAGCGTCCGCGGCCTGCGCTCGCCGGGCTAGCCGAGCCTCAGCTGCGCGCCGCGATCTCCGCGTCGAGCAGCTCGCGCAGCTGCCGCAGATCGTCGAGGTTGAAGTTCTTCAGCTGGTCCTCGACGAGCAGCTCGATGGCGCCCTGCACGACGATCTTCTGATGGACGGCCTTGAAGAGATCGCCGAGCCATTGCCCCTGCCGGGTGGCGTCGTCGTGGACGTGAATCTTTCCGGACTGGATGAGCGCCACCACGATGTCCCGCGCCATCTCGGACACGCTGGTCCCTGCCATGTCTCCCCCCTCGCGCATCGGCATCATGAGCTCTGAGCCTACCAGCGGCGTCGGAGCCCGGCAACACGCAGCGGGTCCGGTGCCGCGGCGCTAGAGCGTCCGCAGGCGCGGGTACGCGAGCGCGGTGACGCCCGCCAGCGCGACCAGGACGAGGCCGCTCGCGCCCAGCGCGGCGCTGACGCCGAACAGCGAGGCGAGCGCGCCGATCTGGATCTGCCCGAGCGGGGCGAAGCCGATCGCCACCACCCAGGCGCCGCCGGCGCGGCCGCGCAGGTGATGGGGCACGCTCAGCTGGAGCAGGCTCTGGGCGAGCAGGTCGGCGAGCGCTCCCGCCGCGTTCGCCATCACCACGACCACCACCACGCCGGCGAAGCCCACCAGGTACGGCGCGGCCCCCAGCCCGATCAGGCTGGCGCCGAAAGCCAGGAGCACGACCACGAACAGCGCTCCGCCGCCGTGGGTGAAGCCGCGCATGGACGCGACGAGGGCCAGGATGCCGCCGATGGCGCGCGCCGCGTTCATGACGCCGAGGCCCTCCGGCCCGGTCTGCAGCACGTCGCGCGAGAGGCTCGGCAGGAGCGCCTGGTGCGCGAAGCCCAGCACCTCCGCGCCGGCGGTGAGCATCATCAGCACGAGCAGCGTCGGGTCGTCGCGCACCGCGGTGAAGAAGCCGGTGACCCCGCGCCACAGCGAGTCGGGCGCGCCAGCGGCGAGGGGCGCCGGCGAGCGCGCGGGCAGGAGCGTGAGGCCGCCGGCCAGGTAGGCCGCGGCCACCGCGAGGTAGGCGGGGCCCGAGCCCAGGTGCGCGATGAGCGCGCCCGCTCCGAGCGAGCCGAGCAGCCAGCCCGCGCGCATCGCCACGCCGAGGATGGCGAGGCCGTTGACGAGGGAGGCGGCCCCGACCACGTCGTGGGCGTAGCTCTGACGCGCGGCGTGCTCGATGCCGCGCAGGGTGCCCGCCGCGAAGGTGAGGAGCATGAGCTGGCCGAGCGTCACCACACCCAGCAGCGTCAGCGCGCCCATCAGGCCCGCGGTGAGGGCCTGGCCCAGGCCCGTGGCCACGAGCAGGTGGTGGCGCGGCATGCGGTCGGCGAGCACGCCGGCCGGCACGCCCACGAAGGCCAGGGGCAGGGCGCGACAGCCCATCGCGGCCCCGACCAGGAACGGCGAATCGGTCAGCTCGAGGGCGAGCCAGCCGAGCACGACGATCTCGCCCATCATGCCCACGGAGTTCAGCAGGGTCCCGGCTCCCAGCCAGCGCAGGTCGCGGAGCCGGAGCAGGGCGAGGTTGAGAATGCCGGTCAGCCTTCGAGCAGCGGAGCCGTGGGCCGGCGCAGCAGCGTGATCGCGAGCGGGCCCAGCACGAGTGCCGCGCCCACCGCGTTGAGGATCGCGAAGCCCCAGAGCCCGAGGATCATGCCGCCGGCCGCAGAGCCGATGGCGCCCATCAGGCCCATCAGCAGGTCGGCGAAGCCCTGCACCGACGCGCGCTCGACGGGCGACAGCGCGTCGGTCAGCAGCGCGCTGCCCGACACGAACGCGAGGTTCCAGCCGACGCCGTTCAGGAACAGGCCGACGATGATCGTGGCGCCCGCATCGCCCGGAGCCAGCCCGGCCAGGGCGACCGCGACGATCAGCAGTCCCGCCCCGAGGGCGATCACCGGGAGCCGGCCCAGGCGGTCGGCGAGCCAGCCGGAGAGCGGCGAGGCCACGTACATGCCGGCCAGGTGCAGGGAGACCGCGACGCCGATCGTACCCACCGAGTGGCCCTGGTCATGGAGATAGAGCGGCGAGGTCGACGTGGTGCTGATCATGACGAACTGGCTGATCGATAGCGTGGCCAGCGCGATCTGCACTCGCACGTCGCCGAGGATGGCGCCCAGGGTGCGCGCGGCCTCCGGAGCCCGGCCCGCGTCGGCGACGGCCTGGGCCTCGCGCGCGAGGGCGAGCGGGTCCGGGCGCAGGAACAGGACGGTCAGCAGCGCGGCCACTCCATAGGCGGCCACGCTCACCAGAAAGGCGCTCGCGGTGGCGGGCACCGCGAGCCACACGCCCAGCGCGAGCGCGGGGGCCATCAGGTTGGGCCCTATGATCGAGCCCACCGTGGAGCCCCAGACGATGAGGCCCATCGCGCGGCCGCGCTCGGCGGGCGGGCTCACGTCGGCGGCCGCGTAGCGCGCGAGAAGGTTGGAGGTGCTCGCGATGCCGAAGAAGGCCATGCCGACCAGCATCAGCGGGAAGCTGCGCACCGCGACGCCGAGGAGACCGAGCACCGCGCCGGCCACCGCGAGCCCGTAGCCGAGGGCCAGGCCGGGGCGCCGGCCCGAGCGATCCATCAGCCGGGCGAGCGGCCAGCTGGCCAGTGCGGTGCCGAGCGCACCCACCGCGACCGGCACGCCCGACCAGGTATTGGTGCCGGTGATGCTCGCGGCCATGATGGCGCCGACCGCGAGCCCGATGGAGTGACCGGTGCTGCCGCAGACCTGGGCCACGAACAGCGTGGCCATCAGCTTCACGCGGATCGCGCCGCGCCGTGACGTCTCGGTCAGAGCGTGCATGAGCGAATGAGGACCGGCTCGAATCGTATCACGCCCGCGCGCGTCCGCCAGATTCTGGTAGGATCGCGACCGGAGCCATGAAGACGCTGCTCGTGAGTCGCGTGACCCCGTTCCTCGTCGATCTCGGCGGCGGCAAGAACCTCTGCTTCGTGAAGGTCGAGACCGACGGCGGTCCGCACGGCTGGGGCGAGTGCTACACGCAGTCCGACCGCGACACGAGCATCGCGGCGCTGGTGGAGGCGATCGGCCGGTACCTGGTCGGCCGCGACGCCGGCCACATCACTCACTTCGTGCACTGGGCCTATCACGACTTCGCGGCCAAGCGCGGGGCGATGGACTTCTGGAGCGCGGTGAGCGGCCTCGAGCAGGCCCTGTGGGACATCGCGGGCAAGCGTCACGGCGCCCCGGTGCACGCGCTGCTGGGCGGGCCGTGCCGCGAGCGGGTGCGCGTCTACGCCAACGGCTGGTACGGGAGCGCCAAGTCGCCCGCCGACTACGCGGCGCGGGCGCGCGAGACGATCGCCCGCGGGTTCAGCGCGCTGAAGTTCGACCCGTTCCCGGGGCCGTGGCGCACCCATATCTCGCGCGAGGCCGAGGAGCGCGCGGTGGCCACCATGGCCGCGGTGCGCGAGGCGGTCGGTCCCGAGGTGGATCTGCTGATCGAGGTGCACCGCCGTTTGGCCCCGATGCACGCCGTCCGCGTGGCCCGGGCGATGGAGCGCTACCGGCCCTTCTGGTACGAGGAGCCGGTGTCCTCCACCAACCTCGAGGCGCTCGCCGAGTGCCGGCGGCAGATCGCGATCCCGATCGTGACCGGGGAGGAGCTCTACACGCGGGCGGAGTTCCGGCGCTGCTTCGAGCTGCGCGCGGCCGACATCGTCAACCCCGACGTGTGCAACTGCGGGGGCATCCAGGAGCTGCGCGCCATCGCCCAGATGGCCGAGCCCTCGCTGGTGACCGTCTCGCCCCACAACTACAACTCCACCACGGTGGGGCTGGCGGCCACCGTGCACGTCTCGGCCGCGATCCCGAACTTCCTCATCACCGAGTACTTCGTGAACTTCGAGGAGCGCGGCCGCGAGATCGCCATCCCGGCCTTCGAGATCAAGCGCGGCTACATCGACGTGCCGTCCCGGGCGGGCCTCGGCATCGAGCTGGACGAGGCGGCGCTCGCTCGCTTCCCGGCCCGGCCGTCCACCGGACGGTCGATGCCCGCGCCGGGCGACGAGGCCCCGTAGGGGACGCGATGGACCACGTCGATCTCACACGCCGCGCATTCCTCGCCGGCGGCCTGGCCCTCGCGGGGGCCGCGGTGGCGCCGGCACGCGCCGCCGCCGCGGTGAGCCCGGCCGATCTCGACTTCGCGTCCGCCCTGGACGTGGCCCGGGCCATCCGCAGCGGGCAGGTCTCCTCGCTCGAGCTCACCACCCGGATGCTGGACCGCATCCAGCAGCACAACGGCAAGCTCAACGCGATCGTGGCGCTCGCCGGCGATGCGGTGGACCGCGCGCGAGCGGCCGACCAGGCGCGGGCACGCCGGGAATCCTGGGGCCCGTTCCACGGCGTGCCGTGCACCATCAAGGACACGTTCGAGGTCGCGGGCGTCACCACCACCGCCGGCTCGCCCGAGCTGCGCAGCCACGTGCCCACGCGGGATGCCACGGTTGCCGCACGCCTTCGCGGCGCGGGCATGGTCATCTTGGGCAAGACCAACGTGCCGCTGTTCGCCTCCGACTGGCAGACCTTCAACGCGGTGTACGGCCAGACCAACAATCCCTGGGACGTGAGCCGCACCCCGGGCGGCTCGACGGGGGGAGGGGCCGCGGCGCTCGCGGCGGGGCTCACCTATCTCGAGCCCGGCAGCGATCTGGCCGGCTCGATCCGGATCCCGGCCAGCTTCTGCGGCGTCTACGGTCACAAGCCGTCGCTCGACGTGGTGCCGATGCGCGGGCACATCCCGCCGCCGCCCGGCATTCCGGCGACCCCGCCCTCCACGCTGGCGGTCGCGGGGCCGCTCGCCCGCTCCGCCGCGGACCTGCGCGCCGCCCTCGAGGTGCTGGGCGGGCCCGACGGCGACGAGGCCCGAGCGTGGCGGTGGTCGCTGCCGCCGGCGCGGGGCGCGCGGCTCGCCGACTACCGGATCGGCTACGTGCTCGATCACCCGCGGTGCCCGGTCTCGCCGGAGGTGGGTGACGCGCTCGCGGCCACGATCGAGGCGCTGCAGAAGGCGGGCGCCCAGCTCACCGAGGGCTGGCCCGCAGGCGTCAACGTCGAGGAGCAGCTCGACACGTACTACACACTGCTGATCGCGCGCTACACTCCGGCGGTGCGCGAGGACCAGGTCTCCTCCCTCCGCCAGCGCGCGGCCAACCAGGACGGCTCCTATCTGGCCCGCTACGCGCTGGCGGCCACCGCGTCCGACGCGTACATGCGGACCATCGAGACCCGCCGTCGGCAGGCCCGCGCGGTCTGGCAGGCGTACTTCCGGACGAGCGACGCGTTCCTGCTCCCGACCGCGCTGGTGCCTGCCTTTCCCCACGACCCGGCCGGCAATGCGCTGATGCGCGTGCTTGCCACGCCGCGGGGCGAGCGGCCGTATGCCGATCTCTGCTTCTGGATCTCGTTCGCGTCGCTCGCCGGCCTGCCCGCGACGACGGCGCCGGTCGGCCTCACGCCCGGCGGCCTGCCGGTCGGCATCCAGATCGTGGGGCCGTATCTCGAGGACGCCACGCCGATCGACCTGGCCGGCCGCTTCGCCGACATCATCGGCGGCTTCCGGCCGCCGCCGGGGTTCTGAGCATGTCGACGAACGAGCGCGAGTGGGCGGCCCTCTGGCCGCTCGATCCGGCGGTCACGTTCCTGAACCACGGCTCCTACGGCGCCTGCCCGCGCGCGGTGCTCGATCATCAGGCGGCGCTCCGCGCGGAGATGGAGGCGGAGCCGGTGCGCTTCCTCGGGCGCGAGCTGGACGATCGGCTCGACGTCGCCCGCGTGGCGCTCGCCGCCTTCGTGGGCGCCGACGCCGACGATCTCGCGTTCGTCGCCAACGCCACCGGCGGCGTGAACGCGGTGCTGCGCTCGCTGCGGTTCTCGGCCGGAGACGAGCTGCTCACGACGGATCACGCTTACCAGGCGTGCCGCAACACGCTCGACTACGTCGCCGAGCGGACCGGCGCCCGCGTGATCGTCGCCACCATCCCGTTCCCGGTCGCGGCGCCGCAGGCGATCGTCGACGCCGTGCTGGCGAAGGCCACGCCGCGCACGCGGCTGGCCCTGCTCGATCACATCACGAGCCCCACCGGGCTCGTCCTGCCCATCGAGCGGCTCGTGGCCGAGCTGGCCGCGCGCGGGGTCGACACCGTGGTGGACGGCGCGCACGCCCCCGGCATGGTGGCGCTCGATCTTCGCCGGCTCGGCGCCGCCTACTACAGCGCCAACTGCCACAAGTGGCTCTGCACGCCCAAGGGCTCGGCGTTCCTCTGGGTGCGGCGCGATCGCCAGGCCGACGTCCGTCCGCTCACCATCAGCCACGGGGCGACCGGCGAGCGGCCCGGCCGCTCGCGCTTCCGTCTCGAGTTCGACTGGACGGGCACGCAGGATCCGACCGCGTGGCTGACGGTGCCGATGGCCATCGACTACCTGGGCGGCCTCGTGCCGGGCGGATGGCCGGCCTTGATGGCGCGCAACCGCGCGCTCGCGCTGCAGGCGAGGCAGTCGATCTGCGCGGCGATCGGCATCGCGCCCGCGTGCCCCGACGAGATGATCGGCTCGCTCGCCAGCATGATCTTGCCGGACAGCGTGACCACCGACACCCGGTGGCGCGCCCGCGATCCCATCCAGGGCCGCCTCTTCGACGGCTGGGGCATCGAGGTGCCGATCATGCGGTGGCCCCGCCCGCCGAAGCGGCTGGTTCGCATCTCCGCCCAGCTCTACAACCGCGGCGAGCAGTACACCCGCCTCGCGGAGGCGCTCGGCAAGGAGCTCGCCGCCGAGCGGCGCTAGCCGCCCGCGTCTAGTCGGTCAGCGAGCGGTAGATCTCCACCTCGGGCGGGCCCACGGTCAGCCCTTCCTTCTCACGACGCTCCCGGTACGAGGCCAGGTGCGGCGCCTTGCGATGCAGCTCGAACGCGGCGTCGTCCTTGTACTGCTCGTAGAAGATGA
>Ga0335085_10008189_pt1 | contig 15998 bp, 14 predicted proteins | sample Lox_Sample_45_FD_206712 | JGI IMG/M metagenome (GOLD analysis project Ga0335085, IMG submission 206712) | Soil microbial communities from Loxahatchee National Wildlife Refuge, Florida, United States - Lox_Sample_4.5 | ecosystem: Environmental > Terrestrial > Soil > Wetlands | place: USA...
GAGCGAAGCGAGGGACCCGCTCCCGTCGGACTCAAGAAGATCCTTCGTCGCTTCGCTCCTCAGGATGACCGGCCGGCCGAAGGCCGTCCGGTCACTTCAAGGCCTCCATCATCTCGGCCAGGGCCTCGCGCGCGGGACGCGTCTTCTCCTGCGGCAGAGTTGCCAGGGGAGTGTCGCCGAGGTTCAAGAGCGTCAGGAAGTCGGGCTTGGCGGGCTCCACGTAGATGAGACCCGTCAGGAACTCCTGCTTGCGCTGGGCTTCCATCAGCAGGTTCATGGCCTGCGACTTGTCGGTGGCGTCGTAGTCGGCGCGCAGCTTCTTCAGGCGGATGTGCGAGCCGTCGTGCAGCGCGACGTCCTGCGTCGTGCCCGGATCGTAGTCGACCAGAATCTCCTCGAAGTAGGGCACGAAACCGATCTCCTGGATCGGCTCTTCGTGATCCTTGGCCCACTTGTAGGACTTCGTGGAGCTCTCGTGGTTGTTGAACGTGACGCAGGGCGAGATCACGTCGAGCAGCGCCGTGCCCCGGTGAGCGATGGCGCCTTTGAGCAGCCCGACGAGCTGCTTCATGTCCCCGGAGAACGAGCGCGCCACGTAGCCGCAGCCCAGCTCGATGGCCAGGGCGCAGAGATCGATCGCGGGCAGCTCGTTGACGACGCCGGTCTTCAGCCGCGAGCCCGCGTCGGCCGTGGCGGAGAACTGTCCCTTGGTCAGGCCGTAAACGCCGTTGTTCTCGACGAGGTAAATCATCGGGACGTTGCGGCGCAGCAGGTGGACGAACTGGCCGGCTCCGATCGAGGCCGTGTCGCCGTCGCCGGAAACGCCGATGGCCATGAGCTGCGCGTTGGCGATGACGGCTCCCGTCGCCACGGCCGGCATCCGGCCGTGGACCGCGTTGAAGCCGTGGCCGCGCTCGGCGAAGTAGGCCGTCGTCTTCGAGGAGCAGCCGATGCCGGAGAGCTTGGCCACCCGGTAGGGCGGCACGCCCATCTCGTAAAGGGCCTGGGTGATCTGCCGGGTGATGACGTCGTGGCCGCAGCCCGTGCAGAGCGTGGACTTCAGGCCCCCGTAGGCCTGTACGGAGAGGCCGAGGCGGTTGATGGGGGTCGCCTTGGGTTCGGCAGTGCTGGACATGGTCTACTTCTCCCCGGCTTCCACGCCCTCGACGACCGTTTCGGCATCGAGAGGGAAGCCGTCGTAATGGCGGATGGAACGCAGCCTCCCCACGTGGTCCGCGGCGACCTCGAGGCGGAGGAGGTCGTGCATCTGGCCGTCCCGATTCTGGTCGACCACGTAGACGCGGTCGTGCCCCGCGACGAAGGCCACCGCCTCGGAGGTCAGCGGAAGAGCGCGCAGGCGCAGATAGTCCGTGCGCATGCCCTTTCGGGCCAGCAGGACACGCGCCTCCTCGACGGCAAAGTCGGACGAGCCGTAGGCGATGATGCCGATGGGAGAGCCCGAGCCCGTGTCGGTCGCGGGCTTCGGAACCGCTCCCCTCGCGGTCTCGAATTTCCGGGCGAGCCGGTCCATGTTGGCCTTGTAATCCTCCGGCCTTTCCGTGTACGTGGCGCGATCGGAGTGCCCGGAGCCCCGCGTGAAGTAGGACGCCGCCGGGTTGTCGATCAGGCCGGGGAGGGTCCGGTAGGGGATGCCGTCCCCGTCCACGTCCCGATAGCGGGCGAACTCCCGGAACTTCGCGATGTGACCCTCGAGGTCTGCGCGGGTGAGCAGGATCTTGCCCCGGTCGAAGCGATCCTCGGGGTAAGGGAAGGGATCCGCCATCCAGTTGTTCATGCCAAGGTCGAGATCGGACAGGACGAAAACCGGCGTCTGGAAGCGCTCGGCCAGATCGAAGGCCGTCATCGCCATCTCGTAGCACTCCTGGACCGAGCCCGGCAGCAAGATGATGTGCTTGCAGTCGCCGTGCGAGAGCAGGTACGTCGAGACGATGTCTCCCTGCATCGTGCGCGTGGGCAGGCCGGTCGAAGGGCCGACGCGCTGGATGTCGAAGACGACGGCCGGCACCTCGGCGTAGTAGCCGAGGCCCGTGAACTCCGACATCAGCGAGATGCCCGGACCGGACGTGTTCGTCATCGCGCGGGCGCCGGCCCAGCCGGCGCCGAGCACCATGCCGAGGGCGGCGAGCTCGTCCTCGGCCTGGACGATGGCGATCGTGGACTTTCCGGTCTCCGGGTCGATCCGGTACTTGTTGCTGTACTCGATGAGCGCCTCGGCGAGCGAGGACGAAGGCGTGATCGGATACCAGGCGGCGAAGGTCACGCCCGCCATGACGCAGCCGATGGCCGAGGCCGCGTTGCCATCGATGATGATCTTGCCCGCCGTCTTGTTCATCCGCTCGAGGCGGAACGGGTCCGTCTTCGCGAGGTTCTTTCCCGCCCAGTCAAACCCGCCGCGGATCGCCGTCATGTTGATTTCGACGGCCTTCTCCTTGTTCTTGAACTGCTTGCGGACGGCCTTCTCGACCTCCGCCATGTCGATGCCGAGCAGCCACGCGGCCACGCCCACGTAGATCATGTTGACCGCGAGGCGACGCAGCTTGCCGTCGTGGACCAGCTCGAGGACGAGCTTGCCGAACGGCACCGGATAGAAGTGGACGTCCTTGCGCGACGCATCGAGCTTGAGCGTTTCCTCGTAGATCACGGCCGCCCCGGGCGCGACGGTGCGAATGTCCTCGTGCGCCGTCTCGGGGTTCATGCAGATCAGGACGCCGATGTCCCGGCGGCGGGCGATGAACCCTTCCTTCGAAGCCCGGATCGTGAACCAGGTCGGCAGACCCTGGATGTTGGAGGGAAACAGATTCTTGCCGGAGACGGGGATGCCCATCTGGAAGATGGATCGCATCAGGATGTTGTTCGACGACATGCTGCCCGAGCCGTTGGCCGTGGCGACATGGATCGAGAAGTCGTTGACGACCGCCGGCCGGCGCGGCGCGGCGGTGTCCTTCTCGTCGAGGATGGCGGTGGACATGATGCTCCTTCTAGCCCGGTGCGCTTTCGGCGACGGGGGCCCGAAATGATACCAAAGGCTCGCGGGGCAGGCTCATTTCCGGGAACACTAGAATCCCCTCGGAGGGCCTTCGACCATGCGAGGCTTTTTCTTCCGGGCCGCGGGGGCCGCGGTCCTTCTTCTCCTGCCGGCCGCTGCCGGAGCCGAAGGCAGGCCTTTTCGATTCGACGAGCTCGCCCGCGTACGCCGCGTCAGCGGCCTGGCCCTTTCTCCCGACGGAAGATGGGTCGCTTTCGCGATCGCAACGCCCGACGTCGAGGAGAACCGCACGCGTTCGGCCATCTGGCTCGCTCCCGCCTCGGGCGGGGAGCCCAGGCGGGTGACGAGCGGCGCCTACCGGGATGGTGAGCCCAGGTTCTCGCCGGACGGACGGCGCCTCGCGTTCCTCTCGTCCCGCGAGGGCGGCTCGCAGATCTGGCTGCTCGACCTGGCGGGCGGCGATCCCGTGAAAGCCACGGACCTGCCCACCGAGATCAACGGTTATTCCTGGTCGCCCGACGGGCAGTGGTTCGTGGTGACGTCGGACGTGTTTCCCGCGTGCCCGGACACGGCCTGTCTCGAGAAGGCGGTTCGGGCGCGCGAGAAATCCAGGACGAAGGGCCGCATCGCCGAGCGCCTCCTGTATCGCCACTGGGATTCCTGGAAGGACGGCCTGCGCACGCACGTCTGGAAGCTCCCGGCGGGAGGCTCGGGGGCCGTGGACCTGACGCCGGGCGATTTCGACGCGCCTCCTTTTGCGGTGGGTGGAGGCTCCGACTTCGACGTCTCGCCCGACGGAAAGGCCTTCGTGTTCGCGTCCAACCACGATCCGGTCGAGGCGACGTCCACCAACTCGGACCTCTGGCTCGCGCCCTTTGACGGCCGCGGAGAGGCCAGGAACCTGACGGCCGGCAATCCCGCCTGGGACGGGGCGCCTCGCTTCTCGCCCGACGGCCGGTGGATCGCCTACCGCTCCCAGAAGCGGCCTGGATTCGAGGCGGACCGCTTCCGCCTCATGGTCCTCGACCGCGCCACGGGCGCCAGCCGCTCGCTGACGGAAGATCTCGACCAGTGGGTCGAGGAGTTCGCGTGGGCGCCGGACAGCCGGGCTCTTTACTTCGTGACCCACGTGGCGGGCCGCGGCGCGATCGATCGCGTGGACCTCGCGGGGGGCCGGCCGGTCGAGGTCTGGCGCGGCGGCTCGCCGGGCGACCTCCGGCTGACGCCGGACGGGAAGCGGATCGTCTTCCTGTCGAGCACGCTGTCCCACGCGGCGGAGGTCTGGCAGGTCGGGACCGACGGGAAGGGCTCGGCGCCGCTGACGCGCGTCAACGAGTCGCTGTTCGCGGAGACGGCCCTGGGAGAGGTCTCGGAGCGCGTCGTGGCTTCGGCCGACGGGCGCCGCCTGCAGGCCTGGCTGGTGAAGCCGCCGGGCTTCGATCCCGCAAGGAAGTACCCGGCGGTCTTCCTGATCCACGGAGGACCGCAGGGAGCCTGGAGCGACGGCTGGTCCTTTCGCTGGAACCCGCAGGTGTGGGCCGCCTACGGCTACGTCGTGTATGCCGCAAATCCCAGGGGCTCGACCGGCTTCGGCCAGGAGTTCCTGGACCAGATCAGCGGCGACTGGGGCGGAAGGGTTTACGACGACCTCATGCGGCAGGCCGACGACCTCGCCTCGCTGCCGTACGTGGACCCTTCGCGCATGGCCGCGGCCGGCGCCTCCTACGGAGGCTACATGGTCAACTGGATCGAAGGGCATACGGAGCGATTCCGGTGCCTGGTCTCTCACGACGGGGCGTTCGACACGAACTCGGCCAACATCGAAACCGAGGAGCTCTGGTTCCCGGCGTGGGAGTTCCGGGGATGGCCCTGGTCCTCCCCCCTCTACGAGAAGTGGAACCCGATGCGCTTTGCCGACAAGTTCAAGACCCCCATGCTCGTCGTCACGAGCGAGCGCGACTTCCGGGTCCCCTTCGGGCAGGGCCTCCAGCTCTTCACGGCTCTGCAGCTCCGCAAGGTTCCGTCGAAGCTGCTCACGTTTCCGGACGAAGGTCACTGGGTCCTAAAACCCGGCAACTCGCGCCTCTGGCACGCCGTGGTCTTCGACTGGCTGCACCGCTGGCTCGGCGGCGCCGAGGCGGATCCGGCGGCCCTCGCCACGGCGTACAGCGTCGTGAAGTAGAGGCGGGCGACACCTCATCCGCGCTCCCTGAGGTTTTCCTCCTCGTAGCGGGAGAACCGCGCCGCCATGACACCGGCCCGGCCGAGATAGCCGACGAGTCGGGTGGGATCCTCGCGCGACACAACGGGAAGCCGGCCGATGTCGTGGCGCAGCATCCGTTCCACGGCCTCGGCGACGAGCTCATCCGGATGGGCCACGATGGGCGAGGCGGTGCCGGCCTCGAGGACCGTGAGGCTGCGTCCCTCCGGCCTCTCGAGGGCTTTCATGAGGTCGCTGCGCGTCACGATGCCTGCGAGGTTGCCCCGCGAGTCCACGATCGGCGTGCCCTGGCGGCGGTTGAGGTCGGCGTCGCCAGCCGCCAGCTTCTGCGACAGCTCTCCGACGGTCAGCGTCGAGGGGACCGTGGCGACGCGGAGGTCCATCACCTCGCCGACCCGGTGGATCTCGAAGGGGTCCACCGAGTACTCCCGGATCAGATGATGGCCGCGCCGGGCGACCTTCTCCGTGAGGATCGAGCGCCGGAGCAGGAGCACCGTGACCGCCTGCGCCGAGACGCAGGCCACGAGGAGGGCCGGGAAAAGGTTCCAGTCGTGGGTCAGCTCGACGGCGAAGACCATGGCGGTCAGGGGCGAGCGCATGGTGCCCCCCATGATCGCGGCCATCCCGAGGGTAGCCCACAGGCCCGCGTCCCCAGCGGGCAGAATCTGCGCTTCGAGGCCGCCCAGCGAACCGCCCATCAGGAGCAGGGGCGCGAGAACGCCTCCCGAGGTTCCCGAGCCGAGCGCCACGGACCAGACCAGTCCCTTGCCGACGAACAGCGCGGCGAGAGAAGCCGGAGCCAGGCGTCCGCGCAGGAGGTCATGGATCGTGTCATACCCCACGCCCAGGACGGCCGGGTTCCACAGGCCGCCGATCCCCACGCACAGGCCCCCGATCGCTGGCCACCACATCCAGTGAAAGGGGAGCTTCTCGAAGAGGTCTTCGAACGCATAGACCAGGATCGTCAGCAATCCCGAGGCGAGGCCGGCCACGATGCCGACCGGCACCGCCAGGCCAAGGACAGCCGCTCCGGGAACGGTGTGCGGCGTCACCGCGAAAATCGGGCCCTCTCCCAGCAGGGGAGCCCGCATGACGGAGGCGACGGCCGCCGCCAGGGCGACCGGAATGAAGCTGCGAGGCTTCCATTCGAAGAGCAGGAGCTCGACGGCCAGGAGCGTGGCCGCGACGGGCGTCGCGAAGACGGCGGACATGCCGGCCGCGGCTCCGGCGACGAGCAGAGTCTTGCGCTCGGCCGGCGAGAGGTGGAAGAGCTGCGCAAAGAGAGAGCCGAACGCGCCGCCCGTCATGATGATCGGCCCCTCCGCGCCGAATGGCCCGCCGGTGCCGATCGACACAGCCGAGGACACCGGCTTCAGGACGGCGATCTTCGGCTCCATGCGGCTCCTGCCGATCAGGATGGCTTCGAGCGCCTCGGGGATGCCGTGGCCCCGGATCCGGGGCGACCCCCAGCGGGCCATGGCGCCGATCAGGAGCCCCCCGCCGACCGGGACGAGCACGCTCCAGGCCCCGAGGGCGTGGCCGGCCGGCGAGACAAGATGGGAAGACCAGCGGCCGAAGTAGGCGAGGTTCGTGATGACGGCGATCAACCAGAGCAGTGCGTACGCCACGAGGGCACCGACCGCGCCGATGACGGCGGCCGCGGCCGACAACACCAGGACCCTGCGGTCCGTGGTGTAGTCCGCGAGCCGATCCGAGGCCGAGACGGCGCTCAAGCTCGAGCGCTGGCCAGCGAAGGGCTGATGGAGCGGGCCGCCTCGAAGCGCTCGGCCACGTCCTCCCAGTCCCAGACGTTCCAGACCGCCTCGAAGAATTCGGTCTTGCGGTTCTGGTACTGGAGGTAGAAGGCGTGCTCCCACGCGTCCAGCACGAGCAAGGGCGCGCCTCCCTGCGTGACGTTGGCCTGATGGTCGTAGATCTGCGCGAGGATCAGGCGCTCCGCCACGGGCTCCCAGACGAGGGCAGCCCAGCCAGAACCCATGATCGAACCCGCGACGGCGGTCATCTCCTTGCGGAAGGCTTCGAAGCTCCCGAAATCCCGGTCGATGGCCCCGGCGAGCGCTCCCGACGGACGGTCGCCCGACCTCGGCTTCATGTTTTGCCAGAACAGTGAATGAAGGATGTGGCCGGACACGTGGAAGGCCAGAGCCTTCTCGAGGGCGGCGCTGCGGGTGAAATCGCCCTTCGCCCGGGCTTCCGCCAGCTTCTCGAGGGTCTCGTTGGCGCCCTTCACGTAGGCCGCGTGGTGCTTGTCGTGGTGCAGCTCCATGATGCGCCCCGAGATGTGGGGCTCGAGGGCGCCGTAGTCGTACGAGAGGTCCGGGAGGGTGTAGGTGGCCATGGGGTCTCCTTTCAGGGCGGCGGAAGTTAGAACGACAGAGGCCGGGGAACCGCCCTCCGCAAGTCGGCGATTCCACGGTAGTGCTCGAGCACGAGGCGTGCCAGGACCCGGGTCCCTCGCGGAGTCATGCGCACGAAGGCCCGCCGGCGGTCGTCGGGGTCCTGCTCCCGGCGGACCAGGCCGGCCCGCTCGCACCGGTCGATGAGCCCGACGGCGCTCTGGTGCCGAACTTGCAAGCGCTCGGCCAGGTGGGAGATCCCGGCGCCGGGGGCGGGGGCTGACCGAATGAACAGCAGCAGCTGGTACTGGGCCGGCGAAATGCCCGCGCGCCGTGCGGCGTTCTCGGAAAAGCGGAGGAACCGGCGCAGGGCGTGGCGAAAGCGAGCCAGGCGACGGTAGTCGCCCTCCTCGAGGGGACGCCGGCGCGGGCGGCGGCGAGTTTTCACGGGTCAACAATATATCGTAATGCGATATACTCCCGCCCGTGTTTCTAGAGACCCCGAGAAGGGGAAGGAGAGAATCATGAACCCGATTCGTCTCGCTGCCCGGGTGCTTCCGCTTGCGGCCGTCGCCTCGGTTCTCGCCACGGCCGGCTGCCACTCCAATCCTCCCAGGACGACCGAGAAAGCGGCGCCATCCGCGGCCTCGGCGCCGCTCGAGGACCGCGTGGTGGCTCCCCCGGCATCTTCCTCGACGGCGAAGGATGCCTCGGGGGACATCACCTCTCAGGACATCCGGGTCTTGAACGAGAAGGGCTATCTGAAGCCGGCGTTCTTCGATTTCGACAGGGCCGACCTTCGTGACGATGCGCGCGCGACCCTGGCCTCGGACGCGGACCTTTTGAAGCGCTACCCCTCGTTCCAGTTCGTCATCGAGGGCCATTGCGATGACCGCGGCACGGAGGCCTACAACCTGGCTCTCGGGGAGCGCCGAGCGGCCGCCGCCAGGGAATACCTGTCTTCGATGGGCGTCGACACGTCGCGGATGAAGACCGTGTCCTACGGCAAGGAGAAGCCCTTTTGCCAGCAGGACGACGATGCGTGCTGGCAGAGCAACCGGCGGGACCACCTGCTGATCACGGCAAAGTAGCGAAGCGTCGGCGCGCGATCACGGGTGAGGGATCGCGGTTTAGACTGGGTCGCGTGCCGCCCGGCCGGGTCGTGTCGCTCTGTCCCTCGATCACGGAGACTCTCGTCGCCGTCGGCGGCCTCTCGCGGCTCGCGGCAGCGACGCGTTTCTGCACGCGGCCGAAGGGGCTCCTCTGGGGCCTGCCGCGTGTCGGGGGCACCAAGGACCCCGACGTCGGGCGGATCCTGGACCTCGCCCCCGACCTGGTCTTCGCCAACGAAGAGGAGAACCGCCGCGAGGACATCGAGGCCTTGCGCGCCGCCGGCGTCGCGGTGGACGTCTCGTTTCCGCGCAGGGTCCGGGACGTGCCCGCCGACGTGCGGCGCCTTGGCCGGATCCTCGGCACGACCGACCAGTCCGAGCCCCTGGCCCTGCAGATCGAGAGGGAGATCGTCGACCTCGAGGCGTCGCCGCCCCGGGGCCGGTTTCGATACGCCTACTGGATCTGGATGGAGCCCTGGATGACCATCTCCGGCGACACCTACGTCGCCGACCTGCTGCGGCTGGCAGGGGGCGAGGGCGTTTTCGAGCTCGAGACGGAGCGCTACCCGCCCGCGATGCCCGCCGAGGCCCTGCGCCGGGGCGCCACCGTCCACTTCTTCCCGAGCGAGCCCTTTGCTTTTCGGGAGCGCCGCCACGCCGCCCTCGTCGAGGAGCTCTTCGGTCGCGAGACGCGCCGTCTCTTCGTCGAGGGCGACGACTACTGCTGGCACGGCGCCCGAACGCTCGACGGCCTCGCCGCGATGAAACGCCTCCGCCAGGAGCTCCGCTTCTAAGGTCGGGCTGCGAGCCCTCGCGTCCAGTTCTTCGTGCCCTCGCATCGCGAATAGTCTCCCGACGAAGGAGGGAGGAGGTTCGCGATGCGGGAGCGGAGCGCGTAGCTACCGACGAGGCGGGCGGCGAGCCCGGTATGGCGAGCTGCCCGGCGGCGGCGCAGCCGCGTCGGTCGCGCAGCGCGGAGCGACGGTCAGCTCCGGCGGTTCATGAGATCGAGGAACTCCTCCCGGACCGGCTTGTTGAAGAAGATGCCCCGGATGGCGGAGGTCACCGTCATGGCGCCGGGCTTCTTGACGCCCCGCATCTCCACGCAGAGATGGCGCGCCTCGATGACCACCATGACGCCCTGAGGATTCAGCTTCTCGGCCAGGAAGGTCGCCACCTGCTCGGTCAGGCGCTCCTGGAGCTGGGGCCGCCGGGCATAGAACTCGAGGATGCGAGGCATCTTGGAGAGCCCGACGATCTTGTCGTTGGGCACGTAGGCGATGTGGGCATGGCCCCAGAAAGGCACGAAGTGATGCGCGCACAGCGAGTAGAAGGGGATGTCCTTCTCCATGACCATGCTCGTGTAGTGCTCGTCGTTCGGAAAGAAGGTGACCGTCGGCTCCGCTCCCTCGGTCAGGCCGTGGAAGAGCTCCAGGTACATCTTCGCCACGCGCTCGGGCGTACCGACCAGGTTGGGATCGGCGCGGTCGAGCCCGAGGATCTCGATGATGCGCCCGACGTGCGTGGCGATCTCGCGGACCCTGCGGTCCTCTTCGACGGCCGGCGGCAGGGTTGCCGTCTCGCTCATGCCGCGCGCGCTTTCTCGATCAGCTTGGAGATGTCCCTGGCGACCGGGATGTCGTTCGCCACGACGTCCTTGATCTTGCCGTCCTTGCCGACGATGAAGGCCGTGCGGGCGGCGAGACCCTTTTCGGGCAGGTACACGCCGTACTTCTCGGCCACGGCGCCCTTCGGGTGAAAGTCGGCCAGCAGCGGGTACGTGATGCCCTGCTGCGCGGCGAACGCCTTGTGGGCCCAGAGCGAGTCCACCGAGAGGCCCAGGATCTCGACGTCGCCGGCCCCCTGGGTGGGCAGCATTTCGGCGCACTGCTTCGTCTCCACGGAGCAGACGGGTGAGAAGTCGAGCGGATAAAACAGCAGGATCACGTTTTTCTTTCCCTTGTAGTCGGAGAGGGTGACCTTCTCGCCGACGGTCGAGGGGAGCGTGAAGTCGGGTGCGGTGTCTCCGGGCTTGAGGGGCATGCGGGACTCCTTCGCGAATTCTGGCAGTGCCTGCAGCGAAAAGGGCATTCTATGGCTATGAGATCGTTTTCTGGAACGCCCTGGTGGATCCCGCCAGGAGCAGGAGCGCTATCACCAGGAGGGCGGCCACGTGCGGCCAGAGATCCAGGAAAGCCGCGCCGCGGATGATGATTCCCCGCGCGATCTCGATGAAATGCGTGGCGGGGAGGACCTGCGCGAATACGCGGAGGGGAGTGGGCAGGGAGGACAGGGGAAAGATATAGCCGGAGAGCATGATCGAGGGCAGGAGGAACATCTGGGCGATCTGAATGGCCTCCATCTGCGTGCGCGCCCACGAGGAGACGAGGAGGCCGAGCGCGAGGAGCGCGAACAGGTAAACGACGGAAAGCCCGAGCAGCAGAAAGAGGTCGCCGTGGATCGGGACGCGGAAAACAACCGTCATGAGAAGCAGGATGAAGAGCAGCTGCAGGAACGCGAGGGCGAGATAGGGGAGCAGCTTGCCGAGCACGACGGCCACGGGCGAGGCCGGCGTGACCATGAGCTGCTCCAGCGTGCCACGCTCGCGCTCTCGCACGATGGCAAAGGCCGCGAGCAGCGTCCCCGAGAACGTCAGCAGGATCGCGACGAGCCCGGGGATGAGGAGATTGGCGCTGCGCGAGTCCGGGTTGAATAGGAGAACCGGGTGGATGCGGATGGAGACGTCCCTGGCCCCCGCGCGGTCCAGGAGATCCGTCACGGACCGGGAGAGGGCCGCGCCGTTGGCGGCGGCCAGGGCCTGGGCCGATATCGAGGAGTCCGAGCCGTCGATCAGGACGAGCACGTCCGCGGACTGCTGGTTGACGCGACGGCGCGCATAGTCGGGCGGGATCTCCAGGCCCACGGAGGCGCGGCCGGAAACGATCGCCTCGCGGAGAGCGCCCTGCGAAGGCGCCTCGGCCACGACGTCGAAGTAGCTCGTATTCACGAAGTCCGTGACGAGCTGGCGACTCTCCGCCGTGCGGCTCTGGTCGAACACCGCCGTGCGGACGTGGTGGACGTTGGTGTCGATCAGGCCGAAGAGCACGAGCTGAAACGCCGGCACGAGCAGGGCGAATCGCAGCGTGCCCCGGTCGCGCACCATCTGCAAGGCTTCCTTGCGCAGGACCGGCAGGAAGCCTCTCATCGGGAGCTTTCCGCGGCCACGGGCTCCTCGCCGCGCTGTTCGGCCTGGAGCCGCGTGAGCCTCACGAACACGTCCTCGAGCGAGGCCTCGATCGGCCGGATGCGGACGTGGACTCCGGCCGCTTTCTCGAGGTCGGCTTCGATCCGGGCGTCGCTGACCTCCGAGCGCGCCAGAAGGTGCAAGGCGTTGCCGAAGATCGTGACGTCGTCGAGGTAGGGCAGCGCCCGCGCCTGGCTCATGACCGCCGCCGCCCCGCGCTCGCAGGCCGCTTCGACACGCCGGGTCCCGGGGGGAGTGATGTCGGGCAGGCGTGTCAGCTCCCCGGGGTCGCCTTCGATCAGCATCCTGGACATGTAGAGGTACCCGACGCGCCCGCAGCGCTCGGCTTCGTCCATATAGTGCGTGGTCACGAGGAGCGTGACCTTCTGCGCCGCCATCGTGAACAGCAGGTTCCAGAGCTCCCGCCGTGCCACCGGGTCGATGCCCGCCGTAGGCTCGTCGAGAAAGAGCACCCGCGGCTCGTGCATGAGTGCCGCGGCGAGCGCCAGACGCTGCTTCCATCCGCCCGAAAGCTGGGCCGCCAGGCGCTTCCGGTAGGGACCGATCGAGGTCAGCTCGACCGCCCACTCGCGTCGTTCGGTCAGCCGCCGGCCGGACAAGCCGTAGACGGCCGCGAAGAAGTCCAGGTTCTCGAGCACCGTCAGGTCTTCGTAGAGTGAGAACTTCTGGGGGACGTAGCCGATCCGCCTCCGGATCTCCTCGCCCTCGCGGGCGACGTCGAGGCCGTCCACTCGCGCCGATCCTTCGGTCGGAGCCAGCAGGCCGCAGAGGATCCGGATGAGCGTGGACTTGCCGGACCCGTTCGGCCCCAGGAGGCCGTAAATCTCGCCGCGTGGGACTCGAAGCGTCACGCGGTCCAGCGCCCGGATCGTCCCGAAATCCCGTGAGACGCCTTCGACCTCGATCCCGTACTCCGCAGCGGCGCTCACGGCGTGCCGGAATCCAGGCGCACCGTGGCGGCCATCCCGGGCTTCAGCTCCGGCGTCGGGTCGATCGCCACCTTGACGCCGAAGACCTGGTCCATCCGCTGATCGAGGGTCTGGACGTTGCGTGGCGTGTACTCGGCCTGCGTTCGGATTTCGACGACGTGACCCGGGAAGGTTCGATGGGCGTACGTGTCCACGGTCAGGGAGGCCTTCTGACCGACGCGCACGCGGGCGAGCTGGGGCTCGGGCACATAGACGCGAACCCAGACCTGCGAGGGCTCCAGGATCCGCGCCACGGGCTGGTTCGGGCCGACGATGTCGCCCGGCCGCAGGTCCATGGACTCGATCCTGCCGGCGGCCGGAGCCTTCACGACACTTTCGTCGCGCTGCCGCTTCAGATAGGCGAGCCGGGCCGTTTCGCTCGCCAGCGCCGCCTGCGCGGCCGCCACGTCTTCGGGGCGGCTGCCCCGCTCGAGCTCGAGAAGAGTCTCGGCCGTCGTGCGGGCCTTCGTCGCCGTCGTGTCGTAGTCCTGTTGTCCGATGACACCCTTGTCGAGCAGAGCCTTCAGGCGAGCGCGCTCGCTCTCGGCGTTGGCCGCGTCGGCGCGGGCGCGGGCGATCTCCTCGACCCGCGGGCCTCGCTCTGTCTTCACGAGAGCGGCCCGCGCTGCAGCGGCCCGGGCCTCCTGCTCCTGGATCTGGGCGTCGAGAAACGTCGTCTCGAACGTGACGATCGGGTCGCCCGCCGAAACGGCCGCGCCTTCTTCCACATGGACCTTCGCAATCCGTCCGCCGACCAGCGAGCCGACCTCGACGTCCCGGGCCTCGATCGCCCCCGAGAGTACGAGGGGCTTGGCCGTCTTCCCGTTCTGAAACGCCCAGAAGCCGGCGCCCGCCGCGAGCAGCAGAACGAGGAGAACCGACCACCGCCGTTTCATCGGTGCCTCCTTGCCGGGCCCAGGGCGCCTCTCCTCCACACGTGGAGGTACGTCTCGATGTACGTGTCGAGAGGAACCGGGGGCGAGATCTGGGCCACGCGGTGCATGAACGCATACGCCTGGAGGGCCCCAAGGAACGCGAGGGATGCGGCCCGTGGGTCCTTGACGGAAAGGATGCCCGCCCGGGTAGCCCGACGCATGTACGCCTCGAGGTCCGAAAGAACACGCTGCGGAGGCGACGACCGGCGTCGGGGATCGAAGGGGAGCTCGATCGCGGGTCTGCCCGCGGAGCCTCGCATGCGCATCCAGGCAGCGATCGTCTCCCCCACACGCCCTTCGATGAAGGGAACCAGGGCCCGGGCGAAGCGGCGCAGAACCGGAATCGGCTCTTCGCGGCCAGAGAGCGAGGCCAGAAAATCGCTCGGGAGGCCGCCCTCCGCGTGTCCGGCAGCCATGGCCGCCGAAAACAGGGCCTCCTTCGTCGGAGCGTGCCGCAACACGGCGGCGGGCGAGACCCCCAGCCGGGCCCCGATCGAGGCCAGGGTCGTGCCCTCGAATCCCCGTTCGCCGAACGCCGTTCGGGCAGCCTGCAGGACCTGGTCCCGGCTGATGCGGGCGCGCCGTCCCATAATTAATAACCTTTCATTCATTTACTAATTTGTCAAGAGACGCTCGGCAGAGCGTCCGGCGCAACGGCAGCTCCGGCTAGGCGGGAGGCAGCGGCTTGCCCCGCCGCTTCGTCAGCCAGGCCTCGAGCTGCTTCGCGGTCCGGGCGTTCAGCGTGTTCGCGGCCGAAACCCAGCCTTTGCGCGCCACGCCCACTCCATAGGCCGTGTCCTGCAATCCCTCTGCCGAGTGGGCGTCGGGATCGATCGAGAGAGGGATGCCCTTCTCGACGGCCTGGCGGCAGAGCCGCCAGTCGAGGTCGAGGCGATGGGGCGACGCGTTGATCTCCACGGCGCAGCCCGATTCGGCTGCGGCCGCCAGGACCTTCTCCCAGTCGGCCGTGAAGCCGTCGCGCTCGAGCAGCAGGCGCCCGCTGGGGTGGCCCAGGACCGAGACGTGCGGGTTCGAGACCGCGGCCACGAGCCGCTTCGTCTGCTCTTCGGCCGAGAGGCCGAAGCGGGAGTGGACTGAGGCGACGACGAGGTCGAAGCCCTCGAGGAACGTGTCGCCGAAGTCGATCGAGCCGTCCACCAGGATGTCGGCCTCGGTGCCGTGGAAGATCCGGAAGCCGTGGAACTTCTTGCGCAGGGCGGCGATTTCCTTTCGCTGCGCGAGGACGCGCTCCTCGGTCAGTCCTCCGGCGTAGGCCGCCGACTTGCTGTGATCGGTGATGGCCGCGTAGGAGTAGCCGGCGTCGCGGACAGCGGTCAGCATGCCCTCCAGAGAGTCTCGCCCGTCCGAGGCCGTCGTGTGGAGATGGATGAGGCCCTTGAGGTCCTTGTCCGTCAGCAGGTCGGGCAGCCGGCCCTCTTCGGCAGCCTCGATCTCTCCCCGGTCCTCCCGCAGCTCCGGCTCGATGTAGGCGAGGCCGAGAGCCCCGTAGATGTCCTCCTCGCTCTCGCAGGGGACGCGCTTCTCCGTGCCCTCGCGAAACAGCCCGTACTCGTTCAGCTTGAAACCCTGCTTCTTGGCCCGGCCGCGCAGGGCGGTGTTGTGCTCCTTGGAGCCGGTGAAGTACATGAGGGCGGCGGGGAACTCGTCCTCCGTGACCACGCGCAGGTCGGCCGCCAGGCCGTCGGCGAACCGCACCGAGGTCTTGGTCTCACCGGTGGCGATGACGTCGGCCACGCCGGGCAGCTCGCGAAAGGCCCGGGCCAGCGCCTCGGGCTCCTTCGAGACCGCCAGCAGGTCAATGTCCCGGATGGTCTCCTTGCGGCGCCGCAGGCTCCCGGCGATGGTGGCGCGCCGCGCGAGCTTCGTGGCCGAAAGGGCGGCGAGCAGCTCCTCGGCCTTGCGGCGGGCCGTGTGGATGTGGAAGGAGCCGGCGGAGACGCGCACCAGCGCGATGCCCTTGAGGATGTTCGCGGCGGTCTTGGCCCCGAAGCCCTTGAGCTCTTCGAGGCGGCCTTCACGACAGGCTCGCTCGAGCGCGTCGAGCGAGTCCACGCCCAGGCCGTCGTAGAGGGCCTTGGCCTTGCGCGCCCCGAGGCCCGGGACGCGCAGGAA
>Ga0335085_10008191_pt1 | contig 15995 bp, 19 predicted proteins | sample Lox_Sample_45_FD_206712 | JGI IMG/M metagenome (GOLD analysis project Ga0335085, IMG submission 206712) | Soil microbial communities from Loxahatchee National Wildlife Refuge, Florida, United States - Lox_Sample_4.5 | ecosystem: Environmental > Terrestrial > Soil > Wetlands | place: USA...
GAGTTCTACGATCGGCTGAGCCGGCACACCGCCTACCAGCGCTTCTTCGCGGTCATGCGGCGTCTGCCGCCCGACTGGGCTCACCTGCTCGCCAACGTGGACTACGAGCGCCGGCTCGCCCTGCTCGCGGAGCGCGTCGAGGCCGGGACGGCCGAGCTCGTCGGCGTCGCGCGCTACGACACCACCGATCAGCCCGACACCGCCGAGATCGCCTTCGTGATCCAGGACGGCTGGCAGAATCGTGGGCTCGGCACCGTCATGCTCGACGCGCTTCTCGCGGCGGCCGAGGCGCGCGGCATCCATCGATTCCGCGCGTACGTGCTCGCGGGGAACGCCCGCATGATCGATCTGCTCGTGCGCTTCACGGACGTGACGGACCGGCGCACCGACAGTGGGGTGACGGAGCTGCTGCTCAGCCGACGCCCGCCGTCCGGACCCCGCTAGGGCGTGGGGACACCGTAGGGATACCATCCAAGCGGGCTCCACCCAGCCGGATCGCGCACGAACCACGTCGGCCCGATGTACATGTGAGGGGCGAGGCGTGCCTCGAGTACCTCCTGCTGCCAGCGGGCCTCGTCCTCGAGGCTGTACCGCACGAACTCGTCGGTCTCGGTCGGCAGCACATCGAGCCTCAGGAGGGCCGCCGCCCGGGCGGCCTGAGCGGCCAGGCGCGGATGCACGCTCTTGCCTCGCAGCGCGTCGAGCTGCGCCGCCGCCCTGTCCCGATCGCCCAGCGCCAGGTAGGTCAGCGCGAGGTAGAGCCGCCCCTCCGCCCGGTCCGGCGCGGCGAGCACCGCAGGATCGAGGACCGCCCGCGCCGCCTCGAACGAGCCGACGTGGTACTGCGCGATCCCGAGACCGAGACGGGCGTCGATCTGCGCGGGCTGGCTGGCCAGCGCGTCGCTGAACCGGGCCACCGCTTCCGGGTAGCGGCCCTCGCGTAGCGCGACCTCACCGGACTGGTACGCGGTCGCGCACCCGAACAGCAGGCCGGCGAGCCCCGCGGCGAGGCTCGCCCGCCGTGCTCGGGGGATCGAGCTCACGGATACGAGACGATGATCTCGGCGCATTCCGGGGTGCAGGTCGCGTCCTGCCGGACGATCTGGCGCAGGATATCGACCTCGGTGACGATGCCGACCATCCGCCCCTTCTCCATCACCGGCAGCGACCCCACTCGGTTCTTCCGCATCGTCGCGGCCGCGTCGTTGACGGTGGCGTCGGCCTCCACCGTGAGCACGTCGGTGGACATGATCTCGGCCACGCGGACCGAGTCGAGCAGGTCGCCGACCGGCTTCTCGCCGAGCTTCTCGAACACCTGCGGCAGGAACAGGTGGTGCCGCAGGTCGCGGTCGGTGACGACCCCGACCAGCATCCCGTCGCGGTTGACCACGGGCAGATGGCGGACCCGGGCCCGCTGCATGCGCGCCACTGCGTCGAGGCACGACTCGGCGGCTCCGATCATCACCACGTCCTTACTCATCAGCTCTTTCACCCGCATGGCAGCCTCCTGTCGTCGAGTAGCGTGCTCATCTCGTATCGTTGGAGCGGCGGACTCTCCACCAGACGATCAACGCGCCCAGCAGGACGACGATGCCCAGCGCGATCAGCCAGTGATCCCGGACGGGCTCGATCATGAGCGCGTCTCCTTCCCGTCCAGACCCGACCGGATCGCGTCCAGCAGCGCGGCGGCCACGAACGGCTTCGCCAGGAACGACGTGGCGCCCGCGGCGAGCGCGGCCCGGCGCGTCTCGTCGGATGGATATCCGGTGACGACGATCACCGCCGGCGGATCGAGGAGGCCGCGGGCGGCCCTCACCACGTCGAGGCCGTCGCCGTCCGGCAGGCGCAGATCCGCGATCACCAGGTGCGGATGCTCGCGGGCCACCGCGGCCAGGCCGCCCTCGCGAGAGGTGGCCATGACAACGTCGTACCCCTGCCGGCGGAGTAGCCGCTCGTAGGTGGCCAGGAAGTCACCCTCGTCGTCGACCACGAGTACTCGCGTGGACACGTTCGATGCCTGTCTCTTCTCGTTCACGCACGCACCCCGCTTCCCGCGAGGCGCTGGATCACGACGAGCACGCGCTCGGTGGCCGCCTGCACGTCGTACACGTCGGTTCGGATGGAGAGATCGGCCCGCGGCGACTCCTCGTAGTCCAGCACGATGTCGGGCGTCGAGGCCGGTCGCGGCGGCGGAGCCTCGAAGGTCAGGCCCCAGCGGACCGCGCGCTCCCGCTCGAGGCAGGTCTCGGTGGGGCAGAGCAGCTGGATCTCCGCGAAGGACGGGATCGAGGCCCGCGCCGCTTCCCGCCACACGCGCCGGCCCGCCGTCGCATCCACGATGACCGCGACGCCGGCCTCGGTGAGGAGCTTGGCCCCGTACGCCAGCACGCGGTGGACGATGTCCTGCTCGTGCTCGCCGGCGGGACGATCGCCGAGGAGCCGCTCCTGCACCGGGGCCAGGCCGAGCAGACGCACCCGAGCACCGCGCGCGTGGAGGCTCTCGGCCACGCGGCTCGCCAGCGTGCTCTTGCCGCTCCCGGGCCGCCCGGTGATCCAGATGGCCCAGCCGGGCTCGCCCCCCGCCTCTGGCTCGGCGGGCCGGTCGGCGGCGCGTGCGAGGTCTCGAGCCAGGCCCATGATCCGGTCCACCGATGAGGCGACGGGCTCCACGCTCGTGTCGATCAGCAGCTCCGGAGCCAGCGCGGGCTCGTAGGCCACATCGACGCCCGGCACGGTGGCCCCGGGCTGTCCCGCCTGGGCATAGATGTCACGCGGGGCATGTCCGGGCAGGCGGGTGCGCTCTCGCTGCCGGCAGACCTCCAGCGGGCAGACCAGCTGGACCTCCGCGAACCGCGGAACGGCCTGCCGTACGAGGTCGCGCCAGACGCGCCGGTGAGCGGTGGCGTCGATCAGCACCGGGGTGCCCGATTCGACCAGCAGCTCCGCGAGGTAGCCGAGGGCCCGGTAGACGACATCGCGCTCGGAGTCCGAGTAGCGGGGCGCCGGCGTGATGCTCTTCCGGATCTCGTCCAGCTCGAGCCGCTTGACCGGCTGGCCCAGGGCGCGCAGCTCGGTCTCGACCGCGCGCGCGATGGCCGACTTGCCGCTGCCCGGAGGGCCGGTGATCCAGATCGCCCAGCTCACGCGCGCCCTCCGAGCAGCTCCACGACGCCCTCCGCGCTGCGCGGACCACCGGCCATCAGGTTCCGCGCGAATCCCAGGAGCGCGGCCCGGGTCCGCGGCGCCAGCGAGGGGTACCAGCGGGGATGTCCGATCACGAGGGCCCGGAAGGCGAGGAACGGAGGCATGACCTCGAGTAGCTCGCGGTCCTTGGAGGCGTCCAGATATTCGCCGAGGAAGACTCGGAACAGCGTCAGGAACGGCTCCGCCACGCCCGGGCGCGCCTCGAGCGCGGCCCTGCGGAGACCGAAGAACAGATAGTTGATGCCGAGCGCGCTCACGTCGTCTGCCGGCTCGCCCCACTCCCCGCGGCTTCGATCCAGCACCGAGAAGTCGACGCCCTCGCGGAACAGGAGGTTCCAGGGGTGGAAGTCGCCGTGAACGCAGGCCAGTCGCTGGGAGCGGCCTCGCAGGCGCCACCGCCACGACACCGCGTCACGCTCCAGCGCTTCGCAGGCCTCCGGCGGCAAGAATGGATACGGATGCGGGTAGCTGTCGAGAATACCCATCAGGCACTCGCCGTGCCCGACCAGCTCGCGGATGCGGCGCTCGTACAGGGTGGGCTCGTCCCGCTTCACCGCGTGCGCCCGGGCCAGGAAGCAGCCGAGCTCGCGGGCGCGAGTCAGGTCGAGGTCCCGGACGGGCTCGGTCAGGAGACGATGCAGATCGAGCCAGTAGAGCTCGCCCGCCGCCTTCTCGACGAGCTGGAAGAACTCCGTCGCGTCGCCTGCCGAGACCAGGGCGCCCGAGCCGCGCACGAAACCCACGTCCACGCTCCGGACGTGAGCCGGGAAGGTGTTGTAGGCGGCGTGGCCATAGAGGGCCTGCCAGGCGCGATCGGCCGGGTAGTCGTGACCGAACCCCTGCACGACCCGGGTGCGGGCCATCACGAGGCTCCGCGCCGATCCGTTCACGACGCAGTCGATCTCGAACGGCACTCCGTATCCGTAGGCCTTTGGATCCGTGCCGCCGACGTCCGGTCCGCCGAGCGGGTGGAGACCGAGAATCTCCACCCGCTCGCCGAAGACACCGGCCAGATAGTCGGCGAGCGCGCCTTCCACGTCGCTACTTCCCTCTGACCGTGAGGACCGGACAGGGCGAGACGGTCAGGACCCGGCTCGCGACGCTGCCCAGGAAGAGCTTCGCGAAGCCCGTGCGCCCGTGCGTTCCGATGACCACCAGGTCCGCCTTCTTCGAGCGGGCGGCCCGGGCGATCCGCTCGTGGGGCACGCCTTCGAGCAGCAGGCCCTTGGCTCGCGCTCCTGCCCGCTTGGCCCGGCTCACCAGCGCGCCGAGGTGCTTCTGGCCATAGGCACGTGCCGCCGCCGCCATGTCGTCGTAGACCTGGGGCGAGACGTAGCCGTCGGCCATGACCGGGACCGCGGGCGACATGACGTGCACGAGCAGCAGCTCGGCGCGGTTGCCCTTGGCCAGGTCCACCGCCCGCTTGAAGGCGGCCGACGAGGCGCGGGAGAAATCGGTGGGATGCAGGATGCGTCGGATGCGGCTCATCGCAGGACCTCCCCTCGGGGTGTGGGTTTGCCATCCTTGACCGGCCGGACCTCGGCCTTCCCGGCGGGAGGCTCTAGCGGCGCGCCGCTCGGCCGAAGCAGGAGGATCGGCACGGTGGTGCCGCGCAGAACGGACTCGGCCACGCTGCCGAAGACGATCCGTCCCACTCCGCTGCGGCCGTGCGTGGTCATCACGATCAGGTCGGCCTTGTGCGCCCCCGCCGCCTCCACGATGGCCGAGGCCGCCGGCCCGTACCAGACGTGCGTCTCGATCCCCCGCACGCCGTCCTTCTCCAGCTTGGCCTTGAGCGCGGCCAGGTACTCCTCGGCCTCACGCACCGCGATGATCTGCGCGCCGATTGCGTCGGCGCCCGGCAAGATCCGCGCATTGGCGGCCCGGACGAGCAGGAAGGTGGAGGCATCGGAGCGCGCCATCTGGAGGGCCTCGGCAATGGCCAACTCCGCCATGTCCGAGCCATCGAGCGGGATCAGGATCCGGTTTGTCTTCATCGTGGTCCTCCTTGGGAAGGCGAGGCTGCAACGGAGGTGCCACGAGAGACGACGAAGGAAACCGGGGACTTGCGGGCTCTGCCCCCGATCGCCGGCTGAGGCGGCGCCTCCCCGCTGGGACAGCGCCGCCCCGGTGGGGCTAGGCTCTCAGGTCGTACTTGTTGATGAGGCGGTGAAAGGTTTTGCGGTCGATCCCGGCTGCCTTCGCCGCCGACGAGACGTTGCCGTCGTGGCGTGCGAGCAGGTCGCGAAGGTAGGAGACCTCGAGCACCTGCAGCCACTGGTCCTTGGCCGCCTTGAGGGTGAGGTCGGTCCGGGCGGGCAGGCCGCCTTCGCCGAGGGCGCTCGGCACGGCCGCGGCTGCTCGCGCATGCCCCTGTAGAACGTGGTCCGGGAGATCCTTGACCGTGATGAGGGAGCCATCGGCCAGCGCGCACGCGCGCTCGATCACGTTCTGGAGCTCGCGCACGTTGCCCGGCCATCCGTACCGATCGAGTGCCTCCGCGGCCGCGTCGTCCATGCCGGTCACCCGCGCCTGCCCGAACCGCTTGAGGAACGTGTGGGCCAGGAGCCGGACGTCCCCGGCGCGCTCACGCAGGGGGGGCAGATGGATCGCGATGACGTTGATCCGGTAGTAGAGCTCCTCCCGGAAATGCCCCTTGGCGATGGCATCGCGCAGGTCCCGGTTCGTGGCCGAGACCACCCGCACATCGACGTCCACCAGGCCGGTGCCGCCCACCCGCCGGATCTGCCGCTCCTGGAGTGCCCGCAGGAGCTTCACCTGCAGGGTGGCGGGCAGCTCGGCGATCTCGTCGAGGAACAGGGTGCCGCGATGCGCGGTCTCCACGAGGCCGGGCTTGCTCCGTATCGCGCCGGTGAAGGCGCCCTTCTCGTGGCCGAACAGCTCCGACTCGAGCAGGTTCTCCGGCAGCGAGGCGCAGTCCACCGGGACGAAGGGCTGGCTGGCTCGCGGGCTGTTGGCGTGGATCGCGCGCGCGATCAGCTCCTTGCCGGTTCCGGACTCGCCGAGGACCAGGATGTTGGCCTCCGAGCGGGCCGCCTTCTTCACGAGCTCGAAGACCTGGGTCATGGCCGGGCTACGCCCGACGATGTTCTCCAGCCCGAGCGTCTGCTGGAGCTGCTGGCGGAGATTTCGATTCTCGATCTGCAGGCCGCGGTGGCGAAGGGCCCGGTCGACCGCCACCCGGAGCTGGTCGACCGAGAAGTCCTTCGGGAGATAGTCGAACGCCCCCTCCTTCATCGCGGCCACCGCCGACTCGATGGAGGCGAAGCCGGTGATCATGATGACGGGGAGCGCGGGGTCGATCTCGTGAGCGCGTCGCAGCAGCGCCATGCCGTCCATCTCGGGCATCTTGAAGTCGGTCAGGAGGAGGTCGGGCCGATCTCGCTCCAGGATCGCCGCGGCCGCACGCCCGTCGCCCGCGGTGCTGCACGCGTAGCCCTGACGGGAGAGAATGCGCGAGCAGTTCTCCAGCATGTCGGGCTCGTCGTCGACGATCAGGATCCGGGGCGCGCTCATCTGGCTGGTCGAGATGATCGCCGAGAATCGCCTCTAGATCAAATCTCGCGACGGCCCCTACAATGGCGGCGGACCCCACCATGACCTCACGAGCTCTCGCCACGCTCTGGGTGCTGGTCGTCTGCGGAGCCGCCGCGGCCCCGCCCGCCATGGCTCAGGACAACTTCGAGATCCAGGTCTACGGCTCCGAGACCATGGCCCCGGGTACGACCATGATCGAGCTGCACAGCAACGTGGCCGTCGACGGCACCACCAGGACCGTCGACGGCGTGCTCCGGACCCAGGGCGCCTTTCACGAGACGCTCGAGCTCACGCACGGCTGGACGTCGTGGTTCGAGACCGGGTTCTACGTATTCACCAGCATCCAGCCGGACACCACCTGGGAGTGGGTGGGCAACCACATCCGACCGCGGGTCCGCGCGCCCGAGAGCTGGGACCTGCCGGTCGGCCTCAGCCTGTCCGCCGAGGTCGGCTACCAGCAGCGCTCCTTTTCCCCCGACACGTGGAGCCTGGAGCTGCGGCCGATCATCGACCGGCAGCTCGGGGCCTGGTACGTGGCGATCAATCCGGCGTTCGAGCGCGCGATCGAGGGCCAGAACACGAAGAACGGCTTCGAGTTCTCACCGTCCGCGAAGGTGAGCTTCGCCGTCACGCCCAAGGTGGCGGTCGGCCTCGAGTACTACGGCGCCCTCGGGCCGGTGACCAACATCGACCGACCCCGCGACCAGCAGCATCAGCTGTTTCCGGTCATCGATCTCGATCTCGGACCCAAGTGGGAGTTCAACCTGGGCGTCGGGTTCGGGCTCACCCCGAGCACCGACGGGCTGATCGTCAAGATGATCCTGGGCCACCGCTTTGATTGGGGCCGCGGCAAGCGCCAGTGAGGCCGAGTCTGCCGGCCGCCCTGTTCCGCGTCGCTCAGCTCCTGTATTTCATGGCCCCGGCCTACGCCGCGAACATGGCGCCGCCATTCGTGCGCTACTGGAGGGGATGGAATCGCCCGATCAGCGAGGCGTGGCTGGGCAGCCACAAGACGATCGTGGGCTTCGCGGCGGGGGTGCTGGCCGCCGTGGCGGTGACGTACGCGCAATCGCGCATCGCCTGGGACGGCGCGCTCCTCTCCTACGGGCACTGGGTGATCCTCGGCCTCCGCTTCGGCGTCGGCGCCTTGACCGGCGATAGCGCCAAGAGCCTGGTGAAGCGACGGGTCGGGGTGGCGCCCGGCGCACCGTGGCGCCCGTGGGACCAGGTGGACTTCGTGCTGGGCGCCCTGCTCTTCGTCTGGGGCACGGCCACGCTGACCTGGATCGACGTCACGGCGACCCTCGTCATCAGTGTTGCCGGGCACGTGCTGGTCAGCCATGTCGCCTACTGGATCGGCGTCAGGGACGTGAGCTGGTAAGGCACCCCCATCGAGGCGTGTCCGCCCCAGCCTGGGACGACAGTGCCCCGCTCGCGTCAGTCATCGTGGCCGATCGGGCGTTTTTCGCTCCGTTGGCGCCCGGCACGGCCCATGCAACCCGTCCGAGGCCATGAGCATTCCCGCCATCTCGGCCGCCCAGTCCGCAGCACCCCGGCGCCGGCTACGGTCCATCGCCGCGCCGATCCTGGCCATCCTGAGCGCCTTCCACGGGGTGGCCGCGTTCGTCTTCGTGGCCGGCGGGCGAACGTCCGCCAACGAGGTCGAGGGCTTCCTCCTCGGCCTGACCGCCTCGGTGCTCATGGTCGGCGCGATCCTCTCCCACGGGCTGGTGCGGCTGCGGTCGGAGCTGCACCGACCACTGGATGGCTGACCCGCCGGAGCGCTGGTCGAGCCGCGCCGGCTTCATCTTCGCGGCGATGGGCTCGGCGATCGGCCTCGGCAGCATCTGGAAGTTCCCCTACGAGGTCGGGACCAACGGCGGCGGGGGCTTCATCCTGTTCTACGTGCTCGGCCTGGGGCTGATCGTGGCCCCGCTGATGCTCCTCGAGTTCGCGGTCGGGCGGCGTGGACGATCGGACGCGGTCAGCAGCATCGTCACGGTGGCCCGTGCGAGTGGCGGCTCGAGCCGATGGGGCGTGATCGGCATGGTCGGCGTCATCGGGGCGATCGTCATCCTCAGCTTCTACTCGGTCGTCGGCGGGTGGGCCTTCGCCTACGTGGTCGACACGATCAAGGATGGGCTCGCGGGCGACTCCGCGTCCCTGGTCCAGGCCCGCTACGACGCGCTGCTCGCCTCGCCCGCCCGACTGACCCTCTACCACACCGTCTTCCTGGGCATGACCGCGCTCGTGGTCGCGCGCGGAATCGCGCGCGGGATCGAGCGAGCCGCGCTCTACCTCATGCCGGTCCTGATTGCCCTCATCCTCCTGCTCGCGATCTACTCCACGCTGCAGGGAGACACGCGGGCCGCGCTGCGATTCCTGTTCGCACTCGACGTCGGTCGCCTCTCGGCGCGGGCCGCGCTGGACGCGCTGGGCCTCGGCTTCTTCTCGATCGGGGTCGGCCTCGCGGTGATGGTCACCTACGCGGCCTACGCGAGCGCCGAGATCGATCTTCGCGCCGTCGCGATCGTGACGCTCCTGAGCGACACCGCCATCTCCCTGCTCGCGGGTCTCGCGGTGTTCCCGGTGGTCTTCGCGGAGCGACTCGATCCCGCGAGCGGGCCCGGGCTGATGTTCGTCACGCTACCGCTGGCCTTCGCCCGCATGCCACTCGGCACCCCGGCCGCGATCGCGTTCTTCGTCCTGCTCACCCTCGCCGCGCTGGCCTCGGCCATGTCCCTGCTCGAGATGCCGGTGGCCCTGGCCCGGCGCCGCCTCGGCTGGTCACGCCCGGGCGCCACCCTGACCGCCGCTGCGATCTGCTGGACGCTCGGCCTGGCCACCGTGCTGTCGTTCAACGTCTGGTCGTCGTGGTTCCCGCTCACCTGGATCCCGGGTCTGGCCACCGCGACCGCGTTCGAGTGCCTCGACTACGTGTCCTCCAACGTTCTCCTGCCGCTCGGGGGTCTCGGTCTGGCCGTCTTCGGCGGGTGGGTCGCTCGCGCGGGAATGCTCGGCGAGGAGCTGGGGCTCGGGCCGACGGGCCGGCGCGCGATGCGGTACGTGCTGCGCTACGTCGTCCCGGTCGGCATCGCGGCGGCGAGCATCGCCCCGTTCCTCCTGCGCTGAGCCCGGTCAGCGGAGCGCACCGATCATGGCGCCGCCCGCAGCCGCGAACGCCACCACGAGCCACGGGGGAAGACGCCACACCGTCAGCAGCCCGAAGGCGGCCAACGCGAGCGCGAAGTCGGCCGGCGCGTGGATCGCGCTCGTCCAGACCGGGTGGTAGAGGGCAGCCAGCAGCACGCCGACGACTGCGGCATTGATCCCCCGCAGCGCTGCCTGGAAGGACGGGTGCAGGCGGAGCGCATCCCAGAACGGCAGCGCGCCCACGACGAGCAGGAAGCCGGGCAGGAAGATCGCGACCAGGGCCAGCGCCGCGCCCGCCCAACCGCTGGGCTGCGTGTGCATGACCGCGCCCAGGTAGGCCGCGAACGTGAAGAGCGGGCCGGGCACCGCCTGCGCCGCGCCGTAGCCGGCCAGGAACTCCTCGTTCGTGACCCAGCCCGGCGGCACGACCTCGGCCTGGAGCAAGGGCAGCACCACGTGACCGCCCCCGAAGACGAGGGCGCCCGCGCGATAGAAGCCATCGAAGACGGCCAGCGGTGGAGACGGAACCACCTGGCGGAGGACGGGCAGGGCCACGAGCAGCGCGAAGAACGCGGTGAGCGCGACCACGCCCGTCGCGCGCCCGAACGGTACTCGCACACCGGGAGGCGCGGCCGGACCGCCCGAGCCCGGCAGTAGGCGGAGGCCGACGAGACCAGCCGCCGCGATCACCAGGACCTGACCTCCGGCCGTCGGCCAGGTCAGCGCGGTCAGCGCGGCCACGATCGCGATGCTGATGCGCTCGCGGTCCGGACACAGGGCCTGGCCCATGCCCCACACCGCCTGGGCCACCACCGCCACCGCCCCAACCTTCAGGCCATGAAGCCATCCCGCGCCGGACAGATCGAACCCCTTGATCCCGAGACCGAAGAGCACCAGCGCGATCGCCGAGGGCAGCGTGAAGCCGACCCAGGCCGCCAGGCCACCGAGCAGCCCGGCCCGGAAGATTCCGATCGCGATCCCGACCTGGCTGCTCGCCGGCCCGGGCAGGAACTGGCAGAGGGCGACCAGATCGGCGTAGGTCGGCTCGTCGAGCCAGCGCCGGCGCACGACGTACTCGCTCCGGTAATAGCCGAGGTGGGCCACCGGACCGCCGAACGAGGTGAGGCCGAGTCGAGACGCAACCGCGAGCACCTCGAGCACCGATCCCGTAGCTCTCACGGAGGAAGCGGGGCGGACGTCACCACATGACCACGCCGCCGTCGATGTTGACCGACTGGCCGGTCATGAACGCGGCGGCGGGCGAGCAGAGGAACGCGATCAGGCCGGCCACCTCCTCGTCGGAGGCGGCGCGTCCCATCGGGATGCGATCGAGCTGGCGCTGCCAGCCCTCGCTCCGCCCCAGGACGTCCATTCGCGCGGTATCGATCGTGCCGGGGCACACCGCATTCACGGTGACGCCGTGGCGCGCGACCTCCATGGCGAGCGACTGCGTGAGCCCCTGGATGCCGAAGTTGGCCGCGTTGTAGGCCGCGGTGTTGGGGGCCCCGCGCTTGCCCGCGATCGAGGACAGGTTGATGATGCGGCCCCACTTCTGGCGCACCATGATCGGGACCACCCGCTTGCAAAGCAGGAAGGCACCGGTGAGCTTGATGTCGAGGACCTTTCGCCAGATGGCCTCGTCCAGCTCGGGCAGGGGCACCCGGTCGTTGCCGCGCGGGTAGGCCGCGTTGTTCACGAGCACGTCGATGCGGCCGAACGTCTTCATCACCTGATCCACGAGGCGCTCGACCGGCGCGGCCTGGCTCACGTCCCCGGTCCACGTCATCGCGCGGCGACCGGTCGCCCGTATCTGCTCGGCGGTGCTCTCGACATCGCGCCAGCCCGCCTTCTTCTCGTCCTCCGGGAACGTGGAGGGATCGCGACCGGTCCCGGTCACCGCCACGTCGGCGCCCAGATGCGCCAGGGCCAGCGCGGTGGCCCGCCCGATCCCCCGCAGCCGCCCCGCCCCGGTCACCACCGCAACCTTGCCGTCGAGCGCGCCCATGTTCCGTGTCCTTTCGTGGAGTCGACCCCGCGAACACATATCATCATCGGGCTTCCTCTGCCAGGCCGGACCCAGAGGCGACCAGCGAGGAGACCGCGCTGGAGCACCGCACGCTCGTGATCCGGGCGACCCGGAGCGGCGGCGGGGAGATCCGGGGCGGCGCACGGGGAAAACATCCGGGTCGAGAACAACCCGGATCGCGGCGCGACCTTCTGGTTCACGCTCCCGGTTGACGCCGCCCGGGTGGCGACGGTCAGCGTGCCTTGATCGCCCCGTGGTCGGCGAGCACCTGCGCCACCGAGGCGGTCACCTTCACCCCCGTCGGCAGGTCGATGAACTCGTTCGGCCCGTGCGCGTTCGAGCCCGGCCCCATCACGCCGGTGACGAGAAACTGGGCCCGGGGAAAGCGCTCGCCCAGCATGGCCATGAACGGGATCGAGCCGCCGAGACCGTCGAACATCGCGGGCGCCCCGAACTGCTGGGCGGAGGCCCGCGTCACCGACTCCCGGAGCCAGTCGGCCATGACCGGCGCGTTCCAGCCGGTGCCGGGCCGCTCGCCGGTCGCGTAGGTCACGCGCGCCCCGTAAGGCGGGTCCGCCTCCAGGACTTCCTTGACGCGACGGCTCGCCCGGTCCGCGTCGGCGGTGGGCGGCAGGCGCAGCGAGAGCTTCACCGACGTCTTCGGTCGGAGCACGTTGCCCGCGTCGGCCAGCGCCGGGATGCCGTCCACGCCGGTGACGGACAGCGCGGGCCGCCACGTATTGTTGAGCAGCGCCTCCACCGGATCGTGCGTGACCGCGGTCATGCCGGGCAGGAACGGGAACCGCCGCCAGATCTCGTCGCCGAGAACTCCCGCGACCGCGCGCACCTCGGCGAGCCGGCCGGGGGGGATCTCCACGTGGCACTCGGGCACCAGGATCTTGCCCGTGCGATCGTCCTCCAGCCGGTCCAGCAGCTGGCGCAGGATCCGGAAGCTCGACGGCACGATACCGCTGGCCGCGCCGGAGTGAACGCCCTCGCCCAGCACCTCGACCGTCAGCGTCCCGCTCAGGACGCCGCGCAGCGAGGTGGTCGCCCACAGGTGGTCGTAGTCTCCGCAGCCGGAATCGAGGCAGACGACCAGATCGGGTCGGATGCGCTCGGCGAGCGTCTCGACGTAGGCGGGAAGATCGGGGCTGCCGCTCTCCTCGGAGGCCTCGATCAGCACCACGCAGCGGGCGTGCGGGACGCCCTGGGCCTGGAGCGCCTCGATCGCGGTCAGGGCCGCGAACGACGCGTAGCCGTCGTCCCCTGCGCCGCGCCCGAACAACCGGTCGCCGCGGCGGACCGGCGTCCAGGGCCCGCCGTCCTCGGCCCAGCCGACCATCTCCGGCTGCTTGTCGCAGTGGCCATAGAGCAGCACGGTCTCACCGCCCGTGCCCGGCACCTCCATGAGAATGACCGGCGTCCGCCCCTCGAGCCGGACCACCTCGATGGTCAATCCCTCGATCTTCCGCTTCCGGGCCCAGTCGGTGATGAGCGTCACCGCGCGATCGAGGTGGCCGTGCTCGGCCCACCGGGCGTCGTACATGGGCGACTTGGCGGGGATGCGGATGTACTCGGTGAGGGCGGGGACGATGTCGTCGTCCCAGGTCTTCTGAACCAGCGCGCGGGTGCGGTCGGGGTCGATGGTCATGGCTCGATACTATGCACAAAATCCCGCGCGGCGCCTAGGGCCGCTCGTAGCTGATCACGTCGCTGACCGCGTAGCCCCGACGCTTGAGACATTCACCGAAGGTCTTGGCGATCCACTGGTCGGAGGTCTGGGCCTTCGTCCAGAAGCCGCGCGGATACATCATGCCGAAGAATCCGGCCACGATGCCGGTCTTGAACGTGTCGCTCACCTCCGGCATCGGCGTGTTGGCGGCCTCCACCCGGCACGTCTGGAAGTCCCGCACCATCGAGTTCGCGTCGCCCCGGGCATCCGTGAACAGCTGGCCGATTCTCGAGGTCCCGAGCGACATCTCGACCGGGGCGCGGTATCCCCGCGCGATCAGGCACGCGGCTTCCGCGATCTGGACCGACGTTTCGGGATGGGCCTGCACGAAGGCCAGACAATCCGTGCGGTCCTGCGCGAGCGTGGCCTCGCTCTGCCCGCCGTGGAGCCGGACGTCGGTCGACGACGAGCAGCCGGCCATGGCCAGCACCGCGAGGCAGGTCAGGACGCGTATCTGCGAACGCATGCGCCCTATGGTACAGGCGCCCCCCGGCCAAGACCTCAGCCTGATATCGGGCCGCTCGGCCCCGGACCGCGGTACTTTGTCGGTCGCGGCGAATCCCTCCGGCGCGACTCTCCGTCTGAAGAGAGCCGGTCAGGAGGCGCTATGGATCCCGGTGACAGCCTGCAGTTCGTCGCCCACTACGCCGTCGTGCTCCTGCCCGCTCTCGTCATCGCCGAGCAGATCGGCATTCCCCTGCCCGCGGTGCCGGCGCTCCTGGCGGTCGGAGCCCTGGGTGCGCATGGCCGCGTCAGCATCCCGCTGGTGCTCGCGGCAATCTCGGTCGTGGCGGTGGCCGTCGACCTCGGATGGTACGAGCTCGGCCGGCACCGGGGCGCCGCGGTCCTGGCGCGGCTCTGCCGCCTCTCTCTCGAGCCGGACTCCTGCGTGCGTCGGGCCGAGGGCACCTTCGCCCGCCACGGCGTGCGGGGCATGCTGGTCGCGAAGTTCGTCCCCGGGCTGACCACGGTCATGCCGCCCCTCGCCGGCGTCTTCGCGGTCGCGCGCGGGCGCTTCGCGCTCTACGACCTTGGAGGCGTGCTGCTCTGGGCAGGCACGTGGCTATCGCTCGGCTATCTCTTCAGCGACGCCATCGTCGCGATCACCGCGGTGGCCACCCGGCTCGGGCGGATGCTCGGACTCGTCGTCGTCGCCGCGCTTGCCGGCTACGTCCTGCTCAAGTACGCGCGCCGGCGCCTGTTCCTGCGGCGACTCCGCATGGCGCGCATCGCGCCCGAGGTGCTCAAGCGGCAGCTCGACGCCGGGGAGGACGTCACGATCATCGACGTCCGCTCGCAGCTCGACGTGGCGGCCACGCCGTACGCCATTCCGGGGAGCCGCTGGCTCGCCGTCGAGACCATCGACGAGCACGAGGCCGAGCTGCTGCGCGCGCGGGACGTCGTCCTCTACTGCGCCTGACCCAACGAAGCGACCAGCGCCCGGGTGGCGCTGCTCCTCAAGCGGCGGGGCATCACGCGGGTTCATCCGCTCGAGGGTGGGCTGGAGTCGTGGATGGCCCTGGGCTTTCCCGTCCGGCCTGCCGAGCTCCCGGCCGAGGCCGAGTCCACCATCACTCGATAGGTGCGGGCGCCGCCGCGTCCCTCGTAGGGACCGCCCCTGACCGCTACTTCGCGGGCTTGTCGAGCGAGATCGCGAGCGCCTGCGTGTACGTGATGTCGACCAGGTCACCGACCTTGGCCGCTTCTAGGTTCTTCGGGTCCTTCGCCCTGATGGTCTCCGTGCGGCCCTCGGGCCCCTTGATGGTGACGGTGTGGGCCTTGCGGTCGATCGAGGTGATGGTTGCCGTGAGCGAGATCTCGCGTCCGATGGCCCCCGCGGGAACCTCACCCGGCTTCGAGCTGACGCGCGATTCCTGGACGCTGGCTCCGGGCGAGGCCGTGCCCGCCTTCCTGAGCTGGATGACCAGGGCCTCCGCGTAGACGGCGACGACGGGATCGCCCACCTTGATCGCGTCGAGCTTCTCCCGGTCCCTGACCTCGAGGGTCAGGGTGCGACCCTTGGGTCCCTTCAGCGTCACCGTGCCCTGATCCTTGTCGATGGCCGCGACGGTGCCCCGGACTCGCACTCCCGCCAGCGCGGCCTTCCCCGGCATCTTCTCCCCGGCGGCGCCCGCCTTGTCGCCAGCGGCCGGCGCCTGGGCCACCTGCGCCGAATCGGCCCACACCGCCACGGGCGGGACGAGCAGCACCCCGATCACCATCACCACCACTGTCACCTTGCGCATCTCGCGCTCCTCTCTCGACGCGGACCGCCCATCGGGGCGCTCAGACCTTCGTCCACGTGTTGTCCGGATTGAA
>Ga0335085_10008192_pt1 | contig 15995 bp, 19 predicted proteins | sample Lox_Sample_45_FD_206712 | JGI IMG/M metagenome (GOLD analysis project Ga0335085, IMG submission 206712) | Soil microbial communities from Loxahatchee National Wildlife Refuge, Florida, United States - Lox_Sample_4.5 | ecosystem: Environmental > Terrestrial > Soil > Wetlands | place: USA...
CGCGGCCGCGGCTACGAGCAATTCGACAAATTCATGGGCCGCAAGGGAATTCCGCAGACCGACGGCGATCAACACGCGCGGCTGCGGCGCCTCCTGATGCCGGCCTTCTCGGCCCGGCGTATCGCCCAGCTCCAATCGCGGATCGAAGAAATCATCGCCGAGATGCTCGACGACATCGCGCGCGGCGGCCGCGCGTTCGACGCCATGGAACAATATGCCGCAAAACTCGTCGTCGGCACGCTGCTGACGGCCATGCTCGATCTGAACATCGCGCAAAAAAATGTGTTGCTGGATTACCAAGCCGTGCAGCCGCAATTGACCTCGGTCAAGCCGGGCGAGACCTGGCCACCCGAGTGCTGGGAGGCCTATCAGCGCTATTCGGCCGTCGTGCGCGAGGTCATCGCCGACCGGCGCGCCCATCCGCGCTCCGACTTCGTGTCCGATCTCGTGCTGGCGCGCGATCAGGGTGACCAGCTCGACGACGAGGAATTGTTCGACCTGATCTTCGCCATGTTCGCCGCCCTCGCGACGACCCCCCGATCGGGGAGCGGCGCCCTCTACATGCTTTATTCGCATCCCGACCAGCTGCGGCAGCTGCAGTCGGATCTCTCGCTGCTGCCGGACGCGATCGACGAATGCTTGCGGATCGCCGGCAACGGATACTTCACGTTTCCTCGGGTGGCGACGGTCGACACGAATGTCGGCGGGACGCCGATCAAGCAAGGCATGATCGTCCGGCCCTCGCCCCAGGCCGCAAATTACGATCCGGACGTCTTTCCCGACCCGCTGCGCTTCGATATCCGCCGCAAGCCGAAGATGATCATGACCTTCGGCGCCGGTCCTCATCGCTGCATCGGCAGCCACCTCGCGCATACGACGCTGAGCTTGGCCGTGAAATCGCTCATCACCCGTTTCCCCGAGGCGCGGCTCGCCGACCCGGATTTCGAGCCGGTCTATGGCGGCGCGGTTGGCGAACTGCGCATGAAGACGCTTCCCATGCTGACGAATTGACGGACGTCTTCGCCGTCGCGGCGAAGGAGAACGCTTATCGCATGGTCGTCATTGCGCGGAGCGGTAAAGCAACGAAACAATCGCGGTTACGTCACGCGCTCCACGAGGCCCAGCCGCAGCCGACATAGACTTCGGGCATGTTGCGGTAGTCGATGAGGTCGAAGCCGCGGCTGCCGGCGGCGGCATGGGCGATGACCCAGTTGCGCACCTCATGCGTGCCGTTGCCGGCCGCTTCCATGCGCGCATCGAGGAGGGCCGTGATCGGGCCTTCGTCGCCCTTCTGGAACGCCTTGATGCAGTCGCGGTCGAACGCCTCGTCGATCGCGCCCATGGTCGGCTCGCCGATCGAATGGCTGAGGCCGCCCGTCGCGAAGACCGCGACGCGGAGCTTCTCGGGATAGGAGGCGATCGCCTTCGCCAGGAGCTTGCCCCAGGCGAAGCAGCGCTTGATGCTCGGCATCGGCGGCTCGAGATCGTTGACGACGATCGGCACGATGCGCGGCAGGCGCGCGAGCTCCATCTTCTGCAGCGGAATGCAGAAACCGTGATCGAGCGCCATGCGATGGGAGATCGAAGGCTCGAAATCGTCGTTGAGCGCCGTTGCGGCGATGTGCCGGCCGAGCGCGGCATGACCCGCGATCGACCGCGGGAAATCCTTCATGAAGGGCTCGGGCGGGCCGTCGTGGCTGTCGCCGACGCCGATGCAGACGCTCGGCAGATTGTCGAGGAAGAAATTCGTCCAGTGATCGGGCGAGAGGATCACCATCGCATCGGGCTTGGCGGCGGTCAGGCGTTTGCCGAGCTCGCGGAAATCCGCCGTGATGATGTCGCGGGACGCCGCCGGAAGCTTGTCCCAATCGCGCGCGATGAGCGGCGCGTGGCTGGCGGCGAAGGCGCCGACGAACTCAGCCATGGCTTGTCTCCCCCGCTTCTTCCTTCGACACCGTACCCGGCTGCATCGCGTGGAGCGCGGCGAGGAATTTCTCGTCGCTCATCCCGGCAAAGCCGAAATAATAACGCAGCAGATAGGCGTTCACGCGCGGCGCCAGGAACGCGACGTCGTCGCTCAGGAGCGCCTGCACAACCTCGGGTTCGAGCTGCGGATAGCGCGCGATCACCTTGCCGCGATCCGCGCGGTATTCGGGGATCGCCCCCGGCTTCTGCAGGTCGTAGATGAATTTGCTCAGCCAATAATCGGTCATGCCGGCGATTTTAGCCCTGCTACCCGCCTCGCGCCAATTGTGCTAGCGATCAGCGAAACAACGGGAGGGGCCCCATGAAAGCAGCTGTCGTCGGCGAAACCGCGCTCGAAATCCGCGACATGCCGATGCCCAAGCCGAAGCCGAACGAGGTGCTGATCAAGGTCCGCGCTGTCGGCCTCAACCGCGCCGAGCTGCCCGGCGCCTATGGCTCGGGCCATACCCGCGTCGCCGGCACGATCCCCGGCATCGAATGCTCGGGCGACGTCGCCGAGATCGGCGCCGAGGTGCAGGGCGTGAAAATCGGCGACCGCGTGATGGCCAGCACCCGTGGCACCTATGCCGAATACGCCGTCGCCGATTGGGGCCGCGTCTCGGTGATCCCCGCGAACAACATGAGCTGGGAGCAGGCCGCGACCTACCCCAGCGCGCTCGGCACGATGCATGACGCGATCGTCACCAATGCACGGCTGCAGCCCGGCGAGAGCGCGCTGATCCAGGGTGCGAGCTCCGGCGTCGGCATCATGGGCATGCAGATCGCCAAGCTCAAAGGCGCCAAGCTGGTCATCGGCACCTCGACCAACGACGCGCGCCGCGGCAAGCTCAAGGACTACGGCGCCGATCTCGCCATCGACACGCGCAAGGCCAATTGGTCGGAAGACGTGCTGAAGGCGACGGACGGCAAAGGCGTCAACGTCATCATCGACATGGTCTCGGCCTCGGTCGCGAACGAGAATATGAAGGCCTGCGCGGTGCTCGCGCGCATCATCAATGTCGGCCGGCTGGGTGGCGGGCGCGGCGAGTTCGATTTCCAGATGCATGCCAACAAGCGCATCGCCTATATCGGCGTGACCCACCAGACGCGCTCGGCCGAAGAGCTGCGCGCCGAAGTGCGCAACATGCGCGCCGATATCTGGGACGCGGTCGCGGCGGGGAAGCTCGCGATCCCGATCGATCGCGTCTTCAAGCTCGACGAGGCCGAAGCGGCGCAGGCGCATATGCGCACCAACGCGCATTTCGGCAAGATCGTGATGGTGGTTTAACGTTCCACGTCATTGCGAGGAACAAGGCCTCGCTCGCAATGACGTTTGGAGTGAGAAGCCGCTATTCCGCCGCGCCGGCGGCTTCCGCGGCCTCGGCTGCTTCGGCGGCGAGGGCTGCGCCGCTCTTGCCCGAGGCGCGCGCCGTTCCCATGCAGAAAATGCTCGCGACCAGGATGACGGACGCGATGATCAGCACCCAATTGCCGTAGCCGTGATCAATGAGATAGCCGAACGGCACCGGCGTGATCGCGCTGCCCAAGGCAAGGCCCGAGGAGACGAAGCCGAAGACCTTGCCGATCTCGGACGGCGGCACGGCGTCTTTCAGCATGATGTCGCGCGGCGTGCGGCTGCCGCCGAGGCCGAGGCCCGAGAGGAACATCAGCACGATGGCGAGCACGCCGGTGACCGGCGTCGCGCCGACAATGAAGGTGAGGATCGAGGACGCGCCGGTGAGGCCCGCGACCATCCACATCACATAGCGCTTGGAGCGGTCGACGACCCAGCCGCCGAACAGGATGCCGCCGGTCGTGCCGATCATGTAGGCGGTGAGCGCCGAGGAGGCGAGCGCGATGTCGACGCCTTTCACCTGATGCAGGATGGTGATGAGCCAGGCCTGCACGCCGCTGCCTGCGGCCGAGCCGAGCAGATAGAAGAAGAAGAACAGCACCAGCGTGCGATCGAAGATCAGCGAGCTCAGCGTCATGCTCTTGGTGGTCTTTTTCTTCTGGCTGGCGACATCGCTGAGGATGCTGCTCTGCCAGACGATCGCCGCCGCGACCGGAATGCCGACGAGGCCGACCAGCATCAGCGCCTCGCGCCACCCGACCCAGCTCGCGAGGATCGCGACCACCGGCGGCGCCAGCGCGAAGCCGGCATTGCCGGTAAACGTGTGGATCGCGAAGGCCTGGCCCATCTTCTCCGGACGGATCGAGGCCGAGAGGATGGTGTAGTCCGCCGGGTGATAGACCGCGTTGGCGAGGCCGGAGACCGCCGCCAGCACCAGGATCTGCCAATAGGCGGTGCTGAAGCCCATCAGCGAGATCGACAGCGACATCACCAGCGTGTTGACGACGAGGAAGCGCCGCGCGCCGAACCGGTCGACCAGGAAGCCGTAGGGCGTCTGCATGATCGCGCCCATCGCCGACATCACCACCGGCACCATGCCGAGCTCGGCATAGCTGACCGCAAAATCGTGCTGAATGAAGAGGAAGAGGGGCGGCAGGGTGAGGATGTAGAAATGCGACAGGAAATGCCCGTTGCAGATGAGGATGTTGACCCGGGTATCGCGCGAAATCATGGCATAATTCTGCGCCTCCCGGTTGCCGCCCGTCAATGGCAGGCTGGGCTCGGCCCCGGTTAACCTGCTACAAGGTTGCCTCGGGCCAAGGATCAGGTGCAGCCATGAAATTCGCCCATTTCGCGCATGTCTGGGGCAAGAAGGGCATGACGCCCGCCCAGCGCTACGAGCAGCTCTGGCGCGAGCTCCAGCTCTGCGACGAGCTCGGCTTCGATTACGGCTTCTGCGTCGAGCATCATTTCTCGCCGCATGAAAGCTGGATGTCGGCGCCGAGCATGTACACCATCGGCGCCGGCGCACGCACCAGGCGCATGCGGCTGGGCGGTATGGGCCATGTCGTGCCGCTGCACCAATCGCTGCGCCTTGCCGAGGAGCTCGCCATCGCCGATCAGATGCTCGGCGGACGGCTCGATATCGGCCTCGTCCCCGGGATCACGCCGCGCATCTTCGGGCCGTTCGGCGTCGATTTCGCGAGCCGGCGCGAGGTGACGCTCGAATTCGTCAAATTCCTGCGCGCCGCTTTCGCCGACGCGCCGAGCTTCTCTTTCCACGGCAAACACCATCACGCCGAGAACGTCGCGCTCTCGGTGGGGCCGGTGCAGAAACCCTGCCCGCCGCTCTGGATCGAGACGCGCGACGTCGCGACGCTCGAATTCTGCGCGCGCGAAGGGGTCAATGTCGGTTATTTCCTGATCTCGCCGCGCGAGGATTGCGCGCCGCGCTATCGCAAATATCTCGAGGATTGGCAGAAGGCCGGCCACAAGGGCAAGCCGAACATCGCTTATTCGACCGTCGTCTATGTCGACGAGACCAACGAGAAGGCGCTGAAGACGGCGCTCGCCGAAGCCGGCCAAGCCTATCGCGGCTTCCTGCCCGAGACCGACGACCCGGTGCAACTGAAGCGTTTCATGCAGGAGCATGCGCAACATTTCATCGAGCGCGGCGAGATCGGCGCGGCGGACATCGCCCTCCACCTGCTCGATCCCGATTGGCTCTTGGCACACGATCTCATCCTTATCGGCTCGCCCGACACGGTGGCGAAGAAGCTCAAGAAGATCGCCACCGAAGGCGTCTTCGACTGCTTCTTCGGCGAATTTAATTTCAGCAATCTCGCCGAAGCCGACGTGCTGCGCTCGATCCGCCTGTTCGGCGAGCACGTGATGCCGCAACTCCGCGACTTCCAGCCGTTTTGAGCCCTATTCGCCTGCGCCGGGATTATCCTCTGCGATAGAGGCAAAAATCTCTGCGAGATCGCGGAGAGCACCGCGCTCGTAGCGAAGCTTCATGCCCGACGGTAGCGGCTGAACACTTCTTCGACGTCTTCGTCGCTTGCCAAGTCGCGGCGCGCCGCCCGCTCCTCGATGATTTTCCATTCATCGTCCGTGATGTCATCGACATCCCCCAGCTGCTCGACTTGCTGCACGAAGCGGATGACCTTTTCCTGGTCCTTCTCGGGCCAGGCAAGGACGCGCTCCAACACTTCCTGCACCTGTTCCTTAGTCATATTTGTATTAAGGCTTTTAGGCCTCTTCTTCACGGCCCCTGATAGACGAGGGCGCTCTTGGCGCGGGCAACGATGTCGGGCGGCATCGAATAGACCTTCGCGACGAGCCGCTGTACCTCCTCGCCCGGGAGCGGGTTGATCTCGAGCCGCTGCTTCTTCGCGTCGGCGAGGAGCTCGGGGTCCTTGAGCGCCGCCATGAAGGCTTGGCGCATCGCCGCGACGCGCTCCGCCGGCACGCCGGGCGGCAACACGAAGGGCCGGCCGAAGAGCTCCTGGCTGTAAGCGAGCTCCATCACCGCGCGATCCGAATCCGTCTTCGCGAAGCCGTAGGTGAGCGGCACATGCATCGCGTCGAGCGCGGTATGGCCCTTGATCGCCTCCTGCGCGAGCAGGCGGAACTTGCCGTTCGTCACCCAATCCGGATTCTGCAGCTGGATGCTGGTCCAGCCCATGCCGCAGGTGCCGTTGACCTCGCCTTGCTCGATCGCGAGATTGATCTCGCGCGAGCCGGGATAGCCGCGCACGATCCGCCATTTCGTGCCGAGGACGTTGTTCTCGAGCGCCGGCAGGTCGACCGTCGTGCCGCCATCGGCGCTCGCCGCCAGGGTCACTTGCGTCGTCAGCGCTTCCGCGAACGTCTTGATCGGCGCGTCGGCGCGCATAAGGCAGACGAAAGTGTCGATATTGGTGCTGCCGAGATAATTGAACTTGCTCGGGTCCTCCTCCTCGAATTTCTTCGTGCCGACCAGCGGATCGAGGATGGCGCCGGGGAAGATGATCGCGAACTCGCTGCCGTCCTTGGGCGCGACCGAATAGAGATAGGTGGCGAGGCGATGGCTTCCCGCGCCCGGCATGTTCACCGGCACGATGCTCGGATGGCCGGGGATATATTTGCTCATATATTGCCCGAGGAGGCGGCCATAGCCGTCGAAGGCGCCGCCCGGCGTCGAGCCGATATAGACCTTGAGCTGGCGGCCTTTATAGAACTGCTCGACCGCATCCTCGGCGCGCGCCGACATGGCGGCGCAGAGGATCACCGCCGCCAGGGCGGCACAGAGAAATTGGCGCATCGACAGCTCTCCGGTAAAGCCGGCGAACTTTATGGGCAACAGGCGGCCGCGGCAACGCCGCGCTTATTGGCTTTTATAGACGAGCGCTTCCTTGGCTTTGCCGACCACGGTCGCGGGCATGCCGTAGACCTTGGCCACGAGCTGCTGCACCTCCTCGCCCGAGGTCGGCTGGATATCGAGCCGCTGCTTCTTGGCCTGCGCCAGCAGATCCTTGTCCTTGAGCGCGTCCATGAACGCCTTGCGCAACGCGTCGACGCGCACCTGCGGCACGCTCGGCGGCATGACGAACGGCCGGCCGAAGACCTCCTGGCTATAGGCCAGCTCCATCACCGCGCGCTGCTCGTCGGTCTTGGCGAAGCTGTAGGTCAGCGGGATGTGCAGCGAATTGAGCAAGGGATGGCCCTTGTTGGTCTCCTGCACGAGGACCTTGTACTTGCCGCTGGTCTGCCAATCGGGATGCTCGACCTCGATGCTGGAGACGCCGACGCCGCAATCGCCCTGCGCTTCGCCCTGCTCGACCGCGAGGCTGATCTCGCGCGAGCCGGGATAGCCTTTCACCACCCGCCATTTGGCGCCGAGCAGATTGTTCTCGAGCGCCGGCATGTCGACGGTCGAGCCGCCCGCCGCGCTCGCCGCGAGGGTGATCTGCGTCTTGAACACGTCCTCATAAGTCTTCACCGGCGCGTCGCTGCGCAGGATGCAGAGGAAGGTCTCGACATTGGCGCTGCCCATGTAGATGAGCTTCGAGGGATCGTCCTGCACCTGCTGTGTGCCGATCAGCGGATCGAGGACCGCGCCGGGGAAGATGATGCCGAACTCGGTGCCGTCTTTCGGTGCGACGTTATAGAGATAGGCGGCGAGGCGATTGCCGCCGGCGCCCGGCATGTTCTGCGGCACGACCGTCGGATTGCCGGGGATGTATTTGCCGATGTATTGCCCGACGAGGCGGCCATAGCTGTCGTAGCCGCCGCCCGGCGTCGAGGCGATGTAAAGCTTGACCTGCTTGCCCTTATAGAATTGCGCAACCGCGTCTTGCGCATCGGCAGGATGGGCAAGGGCGAGCAAGAGCAAAGTCATCAGGCCCGAAATCAATCCGCGCATCGGCAGTCCTCCCTTGACATGTGGCGGCGCCTTCACGGCGCTCGCGATCTCATCTGGTGCCGGTGAAGGGACTTGAACCCCCACTCCCTTGCGGGAAACAGATTTTGAGTCTGCCGCGTCTACCATTCCGCCACACCGGCACCGGGCGTGATATAGCCGCCGCCGGCGCCCCCTGTCCAAACCTTTGAGGGCCAAGGCTTTGCGGGGCAAGCCTTTGAATTCCAAGTCTTGCGGGCCCACGCGCCGGCCTCTAAAGCAGCGCCATGACTTTCCGCTATTTCGAAGATTTCCGCCTCGGTGAGAAGACCGATCTCGGCCGCTATCCCGTCACCGAGGCCGAGATCCTGAGCTTCGCGCGGCAATACGACCCGCAGCGCATCCACACCGACCGCGATTTCGCGGCTAAGGGCCCCTTCGGCGCGCTGATCGCCAGCGGCTGGCATAGCTGCGCCATGTTCATGCGGCTGCTGGTCGACGCGATGCTCTTCGAGTCGAGCGCCATCGCCTCGCCCGGCGTCGACGGCATCCGCTGGATCCGGCCGGTGCGCGCCGGCGACACGCTGCGCGCCGAGGCCGAGGTGATCGAGATCACGCCGTCGCGCAACCGCCCCGACCGCGGCCTCGTGAAACACGATTGCAAAGTGTTCAACCAGCAGGACGAGCTGGTGATGACCTTGCGCACCCTCGCGCTCTTCGGCCGCAAGCCCGCGGCGCGCGGCGATGGCAGCGCTTGAGCCCGTTCGATAAGATTGCGGCACACCCTTATTCCCGCGAAAGCGGGAAACGGAAATTTTGGTAACGGGAGCCGATAGGACTTGCTCGACCATCTCATCGGCTTCCTCGCGGGCTGGATCATCGCCACGATCTCCTCGATCGGCTATCTCGGCATCGCCCTGCTGATGGCGATCGAATCCGCCTGCATCCCATTGCCGTCCGAGATCATCATGCCGTTCTCGGGCTATCTCGTCTCGACCGGGCGCTTCGATCTGATCCTCGTCGCGACGGCCGGCGCGCTCGGCTGCAATCTCGGCTCCAGCATCGCCTATGCCGTCGGCTATTACGGCGGCCGGCCGCTGGTCGAGAGATGGGGCCGCTACATCCTCGTCAGCCGGCGCGATCTCGAGCTTGTCGATCGCTTCTTCGCGCGCTTCGGCAGCATCACCGTCTTCATCTGCCGCCTGCTGCCGGTTGTGCGGACCTTCATCGCCCTGCCCGCCGGCATCGCGCGCATGAAGCAGCTGAAGTTCCAGCTCTATACCTTCATCGGCTCGTGGCCGTGGTGCTTCGCCCTCGCCTATGTCGGCGAGCAGCTCGGCGCGCGCTGGGACAGCGATCCCGAATTGCGCGACCTTTTCCATCGCTTCGACGCGCTGATCGTCGTCGCGATCCTTGCTCTCGTCGTGTGGTATGTCGTGCGCCATTGGCGGCATCGCTTGCGGACGGAAGAATAGGCGGCGTCATGCGAGCGCCCCGTTTTCCCTTCATGCCCTTCCTCGTCGCCAGCGCCGCGATCGTCGGCACGGCGCTCGGCTCGCAATATCTCGGCGGACTCGCACCGTGCGAGCTCTGCCTCCTGGAGCGCTGGCCCTATTACCTCGCGATCGTCGTCGCGGCTTTCGGCTTCTCGGCGCGCGGCTATGCCGCGCCGCGGCGGGTCGCGATGTGGCTCCTCGTGCTGCTCTTCGCCGCCAGTACGTGCTTCGCCGCCTATCACGTCGCGGTCGAGCAGCATTGGATCGCCGGCCCGACCGCCTGCACCGGCGGCATTGGCCAGGCTTCCTCGCCCGACCAGCTTCTCAAAATGCTTGAGGCGCGCCAGCCGGTGCAATGCGACGTCGTGCAATGGTCGTTCCATGGCATCTCGCTGGCTGGGCTCAACCTCATCGCCTCGATCCTGCTGCTCGGCTACGGCTTGGTCATGGCGCGGCGCGGAGATCGATCGTGAAGCGGCTGCCGGGCGACCGCAGCGCCGCGCGCGAGATCGCGCGCATCATCCGTGTCGATCACGCCGGCGAATACGGCGCCAAGCGCATCTATGACGGGCAGCTCGCCGTGCTCGGCCGGCGCAAAACCGGCGCGGCCAAGAAGATCCGCCACATGGCCGAGCAGGAGCAGCGTCATCTCGATGCCTTCGAGAGGCTGGTGGTCGAGCGCCGCGTCCGGCCGACGGCGCTGTCGCCGGTCTGGCATGTCGCCGGCTTCGCGCTCGGCGCGGCGACCGCGCTCATGGGTGAGCGCGCCGCGATGGCGTGCACGGTCGCCGTCGAAGAAGTGATCGACGAGCATTACCAGCGCCAGATCGACGCGCTCGGCGAGGACGAGCCGGAATTGAAGCAGGCGCTGGAAGAATTCCGCGACCAGGAGATCGAGCATCGCGATATTGCCAAAGATGCGGGCGGCCTAAGCGGGCCGCCCTTGCTTGGCATCGCGATCAAGACGGGCTCGCGCCTCGCGATCTGGCTCTCGACAAGGATTTGAGCGCGCCGTCCGCGGTTGCCAGCCATTGGTTGACAGTCGCGGAGGGCAGCGGCTTATCTAGCCGGAACCGGGCAATGCGCCGACAACCAGGGAGGGAATCGAAGCTCCATGCCGCCGGATGACGTCATTGGCGCGCGCGCGAATACCCCGCCTGCCGCGATTGTCGAAGCCATCGCTTCCCGCGCCGAGCGCATCCCGACGCCGTGCGGCACCGGCAGCATGATCTGGCGGCGCTGGGGCTCGCGCTCGGGTAACGGTGCGGCGCTAGTCCTGCTGCATGGCGGCTATGGCTCGTGGACGCATTGGCTGCGCAACGTCGAGTCTCTCGCCGCGCGCTACCGCGTCTTCGCCTGCGATCTGCCTGGTCTCGGCGAATCCGCCGACGCGCCCAAGCCTTACAACGCCGACAGCCTCGCCGCGATCGTCGCCGAGGGCATCGCCCGCATCGCGCCGGGCGAAAGCGTCGCGCTCTGCGGCTTCTCCTTCGGCTCGGTGATCGGCGGCCATGTCGCCGCGCAGATGGGTGCGCGCGTGTCTTCTTTCCTCATGCTCGGCGCCGCCGGCCTCGGCGGGGCGCGCCGGCCGCTCGATCTGACGCGGGTCGAGCCCGGCATGACGCCGGCACAGATCGCCGAGGTGCAGCGCGGCAATCTCGTCAAGCTAATGTTCGGCGATGCGAGCCGCGTCGACGAGCTCGCCGTCCATCTCCAGAACGAGAACACGCGGCGCGGGCGGCTCGACAGCCGGCCGATCGCCTTCACCGACACGCTCATCGACACGCTGCCGAAAGCGAGCGCCCGGCTCGGCGCGATCTGGGGCGAGCAGGACGCGACCGCGGTCAACGCCATCGAGCAGAATTTCGCCGTGCTGCGCCGGCTGAAGCCCGATATTTACTGCGACACCATCGCCAATGCCGGGCATTGGGCACAGTGGGAGCAGCCGGCGGTCTTCGAGGCGAAGCTCACCGCTTTCATCGAGGGTAAGCAGGCGCGGTGAGCGAGCGCGCAGCCCCTACGCCGATCGACCAGGCGCCGATCGACCGGGCGCCGACCGACGCGGCGCCGACCGACGCGGCGCCGAAACCGCCGCGCAGCGCCCTCGCGCGCTGGTGGGACCGGCGCGGCTTCGTCAATTGCCTGCGCTGGGGCGCGATCATCGCTTTCCTCGGCGCCTGGGAAGGCTCCTCGCTCGCCGGCTGGCTCGATCCGCTCTTCGCTTCGAGCCCGTCGCTGATCGTCGAGAAGCTCTGGAGCATGATCGCGGACGGCAGCATCTGGCCGCACGTGCTGGCAAGCGCCAACATCGCCGCGCTCGGCTTCGGCCTCTCGGTGCTGGTCGGCGTGCCGATGGGGCTGGCGATGGGCCGCTCGGTCGCGATCCGCTCGACGCTCGAGCCTTTCACCACCGCGCTCAACGCCTCGCCGCAAGTGGCCTTCCTGCCGCTGCTCATCATCTGGCTCGGCATCGGCATCGCCTCGAAAGTCGCGCTCGTCTTCCTCGGCTCGTTCCTCATCATGGTGATCAACACCGAGGCCGGCGTCGCGCAGGTCGATCGCCGGCTGATCGAGACCGCGCGCTCCTTCATGGCGAACGAGCGGCAGATCATGCTGAAGGTGATCCTGCCGTCATCCCTGCCCTACATCATCGCCGGCATGCGGCTCGGCATCGGCCGCACCCTGGTCATGGTCGTCGTCGCCGAGATCTACGCCGCCACCAAGGGCCTCGGCTATCTCATCTTCCAGGCCGGCGGGCTTTACGACACGGCGCAGGTCTTCGTCGGCGTCGTCATCCTCGCCGCCGCCGGCATCGCGCTCAATTCTTTCCTGCGCTGGCTCGAGAAGCGCCTCGCGCCCTGGCAGCATGTCCAGGCCGATTGATCGATGCGCATGATCGACGAAATCATATGATCGAAGTCAGGGGCATCTCGCACGGCTATCTCGCGGCGGACGGGCTCAGCCAGTTCCAGGCGCTGAAAGACGTCTCGCTGACGATCGAGAACGGCACCTTCGTCTCGTTCCTCGGCCCGTCGGGCTGCGGCAAGACCACGCTGCTGCGCATCATCAACGGCCTCATCAAGCCGACCCAGGGCGAGATCCGCATCGAGGGCGCGCGCGTCGACGGGCCGAAGCCCGATCGCGCCATGGTGTTCCAGGAATTCAACCTGCTGCCGTGGCGCACGGCGCGCGGCAATGTCGAATTCCCCCTTGAAGTACAGGGTGTCGGCAAAGCCGAGCGCGACCGCGTCGTCAGCCGCGTGCTGGCGCAGGTCAGCCTGGAGAAATTCGGCAATTTCTATCCGCATCAGCTCTCGGGCGGCATGAAGCAGCGCGTCGGCCTGGCGCGCGCGCTCGGCGTCGGCCCGGCCTACCTCTTGATGGACGAGCCGTTCGGCGCGCTCGATCCGCAGATCCGCGAGATGATGCAATTGGAGCTGATGAAGCTCTGGGACAGCGACCGCAAGACCGTGGTCTTCGTCACCCACAGCGTCGACGAGGCGGTGTTCCTCTCCGACCGCGTCATCATGTTCGGCACCTCGCCGGGGCGCGTCGTCGCCGATCTCGCCATCGATCTGCCGCGGCCGCGCTGGACCGACGACGAGGCGATCAAGACCAGCGCCAAATTCATCCAATACCGCAACGACATCTGGCGGCTGCTGAAACACCAATTGAGCAGCATGCCGGCGATTTAAAAGCGCCGCCGCCGCGGCGCATTTACGGGGAGGACAAGATGAGCAATCCATTCGCTTTCGGCCCATTCGCAGTCGGTGGGCGTTCGCGCCGCGATTTCATCACCGGCGTCGCCGCGGCCGCCGGCGCCACCATCCTCGCGCCGCATTTCATCGCGCCGAGCCTTGCCGCCGGCAAGGTGAAGCGCATCGACATGCATCACCACTTCCTGCCGCAGGATTATATGAAAGCCGAGGCCGAGCGCTCGCATAACGAGCACGGCAATTCGGCGATGTTCTCCTGGACGCCGGCGGCGGGCGTCGAGGCGCTCGACATGGCCGGCGTCGATTTCGCCGTCGGCTCGATCACCACGCCGGGCATCTGGATCAAGGGCGACGTCGAGTTGAGCCGCAAGCTGGCGCGGCAATGGAACGAGGAAGCGGCCAAGACCGTGCAGGCCTATCCGACGCGCTTCGGCTTCTTCGCGCCGGTGCCGCTGCCCGATACCGACGGTACGCTCAAGGAAATCGACTACGCCTACGGCACGCTCCACGCCGACGGCATCAATTTCCTCTCCAATTACGAAGGCAAATGGCTCGGCGATCCGAGCTTCGCGCCGGTGATGGAAGAGCTCAACCGGCGCAAGGCGCTGGTCTACGTCCACCCGACCTTCTCGCCCTGCTGCACCAACAACATGGTTCCGGGCGTCATCGCGCCGAGCCTCGAATTCCCCTTCGATACGACGCGCACCATCGTCAGCCTCGTCACCTCGGGCACGACGACGAAATTTCCCGATATCCGCTTCATCTTCAGTCATGGCGGCGGCGCCATCACCGGCATCTACGGCCGGGTCGCCGGCATGGCGGCTCAGCCCGCCTTCAAGGGCAAATTCGCCGACATGCATGCCGAGCTGCAGAAAATGTATTACGACACGGCGAGCCTCAGCGCCGAAGTGACCTTGCCCGCGCTCTTGAAGATGATCCCGCCGACGCATCTCCTGCTCGGCAGCGACTATCCGCTCGCCGGCGCGCCGCCGGTCAACATCATGGTCAAGAAGGCGCGCAAGGAATTCGAGGACATGCATCCCTCGGCGAAGCTGGCGCAGATGGTCGAGCACGACAACGCCGTGAAGCTGCTGCCCCGCATCGCCAAAATCTGATCATTGGAGAGAGTCGAATGGCCGCGAAGAAGAAAGCCGCAAAGAAGAAGGTTGCCAAGAAGACCGCGAAGAAAAAATCCGCGGTGAAAGCGCCGGCGATCCGCAAAGCCCGCGGCCGGATCGATTTGCACCATCATTTCCTGCCGCAAGACTACATGCGCGAGGAGCATGCGCGCAGCAATGCGACGCATGGCAATACTGATCTCTTCAGCTGGACGCCGGAGAAATCGCTCGAGCAGATGGACAAGGCCGGCATCGCTTTCGCCTTCGCCTCGACCTCGACGCCGGGTGTCTGGTACGGCGATGTCGAGCTCGGCCGGCGCCTGGCGCGGCAATGGACCGACGCCGCGGTCGAGGCGATCGGCAAATATCCGAGCCGCTTCGGCTTGTTCGCGCCGCTGCCCCTGCCCGACACCGAGGGCAGCCTCGCGCAGATCGAATACGCGCTCGATCAGGCCGGCGCCGACGGGCTCGGCATGCTGGCGAATTTCGAGGGCAAATGGCTCGGCGACCCGAGCTTCTGGCCGGTGATGGAAGAGCTCAATCGCCGCAACGCGATCGTCTATGTCCACCCGACCTTCACGCCGTGCGTCAAGAACACGATCCCCAACGCGCAGATGCAGCTTGTCGAATTCCCCTTCGAGACGACGCGCACCATCGCCAATCTCATCATGAGCGGCACGACGACGAAGTATCCGAATATCCGCTGGATCTTCGCCCATAACGGCGGCGCGACGCCGATGCTGATCGGGCGCTTGGAGGAACAAGACCACCGGCCCGTTGGCAAGAATTTCCCCGCCGGCATGCGCGCCGAATTGCGGAAATTCTATTACGACAACGCCAGCGCCTGGAACACCTCGGCCATGGCGGCGCTGATGAACCTCGTGCCGAAGGACCACATGTTCTTCGGCAGCGACTATCCCTTCCTCGCCGCGACCGAGGCGGTGCATAAATTCGACCGGCTGAAGCTCGACCCGGCGACCCGCGCGGCGATCGAGCGCAACAACGCCTTCAAGCTCTTCCCGCGGCTGAAGGCGCTGAAGATTTAACTCAGCGACCAAGCCACCGGATCGTCATTCCCGCGCAAGCGGGAATCCAGAGATGCGCCGCCCTGTTACGCTGGCCCCCCGCTTACGCGAGGGTGACGTCGGGATAGCGGGTTGCGCTACCCCTGCCCCGTCGCCATATTAAAAGCAACGAGCGCGAGCGCGGCCATGAGCGATTCCGACACCAAGCAACCCGAGACCAAGCAATCCGAGAGCCCGATCCAGGTGTTCTCGAGCGAGCAATCGATCCACGACGCGATGCGTCAGCAGATCGCGGAGCTGCTCGCCAATTCCGACCTCACGGAAGAGCAGAAGCAGCAGATCCTCGTCTCGATGTCCTGCCCCTGCTGCGGCGGCGGCGGCGTGTCGCTGAGCATCAAGCTGAAGGACTAGCGGGGTCTCCCCCACTTCACCCTACCCT
>Ga0335085_10008193_pt1 | contig 15994 bp, 14 predicted proteins | sample Lox_Sample_45_FD_206712 | JGI IMG/M metagenome (GOLD analysis project Ga0335085, IMG submission 206712) | Soil microbial communities from Loxahatchee National Wildlife Refuge, Florida, United States - Lox_Sample_4.5 | ecosystem: Environmental > Terrestrial > Soil > Wetlands | place: USA...
GACCGGCGTGGCTCCGGTCGGCGGGATCGCCTCGGCGCTCGCGTAGAACGAGAACGAGGGGACCACCACCTCGTCGCCCGGCCCCACGCCCATGGCGCGCAGGGCGATCGTGAGCGCCTCCGTCCCGTTCGCGACGCCGATCGCGTGACGGGCGCCGCAGAAGGCGGCGAACTCCTGCTCGAAGGCCGCCACGTTCGGCCCGAGCACGAAGCGCGAGCTCTCCACGACCTCCTCGATGCGCGCCATGATCTCGGCGCGCAGGGGGGCGAGCGGCGTGACCGTGTCGAACAGCGGGACGGGCATCACACGGAGGCTACCGGCCATGGCGACCGCGTCCACGACGCCGGGATCTCCGCCAGCCCGAGCGCGCGCGCGTAGCTCGCGAGGGTCAGCTCGGCCGTTCGCCGCCAGGTGAAGGCCGCCACGCGCTCGTGCCCGGCGCGGCGCAGCCGCTCCACCTCGGGGCCGCCCGCGAGCAGCCGCTCGATCGCGGCCACCAGGGCGCGCTCGTCGCGCGGGTCGAAGAGGAGCGCCGCGTCGCCGGCGACCTCGGGCAGCGAGGACGCATCCGAGGAGGCCACGGGCACCCCCCGCGCCATGGCCTCGAGCAGCGGCAGGCCGAAGCCCTCATACAGCGAGGGAAAGACGAATGCGTCGGACACCGACCAGAGCTCCTCGAGCTCCGCCGCGGACACCCAACCCAGGAAGCGGACGTCCTCCTGGACGCCGAGGCTCCGTGCGCGCTCGCGCAGCTCCGGCTCGTGCCAGGTCGGGTAGCCGGGCAGGATCAGCACGGGGCGGCGCGGCGGCGGGATCGCCGCCAGCGCGGCGATCAGCATGCCCAGGTTCTTGTGCGGGCGCTTGGCCGACAGGCTCAGGAGCACCTGACGATCGCCGAGCCCGAGCCGCGCCAGAACCTCCTGCGGTGTGGCCTGCGAGGGGCGCCGAGCGGGAAGCGGCGCCACGCCCTGGGGCACCACGTCGATGCGGCCACGGTCGGCGCCGAGCAGCTCGACGAGGTCCCCGCGCGTGCGCTCGGAGATCGCGATCACCCGGTGCGCGCGGCGCACCGCGAGCGGCACGAGCACGCGCATGCCCAGGTCGCGGATGCCGGCGTGGGCCTCGGGGAAGCGCGCGTAGATCAGGTCGTGGACAGTCACGACGCGGCGGAAAGGGCCCCAGAGCGGCGCGGTGCTCGCAAGGCTGTGCACGAGGGTGACGCGCTGGCGGGCCGCGAGCGGCGGCAGCAGCGCCTGCTCGCCCGCCACCCACATCGGCCGGTTGCGCGCGCTCACCGGGACGGTCACCGCCGGCATCAGCTCTCCCCACGGCTCGCCCGCCGCCCCCTCGCGGCTGAGGAATGCCGTGAAGCGCACCCCGGGTGCCGCGGCCACGAGCGCCGGCAGCAGCTCCCTGGCGGCCACCTCCATGCCCCCGGTCTCGCCGGGAACGAGGTAGATCAGGTTCAGCCCGACGTGGGGAGAGGCGGTCAAGGCGAGCGTAGGCTAACGCCATCGGCAGGCCCCTCCTCGCCGCCCCCGATCTGCCCGCGCCCGTGCCGCGCCGGCAGCGCCGGCCAATACGATGACTCGCCGTGCCTCCCGCGATCGACGTGGTCATCGTCGCCTACAACCGCTTCGAGCTGACCGCCAGCTGCCTCGAGCACCTGCGCGAGCAGACGGTCCCGTACCACCTGATCGTCGTCGACAACGGCTCGACGGACGACACCGCCGCCCGCGTCGCCGCCGAGTGGCCGGAGGCGACGCTCGAACGCCTGGAGCAGAACCGCGGCTTCGCGGAGGCCTGCAACCTGGGGGTGGCCGCCGGGTCCGGCGAGGTGGTCGTGCTGCTCAACAACGACGTCGACTGCCGTCCGGACTTCCTCGAGCGGCTGATCGAGCCGCTCGAGCGCGATCCGCGCATCGGCGCGGTGGCGTCGCTCATGCTGCAGCCCGGGGAGCGCCTGATCGACAGCGCCGGGCTCACCGCCGACCCCACCCTGGCCGGCTTCCCCCGCCTGCAGGGGCTCGCCGCCGAGCGCGCAGCCGAGGAGCGCCCGGTGCTCGCCGGCCCGGCCGGCACGGCCGCCGCATACAGGCGCTCGGCCTGGGAGGACATCGGCGGGCTCGACGAATCGATCTTCGCCTACATGGAGGACTTCGACCTCGCCCTGCGGCTGCGCGGTGACGGCTGGAGGACGGTGGTCGCGGCCGATGCGGTGGGCGTCCACCTCGGCTCCGCCACGCATGGTCACCGCTCCGCCTTCCAGCGGCGCCAGGGCGGGTTCGCGCGCGGCTACCTCATCCGCCGCTATGGCCTTCTGCGAGGCGGGCAGGCGCCCCGCACGCTTCTCACGGAGCTCGTGGTGGTGGCCGGCGACCTCGTCATCTCTCGCGACCTCGCCGCGCTGCGCGGCCGCATCGCGGGCTGGCGCGCGGCCCGGGGACGGCCGCGACGGCCGCTCCCGCCGGCCGAGGCGCTCGACCGCTCGATCAGCCTGCGCGACTCGCTCGCGCTGCGACTCGGCGTCTATGGCCGGCGCGCCGCCTAGCTCGCCGGGCGCGACCGGGCGCCGGCGCGTGCTGTTCATCAGCGCCGACGCCGTCGGCCCCGAGATGGCGGGCGTGGGGATCCGCTACTGGGAGCTCGCCCATGTGCTGAGCGCCCGCGCCGAGGTCACCCTCGCCGCGGTCCGCGTCGAGGAGATGGGGGCGTCGCCGGTGCGGCTGGTCAGCTTCGAGCCGCACTCCCCGCGCGCGCTGCGCACCCACATCGCCGCGGCCGACGTGATCGTCTGCCAGCCCCAGTGGCCGGTGGTGGCACGCTGGCTGCGCCATTGCCATGGGCGCGTCGTCTACGACCTCTACGACCCGGAGACCTTCGAGACGATCGAGCTCTTCGCCCACAGGCGGCGGGCGCTGAGGCAGTTCATGGTCGACCTCTCCGTCGACCGTCTCAACTCGGCGCTCGACAGCGGTGATCACTTCATCTGCTCGAGCGAGAAGCAACGCGACCTCTGGCTCGGCGCGATGTACTCCCGCCGGCTGATCGGGCCCGACGCCTACGACCGCGACCCGAGCTTCCGCTCGGTGATCGACGTGGTGCCGTTCGGCCTGCCGGACACGCCGCCGGCGAGCAGCGATCCGGGCGCGATCGCGCGCGCCATCCCGGCGCTCCGGGACGGCGACGAGATCGTGCTCTGGAACGGGGGCATCTGGAACTGGCTCGACGCCCCAGGCGCCGTGCGCGCGTTCGCGCTCCTGGCCGAGCGCCGCCCCCGCGCGCGCCTCGTCTTCATGGGTGCCACCGACAACCCCGCCGGACAGCGGGCCAGCCGCGAGGCACGCGAGGTGGCCGCGGAGCGGGGGCTGCTCGACCGCGCGGTGTTCTTCAACACGCAGTGGGTGCCCTACTCCGAGCGCGCCGACTGGCTGCTCGCGGCGAGCTGCGCCGTCTCGGCGCACGAGGAGCACCTGGAGACGCGCTTCGCGTTCCGCACGCGCCTGCTCGACTGCTTCTGGGCCGGCCTGCCCGTCGTCTGCAGCGACGGCGACGAGCTGGCGGAGCGCGTGCGTCGTGAGGGACTCGGCGAGGCCGTGCCGGCGGGCGACGAGGCGGCGCTCGCCCGAGGCCTCGAGCTGGTCCTGGAGCGCGGACGAGACCACTACGCCGAGGCGCTCTCGCGCGTGGCCGCGCAGTACGCGTGGCCGCGCGTGGCCGAGCCGCTGCTCCGCATCCTGGACGGCACGGGCGAGCCGCGCTTCGGCGACATCGGGCGGGGACCGCTGCAGAGCGAGCTCGGGCATCGTCTGCGCGCCGGCGCCTACCGCCTGAGCCACAGGGGCGTGCGTGGCGGCCTCGCCATGATGCGGCGCCTGCGCCGACCGCGTGGCGGGACGAGCTCCCGGCCGCGGTGAATGGGGCGTCGCTTGACTAAGCTCCATCGAAGGCCGCGAGCGTTGACGCGCCGTCCTCTGGCACAGATCTGAAGACGACGATGGCAGACGACACGAACACGACCTCGACGCTCGACCTGATGAGGACCCGGGCGCACATCCTGCTCGGCCTGCTCCTGCGGCGGGACTCGAAGTTCGTCTCCGGCTACCTGCGCGGCCTGCGCGGGATCGAGATCGGGGCCTCTGCGCACAACCGCTACTTCCTCGACGCGATCAACGTCGACCGCTGGGGTGGCGAGGACACCCCGTACAAGGGCGAGGAGCGGCGGCTCGCGCTGCACTCGGCGAAGGTCGACGTCGTGGCGCCAGGCGACGATCTGCCTTTCGAGGACGACTCGGTGGACTTCGTCTTCGCCTCGCACGTGATCGAGCACTTCCCCGACCCCGTTCGCGCGCTGTATGAGTGGACTCGGGTGGCGCGGCGCTACGTGGTCGTGGTGGCCCCGCACCGCGACCGCACGTTCGACGCCGACCGCCCGCTCAGCACGCCGGAGGAGCTGATCGCACGCCACCGCGAGGGGTTCACCTCCCAGGAGGACAAGCACTGGAGCGTCTGGAGCTGCGAGAGCTTCATCGAGATGTGCGATCAGATCGGACTGCGCGTGATCGATCACCTCGATCCGGATGACAAGGTCGGCAACGGCTTCATCGTCGTCACGGACGCGTCGGTGGCCCCGCCGGCGCCGGACGCCTGAGGGGCGTCGCCTGCGAGCGGCGGGCCTCCCAGCCGCAGTCAGCGCCCGCCCGGAACCCGCTCCCTCCACCACGCGACGGTGGCTTCGAGGCCACGCCCGATCGACACGCGCGGCTGGAAGCCGACCTCCCCACGCAGGCGGCCGGCGTCGGCCACCAGCTCCCGGGGCTCACCGGGGCGTCTCTCGAGCGCGCCGATCCGCAACAGCTCTCCCCGCCCGGTCGTCTCCCCGAGCAGCTCGGCCACCTCCCTGACGGAGATGCCCTCGCCCGTGCCGACGTTGACGGCGCCCTGTGCCGCGCTCGCCAGGAGCGCCGCGAAGGCGCCGGCGACGTCCTCGACGTGAATGAAGTCCCGGATCTGCGAGCCCTCCGTGAGCTCTGCCGGCTGACCGGCGAGCAGCGAGCGCGCGATCGAAGGGACCAGCCTTCCCGCCGGCTCGCCCGGGCCGTAGGGGAAGAACACGCGTCCCCAGCAGAGCTCGATCCCGGCCTCCCGCGCGAATGCCTCCGCGACCTCACGGGTCGCATCCTTGCTCGCGCCATAGAGGGTCGCCGGGCGCAGCGGCGTGTCGCGCTCGGAGAGCCGGCCCCCGGCCTCAGACCATTCGTACTCCGCGCAGGTACCCGCGAGCACGGCGCGCCGCCCGCCGTGGGCGACGAAGGCGCGCAGCAGGCGCAGCGTCGCCTCGACCCAGCGCACGTTCTCGGTCGAGCTCCAGAAGCGGCCATGCTCCGCGTACCAGGCCAGATGCAGCAGGAGCTCCGGCCTCACGGCCGCCAGCAGCGCCTCGTCGCCCTCCCCCGCGAGCAGGTCCGCGCTGTGCCACCGCACATCATCCTCGGGCCGGCCCACCGTGTCGCGGCCGTCCACCGGTCGCGGGCGCGAGGAGATGGCGTGAACCTCGTAGCCCGCCTCCAGCAACGCCCGCAGGGCCGGGCCGCCCACGAAGCCGCTCGCCCCGCTCAGCAGCACCCTGGTCACGCGCAAGGCCTCACGCTGGCGGCTCCGGCGCCGTGGGACGAGCCTCGTTTCCCCAGGCAAGACGCGACAGGAGCTCACGCCGATCGCGGCTGCCGCGGCGGTAGGCCTCGGTCTGGTTGTCCGCCACGAGCAGGTTCTGCTGGTCCTCCTGCCAGAGGGTGTTGCTGCCCGGCCACTCGCGCGGCCCGTAGCCCACTCCGTCGCGGCCCACCACAAGCGTGCGCAGGCCCATCGCCTGCAGCTGCCTCGTGATGCCGCCGCGCCCGCTCTCCAGCCGCCACGCCTGTGCCTTGCGGCGCATGGGCCAGAAACGCAGGCGTCGCAGGGTCCGGCTCGACACGATGAAGGCGTTCGTACGCACGTGGCAGGCGGGGAAGGGCAGGAAGGCGAGCTGGCAGTAGAGGGTTTCGCCCGAGCGCACCATGGCCGAGCGGGCTTCCGCGAACCGCGTCGGGGGACCCTCCGCCGCCGGCGCGCCCTCGGCTGCCATCGCCTCGGTCTCGGCCACGAACCATCGACGGTCCGGAAACACGCTCCGGTAGGGGCTCGGCAGGTGGCGCAGATACCGCCAACCGGAGAGCGTGCTGTTCCACGAGCCCGTGGCGCCGGCGATCCCGACGTCGGGGGCGAGCGCCCGCTGCAGGTTCGCCAGCCAACCCCCATGGAGGATGAGGCTGTGGGAGTTCAGAAAGCACAGCTGCTCGGACTCCAGCAGCGCCCCCGCCTTCGCGTAGGCGGTCAGGTCGAAGCCGTCGTCGTCGACGAACATGGCGCGCGGAGCGAGATCCTCGGCGAGGCTCAGATAGGGCGCGGCGTCACCGCTCGACGCAAGACCCTTGAACAGAAGCACGAGCTCGTGGTCGACCCCGGCCGGATGGGCGCGGTAGGAGTCGATGAAGGCGCGAAAGCGCTCAACCCCGTCGGCGCGGATCAGGTGGACGACGGCGAGCGACGGCCGCTCAAGCGAGGCCGGCTCCATCAGGCGGCCTCCCGCGCGGCGTGCGATCCAGGGAGCGGATTCACCGGCACCGGGTCAGGGCTCTCGCCTGCGCGCGGGGAACCCGGGAACGTGGCTGCGGAGCTCATCCGGCACGGCGCCGGTCGCGAGGATCACGCTCGCATACAGCGCGGTCGACATCACCAGGCGCACTATCACCGGCAGCCCGGTCAGCAGCAGTGGCACGCAGCCGAGCAGCGCCGCGGCGGCAACCCGTGGCGCCACCCCGAGCGGCGGCCGCAGCTGCGGCCGCCTGCGCACGAGCATCACGGCCGCGCCGAGCGCCGCGCAGCTCTCGCTCACCACGGTGCCGATCGCGGCGCCGTGCGCCCCGTCCACGGCGACGAGCAGGCTGATCAGCACCGTCGAGCCCACCAGCACGCTTGCCGTCACGATCAGGATCGCGCGGTGCAGGCCGAGCGCCAGGAGCCCATAGCTCCACACCACGCTGACGAAGGTGGCGCCGAGCGCAAACCCCTGAATCGCGAGGATGCTCGCCGCCGGCGCGTACTTCGTCCCGCCGATCAGGGACATGACGAGCGGCGCGCCCACCGCGATCGAGACGGCCACCCAGGCGCCCACGATCAGGCAGACCTCGAACACTCGACCCAGCGCGTAGCCGAGGCGCTCGTGGTCGTTGGTCGCCGCATGGGCGAAGATCGGGAATGCCGCACCCACGAGCAGCGCCGGCACGACCGACAGCACCTGGATGATGCGCAGCGAGGCGCCGAACAGACCGAGCTCGTGGGCGCTTGCGATCAACGAGACGAGGATCAGGGCGATCTGGAAGTACAGCGCGGCCGCCGCAACCGCTGCCGAGAAGGGCAGGATGCGAGCCACGAGCGGGCGCCAGCTACCGAGGTGAAACGCGGGCAGCAACGAGCGTTCGGAGCGCACGAGCGCGCCGGCGGCAACCGCCAGCGGAACCGCCACCGCGACCTGCACGGAGACGAACACGAGCAGGTGCGCGCCGGCGGCCGCGGCGAGGAGGATGAGCGCGGCGGCCAACACCTGGCGCGCCAGTTCCATCGCCGCCACCCAGCGAAAGCGCAGATGGACCTGGAGCAGGATGGAGTAGTTGTCCTGCGCCACCTGGAACAACAGCGCCACGCCCGCGATGGCGACGCCATAGAGGATCGTTCGCGTGTAGAGGACCGCGACCACGATCGCAAGCACGGCGAGGCCGGCGATGCTCAGCGTGAGTCGCAGGCCGAGCAGCTCGCGCAGGAGCCGCGAGCGGTCCCGCTCCCGCGCCACGGCGGCGTCGCGCACACCGACGGCGGTGAGGCCGAGGTCCGAGAAGCCGGCGATGATCGCCACGAGCGAGAGCACCAGCGCGTAGTTGCCGAGGTCCGCGATCGGGAGGTGGCGCAGGAGGGCCGCCGCGGCGACCACACTCGCGAGCGTGCCGGTGGCGAAGGCCGCCACGCGCATGGCCGCTCCGCGCACCGCTGCCGGGCCCGCCCTCGTGCTCGCAAGGATGCCCAGCGTCTCACCGGCGCCAACCGCGCCTTCCCCGGCCTCAGCGTCTGGCTGCGGCGGCGCCGTACCGCCTGGGCTGCCCTCCAAGGCTCAATACTCCCCGTGATCGAGCAGGAACAGCGATGTGTACGCGGCGCCTTGCAAGTCCCTTCTTTCAACCGGCCATGATGCCGCTGCGATCAGACGGCTCGCGCTCAGCGTCAACGCCCCCGCCGGGCGGCTCGCGGGAAACCGCCGCAGTACGTACTCCCAGCCGAGCCGATTGCACTCGACGCCGACGGGATCGGTGGTCGTCGTGAGCACGTGGCGCATGCCGAGCTCGCCGAGGCCCTTGCTGAGCGTGCGCGCTGGAAGCAGCTGGAGATGCCGCGGGGCGTCGACGTGCGCCCAGTAGCGTCCGAGCAGGCGAAACTGAAGCGACTCCGGGTTCGGAGTGGAGATGGCGAGGACGCCCCCTGGGCGGAGCTTCGCCACGCAGGACCTGAGCACCACCCAGGGCTCGTCGAGGTGCTCGATCACGTGCCACATGACGATCGCGGCCGCCGGCTCGAGCCCCACGAGCGCGCCGGCCGGGTCGCTGCTCTCGAGAACCTCGACGCCGCCGAGCGCACGCAGCTCGGCGCAGTAGTCGGGGTCCATCTCGACCACCGTGGGCTCGAAGCCGGCAGCGAGGGCGGCGCGCGTGAAGAGGCCCGGACCGGGGCCGATCTCCACCAGCCTCCCCGCGCTCGCGTACGGCCGCATCAGATCGAGCTTGGCCTCCTCCCGTCGCACCAGCTCGGGCGCCACGCCCTCGGAGGCGCTTCCGTAGCCGTGCGGCGCGTAGTGGCGGGCCAGGCTCGCCGGAACCTCCGGCTGCAGGACGCAGCGGCAGGAGCGGCAGCGGAAGTACCTGAAGTGCTCGCGGCCGAGCCCGCGGTTGCGGTCGGACGCCACGAACTCGAAGCGCAGCTCGCCGCCGCACAGCCGGCAGCGCGCGGCGCGCTCCGCCCTGGCATCGGTCGCCGGCGCGCTCATTCAGCGGGCACCGCGCGGCGGAACGGCGGGTGCGCGAGATCGCGCTCGGAGACGATCAGCCGGCCGCGCGGCTGCGGCCAATCGATCGCGAAGGCGGGGTCGTCGAAGCGCACACCGGCGGCGGCCTCCGGCACATGGCGATGACCCATCTGGTAGATGACCTCGCAGTCGTCGGTGAGTGTCTGGAAGCCGTGCGCGAGGCCGCGTTCGATGTAGAGCGCCCGGCCGTTGTCCGCGCTCAGCTCGACGCCGTGCCAGCGGCAGTAGGTGGGCGAGTCCGGCCGCAGGTCGACGGCGACGTCGAACACCGAGCCGCGCACGCAGCGCACGAGCTTTGGCTCGCCGTGTGGCTCCCGCTGGTAGTGCATGCCGCGCAGCGTGTCCACACGGCCGTTGAAGGAGGCGTTGCACTGGACGACCGCCGGTTCGAGCCCGCGCGCCCGGAACTCCTCGGCGTCGAAGGTGCGCGCGAACCAACCGCGCCCGTCCGCGATCCTCTCGGGCTCGATCAGCCACACGCCCGGCAACGGCGTCTCGACGAACCTCACGCGCGCGGCTCCCCGGTCAATCGAGCAGCTTCAGCTCGGGCGTGCGTGCCGCGAAGCGCCCTCCCCACTCGCGGACGAAGGCCAGCTGCTCGACGATCTCGTCCTTGAGGTTCCAGGGCAGGATGAGCACCACGTCCGGCCGCCCCTCGGCGATCGCCTCCGGCGCGCGGATCGGTATGTGGCTCCCGGGCAGGAAGTGGCCCTGCTTGTGGGGGTTGAGGTCGCACGTGTAGTCGATGAAGTCACCGCGCACACCGCAGTGATTGAGCAGTGTGTTGCCCTTCGCCGGTGCACCGTAGCCGGCGATGCGAAGGCCCTTTTCGCGGAGGTCGATGAGGAAGCTCAAGATGCGGCGCTTGTCCTGCGCCACGCGCGCTCCGAAGTCGAGGAAGGTGTCGATCCGCTCATAGCCCGCCTCGCGCTCGCGCTCGCGCAGCTCGCGCGCCGCCGCGCTGTCCCGCCTGGACGTGTTCTGCATGTGACATCCGTAGATGCGCAGCGATCCGCCATGGGTGGGGAGCTCTTCCACGTCGAACAGGCGCAGGCCGTGCGCCTCGAACACGCGGCTCACCGTGAGGAACGAGAAGTACGAGAAGTGCTCGTGGTAGATCGTGTCCCACTGGCTCTCCTCCATCAGGCGAAGGAGATGGGGGAACTCCATCGTGATCACCCCCTCGTCGCCGAGCAGGAGCTTCATCCCCGCCACGAAGTCGTTCAGGTCCGGCACGTGGGCCAGCACGTTGTTGCCGAGAAGCAGGTCCGCGCGACGCTCCTGCGCCACGGCCTGCGCGGTCTCGCGGCCGAAGAACTCGATGGCGGTGGGGATGCCCTTGTCGATCGCCACCGCGGCGACGTTGCTCGCCGGCTCGATGCCGAGCACCGAGATGCCGCGCTCCTGGAAGTACTGCAGCAGGTACCCGTCGTTGGACGCGATCTCGACCACGCGGCTCGAGCCGTTGAGCTCGAGGCGCTCGATCATGAGCTCCGAGTAGCGGCGGCAGTGGTCCAGCCAGCTGGCCGAGTACGAGGAGAAGTATGCGTAGTCGGAGAAGATGCGCTCCGGCGTCTCGAACTCCTCGAGCTGCACGAGGAAGCAGCGCTCACAGACCAACGCACGCAGCGGGTAGAACGGCTCCATCTCGTTCACCTCCTCCGGCGTGAGGAAGGAGTTGGCGAGCGGCGAGGCGCCGAGGTCGACGAAGACCGCACCGAGCGGGGCGCCGCAGAAGCGGCAGGTGGGAGACGTGCTCACGACGAGGTGGAGGCGTGGTCGAGCGCCTGGATCTGGCCCAACGTGACCACGCGCATGTCGGCACCCTCGCTCAGCTCGCGGTACCAATCGACCGTGGCCTTCAGCGCCTCCGGGAGTCCCATCGGCGGCTGCCAGCCCAGCTGCTTTCGCGCGCGCGAGGAGTCGAGCTTCAGGTAACGCGCCTCGTGCGGATGCGGGCCCTCGTCGTGCTCCCAGCGGACCGCCCCCGGCCACAGCTCGGCCACGCGCTCCACGACCCAGCCAACGGGGCGCGCCTCGTCCTCGGCCGGGCCGAAGTTCCAGGGGCCGGCGTGCTCGGGGCGGTCCCAGAGTGACTGCGCGAGCACGAGATATCCGCTGAGCGGGCTGAGCACGTGCTGCCACGGGCGCACCGAGTTCGGGTTGCGCACGCGCGCCGCCGACCCGTTCATCGCGGCGCGCATCAGATCCGGCATGAGGCGATCCTCGCCCCAGTCGCCGCCACCGATCACGTTGCCCGCCCGCGCGCTCGCCACACGCGCGCCCGCGGGGTCCGAGAAGAAGGACCGGCGGTAGGCGCCCGTCACCAGCTCCGCACATCCCTTCGAGCTCGAGTATGGGTCGTGGCCGCCCATCGGTTCGTGCTCGCGATAGCCCCAGTCCCACTCGCGGTTCTCGTAGCACTTGTCCGAGGTCACGTTCACGACCACCCGCACGCCGCCCACGATGCGGACCGCGTCGAGCACGTTCACCGTGCCCATCACGTTCGTCTCATAGGTCTCCCGTGGCTCCGCGAAGGAGCGGCGCACGAGCGACTGGGCCGCCATGTGGAAGATCACCTCGGGGGCGCTGTCGCGCACCGCCGCGAGAACCCCCTCCGGGTTGCGCACGTCGCCCGAGATGCGCTCGACGCCCTCGTCCGCCCGCGCCAGCTCATAGAGCGCCGGCTGGGTGGGCACGCCCAGCGAGAACCCGGTGACGTGCGCCCCGAGCGACTGCAGCCAGAGCGCGAGCCAGGTGCCCTTGAAACCCGTGTGTCCGGTCAGCAGCACGCGCTTGTCCTGCCAGAATCCCGGCTCCACGCGGCCGCTGCCCGGCGCCTGCATGACCTGGGCGACCGCCCCGCCGTCGGCGGCGGCGTCATGCGCCCTGTGGGCGCCGTCTCCGTTGCTCGCGCTGTCCATGCCTAGTTCCAGACGCGCCAGGGAGCCGAGCCGGAGGCCCACAGCTCCTCGAGGTGGTTGCGATCGCGCAGCGTGTCCATCGCCTCCCAGAAGCCTTCGTGGCGGTAGGCCGCAAGCTCGCCGTCCAGCGCCAGCGAGCGCATCGGCTCCTGCTCGAACACCGTGCTGTCGCCGGCCAGGTACCTGCCCACCCCGGGGGACAGCACGAAGAAGCCGCCGTTCATCCAGCCGCCGTCCCCGCGCGGCTTCTCCTCGAAGCGCTGCACACGCTCGCCCTCCATCTCGAGCGCCCCGAAGCGCCCGGGCGGCTGCACCGCGGTGACCGTCGCCAGCGCGCCCTGCCGGCGGTGGAAGTCGATCACGGCCGACAGGTCGATGTCCGCCAGCCCGTCGCCGTACGTGAAGCAGAACTCGCCGTCGCCGACGTACGGGAGCACCCGCCGCAGGCGGCCGCCGGTCATCGTGTCCTCACCCGTGTCCACGAGCGTCACGCGCCACGGCTCGCTCTCCGACCGGTGCACCTCCATGTCGCCGCTCGCCAGATCGAACGACACGTCACAGGTGTGCAGGTAGTAGTTCGCGAAGTACTCCTTGATCATGTAGCCCTTGTAGCCCAGGCATACGACGAACTCCTCGATCCCATGGGCCGAGTAGATCTTCATTATGTGCCAGAGCATCGGCTTGCCGCCGATCTCCACCATCGGCTTCGGCCGCGCCGCCGTCTCCTCGCTCAGCCGCGAGCCGAACCCGCCCGCCAGGATCACCGCCTTCATGCGCGGGAGCCTAGCTTGCGCGTAGCGGGAGCGCGGCCGGCCGGAGCGCCGCTAGCCTTATCGGCTCAGAGGCCCGCCGTGCGGCGAGCCAGCGCGCATGAGCTCCATCAACGAAAGCCAATCCGGCGGCGGCGACGGGCCGGCCCCGGCCGGCGACCCGCTCGCAGCCGCACCCCGCACGGACACCGGCGGCGCCGTCGAGCACCATCGCATCGTGATCCTCGGCGCCGGCTTCTCGGGCATGGCGGCCGCGATTCGCCTCAGGCAGGCCGGGATCGAGGACTTCGTGATGCTCGAGCGCGGCGCGGACGTCGGCGGCACCTGGCGTGACAACACCTACCCGGGCTGCGTCTGCGACATCCCGTCGAGCCTCTACTCGCTGTCGTTCGCGCCCAACCCGGACTGGAGCGAGACCTTCGCCGGCCAGGCCGAGATATGGGAGTACATGCGGCGCACCTCCCGCGAACACGGGCTCGAGCGCCACCTGCGCCTGCACCACGAGGTGACCGGCGCCGTCTGGGACGCCCACGCTGGGTGCTGGCGCATCACCGCAAGGGTCCGCGGCGGCGCCAGCGCCGAGCTGACGGCCGAGATCTTCGTGGCGGCACCCGGGCCGCTCAGCGAGCCGAGGCTCCCCGACATCCCCGGGGTCCAGTCGTTCACCGGCGCGATGTTCCACTCGGCGCGCTGGGACGGGGACTACGAGCTCGCCGGGCGGCGCGTGGGCGTGATCGGCACCGGCGCCTCCGCGATCCAGCTGATCCCCAAGATCCAGCCGAGCGTGTCGGAGCTGGTCGTCTTCCAGCGCACCCCGCCCTGGGTGCTGCCCCACCCCACGCGGCCGGTCTCCGCGCGCGAGCGGCGGCTCTACCGCCGGCTGCCGGCAACGCAGCAGCTCGTGCGCGCCTACACGTACTGGAGCCGCGAGACGCTGCTCGGCGCCTTCCACAGCCGTCCGCTGCGCGCCATTCCCGAACTGGTCTCGCGCCGGCACCTGCGCCGCCAGGTGGCAGACCCGGCGCTGCGCGAGAAGCTCACGCCGCGCTATGGCCTCGGCTGCAAGCGCATCCTGCTCTCCGACGAGTACTACCCGGCGCTCCAGCAGCCCAATGTGCGGGTCGTGACCGACGCGATCCACTCGATCGATTCGCGCGGGGTGCTCACCGCCCCTGGACCGTCGCAGCTCGCGCCGGACGGCGGCCCGCGGACGCACGAGCTCGACGCGATCATCCTGGCCACCGGCTTCCACGTCACCGACGTGCCCATGGCGCAGTGGGTGCGCGGCGCCGACGGCCGCACGCTCGCGGAGGTCTGGCAGGGCAGCCCGCACGCCTACCTCGGGTCGATGGTGGCCGGCTTCCCCAACCTCTTCATGCTCTACGGGCCCAACACCAACCTCGGCCACAACTCGGTGATCTTCATGGCGGAGTCCCAGGTCAACCTGCTGCTCGACTGCCTGCGCGAGCTCGACAGGCGCGGGGCGGGCACCTTCGAGGTGCTCCCCTCGGTGGAGCGTCGCTACAACGAATCGCTGCAGCGGGACCTGCGCGGCACGGTCTGGAACAGCGGTGGCTGCCGCAGCTGGTACCTGGACGCAAACGGACGCAACTCGTCGATCTGGCCGGGCAGCACCTGGACGTTCCACCGGCGCACGCGCCGCTTCGTGCCCGGCGAGTACGTGCTGCGTCCACGGCCCTCCGTACGCGCCGGCGCGGCGGCCACCAACGGCGCGCCCGCCGGCGAGCGGCTGCCGGCCGCCGGACCCACCAGCTAGAGCCCAGATCGGCCAGGCCGGCCCACGGGCGCATGCGGCGCACCGTGTGGGGCGCATCGAACGCGCGTCCACGAATCGAGCCCCGCGACGGACATCTCTTTAGACCCCCGCGAGCAAGCTGGACGTTTGTTCGAGGGGGGCGCCCCACCATTCATTTCCCATCGACGTACGGCCGAAGGGGTTCTTGCGTAGTGGCAAGACATCTGGCCGTCGGCACGCCCGGCAGACGGCCCATAACAGCGACAAGAGCGTGAAACGGAGGTTGCGCGTATGGTAAGTCCAGTCGAGATCCAGCCCGGTGAGCAGCATCACTCCGGTGCCGGCTCCATCTCCGTCACCGAACGTCTGATCGACGAGCGAACCGCGGAAGTGGCGGTGGACGGTGAACTCGACCTTGCCACGGCGCCGCAGCTGAAGTGGCCGCTCCTCGATTCGCTCAAGGCCGGCCGCACACGTCTGCTCGTGAACCTCTCGGGCGTCACCTTCATCGACTCGACCGCGCTCAGCGTCCTCGTCGGAGCCCACCGCAAGCTTCCGATGGGAGCGCGCATGGCCGTGGTCTGCACCAACCCCAACGTGCTGCGCATCTTCGCCGTGGCCGGCCTCGATGCCGCCTTCGACATCTTCCCCACTCCCGCCAGGGCCCTCGAGCACCTGCGCGGAGAGCCCGCCGAAGAACCGTCCGGCGACGAGGAGCGGATAACCGGCCGGTAGGCCGATCTCAATGCGCCGGCCTCACGGGAACACCGCCCTTCTTCTCGCACTCTGCGTGCTCGGCGCGAGCGTCGGCGCCGGAGCGACCACCGCGGTCGGGGCGCGGCTGAGCGGGGAAGCCGGCCCGGCCACACGCGCCGAAGCCGAAAGCCCACGCGCCTCCGCCGGCGTGCCGGGCGGCGGCCCGCAGGCCGAAGGCACCAGCGCCACGGGCGGCGAATCCGCCAGTTCGAGCAGCTCCAGCGGCTCCAGCGGGTCCAAGAACACCGAAACCGCCTCCTCGGAGGCCGTCGGGCTCGACGGCTCCGGCTCGAGCTCGCGGAGCGGTGCCGAGGCACCCGGGCACCGCGCGAGCGAAGGCGCATCGGGCAGCCTGTCAGGCTCCTCCACGACTCCAACGACCGCGGCCGCCAATCCGGCCACCGCGCAGACCCCCACCTCCTCCGCGCCCAGCTCGGGCTCGAGCGGCTCGGCCACCACCGGCACCGGCTCCTCGCAGGGCTCGACGCCCTCCGGCGGCAGCTCCGGCGGCGGGCGGGTCGGAGGCCTCCACGGCGTCACCCACAAGAACAGGGGCACGCATGGCTCGCACGGCGGCCACCATGGCTCCGGGAACGTCCTCGGCACCCCCGTGCGCGGC
>Ga0335085_10008195_pt1 | contig 15993 bp, 15 predicted proteins | sample Lox_Sample_45_FD_206712 | JGI IMG/M metagenome (GOLD analysis project Ga0335085, IMG submission 206712) | Soil microbial communities from Loxahatchee National Wildlife Refuge, Florida, United States - Lox_Sample_4.5 | ecosystem: Environmental > Terrestrial > Soil > Wetlands | place: USA...
GACGGCGAGCGGGCAGGGCTACGAGACCGTCTTCCCCGACATCATCGCGGCGATCACCGGCCTCGATCCGGCGACAATGGAGGTACGCGCCAGCGATCCGGACGGGCCGCCAATCCTCGGCGGTGCGGCGATCGGCTCGCGCACCGGCATGACCTCGGGCAGCGGCTTCAAGGTGGCGGCGGACGAGATCGTGAAGAAGGGCCTCGTGCTCGCCGCCGAGGCGCTCGAGACCTCGCCGGTCGATGTCGAGTTCCGCGACGGGCGGTACACGGTCAAAGGCACGGACAAAAGCATTGCCTTGCAGGATATCGTGCGGCGTCATGCCGGCGGCGCGACCCATCCGCTCGACACCATCGCCGAAGTGCCGGCGGCGCGCGCTTTCCCCAGCGGCGCCCACGTCGCCGAGGTCGAGATCGACGCCGAGACCGGCGCCGCCGAGATCGTCGCCTATACCGCGGTCGACGATGTCGGCAATGTCATCAACCATCAGATCGCGGAGGGCCAGCTCCACGGCGGCATCGTCCACAGCGCCGGCCACGTCTTCGGCGAGGATTGCCATTACGATCCGGAAAGCGGCCAGCTGCTCGCCGGCAGCTTCATGGACTACGTGATGCCGCACGCCGATCTGGTGCACGAGCTGCGCGCCTTCGATTGCGGCGTGCCCAGCCCGAACAACATCATCGGCGCCAAGGGCGCCGGCGAATCGGGTGCGGTCGGCGGCTTGCCGACCTGCATGAATGCGGTGGTCGATGCGCTGCGCCGGGCGAATGTGCGCGAATTCGACATGCCGGCAACGCCGGCCCGGCTCTGGGCAGCGCTACAGCGCGGAAAATAAGAAGTCTCGGTCAGTTAGGAAGGCCAAAGCTGCCGCCCGACACGCGGTCGGGCGGCGCTTGGCCTTGACGGGAAGCCTGCCGATGAACGGTCAGATCGCTTCCTTCAATTCCTTGGCGGCGCGGAACGCAACGCGCTTGCTCGCCTTGATCTTGATCGCCTCGCCCGTGGCCGGGTTGCGGCCCATGCGGGCAGCGCGCTTGCGCACGACGAGGATGCCGAGCCCGGCGAGACGAATGCGTTGCCCGCCCTTCAGGTGCTTCACGATCAGGCCGACCGTGTCGCCGATAATGGCTTCGGACTGCTTCTTCGCGATTTCGTGATCTTCCGCGATCTTCGCGGCGATATGTTTCAGCGTGACGGTAGCTGGGGTCTTTCCCGCCTTCTTTGCGGCCATATTGGTGTTCTCCGTTGGCTTGTTGCTTGGCCCAACATTCATCGGGCTCGCAGAAACCTAGCAAATATCGATGCTTTCGGCGACGTAAATATGCCGAGTCGCGTGGCTGTCTCGCGTGCGACTCGCACATTTTATGGGCTTCACGCGATGCGTCGCGGCGGGTTGCGCATGCGCGCGCGAGTCGCGCCTGTGGATTAACCTTAACGCGTTAATGACGATTTATCGGCGTTAACCAAGCTTTCCATTTGTTTCGCCGTTTCGCTTCCGATATACCCGACGCCAACAAAGTCTTACGACAAATCTACCATCCGCCTCACGGGTCAGAAGACCCCGACACCCCTGCAGAACGCTCTCGATGCAAATTCAGCTCGCTTTGCGCGCGGTGCGCGCGCGTGGCGACGGGTGAGGAGGATGAGTTCGATGAAGTTTTTCACCACGAGTCTCTATGCGGCGGCTGCGGTCGCGCTGGCTCTGGCTGCTGTTCCGGCCCATGCGGCCGCGATCACCGGCACCAATCTCGATTTCGAGGCTGCAACCCCGACGCCGCTGGCGCCGAACTCGGATCAATTCGAGGGCGCGAATACCGGCACGGCAGCCGTCCCGGGATGGACGATCAACAGCTTCAACGGGTCGACGGCCGAAGCGGGCGTTTGGGCGCCCAAGGCGGGCGGCGTTTTCTTCAGCAGCCCGCAGACCTGGGACGGTAATCAGGTCGGCTTCTTGACGAGCTTCCCGGGCGTCAACGGCTCGAATATCAGCCAGAACCTCAATGGCACCTTCTCCGGCAATCCCGGTACGGTGTCGGTGAGCCTGCTGATCGGCGAGGCGCTGGGCATGCCGCTCAATCCGCTCGCCGACTCGATCACGCTGTTGGCGAACGGTGTGGCGATCGGGACCGAAAATCTCGCCGCGGCATTCGGTGGCTTGGCCCTGACGCCGGGATCGTTCGACACCAACATCTTCAACTTTGCCATCACGCCGCTCCAGGCTGCGGCACTGAACGGTCAGACCCTTGGCCTCGAGCTCAGCAACGATTTCGATCCGTCGATCTTCTACGTCGACAGCATTGGCATCAACGGCGGCAGCGCCGTGAACGCCGGCGGCGGCGGTGGTGGTGGTGGCGGCGGTGCGGGCGTCCCCGAGCCGGCCTCGCTCAGCATCCTCGGCGTCGCCCTTCTCGGCTTCGCAGCCTGGCGTCTCAATCGCAAAGGTACCGGCAGCTTCTCGGTCGCCGCGTAACGCAGGACATCATCGAAAGGGTGAGGCCCGGCCAATGCCGGGCCTTATCGTTTTCAGGCCAGGCGCGATTCGAACCAAGCGCGTCGTGCGATCAGCCCTAGCAGCGCGATCAAGGCGAGCTGAGCGAGCGGTACATGCGTCGCGGTGCCGAAATTGCGCGACAGCAGCGGCGCAATGAAAACCGCGGCGAGCGTGACTTTCTCCCACGGCAGGAAGCCTCGGTCGCTGCCGGCGCGGATCAGCCAGGCGACGGCGATGCCGGCCAGAAGGAAGTCGTAGACCAGCGCAACCGGCACCGCGATCAGCGTCGCTGCGGCCAGCGCCGCGGCGCGAACGGGCAGGCTGAGGTTGCAGCGCCACACGATCGCGACCAGCGCGATCGCGGCCAGCGCGCCCAGGCCTTGCACGGCGTAAGCCAGCGTCGACGGCACGCCCATCAGACGCAACCCGCCGAAGAGGGTGACGAAGCCCGAGAGATCGATGCGGCCGGACTCGTACGTCGCATGCGAGCCGCCGGCGAGGGCGAAGAAATCCTGCCAGCTCTGCCAGCCGAAGAGTGCGACCGACAGCGCGACCATCGCCGCGCCGGCGATCGCCGCGCCGGCGAAAGCGCGCCAGCGCCCGCCGGCGACTAGCGCCACCGGGATGAGCAGCCCGAAATGCGGCTTGTAGCAGAGCAGGCCAAAGAGAATCCCGGCGAGCAGGGGCCGGCGATCGATCAGCAGCAGCGCGCCGCCGAACAGCGCCGCGGTGAGAAAGGCATTCTGGCCGAGACCGAGCGTCCAGAACACGGACGGAAAGGCGAGCAGCGGCACCAGCGCCGGCCAGTCCTTCATCCGCACGGTATTGCGCGCAACGACGAGGCAGGCCGCCAGGCTCGCCGCCTCGAAAGCGATGAACGCCGCCATATAGGGCAGGCGGCCGAAGAGCGCGCAGATCAGCAGGAAGACCGGCGGATAATAGAAGAACTGGTATTCGATGCCGGGCGCCGTTGCCGCTTGCTCAGCGGCGTAATGCGCCGCCTCGTTATAGGCGAGGGCCGGCGTGCCGGAATCGGCGAGGCTGCCGGCGGCGTAGAAGCTGGCGAAATCGGTGGTGGTCGGCCGCTCGAGCGGGACGATCCAGCCATGTGTGCCGGCGATCAGGAACAGGAAGACCACGAGCTCGAGCGCGAGGAGCACGCCGCTCAGGATCAGCACCCGCCGGCGGTCGAGGAAATCGCCCGCCTTGAGGAAGCTGACCCAGTCGGGCCGGCTCGCGGCAAGCTTGGCGGATCCATCCATGCCCTTGTGATAGGCGATCGCGGTAAAGGAAGACTTGCGCCCTTCATGAAGATGGCGGCACCGGGCGGTGCCGCCATCTCATGGGGCCAGGAACTTAAGGAGCGGAGTACTTTAGCGGAGGACAGGCCGCTCGCTTCGGATCAGGTTTCGCGGCGAGCGGGTATCAGGCGTGGCGGATAATTTGTTTACCTGTTTCGATTTTGGCGTCGGAAGGCGCGGCGTATACGGGTCGCCGAGCCTTTGGTCGGTGCCGCTCCAACCAGCGGCATGCCCGCATCATTACGAAACGCTTAAATGACTTCCAGCTTTTAATCTTTGCATTTGAGCCAAATTGTTTCGATCCATTAACCATACTTCGTTAACGCGCACGCCGCATGAACGAAAGGGGCATAAACGAAAACGGCGCCCGTTCGGACGCCGCTTCACATCGCGAATTTCGAGGCGGGATCAGCCGCCGAGCTTCACTTGGATCTTGTCGCCTTCGATGCGCACCGGGAAGCTTTTGATGTCGCACGGGATCGGCGGGCCGAGGCCCTTGCCGGTCTTGATCTCGAAACGCCCGGCATGCAGCGGGCATTCGACCTCTTCGCCGTCGAGCCAGCCATCGCTCAAAAACGCATAAGCGTGGCTGCAGAGATTGTCGGTGGCGTAGATCTCGCCTTTGAGGTTGTAGAGCGCGACTTCCTGGCTGCCGACGGTCACGCCTTTCATCTCGCCTTCGCCGATCGATCCCTTATCGGCGACGCTTACCCACTCGCCGCTGTCGTTCTCCGCCATCGCTATCCCTCTGTTATCCCCCGCACCGCGCGCAAATTTGCCGCGCAAGCCACCGCTTGGCAAGCTTCTAGCGCACCAGATCCTGCAGCTTGGTCGATTTGTCGCTGAGCAGCGCCGGATCGACGATCTTGCCGCTCTGGATCAGCATGCGGCCGAAACGCATGTCGCGGGCGTTGTTGACCGTGACCGCCGCGACCACCTTGCCGTCCAGGAGCTGGAACAGCGTGAAGCCCGGATCGGTCGGCTCGCCGCGGAAGATGATCCGGTCCCATTTATCGGGCGCACCGGCCATCTGCAGATTGGTCTCGTATTGGTCGGTCCAGAACCACGGCACTTCGGAAAACGCCTGCTCGCCGCCGGCGATGATCTTGGCGATGGCGATGCCCTGGTTCTGCGCATTCTGCCAGGCCTCGAGCCGGACATGCCGGCCGAGCAGCGGATTGAGATGCCGCGTCACGTCGCCGGCCGCGAACACCGCTGGGTCGCTGCTGCGGCCGAATTCGTCGACGATGATGCCGTCGCGCGTCTCGATACCGGCGGCCTGCGCGAGCTCGACATTGGGCTGCGCGCCGATGCCGATCGCCGCGTAATCGGCGATCACCGGCGGCGCGCCATCAAGAACGATGCGCAGCTCGCTGCCGGTATCCTCGATCGCCGTGACTTTGACGCCGGTCTGGAGATCGACGCCCTTGGTGCGATGGAGCGTCGCGAGATATTGGCCGATCTCGGGCGCGGCCACGCGCGCCAGCGGATGCGGCGCCAATTCGAGCACCGTCACCTGCGCGGCGCGCTTCTTCGCCGTGGCCGCGACTTCGAGGCCGATGAAGCCGGCGCCGATCACCGCCAGCCGCACGCCCTCGGTCAGCTTGCTGCGCAGCGCCAGGCTGTCCTCGATATCGCGCAGGTAGAAGACGCGCTTCCCGTCGCCGCCGGGCAGCGGCAGCTTGCGCGCCCGCGCGCCGGTGGTCAGCAGCAGCGCGTCGTAAGGGATCGTGTCGCCGTCGGCGAGCTCGATGCGCTGGCCTTTGCGGTCGATCGCGCCGACCGTCGTGCCGAGGCGCAGCGTGATGTCCTTCTCGGCATAAAAGGCTTCCGGGTTGAGATAGGTCTTGGCATGCTCGATCGAACCGGCGAGCAGCTCCTTCGAGAGCGGCGGGCGCTCGTAGGGCGGGTGCTTCTCGCTGCCGACCAGGGTTACGCGGCCGGCATGACCGGCCGCGCGCAGGGCCTCGGCGGCGCGGCCGCCGGCATGGCCCGCGCCGACGATAACGACGTGTTTGTCGGTCACGCTCGATCCTGGGTGAATGCCTTATAGGCGGAGATGGTGAAGGTGTCGCGCACGCCGGCGAGCTTCTGCAGATGCTCGACCACGAAATGGCCGGTATCCATGTCGTCCGGCAGGTAGCATTTCATCAGCAGATCGTATTGCCCCGAGACCGAATAGACCTCGGAGACCTGCTCGATGGTTTCGACCGCGGCCTCGGCAACGCGATAGGCTTTGCCGAGATCGCATTTCATCATGACGAAAATGGTCTTCATGGCGCCGTCCCTGTGATCGGCGCATCATAGCGGAGGAATGAGCCGACGCTAGATGTCGGCTCTCCGCAAGGGTTTAGTCCCTGAAGCTTCAGACCGAGCGGGTGGCCCGCGCACGGCCGAGGAAGGCCGGCATGTGATCGCCGAAGCCGACGACCCGGCGGTCGTCCTCATGCTCGCCCTGCTGATGATCGCGGCGCGGCAGCTTGGTAACGTTGCTCGGCAGCGCCTGATCCATCGCGTCGGGATTCATGGTGATCGGCGCGTAGGACGCACGCTCCTTGGCGGCCGGACGCTCTTTGGCCGCGGGGCGGGTGTTCTCGCGCTTGGGCTCGCGATGCTCTTTGTGCTCGCGATGCTCTTTCGGCTCGTGATGTTCCTTGTGCTCGCGCGCAGGGCGCTCGTGCTGGGGCTTCGCCGCCCGCGGCCGCTCTTCGCGATGTGCGCTCCGGCCCTCGGACTTGCCGCCGCGACGGCTGCGACCGCCACGGCCGCCGCGTCCGCGGCCCCGCGATCCTTCTTCGCCTTCGCTGAAGGTCTCGGTCTCGACACCCGGAACCTCGATCGGCGGAATGGCTTTGCCGATCAATTGCTGGATCGCCTCGACGAAGCGGCCGTCGTCCGGGGTCGCCAGGGTGAAGGCGCGGCCTTCGCGTCCGGCGCGGCCGGTGCGGCCGATGCGATGGACGTAATCCTCGGCATGGATCGGCACGTCGAAATTGAAGACATGCGACATGCCCTGGACGTCGAGTCCGCGCGCCGCGACGTCGCTGGCGACGAGCAGGCGAATCTCGCTGTTCTTGAAGCGCTCGAGCGTCTCGGTGCGCTTCGATTGCGGCATGTCGCCATGCAGCGCCGCGGCATCGAAGCCATGCTTCGTCAGCGAGCGAAACAGCACGTCGACATCGCGCTTGCGGTTGCAGAAAATGATCGCGTTCTTGACGTCCTCGCTGCGGATGAGACGGCGCAGCGCTTCGCGCTTGCCCATCTCGCTGACGATCGCGAGGCCTTGCGTCACGGTGGCCGCGGGCGAGGCCGGCGGCGCGACCGAGATCTCTTTCGGATTCATCAGGAAGGCATCGGCGAGGCGGCGGATCTCCGGCGGCATGGTCGCCGAGAAGAACAGCGTCTGGCGGATCTTCGAGAGCAAGCCGACGATGCGCTCGACATCGGGGATGAAGCCCATATCGAGCATGCGATCGGCTTCGTCGATGACGAGGATCTTCACATCGCTCAGCAAGATCTTGCCGCGCTCGTAAAGATCGATCAGCCGCCCGGGCGTCGCGATCAGCACGTCGACGCCGCGGTCGAGCTTGCGCTCCTGATCGGAGAAGCTCTCGCCGCCGATCAGCAGGGCCTGCTCGAGCTTGTTATACTTGCCGTAGACGTCGAAGGCTTCGGCGACTTGCGCCGCAAGCTCGCGGGTCGGCTCGAGGATCAGCGTGCGCGGCATCCGCGCGCGGGCACGGCCCGAGGCGAGGATGTCGATCATGGGAAGGGTGAAAGAGGCCGTCTTGCCGGTGCCGGTCTGGGCGCATCCGAGAACGTCGCGTCCCATGAGCACGTAAGGAATGGCCTGCTCCTGGATGGGGGTCGGCGCGGTGTAACCAGCGTCTGCGACCGCCTTCAAGACCTCAGGGGAGAGGCCAAGATCTTCAAAACTCATTCGGAAATATGCTTTTCTCGTTTGTTGTTGAGGTTTTACACCCCTTTATCTGGGTGTAGAGGCCGGAAAGTCAATCGATTTCGCCGCTTTACGCGTCTTTACGTAGGTTCGGGCCTGCGATTTGATCATGGCGAATTATGGTTAAGGCCTCATTAAAGGCGGCCGTGTCGTCGCCGGGCAGCCCGCGGCGGCGGGGTCGCGTCCCCGGTCCAGCGATCTCAAAGGCTTAAGCGCGCCAGTCGAACCACGGCCAAGCCCCAGGCCGCAGGCGTCCGGGAGGACAATTTGCCGCGCGGCCGCTAGACCGGCAGGCAGGGTTACGACGCCGCTCGCTGGCGGCCATCGCCGGCGCTATCGCCGTAAAGCGCGCGGTAGGCGTCAACGGTTCGCTCGAGCCCCGTGCGCAAGGGCACGAAGTCGCGCTTGCCGAACTCCGCGGCGGCGAGGGACAAGTCGAGCGCGACGTCGCTCGGCGCGCCGGGAAGGCCTTGGTCTTGGGCCGGAACCGTCAGCGGCACGCCGACGATGTCGGCAATGGTCCGCGCCAGTTCCGCGATCGACGTCGCCGACTGCCCGCCCACATTGTAGACCGCCTCGCGGCCGTAAAGCAGGATCGAGAACAGCGTCTCCACGACATCGCTGATGTAACCATAGGTGCGCCTGGCATGGCCCTGATCGAGGAGCGACACGCGGCCTTCCAGCAACGCACGACGAATGAGTGTGTTGAGCACGCGCTGATCATCGATGCGGGTTCCCGGCCCGTAGGCCAGCGCCAGCCGCGCGGCTTTGATCGCCCGCCCCTGGGCGCGAAATCCATGGCAAATCGCCTCGCCGCAACGCTTGCCTTCGATGTAACAAGCACGGACATGATCCGGACCGGTGGTGCCGATGTCCGCTTCCCGATGCGGCGTGCGCTGCGCGCCGCTGTAGACTTCCGACGAGCTCATGAAGAGGAATTTGCCGCCCGCGGCGAGCTTCTCGATCAGTGCCAGCGTCGCGACCGTGTTGAGGCGGATCGTCTTGACGGGATCGCTCAGGAACCGGTGCGGCTGGCCGTAGCCGGCGGCATGGATGATGTGCTCGTGGCGCGGCAGGCCGATCAGCGCTTCGGAATCCGCCAGGTCCATGCGCGCGAACCGGATATTGGGGCCGGCGAAAAAATCGCCGAACGGCGCCGGCGGGGTGCTGCGCGCAATCGCCGTGACATGGATCGGCCGGCCGGTCTGTCGCGCGCGCAGCCGCAAGACGGCGAGCAGATGAAGGCCGAGCAGGCCCGACGCGCCGGTCAACAACACCGAGCTGCCGTCCAGCGGCGACAGATCGACCGCGCTGCAGACCGCGGCGGCGTCCTGTTCGATGATCTCCGCGAGGCTAGACACGGATCAATTCCTCCACCGCGCCGCGGATCGCTTCCGGCGTGAGGCCGATGGCGGCGTCATGCTCCTCGACCTTGCCGTAGGCGGTGAGGAACCGTCGCGGCACGCCGAGGCTGCGGAGCAGCACGGGTTTCGGCCACAGCGCTTCGGTAATTTCGGCGGCCAATCCGCCGCGGTAATACGGCTCGCACAGCAGCACCTTGCCGGAAGCGGCATGGCGGCGCAGCAGCTCGCCGTCGAACGGCCGGACCGTGTGATAGTAGAGAAGCGTGACGTCGAGATTCCGCACCGCTTCGAGAACGCTGGCGAGCAGCGGCCCGACCACGACGATGGTGGCGGCCTGGCCTTCCTGGAGAACCGAGCCCTGACCGAAGGACGCCGTGGTCTCGGCCGGGTGCTCCTGCTCCGCGAGCCGGAAATAGGTCGGCTGGGCGGAGTCATAGGTCTCGCTGAAGAGGCGATCGAATTCGCTGGCGTTCCCGGGGACGATCACCTCGACCCCCGGTATCGTCGTGACAGCCTGTACATCGCCGGGGCAATGATGGGTGCAACCGAGCGCCGCGTAATCATAGGACGCGCCGACGGTCACGAAATTCCCGGCAAGACCCTGATAGCCGAAATCGATTTTGATCTGCTCGAGGCAGCGCTCCGTCAAGAACGGCGCGATCGTATGGACGATCGGGATCAGCCCGGTTTTCGCCAGACCCGCCGCCAGGCTCACCGTCGCCTGCTCGAGAATGCCGATGTTGTAGACGCGATCCGGAAAGCGCTCGGCCGCATCCTGGAAACCGTAGACGCCGATGTCGCCGAGCAGCAGCACGACGCGACCGTCGGCCGCCAGCCGCTCCGAGACCGTCGCGACGAATTGCTTGCGCATGCTCATGCGAGACTCCGCAGGAGCTCCGGCAGCTCTGCCGGTGTCGGCGAGCGGTGGTGCCATGCCGGGCTGTTCTCCATCGCCGGACAGCCGAAGCCCTTCACCGTGTGAGCGACGAGGCAGACGGGCGCGTCGTTGCCCTCGAGCGCGAGGCCCTTGCCGAGGGCCGCGTGATCGTGACCGTCGACATTGCGCACGGTCCAGCCGAAGGCGGCGAATTTTGCGCCGATATCGCCGAGCGCCAAGGCGCGATCCGTCGAGTGGTTGTAATCGACGATGCACAGGAGATTGGAGACGCGATGATGGGCGGCCAGCATCGCCGCCTCCCAGACGCTGCCTTCATTGGCCTCGCCATCGCCGATCAGGGAAAACACCCGGCCGCGCCGGCCGCGAATTCGCAGGCCCAGCGCGCAGCCGACCGCCATCGGGAAACCGTGCCCGAGCGAACCGGTCGATGCCTCGATGCCCGGAAGCTTGGCGCAGCTCGGATGGCCGCCGAACGCGCTGCCGAATTTTCCGAAATCGGCGAGGTCGGCGAACGGAAAGAAGCCTTTGCTCGCAAGAACGGCATAAAGCCCGAGACAGCCATGACCCTTGCTCAGGATGAAGCGGTCGCGATCTTCGTTCCGCGGGTCGCGTGGATCGATCCGCAGCACCTGGTCATAGAGCACCCAGAGGATATCGAGGATCGAGAAAGCGCTCGGGATATGGCCTTCGCTGGCCGCGGCCGAAATTTCGATGATGCGGCGGCGCAACGCGCGCAGCGCGCTCTTCGTGTCGGGCTGCGCGATGGCGACGGAATCCATTCGCTCGCTCCCGCTCAGACCGGCGACCAAACGACGACCGAATAGCCGTCGATGAAAAGACTGCCGATCGAGGTCCGCCGCGCCATCTGGATCTTGAGGCGTCCCTCCGCTTCCTGCAGGCGCAGATGGTCGAGGAAGCCGGAGAGATAGTTCCTGTGCCGGAAATAGGCGAGCGACAGGGAATCGAGCGGATGGTCGGGGTCGAGCAATTCCGCGATCGGCTCGATGTGGATGCACAGCGCGGGTTTCTGGCGAAGAAGATAATCGACGAACGGCCGAAACCGCTCGCCTGTCTGCTCGAGCGCCGCGACCGTCACAACCGCCGCGCCCGGCGCGAGCGAAAAGCCCTGATCGGGCGCGAAAAGATCGAAACGATGGCCGAAGAGGTTACGATCGATTCCGAGCCGGTTGAGGCGCGCGAGGATCTCCTGCGAGGCCGGCGTCCAATCGAGGCCCCACAGCGCGGCTGCGGGATTGACGGCGCGAACCCGGAACAGGTTATGGCCCGTGCCGCAGCCGAATTCGTAGACGTTGTCGGCGTGGCGCAGGTACTTGTCGAACAGCCAGTCCTCGATGACGGAGAGGCTGCGATACTCGAATTCGCGGTCGCGCGGCGCGATGAATTGGCGCTGCCAGCGCAGGACCGGGTATTTGCCGAAATATCCGGGCACGAGCGAAGAAAATCGGAAATCCTCCGCCACCTGGCCGAGATGCGCGGCCCAGCCGTCGTTCCAGCTCGCAAAGCGGACTTCTCCCGCCGGGGCATGGCCGCCGTTGCGCAGGACATCGGCGATCTGGCGAAGGCAGGCATCGTGCTCCGCCGCCTCGAGCCGGCGATAGCGAAAATCATAGTCGCGGATGCGCGCGGCGACGTAAGGCGACGGCGCCTCGCCGAAGGCCGCGATGAAGTCGCGAGGCTCCAGGCGATCGTCGCATCGCGCGGCGGCATTCGGCTCGGCGAGAAGCACGTCAGCCCCGATTAAAAGATGAGTTGCTCATCGCTGGTCCGCGGACGGTAGAAGCGATAGAGCTTGACCAGCTCGCGAATGGTTTCCTCCAGTCCGATGCGGCATTCGAAGCCGAGCGCTTCGATCTTCGCGAAGGAGACCGTGAAATTGCGCGAGTCGTTGTCCGCCAGCTTGCTGTTGATGATGTCGCACGGCGCCTGCGCCTTGATCGCGTCGGCGATCTGCTGCTTGCTGAAATTCAGGTGCCGGCTGCCGACGTTGTAGATGCCGCCGCACATCTTCTGGCGTTCGTCGATCGCCAGCATGTAGCCGCGTACGCAGTCGTCGATGTGCATGAAGGTGCGCTTGGCGTTGGCGTCGTAAAGGACCAGGCTGCGCTCGCTGATGGCGCGCAGCACGAATTCATTGACCAGGAGGTTGTTCCGCATCCGCGGCGCGACGCCCATGATCGTCGCGAGCCGCAACGAGATCGTGTTCGCGTGCCCGTTGAGGCAGATGTTCTCTCCCTCCTTCTTGGTCTTGGTATAGAGACCGTTCGGGGAGACGGCGGTCGTTTCGTCGACCTCGCCGTTGGGCGCGACCTCGTACATGGCGGTCGTCGAGGCGAAGATCAGCAATTGATCCTTGCCGAGCTTCTTGACCAATTGCGCCGTGGCGTCGACGTTGACGGCGAGAGCGACGCCGGGATTGGCGACGCAGGCGGGAAATCCGCTGAGCCCGGCGAGGTGGATGACGACATCATGTCCCGCCAGAACGGTCGTCAAATCTTCGCGCACGTCCTTGCGGATGATCGTCAAGCGCGGATGGCTGGCGATATGCAGGACCGGCGCGTAGCCGAAATAAAATGTGTCGAGGATCGTGACTTCGCAGCCGCGCACCAGAAGCGCCTCGGCGATCTTCACGCCCTTGTAGCCGCCGCCGCCGGTGATCAGAACCTTCATCCCGACGCCTTTCGCCATGTCCGGGTAACCCTCGTCGTGTGCCGAGGGTGCGAGCCGCGCCGATTGGTCTCGGCTGGCAGACCAGATCAGTCCTGTATCCATGAGAAGCTCCGGAAAGCGATGACGGCCGTTTGCTTTACGTATTCTTAAGCTTAAGAATCCGTCGTTCATGATGGGTAGGTTTGGTTAAAACCGACTTAACAGACGGGCGCTGTTTCGCGCGGCAGAATTGATCGGGAGGCCTCCGCTACGCGGTCGCTAAAATGATAGGATCGCCATCCATGACCCGCATGCCATCGATTGTCGCGTGACGAGATGATCCGGAAGCCAAGCCTCGTTCTGGTCCCCGGCCTCCTCTGCGACGCGGCGCTGTGGCGCGGCCAGGTCGACGACCTCGCCGATATTGCCGAGCCCTGGGTGGCCGATGTCACGCGCGACGATTCCATGACCGCGATGGCGCAGCGCGTTCTCGCCGAGGCGCCGCCGGGGCGCTTTGCCTTGGCCGGGCTGTCGATGGGCGGCTATGTCGCCCAGGCGATCATGCGAGAGGCCCCGGATCGGGTCGAGCGGCTGGCCTTGCTCGACACCAGCGCCATGGCCGATACGCCCGAACAGACGGCGCGGCGGCGCGGGTTGATCGATCTGGCCGAGAAAGGCGATTTCAAAGGCGTGACGCCGCGGCTCTTGCCGCTCTTCCTTCACCCCGATCGCTTAACCGACAAGCCGCTCACCGATGCCGTCATGGCAATGACCGAGCGGGTCGGCAGGGACGCCTTCCTGCGCCAGCAGCGCGCCATCATGGGCCGGCCGGATAACCGGCCGAACCTGCCGAAGATCGATTGCCCGGCGCTCGTGCTGTGCGGCCGCCAGGATCAGATGACGCCGCTCGATTGGAGCGAGCAGATCGCTTCCCTCATCCCCGGCGCGCGGCTCGCGATCATCGAGCATTGCGGCCATCTCACGACGATGGAGCGGCCGTGGGAGACCAGCGTCGCGCTGCGCCAGTGGCTGACCGAATAGGGGTGACGGAATAACCGCTATTTCACCGCCCCGACGCGTTTCACCGCATCCTGCATGAGCGAGAGATCGGTGTATTTCGCCAGATCGACATGCTCCTTGAGGAAGCCGAGTTCGGCCGCGGTATCGACGTCCGCTTGCAGCGCTTTCATGTCGGGCATGCCGTTCCGGTCGAAATAGACGTCGTTCTCGTTGTAGGTCGATTTCTCGAGCCGCTCGACCGGCACCTTGAAGACGCCGGCGACGATCTGCAGCATCTGCGGCCGGTTCGCGGGATCGAGATACCAGCGCATGATGCGCAAATAGTCAGCGAAGAAATCGACCAGCGCCGCGCGGTTCTGGGCGATGAACGGTGCGCGTGCCGTCCACACCGCGAGCTGCGACTTGCCCATCGCGTCCTTCTGGCTGAAAAGCGTTCGCGTCTGGCTGCGGAATTTCTCGTCGAGCGAGAAAGGCGGCACGCCGACGATGAGCGCCGCCTTCTGTTGCAGCAGCATCGGCGGCATGTTGGGAAAGGCCGCCTCGATCACCGAATAATCGCGCGTCGCGAGGAGGCCGTGCTGCTTCAGCATCGCGCGCACGCCGATGTCGACGGCGCTGCCGATGATGTTGGTCGCGACGACCTGGCCCTTCAGATCGTCGATGGTTTTGATCGGGCCGTCCTTCAGCACCATGTATTCGATCGAGTGATAGCCGGGGACGCCGTCCTGGCCTTCGTCGCCGATGATCCGGAGATCGCTCAATCCCGCGTTGATGATGGCGTTGCCGAGCGAGGAAAAGCTCAAATTCGCGATCTCGAGCTCCCCCGCGGCGAAAGCGGTCATGATCGGCGGCGTGCCCTGGAAATGGATGGGCTCGACCGTGTAGCTCGTGCCCCAATGCGGGGCGAGGTCCTTCTTCGCCTCGAGCAGCGGCGGCGGATTGCCGATGGTGATCCAGGCGATCCGGATCTTGACCGGCTCCGCTTGCGCCATGCCGGTGCCGATGCAGAGCGCGGTGAGGAGCGCGACGATGAGATGCTGCTGTCGCATGTGCGCCTCCTTTTGCTTAGTGAATGCGCTTCACCGCGTCGTCGACCAGGCTCTGATCGGCGTATTTCGCGGCGTCGATATGTGTCTTCTGGATGCCGAGCTGTTGCTGGATATCGAGCGTATTCTGCAGCGCCTTGATGTTGGCGCGGTGATCGGGATCGCGATAGACGTCTTTATGCGTGAAGACCCAATCCGTCCAGCTTGCCGCCGGCACCTTGGTGAAATCGGCGATGATCTTCACCGCTTCGTCGTGGTTCTTGGGATCGAGATACCAGCGCTCGGCGCGGATCCAGTCTTCGGTGAAATCGACCAGCGCGGCGCGGTTCTTGTCGACGAAGGGCTTGCGCGCGACGTCGAAGATGAATTCCGAGGTGCCGATCGCGTCGCGCAAGGTGAAGAGCGTGCGCACATCGCCCTTGGCTTCGCCGATGAAGCTGAAAGGCGGCACCGCGGCGACCAGATCGGCCTTGTGCTCGCGCAGCATCGGCAACAGCGTCGGGAAGCCGCCTTCGATGATGTTGGCGTCGCGCTTGTCGTCGAGATGGTGCTTGCGCAGCATCGCGCGGATGCCGATATCGAGGCCGCCGCCGATCGCGTTCGAGGCGAGCACCTTGCCTTTGAGTTCCTCTACCGTCTTGATCGGGCTGTCTTTCAGCACGAAGAAGAGGCTGGTGAACCAGCCGTCGACACCGTCCTGATTCTCGTCGCCGATGACGCGGACATCGTTCATATGCGCGTTCTCGATGGCGAGCGCGAAGGAGGAGGGCGCGAGCGTCGCGATATCGAGATCGCCCGAGGCAAGCGCCGTGATCTCCGGCGCCGAGCCGCCGAAATGCACCGGCTCCATCGTGTAGCTCTTGCCGAGATGCTGCGCGAGCTCGGGCTTGGCGAAGATGATCGGCGCCATCGCCGTCGGCGTGTTGCTCCAGCCGGCGCGGATTTTCACCGGATCGGCCTGCGCGCCGACCGCGATCAGCACAAAAGCGGAAGCGGCAGCAAAGAGCCCTGCGACGCGCATCGTCATTTTCGTTCCTCCCTGTTTGGCGATTCAATACCACGCAAGAGGGCGCGGCGCATCATTCAGGATGCAAGCTCCCCGATTACGCTCCGCTGATCGACAACAGCTTCGTCAAATGAGCGCGATTGGTTTGTAAATCGCGCCAATCATTCGGGGCGGCGTGGCTTGACCCATCCTCGGCGCCGCGTTGGAATGAGCGTTGAACATGACGTGAGGCAGGCATGAGC
>Ga0335085_10008196_pt1 | contig 15992 bp, 16 predicted proteins | sample Lox_Sample_45_FD_206712 | JGI IMG/M metagenome (GOLD analysis project Ga0335085, IMG submission 206712) | Soil microbial communities from Loxahatchee National Wildlife Refuge, Florida, United States - Lox_Sample_4.5 | ecosystem: Environmental > Terrestrial > Soil > Wetlands | place: USA...
GCAACACCCCCTTGTTTCAGACCTCGCATACCATTAAGTTCCATGTTGATATGAGATAGCAATGACCGCAGCTCTCGATCGTGTCCTTCTGACCAATTAAGATCCCTCCCGATAATTTTTTGTAGACGATCTCTTACATCTTCAGCACTGATTGTAGGCGGGAGTTTTTGTAGAGTATCTGAAATGCTGCGAGCTTCCTTTAGAATTGCCTCGACTTGACTTGAATCATCACAAAGACTTCGGAGGATTAATCGGGTTTTTTCTATATCTGTAACTAGATCCAAGTCAGCGATGACGGCGACAGGGATTCCGAGCATCTTATAAAGCTGGCTAGTGTCCGCTATTCCGCCAGTTCCCCCCGCCGCTGTGAAGTGGATATCGAAATTTCGATTCTGACCGACAACTTCCCAGGCTGCTTGGTAAACGATGCGATCTCCGTCCGCCTCGATAATTGCTACAGCCTGAGCGAAGATGCCGTCTAATACAGTTTCAGCGCGGACGGTTGGCTTCCGCATTGCTTCTGCTAGTAATTGCGAATCCAAATGTTTCGCCGTGAAGCCCTTGTGGCTTCGTGTCATGCGTACAATCTGTAGTTTGTTCGCTGTTTGCAAGACTCCTCTCAGAATTTGGCTGCTATGAGTTGCGACGAAAGTTGCAGTTTGCTCTGAGGTACCACTTTTTCCAATGAACTGGCCTAGGTTATATGCCTGTGGTGGATGCAAACACATTTCTGGTTCATCGATCACACTGACTGGACGGCGACCTAGCAACAATGATATAGCCGTTGCGACGTAGGATTTCATTCCGTCACCTTCTGATGCAAGTGTTCTATATTTTGCCATCTCCTTGACCGAAAGACGCTCCTCTGCGCTTGGAACTATCCCTTTCTCACCAACCCGAAGGCAAACTTGATTACCTCTGGAAATGTCTGACCAGATAGCTTTAGAAAATGCGCGTCGTATTTCCTCCGTTAATTCTTTTTGAGCGACGTCATTAAGATGCAGAGCATGTAAATCATGTGTGGGTGGCTGGGTTTCAAAATCGATTGTGGTAGCTGCAGACATACTTGTTAATCGATTCTCTAAAAACAATCCTGTCACAAGAAAACGACTAAACCATCCAAAATATTCATTTTTTCGCTTTCGCAGGACAGCATTAGCAGATTGATTTTGCCATTGCTGTAGTTGTTGCGTTCCAACATTTTGTGCCCCTTGACCGGTTCCGATTGCAGTAGTCATCGGGATGTATTGTTCTTGGTCGTTATTATCCCAAGTGCTGTATATATAACCTTCATCTTTCAGACATTTTAGAAAGGTTTTATAGTCGAGATTCTCCAGTTCAAGGCTTTCGGCCACCACGAGTTCGCGCGGTTCACCCGATATACGCTCCCTGATATCACGAAGTAACTGGCTCTTCCCAGATGAGTTTGGTCCAACTACTACTATAAGTCCCGAGCAGGATAGTTCCCCGAGAGCCGGAAGAACTAGCTTGTGAATTGGTTTGAAGTCGGTAAGCTTATCCATCAAGGTATTACCGTTTCCTTGTTCCCTCAAATACTGAAACTGGCCAGCTTCTTCGGCACCGCAACATTTTTCAGGCGCACATACTGCGGCAGGCCATCCTTGAACGGCGGATAGTCTTCGCCCTTGATCAGCGGTAACAGGTAGGTGCGGCATTTCGCGGTGATGCCGAAACCGTCGGCTGTGATGAAATCGCGCGGCATGAACTTTTCCACGTTCGCGACCTTGGACAGCGGCGCGACGCCGATCTTCCATTTGTAGGGTTTGTTCGACACGCGGTCGACGGTGGGCATTACCGCGTTCTGTCCCTTGATCGCCAGTTCCACTGCGGACTTGCCCAATGCGTAGGCCTGGTCGACGTCGGTCTTGGATGCGATGTGGCGCGCTGCGCGCTGCAGGTAATCCGCGACGGCCCAATGGAATTTGTAGCCCAGCGCATCCTTGATCATGTTGGCGACGACCGGCGCCGCGCCGCCGAGCTGCGCATGACCAAAGGCATCGCGCGTACCCTGTTCGGCGAGGAATTTTCCGTCCGGGTAATGGCAGCCCTCCGAGACCACCACGCTGCAATAACCGAATTTCTTGACCTTGGCGTCCACGTTGGCGAGGAACTTCTTCTGGTCGAATTCGATCTCGGGGAACAGGATCACCACGGGGATGCCGTGGTCCTCGACCAAGCCGCCCGCCGCGGCGATCCATCCGGCATGGCGGCCCATCACTTCGACCACGAACACCTTGGTCGAGGTCTTGGCCATCGAGGCGACGTCGAAGCTGGCTTCCAGCGTGGAAACGGCGATGTATTTCGCGACCGAGCCGAAGCCCGGGCAGCAGTCGGTGATTGGAAGGTCGTTGTCCACGGTCTTGGGGACATGGATCGCCTGCACCGGGTAACCCAGCTTCTCGGAGAGCTGCGACACCTTGTAGCAGGTGTCGGCGGAATCGCCGCCGCCGTTATAGAAGAAGTAGCCGATGTTGTGCGCCTTGAACACTTCGATCAGGCGCTCGTATTCGCGCTTGTTGGCTTCCAGGCTCTTGAGCTTGTAGCGGCACGAACCGAATGCGCCGGACGGCGTATGGCGCAGCGCGGAGATGGCCTTGGCGGATTCCCTGGTGGTGTCGATCAGGTCTTCGGTCAGCGCGCCGATGATGCCGTTGCGGCCGGCGTAGACTTTGCCGATCTTGTCCCTGTGCTTGCGCGCGGTCTCGATCACCCCGCACGCAGAGGCATTGATGACTGCGGTGACACCGCCGGACTGCGCATAAAATGCATTCTTTTTCGCCATGACCTATCTCCCTGATGTTTGAATAAGGTTGTTTGAATACGGTTGATAAATTGTTCGCTTAGCCCTGCAAAATTACCGTGATTTCAAGGTTTGAATCTTACGACATTTTCAAGGGCAGAGTGAACGCAACGCGCCCGGCCTGCTAAGCGCCTCAAATGCGCTGGATATAGTCGCGAAATCTTTGCGGGGCATCGCGCGGGTCTTGAACGATTGTATCGATCAGTCCATACAGGCGATAGGGCGCGCTGTCGAAGATCCGGTATTTCCGCACCATGACCAGCGTATGGATGCCTTCTCCGCGGAGGTTTTCCGTTTCGCCCCTGGCCAATCTGCGCCCCAGCTCGTGATGATGCGATCCGGCACTGGTGGCGGTGGTGACCAGGTCTCCCAGTCCGGCCAGGTGCAGCGGCGTGGCGGACTTTCCGCCCATCTGTTCCACGATGGAGCACAGTTCCGCCAACGCCGTTACCGTCAGGAATCCGCGCATGTTGTCACCGAGCGCAAGCTCGTCCGCGATGCCGAACGCGATCGCATAGATGTTCTTGAGGATGACGGACCAGGAGATGCCGGTGATATCGTTGCTGTGCCTGATATGCAGCCGGGTACCCTGATAAAGATCGCTCACCCGGCGGTAGATGGAAATATCTGCGCAACCCAACTCGGCGAAGGCATAGCGGTCCGCGAGAATTTCCTCCGAGATCATCGGGCCATACAGCAGGCAATAGGGCTGCCGTCCATCGAGCAGATGTTCATAGATCTGCGCCGGAGTCCGGCCTTGGTCATCAAGGCCTTTGGCGATGCTGAGGCAGATGCAATGGCTTTGTAAGTGCGGAGCGAGCCTTGCAAGGATGTCATGGTGCGGGGACGCCGGTACGCATAGCAGCACGAAATCGGCCAGCGCAGTTTCCTGTTCAACGTCGATCGCAGCAATGCCCTGGATCGGACGCGAGTCATAGATGGCCAATCGATGTTTGCCCTTCAGCAGATGTTCCATCGCATGGCCCATCTCGCCGTAGCCGACGATCAATATACGTGAAGGTCTCATCGACAGGGGATCAATGGATTTGATGCGGGAAGGTTAGATGCGATCCCATTTCATTGTCGGGCATCCTGTTTTTTCACCGCCATGCCCCCTATGGCAAGAAATATTTCTCGGAGGAAACACAACAGACCCGAAATCAGTGTCAGCATAGCCGAAATGAATAGCAACGAAACAATGCGCGATGGATCGATGTTTAATACAGATCCCAGGAACAGAGCCGCGATGACAATACAGATGAGGAGAGCAGACAACGTGCAAAGGCTGACCGCCCAATTGACCCATCGCACCCTGTGCGCAAGCATGGCCAACTCTTCCTTTTGCGCGGGATTTATCCGGTCGGCAATACTGTTCAATGCCCTGGATCGATCGACGATGCGCGCGAGACGCGTGGTGATGACGTTGAGTATTGCACCGATGCCGGTCAACAAGAATACCGGCGCTACGGCCAGTTGGATGACATGAGCGACAGTCGTGACGTCAGCGGCGTTTTGCATGCCAACCCCCGAAAAATAGGTTCGCCATCAGGCAAGCGATTCAATCGCGTGAATCGCATGTGTGTACGTTTCTTCGCCCGATTTCGGGGTCCATGCTCGGGACGGCATATTTCGGCTATGGTTATGGCCGCTCGATATCATGGATCTTGCAAGCCACTCCTGATACAAAGATGCTGTCGCCGCTGCAGACATATGCCTTATCGAGTTTGATGCTGGAGGACGGATAGATGTCGCAGGACGGAAGGTTCAGGACCGCGATCGCTTTGCTTCCCTGGTACATGATGATCTTATGCGTATTGATGTTGGACCAATTGGTTGCGTTGCTCAGATCGACACAAGCAGCCCGGGCAGAAGTGCTTGCGAGTCCAAGGACCAGCGGGACAAGCAGGTAAGCGAATTTCATTGTTCCCCCTTATAACTGTCGCTTAACCGGAAACTGATACCCTTGGAGGTCTTATTACCGCGCCTGCTCAAGGAAATATCTTGGATCGCTTCTATTCAGAATTTGAAGTTAACCCAATTGACGGGCACCAACGATCGATATCCATAATCAGTTCCATGCGGGTTCAATTAAACACTTATTTTTGTATCACGACAAGTGTCTTCAATCGAGATCGTGCAGGGCCGGGGGAGGCGCACTTGTGATGACACGCAAAAAAACAGGGCGGTAGTGTTCCGCCCTGTGGTTTGTTGCATGCTGCAACGATCGAGCTTAGATCAGCGGCACGATCATCAGCGCGACGATGTTGATGATCTTGATCAGCGGATTCACCGCCGGACCCGCGGTGTCCTTGTAGGGATCGCCCACCGTGTCGCCGGTCACGGCGGCCTTGTGCGCGTCCGAACCTTTGCCGCCGAAGTTGCCGTCTTCGATGTATTTCTTGGCGTTATCCCAGGCGCCGCCGCCGGTGGTCATCGAGATCGCCACGAACAGGCCGGTGATGATCGTGCCCATCAGCAAGCCGCCCAATGCCTGCGGGCCGAGTATCACGCCGACCAGAACCGGTACCAGCACCGGCAACAGCGACGGTACCACCATTTCCTTGATTGCGGCGGTGGTCAGCATGCCGACCGCGCGCGAGTAATCGGGCTTGGCTGTGCCTTCCATGATGCCCTTGATCTCCTTGAACTGGCGGCGCACTTCAACCACCACCGAACCGGCAGCGCGTCCGACCGCTTCCATCGCCATCGCACCGAACAGATAAGGCACCAGGCCGCCGATGAACAGGCCGATGATGACCATGTGGTTGGAAAGATCAAACGTGATTTGCTTCCCTACCGATTCCAGCGCATGCGTGTAATCCGCAAACAGCACTAGCGCGGCGAGGCCGGCCGAGCCGATCGCGTAACCTTTGGTCACCGCCTTGGTGGTGTTGCCCACCGCGTCGAGCGGGTCGGTGACGGCACGAACGCTCTCCGGCATCTTCGACATCTCGGCGATGCCTCCGGCGTTGTCGGTGATCGGGCCGTAGGCGTCGAGCGCGACGATGATGCCGGCCATAGACAACATCGAGGTTGCGGCGATGGCGATGCCATACAGTCCGGCCAGCGAGTAGGAAGTCCAGATCGCGGCGCATACTGCGAGCACGGGCCACGCAGTCGCTTTCATCGAAATGCCGATCCCTGCGATGATATTGGTGGCATGCCCGGTCTGCGATGCGGCAGCGACATGCTTGACCGGCGAAAAGTCGGTACCGGTATAGTATTCGGTGATCCATACCAGCAGGCCGGTCAGCACCAGGCCGACGATCGACGTGCCATAGATCGCCATGCTGCTGTACGTTGTGCCATCCGCCAGCGTCACGCTGCCGCCGAGCAACCAGGTGGTGATCGGGTAGAACGCGATCAGCGCCAGCACGCCGGCAACCGCGAGGCCGCGATACAGCGCGTTCATGATCTTGCCGCCTTCATTCGCCTTGACGAAAAAGCAGCCGATGATGGAGGCGATGATAGAGGCGCCGCCCATTACCAGCGGATAGATCACCGCGTTCTCTCCGATGCTTGGCAGCATCAGCGCGCCGAGCAACATGGTGGCGATGATGGTCACGGCGTAGGTTTCGAACAGGTCGGCTGCCATGCCGGCGCAGTCGCCGACGTTATCTCCGACGTTATCGGCGATTACCGCCGGGTTGCGCGGGTCGTCTTCTGGGATGCCGGCCTCGACCTTTCCGACCAGGTCGGCCCCGACATCAGCGCCCTTGGTGAAGATGCCTCCGCCAAGACGCGCGAAGATGGAGATCAGCGAGCCGCCGAAGGCGAAGCCGACCAGCGGCTGGATGATGGCGTGGGTGTCGGTGCTTCCCCCGGCCATCATCTTCAACACGATGTAATAGCCGGTAACACCGAGCAATCCCAAGCCGACCACCAGCATGCCGGTGATCGCGCCGCCGCGGAAAGCGACGTCCAGAGCGGCGGCGATGCCGCTGCGGGCAGCTTCGGCCGTGCGCACGTTGGCGCGCACCGACACGTTCATGCCGATGTAGCCGGTTGCGCCGGAAAGCACCGCGCCGATGGCAAAGCCGATTGCGGTCTTGATACCAAGGAACACGCCGATCAACACTGCAAGCACGACGCCTGCAATGGCGATGGTTGAGTATTGTTTGTTCAGGTACGCGGAAGCGCCTTCCTGGATCGCGGCGGCGATGCCGCGCATGGTTTCGTTGCCGGCCGGTTTATCGAGTATCCATTTGATGGAAAATAAGCCGAAAATTATTGCAACAATCGCGCTTGTCAGCGCAAATCCCAGACCACCCGTCATAATACCCCCTTAAAAAATTAATCATCCAACCGCACCAGCATCGAAATACGATGTTTCCAATTATTTTGCTGGAACCTTGAGAAGCGACTTCAGGTTCCTAGGATACTTCGGATTCTGCATAATGACATGATAATTCAAAACATCGCAGTCCAGCTGCCCGAATTTCCATTTTGTTGTCGAGTCGGGCAATTACTGCGGCCAAGCAGGCTGAGCCACGTCACACCGGCCATTTTAAACGGGATGCAGTCCGTGATGGTGGCGCGCCAATAGTTCAACATAGTGCTTGACGTTGGCATGCAACTCCGCGATTTCAGAATCCGTCAATGTGCGTACCACTTTTCCCGGCATGCCGATAACCAGCGAGTTGTCGGGAATCACCTTTCCTTCGGTTATGAGCGCGTTGGCCCCGATCAAACAGTTCTTGCCAATAATGCTGCGGTTGAGTATCACTGCCTTGATGCCGATCAGGCTGCCTTCGCCGATTGTGCAGCCATGCAGCATGGCCTGATGTCCCACGGAGACATTAGCCGCGACCGTGAGGGGAATCCCGATGTCGGTATGCAGCACCGCGCCATCCTGGATGTTGCTGTTCGCGCCGATGTGGATCGGCTCGTTGTCGCCGCGCAGCACCGCGCCATACCACACGCTGACATTGTTCTCCAGAATGACATTGCCGATGACGGAGGCGGTGTCGGCGACGAAATGCCGTTCGCCGCGCAATTCGGGTATGCGTTCGTTCAGTCGGTACAGCATGTCTAGATTTCATCCAGGGCAGCGATACCCGCTGCCGCGACCTGGCCGTCCTGGAAAGAACGCACCCCGCTGATGCCGAGGGCGCCCACGATCACGCCATCGATCTCCAAAGGCACACCGCCTTCGGCAGGAATTACGCCGGGGAGCGCAAGATGGATCAATCGGCCATTTTGAACTGCGTCTTCGGAAGCCTTGGTTGGACGCTGAAAAGCCACGGCGGCGTGGGCCTTATGTATCGCGGTTTCCACGCTGCCAAACTGGGTATCGTGGCTACGCTCCAGATACAGCAGATGGCCGCCATCGTCCACCACGGCGATCACCACACGCCAGTCGTTGCGCCGCGCTTCCGCCTGAGCCGCAGCCGCGATGCGCTTGGCGTCCTCCAGCGTAAGAACAGGCTTCCCGGCCATGGTCATCCGGCGCCCAAAGCGGCGAAGATCCGGTCGCGAATTTTTTCCACACTGCCCACTCCCGGGATCTTTACGCACTTGGGAGCCTTTGCATCGCCGGATTTTTCCCATGCAGTGTAGTAATCGACCAACGGTTGCGTTTGGTCGTGGTAGACGCTGAGGCGTTTGATGACGGTGTCTTCCGCATCGTCGGGCCGCTGCACCAATTCCTCCCCGGTAAGATCGTCCTTGCCGGCCACTTTGGGCGGATTGAACTCCAGATGATAAGTGCGTCCGGAAGGCAGGTGCACGCGCCGGCCGCTCATGCGCCGGATGATCGCGTTATCGGGCACCGCGATCTCTACCACGTAATCGATGACGATACCGGCATCCTTGATGGCCTGCGCTTGCGGGATGGTGCGCGGGAATCCGTCGAACAGAAATCCGTTGGCGCAATCGGGGTCCTTGATGCGTTCCTTCACCAGGCCGATGATGATGCCGTCGGAGACCAGGTTGCCCGCGTCCATCAGCTTCTTGGCCGCGATCCCCAGCGCCGTGCCCGCTTTGGCCGCCGCACGCAGCATGTCGCCGGTGGAAATCTGCGGAATGTTGAATTTTTCCTTGATGTAATTCGCTTGGGTTCCTTTTCCCGCTCCGGGCGGGCCCAACAGTATCAGTCGCATTATTCACTCAACTCCCTAGACTTTTCTTCAAATTGCTTTTGTGCCGCGTGCAGGTCTTCTTCGGTATCGACCCCGCCCGGCGGGGCCTTTTCGGTGATCACCACACCGATTTTGTACCCATGATACAGCGCGCGCAATTGCTCCAATGCCTCATAGCGCTCTAACACTATTGGGGGGAGTTGTCCGTATGCACGCAGGAAGCCCGCACGGTAGGCGTAGATGCCGATATGGCGCAATACCGGCAAGTCGGCGGGCAGAGGCTGATTACGGGCAAAGGCTTCACGAGGCCAGGGGATCGGCGCGCGGCTGAAATACAGCGCGTTGCCATTCTTATCCAGCACCGTTTTGACGATGTTCGGATTGCGCATGGCAGCTTCATCGTGAATGGCATGACAAGCCGTGGCAATCGCACATTCAGGATGGGAATGCAGGTGTTCGGCAACGGCGCGTATCAGCGCGGGAGGAATCAGCGGTTCGTCTCCTTGCACATTGACCACAATTGTGTCATCAGGCCAATCGCATTGCTCAACCACTTCGGCGATACGATCCGTGCCGCTCGCGTGGCTGTCTTTGGTCAAGCATGCCTTGAAGCCATGCTCGTGCGCCACGTTGGCAATCGCGTGATGGTCGGTGGCGATCCAGATTTGTTGTGCGCCGCTTTTGGCCGCCTGCTCGGCAACCCGTACCACCATCGGTTTGCCTGAAATCAGCAGCAGCGGTTTGGCGGGTAGTCGTGTAGATGCATGGCGCGCCGGAATGACGACATGAAAATCGGTCATTTGGGAGCCTCTAAAAATTCAGAGTTCGCCCAAATGCAAGGCGCGGGAAAGATTTCACAGCGCTGCATATGCGTTATATGTAAGCAAGAAATTTTTTCCGCAACACAGCAGTTGGGATGAAATGTGGATTTTTAGAGGCTTCCATCAAATTTTTTCGGCTTCTTCGGGAGTAAGCTTGCGTGCCTCGTCGACCAGCATCACCGGTATGTCGTCTTCGATTTTATAGGCCAGGCGGTCTGCCTTGCAGATCAGTTCCTGTTCGGCTTTATGGTAGACCAACGGTGATTTGCACAACGGGCAAACAAGGATATCAAGCAGTTTTGCGTCCATCGGGGTCGATCTTTCGAAGTATCAGGTCAATCAGGGCCGGGTCGGTTTGAGCATCCACACGCAATACCCAATATCTTGCATCGGCAAATGCGGTGCATTTTACCGCATCTTTTTCGGTCATGAGTATCGCATCGCAATCGTTGAAGGACAGGTCGGATGCGCGGTAGGGATGATGATCTGGAAAAGCATGCGGAGTGAAAGGGATGCCCATCGTCTCCAGATATCGAAAATAGCGCTGCGGGTTGCCTATACCGGCCACGGCATGGATGTTGGGTTTGTGAAAATCGGCGGATGTTGCGGTTTGTTCTGGATTCAGCAGGTTGAAAAACACATCACCGGCAAGGCGCATTTCATGCTGCCCTTCGCCTACGTGACCGCCATTCACTACGATGGCATCGACCGTATGCAAACGCGATTCCGGTTCGCGCAACGGGCCGGCGGGAAGCAGCAGGCCGTTGCCATAACCGAGTTCGCTATCGACGACCGCGATTTCCACATCTCTTTGCAGCCGGTAATGCTGCAAACCATCATCGCACAGCACAACATCGCATTGCGGGTTGGCTTGCAACGCCGCCTGAGCAGTGGCAACCCGATCTGCTCCCACCCACACGGGGCAAATTTCGCGTCGAGCCATCAACAATGGCTCGTCCCCGACCTGCGCGGCCGTGCTGGACGAGAATACCGGTTGCGGATTTTTGCCGGTGCGGCCATAACCTCGGCTGATGATGAGCGGAAGCCAGCCCCGCTGGATCAATTGTTGCGACAAGGCAAGCGTAAGCGGCGTTTTTCCGGTGCCACCGACACTGATGTTGCCGACCACAACGACAGGCAACAATAGTTGATGGCTGGCAAGGAAACTGCTGAGGTACAACTCGCGCCGCAGCGTCACGAGCGCGCGAAAAACCAGGCTGACAGGATACAGGAGCAGATGCAGAGGGGTAATACGAGACCAATGTTGCTGCAGCCAATGCACTTTGGTTACTTTGTTTGACGCTGGGTAGTGAAGGTGATGCGCCCATAACCGGCCCGCCTTGCTGCTTCCATCACATTGATCACGGACTGATGCGTGGCTTTGGCATCGGCGTCGATCACGATCGTGGGGTCGGTCTGATTGCCGGCGGCGGCTGTCAGGGAAGCTGCCAGCGCGTCAACACCGGTGTAGGACAAACCCTGATTGTTGATCGCGTAGTGTTCCGAGGCATCCACTGCGACGGTGATGATGTTGGACTTTGCATTTGAAGTTTCGCCACCCGCCTGTGGAAGATTGATCTGCAATTCCGAGAATTTGGCATAACTGGTGGTTACCATCATGAAGATCAGGATCACCAGCAAAACGTCAATCATCGGGATCAGATTGATCTCCGGCTCTTCGCGTCTGCGCCCTATCCGGAAGTTCATTTCGGATCAACTCCCGCGTTGGCCGTGCACGATCGCCACCAGCTTGATCGCCTGTTGCTCCATCTCCATGGTCAGGCTGTCGACTTGCGAACGGAAATGGCGGTAGAAGATCATGCTGGGAATCGCCACGATCAGACCGAAGGCGGTATTGTATAGAGCCACGGAAATGCCATGTGCAAGTATTGCGGGACTGTTGCCGACGGCGGATTGCGATCCGAATATCTCAATCATCCCCACCACCGTTCCGAACAACCCCAGCAAGGGGCTGATGGAGGCTATCGTGCCCAGTGTGGTGAGGAAGCGCCCCAAATCGTGCGACACGGCACGACCCGCTTCTTCGACGGATTCCTTCATTACTTCAGGCGTGCTTTTGATATTCTTCAAACCAGCCGCGAAAATGCGCCCGAGAGGCGAACTGCTGGATAACTTGGCCAACATCCCGTCGCTTACGCCCCGTTGTTTGAGCTCTTTGATGACTTCGTCCAGCAGGGCGGGAGGAGCTATGCGCTGATTGCGCAAGAACATCAAGCGTTCAATGATCAAACCGACTGCGATGATGGATGCCAGAATCAAAAACCAGATCGGCCAGCCGGCCGCTTCTACGATTGCGAACACGCGTATTCTCCAAATGTGCTTAAATTAACAGGGCGCAACTGTAGCGTGTCGCAATGACTTGAGCAACCTTTCTCAGGATTTACTTCAGCACAGTTTTGCTAACGTGCCATTTGAAAAGAGTATTTCCGTTTACTCACAAATGTTGTGGATAACTTTGTGGATGACTCTCGGGAAAGGCGATATAAAATGGCGTGGCGCAAGGGATTTTGTTACTTTACCTATTTTTTGAAACAAAATATACTAGAATAAAAACAATATGTTACTGTAAGTTTGCATCTTTGTTGAGGGATGTTCTGGCTAAAAGCGGCAATTTTGCTGGGAGTGTGGATTAATTTGGATTGTCAAGATGTTTTCTGAACTTTTTTTTGAAGAAAAAGCGCGAGTATTTCGCGTCGCGGAACTCAACTTTGCAATCAAGCAGTTGCTGGAAAGCAACGTCCCGCTGTTGTGGGTTCGCGGAGAAATTTCAAATTTTGTGAGAGCTGCGTCCGGTCATTTTTATTTTTCCCTGAAAGATGATCAGGCACAGGTTCGCTGTGTGATGTTCAGGCATAAGAACCAGTCTTTGAAAGAGCCGATCGCGAATGGCCAGCAGGTTGAAATCCTGGCCGTCGCTACTTTATATGAACAACGCGGCGATTTTCAGCTGACTGTCGAGCAGATCCGCCCCGCCGGTTTGGGCATACTGTATGAACGATTCGAGCAGCTGAAGAAATTGTTGCAAAGCGAAGGATTATTCTCCGCCGCGCGTAAACGCCCCGTGCCCGAAATTCCCGCTTGTATAGGCATCATAACCTCCCCACAGGCTGCGGCATTGCGGGATGTGCTGACGACATTGAAGCTGAGACTGCCCAGTGTGCCGGTGGTACTGTACCCTGCGCCGGTTCAAGGAGCGGGAAGCGCGGACAAGATTGCGCAGGCCATCCAGCTTGCCAACAAACGCTCGGAATGCGATGTGCTGATCCTATGTCGCGGTGGGGGCAGCATAGAGGATCTGTGGGCATTTAACGAGGAAATCGTTGCACGAGCGATCGCCGCAAGCGACATTCCCATCGTAAGTGGAGTTGGACACGAAACCGATTTCACGATTGCCGATTTCGTGGCCGACGAACGTGCACCGACGCCCACCGCAGCCGCCCAACGCGTTGTCCCGGATCGACATGCGCTTCTTGGGAACCTGCGCGATCAGGCGCAGCACCTGCAACGCGCACAGCGCAATCGTCTGCATATTGCCATGCAGGCGCTGGATTACCTGCAACGCAGCCTGGTACACCCGGCGCAACTGCTGCAACGCCAATCCCAGCAATTGGACCAATTGCACCAACGCATGCAACGTGCCCTTGCTTATCGCCTGCAGCATCAACACTGGCAGTGGCAATTATTGGTGCAAAGGCTGCGGTCCATGCGCGGCAACTGGGTCCGTCTGGAAGACAGGCAAACCAATCTGGCGCAACGCCTGGTCAAGGCGATGCACGCCGGACAGGCGAGCCGATCGGCGCGGATGGATAATGCCGCACAGCATTTGATCTTGCTCGACCCGAAAAGAGTCCTCACGCGGGGCTATAGCATAGTGCAAGACGCAAGCGGTAACGTGGTGTCGAATGCCGGGCAATTGACTGCGGGCGAGGAAATTGGCATTACGTTTGCGCGAGGATGGGCGAGGGCTGGAGTCAAAGAATGTGGTGTGGTTCGTTCATCAAATGACGTTAAGGATGGAAAGATCTGATGAGGTCGGATTTCAGAAGACATAACGATATCCGAAGCTCACAGCGATATCGCTCAATTGGTATTCGTATCCGTCCTGCTTCAAGTCCGGCCCTGCGGCGGTGATTAGCAAGCCCCAGTTCTTCCAACGGGCCTCGAATTCCACGCTTGATGCTATGCTGATTTCGGAAGTCTGGTGGGTGAACTGAACGAGATCTTGCGTGGAGGAGTCGGTCAGGATGATATCGCCGTCGAACGTGGCGATCCCTGCCCCCAAGCCTATCCCGGTTTTGATGTAAGTGCCTTGCAGGTGGTCTCCCCACATATAGAATAGGGTGGGGACAAAATAAGCGAACTTGCCATTCCCTCCAGTGCCCAGGTTTTGATAGACGTTATTGGAGATTTGCTGTTCGTGCATATGGAATGTCGACAGGTTGAAAGCAAAATCGTAGCCAAAATGGGTATCGCCGAAGAATCCGGGACGGGTACTGTAGCTCAGAAAATACGACCTTTCATTGCGCTGTGCCAGTTTTCCGCTGGCGTTATCGGAAAGGCGCGTCACTGTCAAATCCGCTTCGCGTCCGCCGACGCCTATCGTCAGGTTGTTGCCGTTCGTAAGATAATCCCAGATAATTGCAGAATATGAAGTCGGCGCGGGTGGTTCATCTTGCGCGGCCGCGTGGGTAGCGAACCCGAATGCCGACATCAATATCAACCCGCCGCGATAACCCCTTTTATTCACAGGCAACCCTTACGCAGTTTCCGTCCGCTGTTTCTTGCTTATGGTGTTACTTTATGACTGAACCGGAATTCGGTTCGGCGATCGAATATACAGTATCTCGAACGGCTCATTCAATTAAAAATATGACAATTTGGCGAGATGGGCTTCCGTCACGAATCGCATGACTTAATTGCATGGCCAGGTCATGCAGGGAGAGGTTGATCGATTCGCGTCCTCTTGGTTAGCCATTGCTTTGAGGTATCATCTTCCACCCAGCAAATTTGCCAAGCAATCCAATTGCAATGACATCCGAAAAATTCATTGATCTTCCGCCACTGCTCAGCGCGCGCGGCACGATCACGCTGCCCGGTTCGAAAAGCATTTCCAACCGCATATTGCTGCTGTCAGCCTTGGCACAAGGTACTACTGAGATACGCGACGTGCTGTTGTCCGACGACACCGGACGCATGCTTGATGGTTTGCGCTCTCTGGGCGTCAAAGTGGAACAACTGGAGACGCATGCGTTCCGTATACAGGGCTGCGGGGGGCATTTTCCGGTAAAGCAAGCAGAGTTGTTCTTGGGGAACGCAGGAACCGCGATTCGTCCGCTGACGGCGGTGCTGGCGTTGTCCGGCGGGGAATACCGGCTTTCGGGTACGCCTCGTATGCATGAAAGACCAATAGGCGATCTGGTTGATGCGTTGCGCGAGTTGGGCGCGGACATCGAATGCATGGACAATGAGGGTTTTCCCCCGTTGGAGATCCATCCTCCGGCTCTGAATGAAGTGAACCGTGTCAGCGTGCGTGGAGACGTATCCAGCCAATTCTTGACCGCATTGCTGATGGCCCTGCCACTATTGAACAGGAATATCGCCATTGATGTGACCGGCGAATTGATTTCGAAACCGTATATCGAGATCACGCTGGAAATGATGGAGCGCTTTGGTGTAGAAGTGTGGCGTAGTGAGGATTTGCAAAGCTTTAGGGTATTGCCTGGCAGTCACTATAAGTCGCCCGGTGTGATTTATGTTGAGGGCGACGCGTCGTCCGCATCGTATTTTCTTGCGGCTGGCGCAATCGGTGGGGGGCCATTGCGTATCGACGGTGTAGGCAGCCGAAGCATACAGGGTGATGTGCGTTTTGCCGATGCCTTGGCGCTGATGGGCGCGCGGGTCGAAATGGGGGCGAACTGGATGGAAGCGCGCGCGCCGAAATCGGGGTTGCTCAAGGCCATTGACCTCGACTGCAACCATATTCCCGATGCGGCGATGACGCTGGCGGTGGTGGCGCTGTTTGCCACAGGCACGACGACCTTGCGCAATATCGCCAGCTGGCGCGTCAAGGAAACCGACCGCATCGCGGCGATGGCGACCGAATTGCGAAAGGTCGGCGCGACGGTGGAAGAGGGCACAGATTTTATTCGCATAACGCCGCCAATCGCCAAGCCAGCCAAAACCGGCAGAGCCGGATTGGGACCCATTATCGCCTCATGGATGCATTCTTCCTGGTCTGCAACTCATGAT
>Ga0335085_10008198_pt1 | contig 15985 bp, 16 predicted proteins | sample Lox_Sample_45_FD_206712 | JGI IMG/M metagenome (GOLD analysis project Ga0335085, IMG submission 206712) | Soil microbial communities from Loxahatchee National Wildlife Refuge, Florida, United States - Lox_Sample_4.5 | ecosystem: Environmental > Terrestrial > Soil > Wetlands | place: USA...
GATGTTCCGCGCCTGCGAGCTGGTCATCGTGAACAAGATCGACCTCCTGCCCCACCTCGACTTCTCGCTGGAGGACTTCCTGGGCAACCTCGAGCGGGTGAACCCGGGTGTCCCGCACATGCTGCTCAGCGCCCGCACCGGCGAGGGGGTGGACGCCTTTGCGGGATGGCTCACGGGAATCGCCGCGCGCGATCCGGCGCCGCTGTGACAGCCGCCCCCGGGACCCGGGCGCGGGTGCGCGTCAGCGTCCGCGGGGTCGTCCAAGGGGTCGGCTTCCGGCCGTTCGTTTACGGGCTCGCGTCCCGCCGCGGCCTCACCGGCTGGGTGCGAAACGACGGTCTTGGGGTGCTGCTGGAGGCGGAGGGCGAACCCGTGGCGCTGGAAGGATTCCTACGTGAGCTCGCCGAGCATCCCCCGCCCCTGGCCACCGTCGAGCGGGTCCTGACCGAGCCGCTCGCGGCCACCGGGCAGCACGGCTTTCGAATCCTCACCAGCTCACCCCGGCGGGCCTTGACCGGTGAGGGAGGCGCCGGCTCACCGGTCGTCGCGCCGGATATCGCGCCGGACGTCGCCCCATGCGGCGCCTGCCTGGCGGAGCTGGCCGACCCCGACGACCGCCGCTACCGCTACCCGTTCATCAACTGCACCGACTGCGGGCCACGCTTCACGATCATCCACGGCACCCCCTACGACCGCCCGCTGACCACGATGGCGGCGTTCGAGATGTGCAGCGACTGCCGGCGCGAGTACGAGGACCCGGCCGACCGGCGCTTCCATGCTCAGCCCAACGCCTGCCCGGCATGCGGGCCGAGGCTGCGCCTCCTTGACGGCGGCGGACGAACGCTCGGGGTCGGCGGGGACCCCGTCGCCGAGGCGGCACGGGCGCTCGCGGACGGGATGATCGTGGCGCTGAAGGGCGTCGGTGGCTACCAGCTGGCCTGCCGGGCGGACGAGCCGCACGCGGTGGCCGAGTTGCGGCGGCGCAAGGGGCGTGACGAGAAGCCGCTCGCGCTGATGGCTCCCGACCATGCGACGCTGGCAGCCCTGGTCGAGCTCACACCCTCTCAGGCGCGGCTCGCCGGCGCCCCCGAGCGCCCGATCGTGATCGCGCCGCGCCGACCACACGCCCCGGTCGCCGGGGAGGTCGCTCCCGGCCTGCACGACCTCGGCGCGATGCTCCCCCCAAGCCCGCTGCACCACCTGCTTGCGGGCGACATCGCCACGACGCTGGTGATGACCAGCGGCAACCTCGGTGGCGAGCCGATCGTGATCGACGACGACCAGGCCCTCGACCGACTCGGCGCAGTCGCCGACCTGCTGCTGGTCCACGACCGCCCGATCGCCGCCCGCGCCGATGACTCCGTCGTGCGCGTGCTCGGGGGCCACGCCGATGGTGCCGGGTCGCGGCTGTCACCCGCCACACCGGGGCAGGCTCGCCCGCGCCGACGCGAGCCCGCTCGCCCGCGCCCACGGGCGCTGATCATCAGGCGCGCCCGGGGCGAGGCCCCGCGCCCCCTCGGCCTCCCCCTTCCCGCGCCGCCCCTGCTGGCGTGCGGGGCGGAGTTGAAGAGCGCCTTCTGTCTCGCGCAGGGGTCACGTGCGTGGGTCGGCCCGCATGTCGGCGATCTGCGTGGCTTCGAGACGCTGAGGTCGTTCGCCGACGGCGTCGCCCACTTCGAAGCTCTGTTCGGCGTCGAGCCGGAGGTGGTCGCGCACGACCGCCATCCGGACTACGCCTCGACCGGCTACGCCCAACGGCGGGTGGGGGTCGAGCTGGTCGAGGTACAGCACCACCACGCCCACTTCGCGGCCGTGCTGGCCGAGCATGGTCACGCGGCTCCCGCGCTCGGCGCGATCTACGACGGCTCGGGGCTCGGCGACGACGGAACGATCTGGGGCGGCGAGCTGCTGGCGGGTGATCTCCGTCACGTGCGCCGGGTCGGGCACCTTCACCCGGTGCGACTGCCGGGCGGCGACGCCGCCGCGAGCCAGCCCTGGCGCATGGCGTGCTCCTGGCTGGCGGCGGCGGGGCGGCTGCCCAGCCAGCCCCCGCCGGCACTCTCGGGGCGAATCGCCGCCACCCGCTGGGCGCAGGTCGGCGAGCTGGTCCGAACCGGCGTCGCCTCGCCGTTGACGAGCAGCGTGGGTCGTCTCTTCGACGCGGTCGCCGCGCTGTGTGGGATCCGGCTGGAGTCGCGCGAGGAGGGCCTTGCCGCGATGGAGCTCGAGGCCGCGGCCGACCCCACCGAGCGGGGCAGCTACCCACTGCCGGTGCGCCGCGACGGGGAGTTGTGCCTGGATCCACGGGAGACGGTGCTGGCGATCTCCCGCGAGCTCACACGCGGAACCCCGCCCGCGCTGGTCAGCGCGCGCTTCCACACCGCGCTTGCCGACGCGACCGCGAGTGCGCTCGCGATGCTGGCCGAGCGCGAGGGGCTGAGCACCGTGGTGCTCTCCGGCGGCGTCTTTCAGAACCGCCTGCTGCTCGAGCGCTGCCTGGAGCGGATCGAGGACAGCGGCCTGCTGGTCCTGCTCCCGCTCGCCCTGCCGCCCAACGACGGCGGCATCTCCTACGGCCAGGCGGCTGTCGCGGCCGCACGCCGGGCCGAGACGGCGGACGCACGGTCGGAGCTGATCAGCGGCGCCGGGTGAGACGAGCTCAGCCGGGCCGCGCCGCCAGCCGCCGGGCCTCGGCCAGCACGCGCCGGGCGACGGTCTCGATCGCCTCCGGCAGCTCCGGCGAGAGCCCGCGGCCGGCCTCGAAGCGGCGTCCCGTCACGCCGTAGACGATCACGCGGGACGGCAGGCGCCCCAACACGCGTCCCAGCTCGATCGCGTCCGCAACGCCGATCGCGTGCGTGGAGCTGGAGCCACCCGGAAAGGCCGGCAGCGGCCCGCTGGAGGCGTCGAAGCGGTGCATGGTGCCGACCGTACCGCCCCCGTGGAGCGCGTCGGCGAGGATCACCGCAGCGGCCCCCTCCCATGCCTCCAGCAACGCGAGCGTCTCGCCCTCGTGCTCGCGGAAGGCGATCGCCCGCCCGGCCCCCCCACCCGAGCCCGGTGGGACCATCGCCCGCGCGCGGCGGGCGACCTCGAGCCCGGCCGCGTCGTCATGGCGCAGCTCGTTTCCGACGCCGACCACGAGCACTGCGGGCGCCACCTCGCTACACCCGGTCGACGGTCAGCTTCAGGAAGTGGGTCGCACAGGAGATACAGGGGTCGTGGTTGCGGATCGCCTGCTCGCAGCGCAGCGAGAGCTGCTCGTCGGTGAGGTCGAGGCCGCCTTCGACGACGGCGCGCAGGTCCTCCTCGATCGCGAGCTGGTTCTGGGAGGTCGGCGGGACGATCGTGGCGTCGAGGATCGTGCCGCGCTCGTCGAGCTCGTAGCGGTGGTAGAGCAAGCCGCGAGGCGCCTCGGTGGCGCCGTGTCCGACCGCTGCACGCGGAACGACCTCGACGGCGGGCGCGTCGGGCTCCTCGTAACGCTCGATGATCGCGAGTGCCTCCTCGCACGCCTCGACGAGCTCGACGGCGCGCACGACGATGCTCTGAAAGGGGTTCTCGCACACCTCCGCGAGGCCCGCCTCGCTCGCGGCCTGCGCCGCGGGCGGCGAGAGCGACCCGCAGGACAGCGCATAGCGGGCCAGCGGGCCGGTCAGATACGTGCCGCGCTCGCGGATGCGCGCGTGCAGGGCGTTGGAGTGCTCGACGTGCTCCTCGACGATGTGCTCGCCGAACTCGTCCGCGGAGATGGCAAGCCCCCGGTCAGAGCGGATCGTGCCGCGGTCGATCGGGTACTCACCGCCCGGGTCCGACAGCGCCACGCGCTCGGGGGCCCGGTGCGTGTCGGGGAACGGCAGCCGAGCAGCCCAACGTACCGTCGCCAGCGCCGTCTCCCGGGCCTCCTCAAGGGGCGCTCGCAGCGCCAGCAGTTCACGGCGGGACGGGGCCCGATAGAAGCCGCCGACGCGCACGTTGATCGGGTGCACCTCGCGGCCCCCCACCAGCGCCATCAGGGCGTTGCCCGCCCTCTTCATCTGCAGCCCCTGTTCGACGATCTCGCGATGCTCGCGGGCCATCTCCAGCGCGCCGGCGTAGCCGAGGAAGTCGGGTGCGTGCAGCATGTAGACGTGCAGGCTGTGGCTCTCGATCCACTCCCCGCAATAGATCAGACGGCGCAGCTCGCGCAGGGGGCCCTCGTCGACGCGAACGCCACAGGCATCCTCCATCGCCCGCACCGAGCTCATCTGGTAGGCGACCGGGCAGATCCCGCAGATCCGCGCCGTGATGTCGGGCGCCTCGGTGAAGGCCCGGCCGCGCAGCAGCGCCTCGAAGAAGCGCGGCGGCTCGTAGATGCGCAGCTTGATGTCGAGCACCTCGCGGCCGTCGATCCTCACGTACATCGCACCCTCGCCCTCGACGCGTGCGAGGTAATCGGTGCGCAGCACACGTGTCCTGCGGCCGCCGTCGCTGCCGGACGCCCCCCCAGCGCTCATCGGCAGCACCCGCGCCACCCCGCTTGACGTGCGCCGAGCCTCACGGCGCGCCCCGCCGCTGATCCTCTGCAGCGGCTGCGAACGGCTCCGAGGCGGCGTTGAACGTGCGATAGACCCTCACCAGATCGACCTCATCGGCTCCGAGCTGGGCCATGCGGGCGCTCAACGACGGCGTGTTGGGGCTCTCCATCGGCCCGTAACAGCCGTAGCACCCGCGGTCGTAGGCCGGACAGATGGCCCCGCATCCGGCGTGGGTCACCGGGCCCAGGCACGCCGTGCCGTGGGCGACCATCACACACACTGTGCCGCGGCGCTTGCACTCCACGCAGACGCTGTGGGCGCGGACGCGGGGCCGGCGCCCCGCCAGGTGGGCGCCGATCACCTCGAGCAGCTGGCGCTTGTTGATCGGGCACCCGTTGAGCTCGAAGTCGACGGGCACGTGGGCGCTGATCGGCGTCGAGGTCGCGAGCGTCGAGATGAAGTCGGGCTCAGCGTAGACGACGTTCACGAACTGCTCCACGTCGGCGAAGTTGCGCAGCGCCTGGATGCCGCCGGCGGTAGCGCACGCCCCGATCGTGATGAGCTTGCGTGAGCTGGCGCGCACCTCCCGGATACGCTCGGCGTCGTGCTGGGTCGTGATCGAGCCCTCGACCAGCGAGACGTCGTAGGGACCCTCCACGACCGCGCTGCTGGCCTCCAGGAAGTAGGCCACCTCGAGCCGGTCGGCGAGCGCGAGCAACTCGTCCTCGCAGTCGAGCAGGCTCAGCTGGCAGCCGTCACAGGAGGAGAACTTCCACACGGCGAGAGTCGGCCGGCGCGCCATCGGCTCACAGCTCCCGGATCCGAAGCCAGCTCGCCAGCTCGCTCCACCGGTACACGGGCCCGTCTCGGCACACCAGCGTCGGACCCAGCTGGCAGTGGCCGCAGTGGGCGATCCCGCACTGCATGTTTCGCTCCATCGACGCGTACACGTTGCTCTCCGACACACCCGCCCGGGCGAGTGCGTTGACGGTGAAGCGCATCATCACCTCGGGCCCGCAGACGAGGGCCGCGGCACTGCCGGGGTCGAAGCTGGCACGGGCGACCAGGCGTGGCACGACCCCCACGTGTCCGAGCCACTCGGGCCCCGCCGAGTCGACGCTCACGGCCACATCGAGTCCGCCGGCACTCCAGCTCTCCAGCTCCTGCGTGTAGAGAAGCTGCTCGGGCCCGCGCCCGCCGTAGAGGAGCAGCAGGCGCCCGTAGCGCTCGCGGCGCGCCAGCAGCGCGAGGATCGCCGGGCGCAGCGGTGCCAGTCCGATCCCCCCGGCCACGACGATCACATCGGAGCCCTCGATCTCCGCCACCGGCCACGGCCGCCCGAACGGCCCCCGCACCCCGAGCACCTCGCCGGGGCCCGCGCGGCAGATCGCGGCCGTCGCGAGCCCGACCTCCCTGACGGTGTGCACCAGCCTGCCGTCCCCGTCGGGGTCGCCGCTGATCGAGATCGGGACCTCCCCGGTCCCGAACGCCGAGATCATCGTGAACTGGCCCGGGGCAAAGGCCATGCCTGCCCCGCCGGGACCGGAGAGCTCGAGCGTCCAGGTGTCGGCCGTCTCCCGACGCTTTGCCGTCACCGCGAACGGCATGGGCACCATCGGCCCGGGCGCCATCGGCCCGGCGACCATCCCGGACGCTATCGGCCCGGGCGGCAAAGGCTCAGCCGGCGGGTGCATGGCCGTATACGTCGAGCAGCTGGAGTCGGGTGGCCTGCAGGCGCTCGATCAGCAGCGCTGCGAACCGGCGCATCAGCTGGTAGCCGAGCTCGTGGTCTTCCTCGCACTTGCCGCGCAGGCACGCTCCATCGAAGCACACCACTGCGCAGGCGGACGCCGCGCGCGCGTCGAACTGCCAGCGGTAGGGCTCGAACAGCCACGACCATCCGACCACCTCGCCGTCGTGCAGGGTCTCGATCACCAACGGGCCGCGCCCGGGTGCGTCTACCTCCAGCGCCACGGCGCCCTCACGGATCAGGTAGAAGCGCTCGGCCGGGTCGCCGGAGCGGAACAGGCGATCGCCCGCGGCGAAGTGCTGGTTCACCCCACACCCGGCGATCAGCGCCAGCTTCGCCGGCGGCAGGCCGGCGAAGGCGGAGGCGGAGGAGATCAGCTCCTCAAGCGTCCGGATCGCCATCGCCATCGCTTTCCCGGATCGCACGAGCCTCCTCGGTGATGTCGATCCCCACCGGACACCAGGTGATGCAGCGCCCGCACCCCACACATCCCGAGGAGCCGAACTGGTCCACCCATGTGGCGAGCTTGTGCGTCATCCACTGGCGATAGCGAGAGCGCGTCGAGGAGCGCACGGCGCCGCCGTGAATGTGCGAGTAGTCGATCGTGAAGCACGAATCCCAGCGCTGGTAGCGTTCGACGTGCTCGCCGGCGAGGTCGGTGACGTCCTCGACGGTCGTGCAGAAGCACGTCGGGCAGACCATCGTGCAGTTCCCGCACGCCAGGCAACGCTCGGCGACCTCGTCCCAGCGCGGGTGCTCGTAGTTGCGATAGAGCAGCTCGCGGATGTCCTGCGCCTGCAACTCGCGCCCCATCTCCGCGGCCGCCCGGGCATGGCCCGTCGTCGCCGCATCGCGCTCTGCGGCGCCCGCGGCAGTGCATTCGAGACCGTCGAGGAGCTCCGCGCCACGATCGCTGCCCACATCGAGCACGAAGTAGTGCCGCTGATCCTCGAGCACCTCGGTGAGGGCGAGGTCATACCCGGAGTCGGCTGTCGGGCCCGTGCCCATGGAGGCGCAGAAGCAGGTTCCGCCGGCCTGCGTGCACTGGACCGCCACCACGAATACGTCCTCGCGCCGCACAGCATCAGCCGGGTCGGTGTTCGCACCGCCGAGCAGCACCCGATCGAGGATGCCCATGGCGTGGAGCTCACAGGAGCGCACACCGAGGAACGCGTAGCGGGCACGCTCCCGCGGCGCCTCGGACAGCTCGTCGAGCTCGCCCCGGCCACCGCGGCCGGCGCGCCACAGCCTCACCTCCGGCGGCAGCTGATAGCGCTTCCACGAATGGGGGCCGACGTTGTAGCCGAACAGCGCATCGTCGTCGCGCCGGCGCAGGCGATAGCTGCCCCCGTCCTGCACGTCGGTGAGGCCGACCGGAAGCTCTGCGCAGCTGCCGATCTCGTCGTACACGATCGCGTGGTCGCGCACCGTCGGGCCCAGCACGGTGTAGCCGCCACGATGCAGGGCCGCGAACAGGCCGTCGAGCGCCGCCCTCTCGATCACGTAGCCGCCCGGCTGACTCATCGGCGCGATTCTAAGGCGGGCTCGCGTCGCGCCGATCCGCCACGGCCATCGCGTCGGCAGCGGTACGCGTACCGCCACTCCAGTTCTCCTCGATCCTCCCGAATCGCCACGCCGTGAGAGCCAGCGCCCGGGCCCGCCGCGCCCGGCCCCCCGCCGCGCTTCGTCCTCCGACTGGTTGTACTTGAACCGCCCCGGTTCACCTGCTGGCGCAGCCCCTGGAGGGACCCCCGGCCCGACGACCTCGACCGTGTGGTCATCCTGGTACGGATGGGCTACACTGCGCCGGCCCCGGCGGGTAGGATGCCGGACACAGGGGACACCGAAGGAGGGACGAGGGACATGGCCGCAGGGCGCGCGGGTGGCCGTTTGGTGCAGGCGCTTGTCCGCGGTGCAACGGGTGCCGTGGCGATCAGCCTGATCCTGCTTGCCGCGTGCCCGGCAACGTACGCGGCGGGAGCGCCGTCAGCCACCCGGAGCCTCGCGGCCCTGATCGAACAGGGGCCGAAGCTCAGCGGCGCGGGCGAGATCAACCACGGCGCCTTCGGTTACAGCGTGGGGGTGTCCGGGGACGGGTCGACGGCGATCGTGGGCGCCCCTCAGGACAAACACGGCGCCGGCGCGGTGTGGATCTTCTCCCGCAGCGGCAACACGTGGGCGCCCCAGGGCGGAAAGATCACCGCCACCGGCGAGGTCGGCCACGGGTACTTCGGCATCAGCGTCGCGCTCTCCGAAGACGGCGACATCGCGCTCGTCGGCAGCCCCAAAGACGGCAAGGGCGTAGGCGCCGCCTACGTGTTCACCCGTACGGGTGAAACGTGGACCCAGGCAGCGAAGTTCAGCGGCGCCGAAGAGCTCGGACACGCCAACTTCGGCAGGCGCATCTCCCTTTCCTCGGATGGGCAGACGGCGCTGATCGGTGGCTTCGCCGACAACGACAACACCGGTGCGGCGTGGGTCTTCATCCATTTGGGCGAAAGCTGGACCCAGCAGGGCCCCAAGCTCACCGGGAGCTCCGAGACGGGCCCGGGCCAGTTCGGGGGAGACGTGTCGCTGTCCGGTGACGGCAACACGGCCCTCGTCGGCGGCCCGACCGACGACAGCGGCGTCGGGGCGGCCTGGTTCTTCTCGCGGTCCGGCGACACGTGGGCGGCGCAGGGCTCGAAGATCGCCCCGAGCGGTGAAGCGGCGGCGGCGGAATTCGGGCGCAGCGTGTCACTGGACGGCGACGGCGAGACGGGTCTCGTCGGGGGACCGACCGGCAACGGCGGCTTCGGGGCGGCATGGGTCTTCGCCTTCAATGGCGAAGCCTGGAGCCAGGGGGCGAGACTCACCGCTCCCACCACCAAGGGGCACCCTGATTTCGGCCGCGACGTGGCACTGTCCGGAACCGGTGAAACCGCCCTTGTGGGGGCCCCCAAAGCCCACACCACAGGCGGGGGCGAGGCGTGGCTGTTCACCCTCCAGGTCGGTGAATGGGTGAGGCAGACCGAACCACTGCTGGGGGGGGCCGAGACCAAGCACGGCGACTTCGGGCGCAGCGTGGCGCTGTCGGACGACGCTGACACCGCCATCGTCGGCGGACCCAAAGACCACAAGTTCGGCGCGGCCTGGACCTACGGGGAATAGCGGGCCGCGGACCGCTGGCTGACCCTGTCCCACTCCCGCGGGCGGCCACGGGAGAGCGAGCAGAGCAGCCCCGTCCCCCCGACCCGACTGACTACAGTCGTGATATGGCAGGTGCGCCGGATTTTTCTGGTCCTGGCCCGTGGTCACTGCCTGTCGGCGGATACGTCGTCGAGGAGTTGGACCTCACATATCCCGCTGTGCTGGTGGCGCGCGATCCGCACACCCGCAGACAGCTCAAGGTGCAGCTGAACCTCCCCTATGCGTTCAGCGACCAGACCGGCGAGCGACGCCCGTTCGAACTCGACGAGGACCCCGGCACCGAGCGGGCGGGACACGGGGTCGTCTATTCCGGGGCGCGCGAGCTGATGCCGCTCTTGTCGCCCCTGTACACGCTGACCGGTGACGTCATCGACTACGCCACCGTGTGGCCGACCTCAGAGCTGCAGATAGAGACCTGGAGCGGACGGTGCGTCACCACATCGGCGAACGACGGAGGTGAATGGGAGGTCATCGGGCCCGGCTTCTACATCGTCGGGGTGTTCGGCCAGCCCACCATCTGGACCGGGGAGCTGTGGCGGTAGGCCGGGGTCCGCGCCGGGCCGAGGGGGCCGGTACGGGTGGGTGCGGCCGGTGCCAGAAGTCGTCAGCGGGCGAGGTCAGTCGGGGCGGTACATCCGCTCGAGCACCCGCAGCTTGAGACCCACGGGGGCGGGTGAGTTGACCCGCATGTACCAGCGGATCACCGCTCCGGGGATGATGCTCCGGCGGCCGTCGTCGAAGGCCTCCAAGGACTCGCGGGCGACCTGCTCGGCGGAGATCTTGCCGGGCACAGGCGGCAGGTATCCGGGCTCGTAGCCGGCGACCTCCTGCCACTCGGTCGGCACCGGGCCGGGGTTGACGCACAGAGCCTTGACGCCGGTTCCCCTCAGCTCGGCGCTGAGCGCCTCGCTGAACGATCGGGCGAAGGCCTTCGAGGCGGCATAGCTGACCTCGAACGGGATCGGCTGCATCCCGGCCGTGGAGGCAACCGTGATCACCCCTCCCCTGCGTCGCGAGATCATCCCCGGCAGGAACGCGTGGGTGAGCGTGAGGAGCGCCTCGCAGTTGACCCGCACGAGTTCGGCGTCGCGCACCGGGTCGATGTCCACGAAGCGCCCGTGGGTGCCGAAGCCGGCGTTGTTGACGAGCAGATCGACCTCGAGCCCCAGCTCGGCGACCTTGCCCGCGAGCCCAGCGGCGTCGTTGGCCAGGTCGCAGGCGACGACGTCGGCCCGCCCGGACAGCTCCGATGCCAGCCGCTGCATCCGCTCGGTCCTGCGGGCCACGAGGATCAGCTCGTATCCCCGCCGGGAGAGCTGCTTCGCGAACTCCGCGCCGATACCCGAGGAGGCACCCGTGACGAGGGCAACTTCCGCCATCGCGGCCACCCTACAGGGTGCTAGTGGACCACCACCTTGCCCACCATCCCTTCCGAGAGGTGGATCGTGCAGCGATACGCATATGTGCCCTTGTGGGTGAAGCGGACCGTGAAGGACCCGTGACCCTGGGTGTGGGAGCGGAAGTGAGCCCCGGTGACGTTGTGTTCGATGCCGCTGTCACGCCACTCCCACGTGACGCTGTCGCCCGTGTTCACGTTCAGCGCGGCGGGATGGAAGCGCAGGTTCTGGAGCGTGACGATGTGCGTGCGGGCTGCGTGGCCGCTGCTGGCCAGCGCGGCTGCGGGCGCGGCGATCGCGCCGCAGAGCGCCAGCACGAGCGCCACACGTCTCGCGGCGCGGGCACGGGCCGCGCGCTTGCTTGTAGGGGACATCGGTCTCCTTCCGGGCTCGTCGTGGGGGAACTGGCGGGGAGCCTCTCGCTCCAGCATCTTTCCACTAGGACTCCGCATACCGCGCAACCTTTCACCCGTCGGTCGTGTGCGGTGCGGGGCGCACCCGCCAGCTACAGTCCATCCGTCATGTGCTCGCCGCGAGCACTCACGGTGGGGGTCTGATGCCATCGCTGGACCCCGCATCACTGCCTCAGCACACCGACCGCCTGTTCCGGGCTGCGTGGGCCCTGACGGGCTCCCGCGAGGACGCCCAGGATCTGGTCCAGGAGACCTTCGCCCGCGTGCTGGCGCGTCCCCGCGTCCTGCACGGTCAGGACGAGCTCGCCTACCTGCTGAGGGTGCTGCGCAACACCTTCCTCACCCAGCGGCGCACGGCTTCGCGCAGGCCGCAGATGTCCGGCACGGAGCTGGACGAGGTCGAACCGGTCGACCCCCGCACCGATGCCCGCCCCGAGCACGCGGTGGAGACGCGCGAGCTGATCTCCCGCATCGCGGCGCTGTCGGAAGACCACCGCCTCGCGCTGGTGGCGGTGGACGTTCTGGGCCTGTCCTATCGTGAGGCGGCACGGGCTCTGCGCACGCGCGAGGCGACGATCGCCACCCGCGTGTTCCGGGCTCGCCAGCGCGTCGCACGGGACCTCGGTGAGGGTGCCCCGAGGAGCCCACGCCGCCAGGAGGCCCCCCAGCAGGGCATTGCCCCTACGCCGCAGGGCGCCCCCACGACCGACAGCGGAATCGCCGGGCCCGAGGGCGGGAATAGGAAGGGGTCCTCAGGAGTCTTTACAACAGAAGGACCAAGATGAGGCGACGACGAAAGGCAGAGGCATGGCTGGCTCGGGATGCCGACGGCACCCTCTCCGAGCGCGGGCGGCGTGAGCTCGACGAGCAGCTCGAGACCTCCCCCGAGCTCGCCGCGGAGCGTGAGCGCCAGGCCCGGGCAGTCTCCCTGATGCGTCAGCTCGACGCCGAGCAGGCGCCGCCCGAGTTGCATGAGAGCGTCCGCTCGCTGCTCGCCGCCGCCCCCTCCTCCGAGCCCCGGCCCCGCAGGAGCTGGCGGCTCGCTCCGGTGGCGGCGGTGGCCGTGGTGGTGGTGGCGCTCGCCGCGGTGCTGTTGTCGAGCGGCTCATCGAGCGGTCCCAGCGTCAAGCAGGCGGCCCTGCTGGCGTTGCGTGAACCCACGCAGCCCTCCCCCGCGGAGAGCCCCGACCGCCGCGCGGTGCTGCAACGGCAGGTCGACGGGATCTCGTTCCCGTACTGGCACCACGACCTCGGGTGGAGCACCAGCGGAGCTCGCAGCGACAGCTATGCCGGGCACTCCGCCACGACCGTCTTCTACACCGGCTCCGGCCCGTCGGGGGAAACCGCGCGGGTCGGATACACGATCCTCTCCGGGGACGCGCTGCCGCTGCCCAACGCCCCGGCGGTCGAGCACCGCGGCGTCCGCTACTACGTCCTGAGCAACGACGGCGCGACCGTCGTGACCTGGCGTCGCAACGGCCACACCTGCATCCTCGCGGCCCGCGGAGTCCCCCCGCGGACGTTGCTGCACCTCGCCGCCTGGGCCTAGCCGGTCCGCAGCTGCACCATCACGCTGCGGTGCGCAGAGCCCCGGCCCGGGGCGCTGAGGGATAGGTGCACGAGCAGCTTCAGGCGGCCCCGGCGTCGCAGGGCGTGCACGCCCCGCCTGTTGATCGGGATCGCGAACCTCATCCGTCCCGCGGGAAGACCCGTGCGCGTGAGGCCGCCCACCGTGACGGTCGAGCCCGCCCGCGAGATCTGCCCCGAGGCCGCGAGCAGCCGGATCACCAGCCGTGAGCCGCGCGCGGGCACCAGCACCGCCCCGCGGACGCTCTTGCCGCGCTGCATCGAGGCCAGCGCCACCGCCGCTCCCGAGAGCGACAGATGCGCACCATCGGTCTGTCCGGAGCCGGTCCCCTGCGAACCCCCGGAGCCGGGTCCGGCGCCCGCGCCGGAGCCTTCCTGATGACCGGGGGAGGTGGCCGTGCCAGTGGTCGTGCGTTTGGCCGTCGTGGTCCCGGTCGTGCCGGTGGTCCCCGTGCCGCCGGTCGTGCCCGTGGTCCCCGTCGTGCCCGTGGTCCCGGTCGTGGTGGTCGTGGTCGTGGTGCCCGCCGGCGTCACCACCACGGTGCCGGTCATGCCCGGGTGCACGGTGCAGAAGAACATGTATGTGCCCGCCGCGGAGAAGGTGCAGCTGCCTTCCCAGCTGGTCTGGCCGCTTTCCGGGATCCCGCTGCAGGCCGGTTTTGCCGAGATCCATTTCACGCTGTGGGGAAGCGTGGTGGAGGCGTTCTTGAAGATCACGCTGCCGCCGGCCGAGATCGTCACTTCTGAGGGCGACCACTGCTTGGATTCCAGCCCGCTGATGGTTGGGGTGCTCCCGGCGCTGGTGGCAAGCGCCGGCAGCCCCCCGAGGGCCGCGCCGAGCACGGCGACGAACGGCAGGTAGCGCGCTCGTGGGCCCACGTCATATCCGGACTCCGCCGATGGGTCGATCCTTCCCGACGTGCCCCGTGTGTTCCCGTTTCGCGCCGCTCGTGGGTCCGGCCCGGCCGGCACGGTTCCCGGAGCAGAGGGCCGACCCGACCCCCTAGCCGCCCGGACGGCCCGCTTCGGATTCCCGGTCCGGCGGGCCGGCTTCGGCCTCCGCGATCGCGAGGGCGAGCGCTCGCCGGCCGTCCTGCAGGACGGGCTCCCCGTGGGAGACCAGGACCCGTTCGACAGGGAGCTCGAGCAGCCCCGCGAGCAGTGCGGCCACGCCGCGACGATCGACGTCCACATCCTCCAGCCAGCTCTCCGGGCACACGCTCAGGCGCCCCTCGCCGGCCCCGACCAGGCTGTCACCCGCCACCAGGGCCGCGGCGGCGGGCAGCCAGAACACGTTCTCCCCCGCGCCCTTCAGCCAGCGGGGGCTGACTCCCCGCGGGCTCTCGTTCCAGGGCCGCGAGCCGGAGGCACCGTACGGGTCCTCCCCCTTCGCCGGGACGTAACGTCTGGCGAGCTCGTCGCGGTCGCGGCGGTGCCAGCGAGTCGTCGTGAGGATCCTCACCTGGCGATCCCGGACGCGGCCGTCGAGCCACGGGAGGAACCGCTCGCGCTCCCTATCGGGGATCAGCGGGTCGATCAGCACCGCCCGTCCCTCGAGCTCGTACAGGACGCTCCCCACCATCCGGGGCCAGTCGCTGTCCGGTGTCCACTCGGGGTGGGCAGCCTCCCAGCGGTACAGGCCGGGGGCGATTTCGACGGGATCCATCGCAGGCAGGATCCCAGACCGGGGGGCGTCCCTAGCCGTATTCGCGGTAGGCGGCCGGCCAGTCCCGGGCGATCAGCAGCTGCGCCCGGGCGAGCGTCATCTGCCCGCGGCAGACGAGGCGGTTCAGCGCCCGCTCGAGGTGGTCCTTGGGATTCAGGTAGAACCCGGCCCCGGTGGCGTAGTCGGGCTCCGGCCAGAGGTTTCGCGGGTCGTTGACGGCGCCGCCGAGCTCGAGCGGGACGAGGTGGTCGTACTCGTACCCGGAGGGCCTCGGGGCCAGCCCGTAGGAGCGCATGTTTGCGAGCTTCTCCGGCTCGGTGATCGACTCGGGCGGGCGCACCGTGGAGGTCCAGCCCGACACGCAGATCGTCGAGCCGATCGTGCGCTGTGTGACGGCCGGGTTCAGGGCGCCGGGCGTGCAGCGCGGGTCGGGCAGCTCGAACAGCCCGCTCCCGTGCGCGTGGCAGCTGCTCGCGGAGGGCTGGGCCTGCACCACGTGACCGCTGGCCCCCGAGTAGGCGAGGCCGCCGGCCGCCGACGCCCGTGCCGGCACGTCAACGACGCCCGCGGCCACGACCGCGAACGCGGCCACAACGACCACCGCCATGGTCGTCCGAGCACCGATGAAAGACGGTTTGCGCATCGGCCAGCGAGTGTAGGTCGCCGGGGCGATGGTTTCGCCGCTTAGCGCGGGCCCAGCGCTGACCGCGCCGGCCTCCCGGCGCTCGGTCATCCTCGCGGCGCCGCCCCGCGCCGGCTACCAGCAGGGCTGGAACTTCTTGCCCTTGAGCGCCACCGCGAAGCGGGCGCCCATGAAGCCGCGGGACACGTCCGCCGCGCAGAACTTCTTCGTGGCGAGGTGGTACTCGGCGTTCAGCACCGGCTTGCCGGCCGCGACATAGGGGGCGAAGGCTTCACATTCGCGGTACTGGTTGCACTGCTCGGTCAGGGCCCCGTCGAAGTAGCTCTCGAGTTGCGGGGTCTGCTGGGGGTCGTTCTTCTGCAGGACGGCCATCCCGAGCGAGTGGACCTCTTCGGCCACCCACTCGTTGTAGGTCAGCTGCTGCGCCGCGGTGATCGGAAAGCCGCTGTTGTTTTCGAACGCTTCGATGTTGTCCGGCTCGACCGCGTCGAAGCCCTTTGCGCGGCATTTTTCAAAGCGCCGGGTCATGATCGGCTCGACCACTTCGAGCTGGCGGATGTCGATCCACCTCTCCCCCGGCCAGCCGTTGCCCTTACCCAGCACCGAGGCTGGAAACGAGCTGTAGTCCGGGCGGAACTTCTCGGCCGTGCCCACGTCGATGTAACAGATCACGTGCTTGCCGAGGGCCTGCAGGGCACTCACCTGTTCGGGTTCGGTTTCGAAGCCGTCGATGTCGTAGGCGGCCACCGGCTGGTTGTCGGAGACCTTGCCCTGGAGCTGCCAGTACCAGGTGAGCTGCGCCGGGGGGATCCAGTGCGGCGGG